>Ga0137371_10004866_pt1 | contig 10520 bp, 9 predicted proteins | sample SagtaG_7_FD_104919 | JGI IMG/M metagenome (GOLD analysis project Ga0137371, IMG submission 104919) | Vadose zone soil microbial communities from Sagehorn Ranch, Mendocino, California, USA - Sage1_R_40_16 metaG | ecosystem: Environmental > Terrestrial > Soil > Vadose zone | place: USA: California... | reverse complement strand
GCCGACATTGCCGGGCGCGCCCTCGAGCGCTTCGGTGTACGTGGTCTGCACCGAATCGAGCAGGACGACGCTCGACTTGAGCTCGGTGGCATAATGCAGAATTGCTTCGAGGCGCGTTTCGCCAAGCACGTGGATGCCGCCGGCGTCCTCGGTGAGGCGATCGGCACGCAGGCGCAGCTGCTCGGGCGATTCCTCGCCGGAGACGTAGAGCGTGGCGACGCCCTGGCTCTCGAGTCGCGCGGCGCACTGCATGAGCAGGGTCGACTTGCCGATGCCGGGCTCGCCGCCGACGAGCGTGACGGAGCCTGGGACGATCCCGCCGCCGAGCACGAAATCGAATTCGGCTAATCCGGTGCGATATCGAGCAACGGAGGTGGTTTGAAGGTTGGAAAGTTGGACGGGAATAGCGGCCGTTTCCTTCCAACCTTCCAACCTTCCAACCTTTCGTCCAACAGGTTCCTCGACGAGGCTATTCCACGCACCGCAACTGTCGCAGCGTCCGCCCCACTTCGGCTGGTCCGCGCCGCATTCGGTACAGCGAAATACAGAGCGGGATTTACCCAATGCCGCCGCCTACCTGAGGTGGCAAGGGAAAGACCTTCGGATGCGGAGGTGACGTGTCTTCACGAGAGGTCCAGTCGCCGAACCTTGTCCACTTTTTTTCGAATACGAGTTTTATGGTGCCAGTAGGTCCGTTTCTCTGTTTTCCTAGGATTACCTCGGCGACTTTCTCGATATCATTTCCCTGATCATCGAGTTTCTTACCCTCTGGGTTTGCCCTTACGTACATCTCTTCGCGGTAGAGAAAGCAAACGAGGTCCGCATCTTGCTCTATCGCTCCTGACTCACGCAGATCTGAAAGCTGAGGGCGCCTATGTTCCCCACCCCTCTGCTCAGGAGCTCGCGAAAGTTGCGAGAGAGCGACCACAGGAACATCCAATTCCTTGGCTAGACTTTTCAACGATCTAGAGATGTAGGAGATCTCCTGCTGACGATTTTCGATGTCACCGGGCCCTTGCATCAGCTGCAGATAATCCACGACTACAAGTCTGACATCGTGTTCTGCCTTAAGCCGTCTGGCCTTGGAGCGCATTGTTAGGGGAGTTAGAGCTGCCGAGTCGTCGATCCAAATCGGCGAGGCGCTTAATCTGCCAGCTGCACCGGCTAACAGGGGGTAATCTGCGTCCTGCAACCTACCCCGCCGTAAGCGATGAACATCCACCATGCCTTCTGAGCACAAAAGGCGCTGAACAAGCTGGTCCTTCGACATTTCAAGCGAGAAAATCGCAACACCGATTTGATGAGTAATCGCTGCATGCTGGGCAATGTTAAGAGCGAGTGCTGTCTTGCCCATTGAAGGCCGAGCCGCGATGATGACAAGGTCACTGTTCTGGAAACCGCCCGTCATTTCATCCAAGTCTCTGAACCCAGTTGGAACTCCGGAGAGTGCGAGCTCGCCTGTTTGGATCTTCTCGATCCGCTCCATGCTGGGCCACACGAGCTCTTTAATCCGGACGAAGTCCTCTGCCTTGCGAAACTGGACAACCTGGAATACGCGATGCTCAGCGCTATCGAGCACTTCGGCGGCAGGATCGTGGCCCTCATATACATTCTGAATGATGCTGGTAGCAGCGTCGACCAGACGCCGCAGGACTGCCTTGTCCCGGACGATTCTCGCGTGATAGTCGACGTTCGCGGCGGTGGGGACCACGTCGATCAGCGCCGCGATGTACTCCATCCCGCCGGCCCGATCGAGGTCGCCGCGCCGGCTCAGCTCGTCGCGCAGCGTCACGGGATCGATGACGTCGCCGCGTTCGGTCAGCGACATCATCGACCGGAACAGGAGACGGTGGCCTTCGCGATAGAACATGCTGTCGTCCAGGATCTCGGCGGCCTTGAGCGCCGCGTCCTGGTCGAGCATCATCGCGCCTAAGACGGCTTGCTCGGCCTCGTGACTCCAGGGCGTCTGCCGGCCGGCGTATGGCTCAGTCGTCGAGGAGGCGGGCGGCGATACGGACGTCATCCCAGGTTGGTCTCTTCCAGTTGGGGTTGCGCAGCAGCGCGGCCGGATGGTAGGTCACAACCACGGGGATGCCGCGGAAGCGGTGCACCTGATTCCGGAGCGCGCCTAACGATTGTTTGGTGCTGAGCAGGCTCTGCGCCGCCGTCCCGCCCATCGCCAGAATGACTCTCGGCTTGACCAGCTCGATCTGGCGGTAGAGGTACGGCAGGCACGCCGCGATTTCGTCGTATTGCGGCAGGCGGTTCTCGGGCGGCCGGCATTTCACGACATTGCAGATGAACACCTGCTCGCGCGGCAGCTTGATGGCCTCGAGGATCTTCGTGAGCAGCTCCCCGGCCCTGCCGACGAACGGGCGCCCCGTTTCGTCTTCGGTGCGTCCTGGCCCTTCCCCGATGACGACGAGGCGGGCGGTGGCGGAGCCTTCGCCCGGCACGGTGTTGGTGCGGCCCTCGCACAGCTTGCACTTGAGACAGGCCGCGATGAGCGTTGCGACGTCCTGGAGGCTTGCCGCCCGTTGGATCGGATCGGAGGCGAAGAGATCGGCGCTGGGTGGATCGAAAGAAAGACCGGGAGCAGGGAGCGGGGAGCGGGGAGCAGGCGCGACCGCAGAGACCGGTGCCGACGGCGCAGAGACGGCTCCCTGCTCCCTGCTCCCCGCTCCCGTGAGGATCACCGAGTCCCCACCTAGGAGCCGCTGCTGTTTCAAGTATTCAGCCGCCAGAGCCCGCGCGTCAGTCAAAGCGCTTCTTCCACCACGTCGAGGATTCGTTCGGCCACGTCGCGCTTGGGCAGCAACGGCAAGTCGACTTGCGTACCGTTGCGTCCCAGAATCGTCACGCGATTGGTCGTGACCTCGAATCCGGCGCCGGGCTCAGTGGCGTCATTCAGGATCACGAAATCGAGCGCCTTATTCTGCATCTTGGAGCGCGCGTTGGCGAGTCCGTTTCCCGTCTCGAGCGCGAACCCGACCACGATGATGCGCTTGGGGCGCTTGAGGCTGCCGAGGATGTCGGGCGTCGCTTCCAGCTCCACGGTCAATGGGCCGTTCGCGCGGGCGCGCTTCTTCGCCGCCGGGCTCTTGGGCCGGTAATCGGCCGGCGCCGCACTCATGATCAGGGCGTCCGCAGTGGTGACCACGCTCTGCAGCGCGCGCTGCATCTCTTCGGTCGTCTCCACGTGCGTCGTCGCGAGACCGGGGGGCGGCGGGAGCTCGGTCGGGCCCGTGATCAGCACGACGTCGGCACCACGCTGCTGCGCCGCTGCGGCGAGCGCGTAGCCCATCCGGCCGCTCGACGGATTCGTGATGACACGCACGGGGTCGAGATGCTCGCGCGTCGGGCCGGCGGTCACGACCACCCGCTTCCCCGACCATTTGCTCTTGTGCGGATCGCCGAGCAGACGCTCGGCCGCGGCGAAGATCGCCTCGGGCTCGCTCATGCGGCCGGGCCGCTCGCTCGGCCCCTCCGCGAGCGCGCCGACGTCCGGGCCGATGAATTGCCAGCCGCGCTGGGTAAGGGCCGTGATGTTCGCCGTGGTCGCCGGATTGGCATACATCGCGTCGTTCATCGCCGGCGCGGCGAGCACCGGGCGATCGGTGCGCGCCAGCAGCAGCGCCGTGAGCAGGTCGTCCGCCATCCCCATCGCCGCGCGCGCGAGCAGATGGGCGGTGGCGGGAGCGATGATCACGAGATCCGGATCCTTCGCGAGATCGATGTGCGCCAGCGCCCGGCCCCCCCCGCGGTCCCAGAGGGACGTGAGGACGGGGCGTCCGGTCAACGCTTCGAACGTCAGGGGGCGCACGAATTCCGCGGCCGCAGCGGTGAGCACCACATCTACGGTGGCGCCCGCCTCGGTCAGCCGGCGCGCCAGGATGCAGCTCTTGTAGCAGGCGATTCCGCCCGACACGCCTAACACGACGTGACGGCCGGGCAACGGCATCAGGCTTCCTGCTGGCGCCGCCGCCGGACCAGGCGGTACTTCAGGCCGCCGCGCACCAGCTCGTCGAACGCGCGCGTGGTGAGCTTCTCTTCCCAGTCCACCGACCGGTCCCGCGGGAAATCATTGACGTAGCGGGCGAACTTGGCGGCCACGAGCACGCCCAGGTACTTGTTCTGTGTCTGTCCTGCGACTTCTGCCGGTGTCACGATCCGCATGATTCAGCCTTTCTGTTGGTGCAGCCTATCGTAGAGTCGTTGTCTCTCGCGTTGGAGACCATCTAAATAACCGTTTAGCCATGCAAAGTCATGCTTATCTCGCCAAAGCTTCTCAGGGCTAGCGTCAACTGTCTTGACTACGGCACCGACAGCCTCGTCGAGATCATCATTCTTGATCCATCGCGTGAATAACGGCGCATGACCCAATTCCTCGATCGCGGTTTCCAGCCGCCGCTGAATCGCTTCCGGAGATTCACTGGCACGCGTCACAAGTCGCTGAGTCAGGACTCGAGGATCGCTCGGTAATATGAAAATCGTTATGGCGTTCGGTTCCAAGCGCCTGACCTGCTCCGCTCCCTTCACCTCGATATCGAGCAGCACATGACGCCCTGAATCGAGAATCGTCTGCACATCCCGTTTCAGTGTGCCGTACAACTCACCCGCGTACTCTGCATGCTCCAGGAACTTTCCCTGGTTCACTCCGTCGAGGAACGCGCTCGGTGTCCAGAAGTGATAATCGACGCCATCCTGCTCGCCCGGACGCGGCGTGCGCGTCGTCGCCGACACGGAAAAGCCAAACCGATTCGGATAACGATCCCGCACCGCCTTTGCGATCGTCGTCTTCCCACCGCCCGATGGCGCGGAAAGGACGACCAACCGTGGGGTCACTCCAGATTCTCCAGCTGCTCCCGAAACTTCTCGAGGTCGCCCTTCATCGCGATCACCGTGTGCGTGATGCGGGCGTCGTTCGCCTTGGAGCCCATCGTATTCACCTCGCGCAGCAGCTCCTGCGCCAGGAACCCGAGCTGCTTCCCCACCGCCTGGTCCGACGTCAGCGCCGCGCGAGCCGCCGCCACGTGCGAGCGAAACCGCACCAGCTCCTCCGTGATGTCCAAGCGGTCCGCCAGCAGCGCGATCTCGAGCGCGAGCCGTTGCGCGTCGATCGTGGCGCCCGCGGTCAATGCCGCCACGGCATGCTTCAACCGCTCGTGCTCCGCCGTGAGACGCGCCGGCGCCTGCTCTTCGATCGTGTGCGCCGCGGCCTCGAGCGCGTTGAGCCGGGCGTTGAGCTCGGCCGCGAGGGCCTGGCCTTCCCGCTCACGCATCGCGACGACGTCCCGCGCCGCGCGCTCGACCACCGGCTGCACGTCCGACCACTGCACGGGCGGCTCGCTGCCCGCGCCGCCGTTCGTTGCCGTCAGGACGTCGGGATGCCTGGCGACGAACGCCAGATCGACGCTGCCTTTCAGCTTCAGCTTCTTCTTGAGCTGCTGCGCGGCCGCGACGACCTGCTTGGCCCGCGACAGATCGACGGTGACCTCCCGCGCGGCCGCCGGCCCTTCGATCCAGCGGGCCGTCACGGCGACGTGACCCCGCTCGAGCAGCTGGCGCAGCCGCTCGCGCATCTCGATCTCGACGCCGCCGAGGTCCGCCGGCAGCTTCAGCTGCGCGTTGAAATAGCGGTGATTGACGGTGCGGATCTCGATGCGCAGCCGACCGCTGGACACCCGATCTTCGGCCGAACCGAAGCCTGTCATACTGCGTGGCACAGGGTGTTAAATGTAGTCCCGGCCGCCAGCCCTAGTTAGTGAAGAACCAGCGGGCGCCATATTCCTGGATGCTCTTGGGATAACCCAGGCCCTCCACGTAGCTCGACCGCATGATATTGACGTTCTGCACACTCCAGAACAGCGTCACGCCGGCGAGCTGCATCTCGATGTTCGTCTCGACGAAGCTCGCGCCCGCCATCGTGCGCTGCGTCGCTCCCTGGCGGCCCCCGAGGCCCCAGCGGCTCCAGGACTCCATCGCGATCTCACCGCGCAACGCGAAGATGCCGCTTTTGAAGACGCGCCAGAACTTCGAGTAGAACGCGGCCGAAACGCGCCCGTGCCGCGGTGGCTCGAAATCACCGCCGCCCACCACCGGATCGAAATACCAGCCTGAGAGTGCCAGCCCGGGGACGACGTTGATGCTGGCGCGCGCGGCGATGAACCCAGTGAGCGGCGTGGGATTCAGCGAGTCCACGGTTTGAATGCCCTTGGCGAATCCCAGCGGGGCGAACGGGTCACGCCGGCCACGGCCCACCTCGATCGTGAACCGGCGATTCTCGAGACGCAGCCAGCCGGCCATGTCGCGCGCGGTATGCGTCTGGTCCGTCGTCACGAACACCGCCTGGACGTCCTTCTGCCAGTTGACCTCGGCGCGCGCGGACAATCCCAGCGGCAAGGCGAGCCCGGTGGTTCCATAGACCTGCACGCCTTCGCGCTGGGCGCTGTACAGCCCCTGCCGAAACGCGCCGGCGATGGTAAACGGACGAATCGGTCTCCACCCGCCGCGTGCCTCGAACTGTTGCGGCAGCCCGCCGGCGCCGAACCGGGCGGTCCCGGCGAGCGTCAGCGTGGGCCACGCGCGGCTCAATTCGACGATGGCCGTCGAAACGGTGCGCGGCGCGACGGCGGTGTCGTGACTGACGGCGCTCGTCGCGACCGTCGTCGTCAGCCGCCACCCGAGGCCATCGTCGCGATCGGCGACGAACAACCGCAGGATGCGGTCGCGCCGCTCCTGCCGCCAGGCATCCACGTTGGGCCCCGTGTTGCGGTGCCAACTCGACGCGGCGAGCTGAAACGACGCTCCCATCCGTCCGCCCGGCGGGACGTAATCGGCCTTGAGCCACAGGTCGCTGGTCCCGAACGGCGTCGATGAGCTGTTACTCGGACCCTGGCCGATGCTGCTCCAATCCGCGAGCAGCGCGACGCCGAAGCCCGACCGGGTACGGATCGAGTATCCGGCGCGATAATCGGCGACGTCCTGCTGGCCGGTGACGACGCCGACTTGCGTGCGCGGTGTGGTCGAGCGGTGCCGGGCCGTGACGAGGTACACCTGCAGCGTCGCGGGCAGTACGATCACATCCACGCGCTCGATCGCGGCGAGCGGGATCCGAGCGGGATCGAGGTAGACCGAATCGCGACCCAGCGGCGCGATGGGGACGCCGTCCCAGTAGATCTCGAGCGAGGCGGGACCGCGCCCGCCGTACAGTACGATTTCCGCCTGGCCGTACCACCCGCCCCGGGCGACGTAAACACCGGGGATGTGGATGAGCAGATCGCTCAGCGTTCGGGTGCTCGATAACAGGATCGAGTCGACCGTGAACGTATAGCGGGCGCCCGCGGGGAGTGGACCGGGAGCAATCGCCGCCGGCATCGTGGGGAGCAGCATCGCGGCCGTGTCGGGTTTTGTCGTGTCGGCAGCCACGGTCGTGTCGCGCCTGGTCGAATCGACCTGCGCGGTCAGCGTCGCGGGCAAGCAGGCCAGGGCGATCAGCCCCGCCCGAATCAGGTGCCGGCGCGTTTTAGCAGGAATTCCGTGAATAGCCGAACACCGATGGCCGTGGGACCCTTCGCGTGGCTCGCGCCTTCGCCTTCGAGGTAGGCGGTCCCGGCGATGTCCAGATGGACCCAGGGGAAGCCGTCCACGAATTCGCGCAGGAACCACGCGCCCGCAATCGTCCCGGCCGCGCGTCCGCCGGAATTCTTGACGTCGGCAACGTCGGATTTGAGCAGGTCGCGATAGTCGTCCCACAGCGGCAACGGCCAGCAGCGCTCACCGGCGCGCTCGCCCGCGTCCCGCACTTCGGCGAGCAGCGCCTCATCGTTGCCGAGCATGCCGATGGCGTGATGCCCGAGCGCGACGACGACGGCGCCGGTGAGCGTGGCGGCATCGATCGCCGCGGCCGGTTTGAAGCGCCGCGCGTACGAGAGCGCGTCGCAGAGAATGAGGCGGCCTTCCGCGTCGGTGTTGATGATCTCGATCGTCTTGCCGAGATGGCTCTTCACGACATCGCCGGGTTTGATCGCCGTACCGGAAGGAAGATTCTCCGTCGCCGGAATCAGCCCCACCACGTTGATCTTCGGTTTGAGGCGCCCCAACGTCTCGAATGTGCCAAGCACCGCCGTGGCGCCTGACTTGTCGAACTTCATGTCCTCCATGTTCAGCGCGGGTTTGATCGAGATGCCGCCCGAATCGAATGTGACGCCTTTGCCGATCAACACCACGGGAGCACCCGATCCACCCGCGTACTCCATCACGATGAACCGCGGTTCTTCGGCGCTCCCCTGCGCGACGGCCAGGAGGGCACCCATCCCTTCCTTCTTTATCTGCGCCTTGTCCAGGATGGTGACCTTGAAGCCGTGCGCCGCCGCCAGCTGCTTCGCCTGCTCGGCGAGGTAACTCGGGGTGGCCACGTTGCCCGGCTGCATCTGGAGGTTGCGGGTAAACAGGTATCCGGCCGCGACCGCGTCGCCGATGCGCCGCCCAGCCTCCGCTTCTTCCTTGTCCGCTGGTTCGACCACCAGCTCGAGGGACTCGACCTCGGGCTTCGGGTCCTCCGGCTGTTTCTTGAGCTCGGTGAACTGCCAGCCACCCTGCGCGACCCCTTCGATCACCACCTGCGCCAGCTCGGCAGCGCCCAACCCGCCGCGCGCTTCCTTCGCGACCGCCAGTGCGAGCGCCTTGGTCCCGAGGCCGCGCGCGCGCTTGGCCGCAATCGCCGCCGCCCGACGCACCGAGCTGCGGGTGACCTCGGCGGCTTTGCCGACGCCAACGAGCAGGATGCGCTGCGCTTTGCCGCCGCCGTAGACGAGCAGGGTCTCGTCCTTCTTTCCTTTATAGTCGCCGCTGGCAATGGCGCGCTCGAGGCTCCCCTCCTTGATCGGCGCGGATGCTCCTTGCGCTATGACCATCACGAGCAACGGCGTTTCCAGGTTGGAAAGGGGGTACGTCGAGATGAGAGTTTTCATGCCAGGTGCTCGATGATCGCGTCGGCAAACGCCGAGGTCGAGACTTCTGTCGCACCGGGCAGCTGGCGCGCGAGGTCATAGGTGACGCGCTGCGCCGCGATCGCGCCTTCGAGCCCGCGGACAATTGCGCGGGCCACGTCGTCCCATCCCAGCTCTTCGAACATCATCACGCCAGACAGGATCACGCTGCTCGGATTGACTTTGTCTTGTCCCGCGTACTTGGGAGCGGTCCCATGCGTGGCTTCGTACACCGCAAATCCGTCGCCTACGTTGCCCCCCGGGGCGAGGCCCAGACCGCCCACCTGGGCCGCCGCGGCGTCCGACAGGTAATCGCCGTTCAGGTTGGGCGCCGCGATCACCGAGTACTCGTCCGGACGCAGCACGAGCTGCTGGAACATCGCGTCGGCGATGCGGTCCTTGATCACGACCTTGCTCACGTCCTCTTTGCGCTTGGCGCCTTCCGCCTCCGTCACGGTCTGCTCGCTGAAGCGCTCCTTCGCGACCTCGTAGCCCCAGTCGCGGAAGCCCCCTTCGGTGAACTTCATGATGTTGCCTTTGTGGACCAGCGTGACGGAGGGGCGCTTGCGTTTGATGGCGTATTGAATCGCCTTCACGACGAGCCGCTGGGAGCCGAATTTGGACATCGGTTTCACGCCGATGGCGCTGCCGTCGCGGATCTTCGCCCCAAAGCGACTGGTGAGGAACTCGATCACGGCGTCGGCTTCCGCGCTGCCGGCTTTGTATTCGATCCCCGCATACACGTCTTCGATATTCTCACGAAAAATCACGACGTCGAGCTTGCGCGGTTCTTTCACGGGCGCCGGCACGCCGGCGAAGTAGCGCACCGGGCGGATGCAGGCGTACAGATCGAGGATCTGCCGCAGCGCGACGTTCAACGAGCGGATCCCGCCCCCCACCGGCGTCGTGAGTGGCCCCTTGATCGCCACCCGGTGCTCGCGGATCACGCCGAGCGTCTCTTCGGGCAGCCAGTTGCCGCCCTGATTGAATGCTTTTTCTCCCGCCAGGACCTCGCGCCAGACGATACTGCGCTTGCCGCCCGACGTGCGCGCGACTGCTGCGTCGAACACCTTGGAGGCGGCCCGCCAAATATCCGGGCCCGTGCCGTCACCTTCGATGAACGGGATGATGGGGTGGTCGGGCACGATCCAATGCCCGTCCCGAAAGTCGATTTTTGCACCGACGGTCCCGCCACGGCGGCCTTCGACCTGTGTTGGCATGGCCCCCATCTTACCACAAAAAGGTGGGTTGGCGGAACGCCTTAGGGCTGTACGGGTAATGGCAACGTTATGCGACTATCTAACTCCAATATCATGCGCGCGCTGATCACCCTCGTGATCGGCGGTTGCAATACCGGCTCGCTTTTGACCGGCATCTCGGGGAACGGGGGCGGCGGCGGGGGCAACACGCCTCCTGTGCTGTCCTTCTTCGTGCAACCCAATACAGCGAATGTCGGTCAGGCCATCTCGCCGCCGGTGGAGGTCCTCGCCCGCGATTCGCTCGGCAATCCCGATTCGGCGTTCACCGGCT
>Ga0137371_10004864_pt1 | contig 10521 bp, 9 predicted proteins | sample SagtaG_7_FD_104919 | JGI IMG/M metagenome (GOLD analysis project Ga0137371, IMG submission 104919) | Vadose zone soil microbial communities from Sagehorn Ranch, Mendocino, California, USA - Sage1_R_40_16 metaG | ecosystem: Environmental > Terrestrial > Soil > Vadose zone | place: USA: California... | reverse complement strand
TCACTGGCGAATGGGTGCGCACCTTCTGCATCATTACGACTCCAGCCAACGTGATGGTGAGCCGCATCCATGACCGGATGCCACTGATCCTGGCACGCGCCGATCTCGCTCGCTGGCTGGGCACGGAGAAGGACCCAGCCGATCTGCTGCGCTCCTACCCGTCCGCCGACATGCGCATGTGGCCGATCTCCACCCGGGTGACCTCGCCCAATAACGACGATCCCTCGATACTGAAACCGGCGGCGGCGCAAGCGAGCGCCTGAGCGCAGCGGTGCCCTTTACGACAGCCCTATAACTTGGTTAGGCCCGGCGGGGAACCAGCAGACCGCGTCCGGCCCCGGCATTCCGTGTCCATCCGAATGGGGGGTCGACGTCGATTAGCACTGCCAGGCCAACGCATCGGGCGAAATTTGCACGATTTGCCAGAGATGTTGCCAAACAAGGATTTTGGGTCCGGCTGGCGGATAGACCTTCCCGAGCCCGATCCGAGGCGAGCCGTCCGGTCACGCGCCGCCAAGCCGACCGGCCTATGGGACCCCCCGACATATAGGGTGTGCGGGGGCTCGGCCCGCGAAGGGTGGTCAGAGCCGCGCATTGCGGGAAGAATGGCGCTGGCGGCTTTGCTAGGCGCGCCGCGAGGCATCAGGCTTGGCGCTCAGCCGCTCCCTTCCATAGGCCAAAGCCTGAGAAATTCCGCACACCAACCCTCGAGCGGCTGAGGCGCACCAAGCTTGGCTTTCCGGTGCACGCGCACATGTTCCGGCATGCGTCTTCAAGATGGCCAATGACGGGGTCGATACCCGCATGAGCCAGGCTATCTCGGCCACAAGGATATTCGCCTTAGGGCTGTCGGAGCGCCAGAGACTCAGAGCCGAACGTTACCCCTCAAGAGCAGGGCATCATCATTGAACAACTATCCATCTCAGTTTCCGAATAGATATTCGCAGCTGCGATCAGCCGGATCGTGAGCCATGATGCGGTCGTAGAAAGGGCCCCCCTCACTCACTACTGTTTCGATCTCCTCGGCACGGAGAAAGCCGGCAGAGGCGACACGCTCGGCGGCGGCTCGTAGCTTGGCCACATAATCCGCGCGGTTTGCATAACGTGCTGCGAGCGAAGGGCGGGGATCGTCAAGCCCTTGGCGTTCGGCTTCGTTGCGAGGGAACGGGATGAATGATCCATCCCAGCGTGCGGTCGCCCAGGGAAACCCGGCAGCCTCATTTCTGGTGTTGAAGGGCAGTCGTGTTCCGAGTGGCACCAGCACCTCAGGTAATTCGATCCCTCCCTGATCGATACCGTTGCTGTTAGGCTTAGGCACTAAAGTCTCGAATGGCCTATCTGCGCGCGGCGGCACGAAGTCGGGAATGCGCTCATCGTCGAAACGCGGGCCAAAATCGAGACGAGGCGGCCTAAGATTACTCTCTGGCATCGGAAGGCCCGGGATTTTCGGAAACGCAGCCTTGTACGCCTCGACGGTAACAAGAGTGCCGTCGGAGATGTGTGGATAGGTGGAACGCGGAGGTGAGACCGCTGATCGGCCTCGGACTATTGATACGACCGGACCAACCTTTGACTGTCGATCCCGCCAGAAGCCCTTGAATCGGTCTGGCGAAAGCTCGGTGTAGATCGTCGTATGCTGGATGCAGCGATGCCCCAAAAGTTCTGTGCATCTGCCCTGATTACCGCATTTACCTCAAGCTTATGATCGATGGTATGCCCTCAGATCCCTTCAGTCGCCGTGACGCTTGCACCATCAGATACCGATCCAAGTGCCCGAGACGCGCGGACAGCCGTGAACGGAATGTGCGGGTCGATGGTGCGCAAGGTGCTCTCGACCATCTGGCCGCCGTTGTTGACCTCGGCAACGATCCGGTCGGCTTCGTGCCGGCGATATGCCTCGATCGCTTTGGCGGCCCACTGCTGCGGTTGGTAGCGGTCCGACAGGTCGTCGAGGATGTAGCCGTGCTCATCCCGGCCAATGCCAGCTACCACGATGCCAGTTTCGTCCGAGCCCTCCGAGGTGCTCACCGCCGGGTCAATGGCGACCACAATGCGTTGGAGCTCGGGCGCCGTAGTGACCCTGGCGATGTCGATCCATTGTCCATTGCCTGCACCACAACGCGCCCGGCACATCCTCGAGGAGCTCGGCGTCGAGCTCCTGACGGCCGAGCCGCGTGCCCTCGTAGCGGCGCATGATTTCAGTTAGGAAGGCTGGCGCAAGATTGTCAGCATTCTCGATAGTGCGGCCGCGAGTGACGACAACGTCCTTGCCTTCTCGCGCCAGCAAATCCCGGATCAGCTTCACCGGTCGCGGCGTGGTCGTGACGACGCACCTCGGGTTCTTGCCGATCCGAAGACCGAACATCAGCTGGTCAAACGCGTCAGGGTAGCGCCAAGATGCGGCCTCGTCCGCCCATGCGCCAGCATGCTGCGGACCGCGGAGCCGGTCGGGTTCATCAGCGGAGAAGCACGTTGCCATGGCACCGTTCGGCCAAGTCAATCTTCTCAATCCGGGCTGATACTCCGGCCGGTCATGGTTCGGCGATATCGCCATGATGCCGCTCTCGCCCTCGACCATCACGTCCCTGGGGTGCTTCGCGAGCCCAGTCTCGGCGGCCATCAGGTCGTGGCTGATGCCGATCTTCAGCGGCTGGCGCTCGGTGCCGACCAGGAAGAACGTGGCCGGGTAGAGCTTGGCCAGGGTGGGCTAGGTCGTCGGCTTCCATCGGGTGCCTCTCCTTCTCTTGACATCGCCGTCGTTGATGCGGTCGCGTTGCTTCCGGCGGCAGGTCGTCGAACCCATGCATGAACGCCTTGGCGTGCTTCTCGGCGACCCCGATTTCCACCTCATGGTTGTAGAAAAGCATGTGTCCCGGCCTCGGCTGCCATTTCGGCCCTTGTGGTACTTTAGTGCGTCGTTTCATCTCTCGCCCCTCGCCGCGATGTGTTGGGACCATGATTCCCGGTTTTTCATCCGTGCGAACGTGCTAATCGCTGCGGCAGTGGGGTTTCCTGGCCTTTTTCGATTCGTGCAAAAGGGTGGTTTGCACGGATCGAAAAACGATAGGAAGTACCCGTGGCTGTAGCATTTGCACGTTCGCACGGATCGAAAATGGGAAATCAAGGGGTCAAGCACATGCTGGCCTCTGGTCAGTGGTGCGTCCCGCGGTAAAAAGTTACGCATGCGCGGTGCAACCATACGTTCTTTCCGTTTATGACATACGGTGCCTTGGTGCCATCCGTCGCATTGCATTGGGCGCAGGTGCGGGTCGAGCCGGAGCCATTTCCCGACGGCTTCGGCGGCTCGGATGGCGGTGGCGGATCCGGCGTCCTCGTCGGCTCCGGCGGCTCGGTCGGGTCGGGTGGCAGGTAGCGCGCGAAGGCGTCCGCGAAGTCGACGCGCTTGTACCCGCTTGCGTGCGGCTGACCTTCGGGATGAACGGTGACGGATATGATGCCAAACGGCCGAAGCAGACCAGCGAGCTGCCGCTGCGTCAAAGGCTTACCGGAACGTCCGTATGAATGCCATGGCCGCTCCTCGTCCATTGCGAGCTCGGCCACCAGCTCCCGGCTGGGGATCTCGTCCTTATCCTTCCTCATGAAGACTTCGCGAATGTCCCGCAGCAGCTCGATCTTGCGGTCGGCCGCCTTCGACACGCTGGGCCCGGACAGCGCGAGCGCGGCCTGCTTGGCGCGCTCCGGCCAGGTGCCGCCGGCCTGGTTGGCAATGCTGAGCAGCGGCCGCCAATTGTCCATGGCGCGATCGTCCATGATCTCGAGATCCGGCGGGTCTTGCAGCGACGGCATGTTGTCCCGCGCCCAGCGCGCCAGCTTACGGCGGATGACCTGGTACACTTCGGCATCGCGTGCTACGCGTAGTCGCTCAACCTTCTCGCCCGGCATCCTGCGCCGCATCGGGACGCCGATGCTGCGGTCCTGCAGCGTGTCCGGCAACTGGCCGATGAGGGTGAGCACCTTCGGCGCCCAGGTCGAGAAGTAACGCGGCTTCAGGCTGTCGCCCTCGCACCGGATGACGTACGCGGCGACGCGCGTGTGACCCGAGTTGAGGAGGCCGCGCAGCTCTTCGTTGCCGGACAGGAAGCTGTCCATCTCGTCGATGAGCAGCGTCGGGTGATACAGGTCGATGAAGCGGTAGAGCGCCGCCGGCGAGATGTTGCTGGAGATCTGGGACCGCCGCGTCAGCCAGTTGAGCAGACCCAGCAACGAAGTCTTGCCGCATTTCAGCATCGGCGACGTGACGGCCAGGAACGGCGAGCAGTCCACGACGTCGATGCACCACGTGTGCATGACCCACAGCGCGCACGCTTCCGGCGTATGCTTCGGCATGCTGATGTGCTTCTTCACGAGTGCGACGACCTCGTCGAGGACCACGGCGCCGCCGACCGGATCCGGCCACAGGTCAATCTTCCAATGTTTGAGCTCGCCGTTCTCGCGCTCGTCCTCGCTGTCGTCCTTCCTCTGTTGCTTGGCCAGCGCCTCGTCGAACACCTTGGCGCGCACACCGGCAGACTTCAGCGCGGCGCGAAGCCGCTCAAAGGCCGCGACGTCGCGCTTCTGCAGCTCGGAAAACTCGGCGAGATATTCTTTGCGCACGGCCGAGTGCGGATCGGCCATGATGAGCTGCTCGAACAGCGCATCGGCCGTCACCGCGCCGACGATGCCTTGCTCGACGTGGCCGGTGCCGAGCAGGTCGGCGAGATCGTTGAAGTCGGTGTCCTTGTCGCGGCGGCTCTGGCCGAAGTCGGGTTTGGCCACCATCGCGCCTATGGCACGCGCCGCCTTGCGGGCGCAAGTCAAGCCGGGGTTGCCGATCGTCTTCCAGTCATCGTCGGCAGCAACGATGATATTGGCGTTGGGATGCTGCTTGCGGACGGCCTCGGCGACTGGCAGCAGATTGGTGGCGACGATGGCAGCCACGACCGTCGCGCCAATCGCCTCATGGATGGTGGCCGCTGTGGCATACCCTTCGGCAATGACGATGTCGGACGAGCCCTCGATGCGGAAGCAGCATCACTTGGTTCGGCCACCTTTCAAAAATCGCTTGGCGCCATCCGAGCTGATCCATTGAATCGACTGCAACGACCCCTCAGCACTCAGCATCGGAACAACTAGGCGGCCGTACATCGTGCGGACGCCGTGCGCCTTGACACGCTTCCGATCCAAATACGGGTGCTTGGTTGCCGGTCGCGCCTGCGACCACAGGCGCCGCGCCTTCGCGGCCGCTCGGACAATGTCGCGCGCGACAGCAGCGTCGCATTTCGCGCGCGCCGCTTCGATCTTCGCCGTCGCTTCGGCGTCTTCGGTCGGCGTGAAGTCGCGGCCCTTCGGCTTGTAGACGAACTTCTCCCAACCGAGGCCGTCCTGGAAGTTCTGGAAACCACCGGCTGGTACGGTGCCGTCGGCGAAGACGACGTAGCTGCCGTCACCGCGGCCGTTCGTGCTGCGCGCATTGCAGCGGTGAAACCTGCCGTCAGCAATCACATCCTTCGGCGGGACCAGATTGCGCGCGCGCAGCGCTGCCTCGAACTGCGCGCGCTCGTCGCCGAACAGGGTGCCCATGCACGCCTCCTCAGAACCGGCTCAGAACGGGATCTCGTCGTCGAGGTCGTCGCGTTGGGCACCGGCCAGCGCCGGTCTGCGCGCCTTGGCCTCGGCGGCCTTGGCTTCGGCCTCGGCGGCCGCCTTGACGGCAGCAGCACGATCGGAGTGCGGGGCAGGATCGAGCGGACGTGCGCGGATCCCACGGACCGGCTTGCCATCGACCTCGAGGTCGACCGCAAACAGCTCGACACGTTGACCGGGCCAGGCGCGGCTGTCATCGCCGGAGGCCTTGGCGATCGTGCGCCAGATGCCGGCATTGAGCACGATCGGCGACACGCCGTTAACGAAGATCAGGCACGGCTTGTCGTCCTTGTTGCGTCCGATGACACGTCGCTCGACGTGCGAGATCTCGGCGACGACCGTGTCACCGTCCTCGAGGTCGGATCCGCGCAGATAGCTCGATGGAAATGCGTCGTTGAACTTCATTATGCTGCCTCCTTCTTCTGCAGCGAGCCGATCAACTGCTCGGCTCCGTTGATGATCCTCCTGAGCGCCGTGGTTGCCAGCGCCGGACGCAACGCTTCGTACTGTTTTTCAATCAGGATGCTGCTGACTATGCCTAGCGCCGACTGCATGTTTGTCAGCGACGGGTGGATGCTTGGCGATGCGACGGCACCGTTCGCGGCATGGCCGTTGACGTTGGCTGGTGGCTTGGCGACAACGACGGGCTTGACGGCGGCCGCCAGCTGAACTTCCTGACGCTCCTGCATCTCGCGCTTGCGTGCGGTGATCCAGGCGCGCGCTTCGATCTGTTCCTGCGGCGTGACGGAGCCGGCCTTGTTGCCGTCGAGGTCCACGCGCTCGGCCCCGGCCATCAGCGAGTACCGGTACGCGAAATGGTTCGTATACCAATCCAACGTTTGTGAGAGCTTCTCGTAATCGAGGACGCTCTGCTTCTCCAGGTCGAGGACGATGTTGTGCTTGAGCGGCCGTCTCTGGGCGGGGATCCTCGAAGAAGCACTTCGGGAACTTCTCGCTCAGGTGTCTGATGAACTCTTCGCGGTCTTGCTTGTGGTAGTACATTGAATTCTCCTTCAAGTTGCTTTCGAATTCGGCGGCAGCCGATGACGCAACAGCACGATGTGGTGTAGGACGAGACAGACCGGCGCGCCACAGCTCGGGCGCGTCAGCTCTTCGGCGGCGAACTCGCCGGGAAGCGGGTCGCGAAGACGGAAGGCCACGCCAGGGTGGCTACGAAACCATTCCCGGTCTTGCGGCGTTGGGGGATGACGGAGTATAGGAGTGCGTGTCACTGGACTTCTCCTCGCAGGTGGGGTCGGTGAAACGTTACGGGACGCGGCATGCTGGAGAGCGCCGCGGCCCGTTTTTTTCAAGCAACTATCTCCGCACGATCGAGCCACTCGCGAAGGTGCCGGAGGCGGATGCCGAGCCTGCGCACCGATACGCGCGTCACACGCGGCCCGGTGCCGTCCGCAAGTCGACGCCGCAGCGTCGCCAGGCTCAGGTCGGAGATATCGGCCGCCGTTCTGAGATCGAGAATTCGATCGTCAGCCAATGGCGGCGATAGGATGGGTTTCATTTATTGTGCTCTCCAAGGTGGCCGACATGGCCCCGCATGGAGATACATATCACGTCATAAGTGCTTGAAAAGGCTACTAAATGGTCATTAACGGGCTGTTTTTCGGTTCTTATTGACTACTCGCCTCGCGCCCGCTTCACCCAATTTTGCACCATCCCTTTGGTGATCTTAGGAAAAAGAAGGCTGGCGATCTCGGCAATGACACCGAAGAGTGGCCGACCGAAGAACAGGCACATGAACAAGCTCATCATCACGCAAAATTCCCTCGCCTCCGTGTCGGTCTTTCTCTGGACTATCCACCAGCGACCAGTGGCGAGTTCCTCCTCGGCTCGCTTGGCATACTTCTCGAGCACATCAGCCGCTTCATCCAAGGATAGCTTGTCGTCGATCCGTTCGGCCGTCGACAGCCTGCCCCAATAACGGCAGGAATGCCCGCGCACCGCGTTCGCCAACTTGCGAAGGTCATCGCGGTTTTTCTCGGCTTCCTTGCGCGTGAGCGTGTTCCGCCCCCAGGGTATGACCGCCAGGCAGAACACGTAAAACAGCTTCTCGTGATGATCAGATGCAAATAAAAGCGACTCCTCTGCGAACCGCGTTATGTCTGACGACAGGCCCATCTTCACGCGCCAGTCGGGATCGCCGCCCACCACGACACGCCTACTATCCAATTCCGCCCCCACCTTCGACATGGCCAGCCTCTTGATTCTGATGATCCATGGCGTTCTGGCGCCATCATAAATGACATCGTTTTCACGAACGGTCTTATTATAAAGCTCGATCACCGCCTCCCGCACCGGATCAGGAATGTTGGCGCAGAATGTGAGCTCGTCGTCTGGCGCTCTCATGACACGCGCCTTCCTATGCCGATTACCTTGCGCTCGCGGTCCTCAACGAGCGCGCCGACATAGTCCGCCCACAGCGCCAACGCCGCATTCACCTCGCGCTCGTACTTTGACTTGTTGTAGACGCCAGCGACGCCGGCCTTGTGGCCTGACACGTGGTTCAGCGCCGCCTCGATCACGTGCGGCAGCACGCCGAGCTCGGCCATGTGCGTGGCGACCGACCGGCGGACGTCGTGCGTGCTCCAAGGTCGCATCGGCTCTGCGATCCGCTTGTCGAGCGCGGCCTTTGCCTTTGACCAGCCGCTGAAGGGTCCGGCGCCGTCGCCGAACAGCAGATCGCGACCATCACGGCGCGGCACCCGCTCGAGGACGTGCAGCGCCAGTGGGGAGAGCGGCACGGCGTGGACGCGGCCGTTCTTGGTGCGCTCAGCCGGCAGCGTCCACAAAGCCTTGTCGGTGTCGAGCTCGTCCCAGCGCATGCCGCCGACCTCGGTGCGCCGCGCGCCGGTGAGGATCAGCAGCTTCAGGATCCGGCCGTAGTCGTCGTCCCGACATGCGTGCCAGACTTCCGCGATCTCACTGTCGGACAGCACGCGGTCGCGCGCGGAAGGCACGTCGGGTCGGTTGGTGAAGCTCACCGGGTTTGCTGTCGCGAGTCCCTCCCGGATGGCCCAGCCAAACATGGCGCTCAACGCCGCCCTTGCCCTCGCTGCGGCCGTCGCGCCACTTTCAGCGGTGATCTCGCCGAGGCGCGCCGCGACGTGCTTGCGCTCGACTTTGTCGACTGGCACGGCCGAGAGCGGCGCGAAGTGCTGGGTGAGATAGCGCCGTGTCTCGCGCACCGTGTTTGCTCGGCGCCTGGCGGCGTGAAAGTCGAGGTAGAGCCCGGCGACGGACCCGAGCGTGACGGCCTGGCGCGCCTGCGCCTGGACCTTCTCGAGCTGGACGTCGTGGCCGAGGTCGATTTTCGCGAGCTTGCGCTGCGCCTCCTTGCGCGCGGTCTCGGCGCTCATAGCGGCCACGTCGCCGAGGGTGAGCCGACGCTGCTGCGCGCCGGCACGGTACTGCACGATCCAGGTGCGCTTGCCGCCGACGCGGATGCCGAACCGCCGCAGGGTGTCGTCGAAGTGAATCACTTCGGTCTTACCCGCCGGCAGCTTGAGCCTGGCCACGTTCGCCTTCGTGAGCTTCATGTGAGATCCCCCGCTGCTGCTGGGAAGCGGGTGGGAAGCGACGCGTTGCTTCCCAGTGCTTCCCAATGACCGTTCCTGACGCTTTCAGTCAGCGGGTATATGGGAAAAGCGCCAGCAATAGCAAGTCTCTTGATGCCTCCTGATGCTTCCCGACCATGCCGGCTGGCTTTCTCTTAATCAGCGGGTCCAAGGTTCGAGTCCTTGTGCGCCCACCAACGGAATCAACGACTTAGATGCAAATTTTTAACGATAAGGAAGTCCGCCAACTGCGCTTGGCAACGCTGGTGGCAACAAGCTGCAGATTTCGTTTCCGGCCAGGACGGGCGTCAAGGAACAACAGCATGAGTGACCCAGATGCGACCCAACTTCGCGCAGCCGAGAGTGCGTTCGAGGTCGCGATCCGCGCCATGGGCCAGGCGCTCGTCGATGCGTCAGCCGCCGCACATGAGATCGCAGAGCTCGATCCACCGAAGGACGAGCGAGATGCGGACTATGATCGGCTGCTATGGCTCGGCAAGATCACCGAAGGCCTAGGCCTGCTGTGTACTCCGAGACTCCGTCTTCTCGCTGCCATCCTGGACGAGGTCATCGAACTTGAAGAGACCGGTGAGGCCGGCGCCGAAGAACGCCACACGGCACACTGACGTCCCCATCCGCGATCATGCCGCCTCGAAAGACGTCCCCTGACCTGACCCTGCCGCTCGCCCAGCCCATCACGTTGGCCCGCGGTCCGCGCTCGCATCTCGTGACGCTGATGGACGCCGCAATCCTGATCCGCGACTTGGAGCCGTTCCACCGGTCGCGGCCGGTGTGGGACCGCGCCGCCGAGATGATCATGCTCGCGGGCACGACGGCGGCTGACGTGCAAGAAGCGACCCGGCAAATACTCGTGGGCTCGGGCACGAGAATTGGTTGCACCATCTTTCCGCGAGGTGATCGAAGGAACAGCTGTTGGGTCGCGCGGACGAAGCCACAATCAGCCTCGCCACCGTTGATCGGCCCTTCTCCGTCGACGGGGATGGCGCATGGAAAGTGGTCCACACGGTAGTGTGAAAGCGGCGGTCGATCTCAAGCCTTGATTTTCAGTGATATCTCACGGGAGGCAAGGTTGTCGAAAATAGTCCCCAATCTTTGGTACACGGATAAAGCAGAAGAAGCTGTGGCGTTCTACGCATCGCTGCTGCCGAATTCAAAAGTGGACAGTGTCACGGCGCTCCGGCGGACAGTCCGAGCGGCCCGGCCGGTTCGGTGAAAGTGGTCGAGTTCACGCTGATGGGGCAGCCGTTCATGGCGTTCAGCGCCGGACCACTCGACGCGTTTAATC
>Ga0137371_10004859_pt1 | contig 10523 bp, 7 predicted proteins | sample SagtaG_7_FD_104919 | JGI IMG/M metagenome (GOLD analysis project Ga0137371, IMG submission 104919) | Vadose zone soil microbial communities from Sagehorn Ranch, Mendocino, California, USA - Sage1_R_40_16 metaG | ecosystem: Environmental > Terrestrial > Soil > Vadose zone | place: USA: California... | reverse complement strand
TGTACGCCTCTCAATGCAGCCTCTCTGTTGCTGCTTTTAGAGAAGCTGTTGCCCCGCCCGGCGACGACAATGCTGGCGGCAAGTCGTTTCACGTCCCATTCCCACGGTCCTGGTAGTGTCTCGTCAAAATCATTTACATCGAAGACTTCGTTGCGTTCCGGTGTCGCATAGATCCCAAAATTGCTGACGTGTGCATCACCGCATATCTGCACCTGGATGCCTGTGACCGGCGTTGCCGCCAGATCCTGTGCCATGATCACTGCCGATCCTCGTAAGAAGGTGAAGGGGGAGACGAGCATGCGCCCATAGCGGATCGGCACGAGATTCGCCAACCGTGCACGATTCGATTGCTCCAGCAGACTGATCGGGTCTGGTCGGTCAGTTGCTGGTGCCCATGCCTGCTGACTGGAGCGAGGCACTTTCGTACGCAAGGCTTTACCAGTTGCATACCGTTCGGCTCGTGTAGACGTTTTCTGCTTTTCTACAGCAGGAACTTTCAATGTTTTCACCTTATGTCTCCTCACGTATTCTCTATGACACGTTCGTCTAACTCATCATATCATAATCCTTATCTCCAAGGATATTTGTATCTTTATGATATATGAGAAGCCCATGCTTGCTTGCAACGAGGTGTCACACCGCTAGAGGATAAGAAAAATCTGGTCAGTGCTCAAGATGTGCTTAGTCTTTTATTAGTGATCTTTTTCTCCACCTTCTCATCGCCCCGCGCTAGCGCAGTAAAAATGCCAACAGCCGCAAAAGCTGCACAGACAAGCAACGCAGCGTGAAAACTATTGATAAACGTGTTTTGTAGCGCGCTCACTCTCTCTGGAGAGAGGTTATGCTTCTGCATGGACAGGATATTACCCGCCAGCGCACCTCCCAGGCCAGCGAAGACGGTTCCAGCAAGTGCAACGCTCAGGCATTGCCCGATGACGCGTCCTGTAGCAAGCAACCCTGATGCCTCACCTTGCTCCTCACGTGGTGCCGCACCCATCATTGTCCGCGTGTTCGGCGACTGAAAAATGCCCTGACCAATTCCAATGACAATCAGACGCCAGATGGTATCCCAGGTGGAACTTTGTAAGTTGATCTGACTGATCAGAAACAGTCCGAAGCAGGCAAGTGCAAGCCCCAGGGGGGATAGCCAGCGCGAACCAAAACGATCCGCAAGTGCACCGCTAAAGGGAGCAACAACGGCCAGAGTCAGCGGCAATGGAGTCAGCATCAAGCCTGTTTGTATGGTAGAGAAGCCACGCAACTGTTCAAAGTAGAATGGCAGTAGAAATCCGGTTGCAAACAACGCCATCATGCAGAGCATAAAGCTAATATTGGCGAGGGCAAAGACGCGATTCCTCACTAAGTGCAGGTCCAGGATAGGATGTTCGACGTGGCGCTCAACATATATCGCTGCAAAGAGCGCCACCACGCCAATACATAGAGTACCGAGCGTGCCGAGTGAGAACCAGCCCCATTCCTGACCAAAAGAGAGACCCAGTGTGAACGCGGCAAAGCCAATGGCAAGCAATGCCGCCCCAACCGGATCAAATCGTCCATGTTGTCCCCGTTGCGGACGTTCTTCCCTGTAAAAATAGAACGCCGCTAACAGGACAACGATGCCCAGCGGAATATTGACATAGAAAATCCAGCGCCAGGTCAAATATTGGGTGATGACTCCTCCAATAGTTGGTCCTGCGCTGACTCCCAGTGCCACCATAACAGCATTCAAGCCAAGAGCTAAGCCTCTCTCCCGCTTGGGAAATGTGCTGGTGATCATAGCGATATTAACGCAGAATATAAGTGCACCGCCTATGCCCTGGAAGAGGCGCGCAATGATAAGGAATGATAGTGAGGGCGCTATACCACAACATGCAGACCCCGTAATAAAGACGGCCAGACCTGCTAAAAGAATTGGTTTGCGTCCGATCATATCGGCAAGACGCCCAAAAGTTAAGAGCGTGGCTGCAATAACAACGAGATAGCCAATGATGATCCACTCAATAGCGCCGCTGACTCCCACGTGAAATGTTTGTGAAATAGCAGGTAGTCCAATATTTACAATTGAGCTATCAAGTGTTGTCATGAAGCCACTTGAGGCGGCGATGGCGAGTACAGCCCATTTATTTAGTGGCTTGAAGCGCTTTTCAGGAACAGTGTTTGTGGCTGTATCATTGGGGCTACGATCCACTTTGTTAATCATATCATCTCCAGATCGACATGTATTGCCTTTGTGGGTATGCACAAAACGGCTGAGTGAAACTGATCTTACAGGTATGCGCCAGAAAGCCCTGTTTTCAAACGGGGAGGAATGGCGCAAATGTACACAATAAAATATGCTGAAATACGTATAGACAGTTAAAGCACGTTGTGTTATTATATAAAGTGTGAAACACAAACGCGCTTATCGCTATCGGTTCTACCCGACCGATGCACAAAAGAATATCCTTGCTCGTACCTTCGGCTGCTGTCGTGTGGTTTACAACTGGGCGTTGCGAGAACGCACTGATGCGTACTCCCAGCGACACGAACGGCTCTCCTTCGCCGAGAGTTGTAAACGCTTGACACAGCTCAAGAAGCAACCCGAGTATAACTGGTTGCATGAGGTGTCGAGTGTACCCTTGCAACAGGAGTTGCGCCACCTGGACACCGCGTTTGTGAACTTCTTTGAAGGTCGTGCCCAGTACCCCAAGTTTCATAAGAAACATGAGAAGCAAGCGGCAACCTATATGTCGAACGCGTTCACCCTGGAAGGGACGACGCTCACCCTGGCCATGATGGACAAGCAACCATTGGATATTCGTTGGTCTCGTCCTTTGCCAAAGAATGTGCAACCGACTAGCGTCACCGTCTCCAAGGATAGCCTCAACCACTATTTCGTCTCGATCCTTCTGGAAGAAGAGATCACACCGATGCAGAGCACGCCCAACATGATAGGCGTGGACCTGGGCCTCAAATCGTTCGTCGTGCTCTCCTCGGGTGAAACCGTTGGCAATCCTCGCTTCTTCCACAAAGATGAGAAGCGACTTGCGAGAGCGCAGCGTCGGCATGCAAAGAAGAAAAAAGGTTCCCGTAATAAAGAGAAAGCGCGTCTCAGAGTAGCCAGGATTCATGCTCGTATCGCTGACCGTCGCCGTGATTTTCAACACCAACTCTCTACACGTGTGATTCGTGAGAACCAAGTGATCTGCGTTGAGAGTCTGACGGTCAAGAATATGGTGCAGAATCACTGTCTCGCGAAATCCATCTCGGATGTGGGATGGGGCTCCTTTGTGCGCCAGCTGGAGTACAAAGCGCAGTGGTATGGTCGAACCCTTGTTAAGATTGACCAGTGGTACCCATCCTCCAAGCGCTGTTTCGGCTGTGGCCATGTGCTCCAATCCCTTGACCTTTCCGTCCGTGAATGGACCTGTCCCCAGTGCCAGCGGCACCACGATCGCGATTTGAACGCCTCATACAATATCCATGCCGCAGGGCTTGCGGTCTACGCCTGTGGAGAGAGTGGAAGACCTGATGCGGTGAAAACCAAATCTGGCAACTCCCGACGAAGCAGGAAGGCTAAACAGTGATGTTTGGAATCCCCCGTTTTCAAACGGGGGAGTAGTCAATTATACACACGAAGCTATACCAGATTAAGAGACAAAAAAGTAAACTGTTCTGCCTGAAGGTATGACTTTCCCACAGCTCGATCCTTAGACTGTCCATGACAGTGTCTTCGCCAGATTGACGGCTCCAGATAGGTGCTACCATCGTACAGATATTGATTGTCTTTAGCTATCAGCAGACTTCTGATCGATTTCTGAATTTTAGGAGGATCAGGTATAATATAATCAGAGAATAGCGACGCGTCGCGTGGAGAGGGAATGAATAAAAGAAAATTGGGAGACTAAAATGAAAGATTATCATATTAATATTTTCTACAGTGAAGAGGATGAAGGATATATTGCCGACATTCCCGATTTGCGTTTCTGTTCTGCCTTTGGCGAGACTCCAGAAGAGGCTCTCAAGGAGGTTTTGATCGCTAAGGCTACATGGTTGGAAGCTGCTAAGGGACACCATACCGAATTTTGTGTAATGGCGTAAAGCGAGAATGCGTTAAAGCCACGCCAGTCCTAGCTTCGAGGCTTTTCTGTGATTCAGCGTTACACAAAATTCGGTATGGCATCTGCTAAGGCTGAGGGCAAGCCTATTCCCCTACCTCAATACAAGCCAGAAGTCCATCAGGCTGCATCCTGATTCTTAAATTGTTTGATCTATGGTGAGGACACAGCATCAAATGTGCACTTCCTAAAGTGGCAAAAAGAGGCCGGAAGTGCTCATTACGCTCCGGCCTCTTTTCCCTGCAAAAACGAACTATTGCTTCGGCACTTCGGTAACAGTGGTACCACCAGATGGAGGAAGACCAAGACGTGCTTTACGAGCCGCGAGGCGCTGTTGCATTGCTGATTGTGCCAGGGCATCGGCAACAGGATCTGGTTGTGGAGTAATTCCCCCTATCTCCTGCTGTAAACGAGCATGAGCTACATCAGAACGGTTCTGGATACGTGCGGTGATATCATCTATTGATGATGTTCCACCAAGTGCGCCGCTGACGGCATGAAGCGCGTGGGCAGCCCGCTCCTCCGCTGATGCCGATGTATCCAACGATTGCAGGGTACGTAGTTGGCGCATCATCGCGGTGTGCTTCGCTTCAAGCGCACTCATCGCCTGTCCATACTGAGCTTGAATGGCTTGAGATTTTTCAAGCTGATTATTGAGTGGCGTAAGATTGCTTTCCACCTCTTGCAGGCGCTGTTCGACTATGCCAGCTAAATCTTCACGTGGAGGATTCAACTGTAGAAGTGCATCTGCCTGCGTATTGAGCGTTGCCTCCTGTTGTTGGAGCTGGCCTATCTGCCGATTGAGGCTCGCAATTGCTCCTGCATTTTCCGCCTGCGCTTCACGTAAATCAGACATTGCCTGTTCCAGGTCACGGATATGTTGCTGCACTACAGGAATTGAATGTGTATCAATTGCTGCATCGGCGATCTGGTGAAGCCAGGCCAGAGATAAAACGCGTGCTTTCTGACGAAGAGTTTCCATGAGTTTCTTCTCCTTTTCATAAATACGTTCATTTTAAAGCGCCCTATCTACCGCATTGATTCTGAGGAGTAGCCGGGTCGGGCAATGCCCTGATGCCCCCGGGAAAGGCCCTGCGCGAGTAGCTGTTGAAAATTAATCGGCTCTTGTGGGTTTCTTTCGAGCCTTTGCACCGCATTTTCAACAGCGTTTAGCAAGTACACTGGTTCCTGCGCTTCATTATAAACCTCTTGATAATTACGTTGCATCTGTGCATATTGTTCAAGCGGTAATGTCTCACTGCCAGGGTTCGTAGCAGGGTTACCCAGTAGATTCCCTAAGTTCTCCTGTACTCTGCTTGCTTTCTGCTTTGCATTTTCAAACAGACTGCGCAACTGATTTGCCGTCACTTCAGGAATAAGTGCCTGGAGAACTTCAATGCGGGGCGACAATTCTTCTATCTTCTGATTCAATGGGCTGATGTTATTAACTGCCGCCTGTTTCGCTTGTATCGCGTTCTCGCGTGCATTTGTGGTGACGGTAGCAACCTGCCGCCGTCGAACGAATACAACTGCCAGGGCTATTCCTGCGATCAGGACAACAAGAACCACGAGTGTCACCCAGATCCAGGTGTAGTCAGGGCTAAGCTTCTTCTGTACCTGTTTGAGTAAGTCAATAGTAGCTTGAGCATAATTGCCACTGCTAAATTCGGAGCGGATACCGAGCGTCATCTGCTGAAAATCAGCGGCTGTCATCTTTCCACTAAATGTGTTTCCCAGGTGGAGAAATGGCTCGTAACCTCTAGCCAGGATAAGAATCATGGAATTTGATCCTGTCCAGGCAGGGCATTGGGACTGGATATAGTCAGAGTAAGCCTTTAAACTCCTTCCTGCAAGTGTACCCGAGCTTACAGTAACCACACGTGTATCCGCCTGGAGGGATTTGTTGATTGCCTGTACCTGATTCACAACGTCTACGATTCGATTTCCAAATAATTGCGCATCGTCGGATACCGTGTCACCACAGGATCCTGCTGGACTGACTTGTTGCCCGTAGGCGGCCTTCGCTTGTAGACCAATAAGTGCAGTCGCCAGCGTTACAAAGAGTATCACTAAAAGGGGTAAACGCTTGAGAATGATCATGCTCTGTTCTCCTCCTTCTGCTATCGTGCCTCTATTGTATCAATCCTGGCAATCTCTGCTTCAGAGTGTCTGAGCATCTCTCAAGAGAGCCAGCGACTCGATGCAGTGAGCATGAACGTGGCCGTGGCCCGGATATCCTGTGACGACGAACCAACGAGGACTCTGAACTCTCCTGCTTCGGCAACCCATTCGTGCGCCCGGTCATCATAGTAGGCCAGCGCGTCACGGGCTACTGTGAGCGTCACCGCTTTGCGCTCACCTGGCTCCAGTTGCACTTTAGCGAACGCTTTGAGTTCTTTTTCCGGTCTCTGCAGCTTCGTCTGTTCATCTCGGATGTATAACTGCACCGCTTCTTTGCCCGCTCGTTCGCCCGTGTTAGTTATCTCGACTGATACCTGGAGTGTGTCGTCGGGAGTGATCTCTTGAGCGCTCAAGCGCAGCGTGCTGTAGTCGAAAGTTGTGTAGGAAAGACCAAAGCCAAAGGGGAACAGCGGCGCGATTTTTTTCTTCTCGTAGTAACGATAGCCAACGAAGAGCCCTTCCCCATAGTAGATCTTGCCGTTTTCGCCGGGAAAGTCGAGATAGGCGGGATTATCCTCTGTTCGCCTGGGGAAAGTCTGGGGCAGTTTGCCCGAAGGAGTGGTGTCTCCAAAGAGTACATCGGCAATGGCATTGCCACATTCCTGACCGGGGTACCACGCTTGCACTATTGCCATCACCTTGTCGAGCCATGGCATGGTGATGGGTGAGCCGGTGTTGAGGACTACAATCGTGCGTGGGTTTGCCGCCGCTACCTGCTCTATCAGCGTATCCTGTTTCCCAGGCAATGCCATATCCGGTCGGTCGAAGCCTTCGCTCTGCCATTCTCCGCCCAGACCTACACAGACAATGGCCACGTCTGAAGTCGCTGCCAGCGCTACTGCCCGCTCTATAGCGTCCGTAGGAACCGGTGGAAGACAGCCCAGATGTACAGCGGCCAATGGAGTTGCTATGGTCCTGGCAAATTCGAGCGTGAGGAGATACTTGCGTCCAGCCTCCAGATTGACAGCCTTCTGTACCTCCGTGCTCCCCAGACCAAAGAATTCTTCGCCAGGCGTCTGCTGCGTCCAGTTATCGATTATCTCCTGTCCATCGATGGACAATCGGCTCAAGCCTGCGCTAACCAGTCCAAAGGTGTAAGACCCTGTCTCTTGGGGAGTAAAGTAACCAGTCGCGCGAACCGAGAACTGCTGTAGATTGACCCCTGCGGGAACCTGATCGAGCCACAGGAACTCCGATGCTGATTTTGTCTCCCTGCGAACGGGAGCACCTGCGAGATCCCCGGTATTGAAATACTCGACAGTGAGCCCATGCACTGTTTCCTCCGGGCCTGTCAGGAGTAGATCAACATTGAGTACGGGCAACAACTTGTGGTTGGTACAGCCCTGTTCGTAGCGCACGCTCACGCGGTCTCCGACCTTAGACACTATGCCGTCAAAGGGCGTAATCGCATAGTGCGCCTTGACCTGAGCGCTTCCCCCGCCCATAATCTGTGCCACCTTCGCGTTGGGACCAATCATTGCAATCGAGGTGAGGCGCTCACGGTGGAGTGGAAGGACGTGCTGTTCGTTTCTAAGCAGGACTATGCCCTCGGCAGCCGCTTCACGAACCAGAGCGCGATGCTCCGGCAGATCGACGGCCTGCTCTGCCACCGCCTCTGGATGCTCGAAGACACCCGCTTTGACCAGCAATTGCAGCACGCGGCGCACGCTTTTATCAATGGTTGCTTCTGTGACTTCGCCGCGTTCAACGGCCTGTAGAAGTTGCTCGCCACGCCATAGAGGGGAGGGCATCTCCAGGTCGAGTCCTGCATTGATGGAAGCGGCAGTGCTCTTGACCGCGAAAAACCAATCAGACATGACCACCCCATCAAAGCCCCACTCGTCGCGCAAGATCTCGGTTAACAGATATGGATTTTCCGTGGCGGGGATGCCATTTACATTATTGTATGCGGCCATGACGGTCCACGACCTGGCCTCACGCACAGCAGCCTGGAAGGGCGGCAAATATATTTCGCGTAGTGCCCGTTCGCGCACCTCTGAACTGATACTGTAGCGTTCGAACTCGGATTCATTGCAAACATAATGCTTGACCGACGCACCAACCCGTTCCCGCTGCAGACCAGTGATGTAGGCTACAGCCATACGGGCGGACAGGTAAGGGTCTTCAGAGAAGGTTTCAAAATTGCGTCCCCCAAGTGGAGAGCGCTGGATGTTGACGGTTGGAGCCAGCAGAACCTGGGCCCCCTTCATTTTCGTCTCTCGCGCCAATGCCTGCCCAACGCGTTCAAGCAGATCCGTGTTCCATGTCGAGGCAAGCGAAATCTCTGCCGGGAAGCAGGTCGCTTTCACATCAGTAGCGAAGCCCCCGGCTCCGCGAGCTCCATTCGGGCCATCCGTCATCTTTAACGAAGGGATACCGAGCCGTTCAACAGGCACTGTGTACCACCCCTGCGTTCCGGCGAGCATCGCGACTTTTTCTGGCAGGGTCATCTGGCCGAGCAGATCTTCTACGTCATCTGACATGTATTTGCTCCTTTCACTAATCTATTATAGATGATATAAGACCAGTAAGCCCTAATATCCTGGACCAACGTTGAAATAGCCCGAGGGCGCAACACAGGAGTTCGTATTGCTATTGCAAAAGCTCCCTTTCAAGTAGGTGCCTTGTTGTTGTTGAACTGTCCCATAAAAATAGAGTGGCTTTTGGTCGGAGGGTTGTTGAATGGAGAAAGAAAAGTTGCCTTGCATGTCTACGATTCCATGCAGCGAGTATACTCCCTGGGTAGGAGATTTGAACGTAACTGACCCGCTTAATGTGCCGTTCCCTTTGTTCTGTACTACAAATACCGTAATGAGTGTTGTTTGTTGCGTTGTTTCGTTAAACATTGATCCATTATATGTACCGGGGATATAAAGACCATTTTGCGCTGTTGCTGTCGGGGTGGTAGTAACCGTTGGAGTGCTATTCTGTATTTGGGTAACCGGGGTATGCGAGTGACTTATGGTGTTCGCGTTGATCGGCTGGTTACTTTGCTGAAAGGGATGAAAATAGTACAGCCCACCAGCCAGTAGTAGTATCAGGACTGAGATAGCACCAATGATCCCGAAGCGAACGGCTGGCGACCTGCCTGCTGCAGGCGAAGACCGCTGGCGCTCTGATATCTGACTATGAGATTGAGGGGTGTATGTCGTCGGTTGATCATGCCCAGAAACAGACCCAAATGATTGTGGAGTGATGGGAAGCACCGGCTCTGCACTCACAGTTTGTTCTAAAAGATGGATATCATTAGACTGTTTGAGGGTAATAGAGGTATGCACGGCCTGCTCAAATGCGCTGGCAAATGCGGCAATAGAAGGGAAGCGATCTTGTGGTTTCTTCGCCAGAGCACGCAGGATTACCGAGTCAATAGCAGCCGGAAGATCAGGATTGAAACTACTGGGGGTGGGAGGTTGAGCCGAAAAGTGCTGGAACATTAGCTGTTCCATACTTCCCACAAACGGTGGACGGCCCGCGAGCATTTCGTAAGCCATGACTGCCAGTGCGTACTGATCGGTGGCAGGAGCAGGCGTGCTGCTCCATTGTTCGGGTGCCATCGAGATGGGGGTGCCGCGAATGGTGCGACTGGAACTGGCAAGCGTGGCCGAACTGCGGGCAATACCAAAGTCGGCCAGTAGCAGTGTGGGGCGGTTCGGGTTCTTTTTATTACTGCGTAGAAGAAAGTTAGAAGATTTGACATCGAGGTGAATAACTCCATGATCGTGTGCGTACTGGAGGGCATCAGCGGCCTGCTCAACCAACTGAGCAATATCTTGCGGTGAAAGTAGACTTCCCCCACGTTGCCGTAGCCAGACCGCCAGCGACCCCTCGGTGCAAAATGGCATGACCATGTAGCTAATGGTTGTGTCAGCACTGGTTTCCTCGCCGAAATCGTAGAGGGGTAAGATGTTGGGATGCTCAAGCGCTGCAATGGCTTTTGCTTCACGCTGGAAGAGTCTGGCCGTATCAGTGGCTGCATCGCCCCCAGGATAAGAAGTGTTTTCGAAGCGAATGATCTTAATCGCAACCTGCCGATTAACACGCTCGTCTTGCATGAGATATACTTCACCCATACCTCCGCTGCCAAGCAAGCGCAGACGATGATAACGACCGTTTTGAAGCTTTTCTACTGCCATTTTTATCCCCATGTCGCATGAATAAAGATGATTTTTAACTGTGCAGCAAGCGATGGTAAATATACAATAATGGTACAACATCTGTATTTGGCGACGCAACCATCAAGGAGGT
>Ga0137371_10004851_pt1 | contig 10531 bp, 11 predicted proteins | sample SagtaG_7_FD_104919 | JGI IMG/M metagenome (GOLD analysis project Ga0137371, IMG submission 104919) | Vadose zone soil microbial communities from Sagehorn Ranch, Mendocino, California, USA - Sage1_R_40_16 metaG | ecosystem: Environmental > Terrestrial > Soil > Vadose zone | place: USA... | reverse complement strand
CGCCATTTATTTCGCTCCCCCTCCCGTGCCGCTCGAGACTCTGGCCTTCGACAAGGTGTCGTTCTGATTGATTTTCGGAACCACGTCCAGTCCTTCGATGACTTTTCCAAATACCGTGTGCACGCCATTCAGGTGCTTGGTGTTCTGCTCGTTCAGCACGATGAAGAACTGACTACCGCCTGTATTCTTGCCGGCGTGTGCCATCGATAGCGCGCCGAGTTGATGCGTGTGGGGATTGCCCTTGGTCTCGCAGTCGATTTTATAACCCGGACCGCCGGTACCAACCGGTCCTTTGGCGTGCTCACCACCCTTCGAGTACGGGTCGCCGCCCTGCACCACGAAATCCTTGATCACACGATGGAATTTCGTTCCGTCGTAGAAACCGGAGTTGGCAAGCTTCTCGAAATTCGCCACGGTATTCGGCGCCTCCTTCTCGTACAGCTCGGCGCGCATTGTCCCTTTGTTGGTTTCTATCGTCGCGAACTTGGTCATCGGTCAGGCTTTGTTCGGTGTGAAGACTACTGAACTTAACCGGGTTTGGTCGGACTCATAGGTCAAAGACGGACCAACTTCATCCGGCAGTTGATGGCGCATCCCCAGAATCCATCGTGCGTGGCGCGGCTGGCTTCGGAGCAGTTGCCGCACGGAATCCCGGCAGACGCTCGGGTTTCGCTTCTGACAGCGCGCGTCGTACGCCCTGCGCATCCAGGTCGGTTCCGTACCCCGGCGTTCCCGGCTGCTGCTTCCAAGAGTCATCGAGCCCGCCCGCATCGACGCCATCGAACCCGAGCTCGTCGATCAGTTTCAGCACCACTGCTTTGGCCGCCTTATCGTCGCCCGCAACTGGCAGCGCTATGCGGCCCGGTGATCCAGCAGGTCGGCCCAGCTCGAGCAGATGCTGCGCGTAGATGGTATTGAACGCCTTGATTACCGGCCGTCCGAGTTGGCGCGACACCCACCGGGTCTCTGTTGCGCCAGACTCGATCTCCGGAATGTGGCCGTCGCGCCGCGGGTAGTAGTTCCCGGTATCTACGACTACCGTGCTGTCAGGCACATTCGCAAAGAGATCTTTTGGCAGCGTCGGGATGTTTTTCACGGGGATAGACACGATCACTACCTCTCCTGCTCGTGCCGCTTGATCGACCGTGACTGCAGTCGCACCAGTCTCGGCGGCAAGATCAGCGAGAGTTTCGGGGCCGCGCGAATTCGCGACGAAAACCTCGTGTCCAAGCGATCTAAAGCGACGAGTCAGCGTCCCGCCGATGTGACCCGCGCCGATTATTCCGATTCTCATGCTTCCTCCCTGTTGTCAGTTACGAAGCGGTGCTCGACGGGCAGATCTCGTTGAGCGTGCATATCTCGCACTGCGGTGATTTGGCAAAGCAGACGCGTCGCCCGTGAAAGATGAGCACGTGTGCCAGCATCGCCCAGTCATCGCGCGGGAACAGTGGCATCAGATCCTCTTCGATCTTGACGGGATCCGTTTGCTTCGTGAGTCCGAGTCGTACGCTCAGGCGCCCAACGTGGGTGTCGACGACGACACCTTCATTCTTCCTGAACGCATTGCCGAGGATGACGTTGGCCGTCTTGCGTCCGACGCCGGGCAGTTTGACCAGTGCTTCCATCGAGTCCGGCACTTCGCCATTGTGTCGCTCGACCAGCGCTTTGCCGAGTCCGATCAGACTCTTGGCCTTGTTGCGGAAGAATCCGGTGCTCTTGATCATCTCTTCCAGCTGATCCTGCTGTGCATCGGCGAGCGCGGCGGCGTTCGGAAACGTTCGGAACAGCAACGGCGTCACCATGTTGACGCGCTTGTCAGTGCATTGAGCGCTCAGGATAGTCGCCATTAGCAGCTGGAGCGGCGTTTCGTGATCGAGCTCGCAATGCGCGTCGGGATGTGCTTTTCTCAGTCGCGAGAATACTTCGACGGCATGACCGCGGAGGGTGCTTTTCTTGAGCTTTACCACCGTTCGTTTCACTTGCTTCGTCTCTTCCTTACAAATGCGAGCACGTCCTCCGCGCTTCGCGTGTTGAGAATCTCTCCCGCTTCGAGCCAGGCCTTTCTCGCCATCCCGATTCCAAAATGCACGTTGTCGAGTCCGGCCGTCGAGTGTGCGTCGGGTCCGATCGCGATCGTCACGCCAAGCTCCTTCGCCTGACGGCAGTAGCGCCAATCGAGATCCAATCGATGCGGATCGGCATTGAGCTCGACGGCGACTCCAACCTGCACTGCCTTCTCGAGCACGGCCTCGACGTCGATGGCGTAGGGCTCGCGCGATAGTAGTAATCTACCGGTTGGATGCGCGAGGACAGTGAGGTGTGGATCATCGAGCGCGGCCAGTACACGCTTCGTCATCGCTTCGCCATCCATGCTGAAGCGTGAATGGATCGACCCGATCACATAATCGAAGGTGTCCAGAATCTGAGGGTCGTAATCGAGCCGGCCGTCAGCCATGATGTCCGCTTCGATTCCCTTCAGGATGCGAAAGCCTTCCATCCGCGCGTTGAGGCGGTCGATTTCCTCATGCTGCAGCAGGATCTTGTCGCGCTTGAGTCCGCCGGCGTAAAACGCGGACTCCGAATGATCCGAGATCCCGATGTAATCCCAGCCGCGCTCCTTTGCAGCGAGTGCCATCTCCTCAATCGTGGCCGTACCGTCGGAATACTCGGAGTGGCAGTGGAGGATTCCGCGCAGGTCATCGAATGTCACCAGGTTCGGCAGCTCGTGACGCGCTGCCGCTTCGATCTCGCCCATCCCCTCCCTCAGCTCGGGCGGAATTGGCTCCAGATCGAGCGCGGTGAAAAACGCGTCTTCGCTCCTCAGACTCACGCGCTTGCCACCCTTTTCGATCAGCGCGTTACCGGCGATCTCGAACCCGCGGTTTTCGGCCAGAACGCTCATCTCTTCCACGTGCGCCGAGCTTCCCGTCGCGCGCCATAATGCCACCGGATAGTCCGCGCTGGAGACGCAGTGCATGTCGAGGTGCGTGCCGTCGACGAAGCGAATGTGAACGGAGCCCGGTTCTTCCCGCGGCTTGCTCTCGGCGACACCGGGTGAGCGCGCAAACGACGCTGCCACCTTCGACGGCTCCGCCGAACATTCGGCTACCATGTCGATGTCGGCGACGACCTCGTTGTGCCGACGGATCGAGCCGGCGACTTCAGCGTGGGTGATGTCGGGATGCTTGACCACGTTGGCGAGCAGCATGTGCGCCTCGATCACCGCCGCTGGAAAGCGCTGCAGGTGAGCGCTCCGACGAAGGATCTCGATCCCTTTCAGAATCTTCTCAGCTGTTTTCTTCCCGAATTTCGGCAGCTCCGCCAACCGACCGTTCTGAGCAACGCGCTCGAGGTCCTCGAGCGTCTCAACGCCGAGGGCGTCGTGAATGACCTGGACCTTGGCGACGTTTAGACCCGGAACCCGAAGCAGGTCAAGAAACCCCTCAGGCATTCCCTCGCGCAATTTGTTGAGGTAGGAGGACTCGCCGGTTTCCACCAGCTCGCGGACGACCGATAACGTCGCGGGTCCGATCCCCGGCGTGTCGGCCAGCTCACCTGATCTGAGGAGGGGAGCCAGATCGTCGGTGTCCAGCGCAATGAGTGAGCGCGCCGCGCCGGCGTACGCGCGTGCCTTGAATCTCTGTTCGCCGTTTACCTGGAGAAGTGCGCCGATCTGGGAGAGAACGTGCGCGGCGGAGCGGGAATCCATGCCCTCAATATATGAGGGCCATCCTTGGCGGTTTACTACACGTCGACCCTTTCCATCCAATGCCTTCTATTTGGATTACGGGATCGCCGGATCAGGTCGTTTCTTCTATTCCGGCGTGGAAGGGCAGGGTCTTCAGGATCTCTTCGATCTGGTTCTGATTCAGCTCGAGCTCCTGGCTGGCACCTTCGCTGTCGAGCATTCCGTGCCGCATCGTGACGGCGACGCGGTTCATGTACTTGATCTTGGTAATGATCTCTTCGGTCGCGCGGCGAAGTCGGATGTAGCGTCGCTTGTCGGCGAGGGCCCGGTGGCATCGCCGCTCGAGATCCTGCGGCGTGAGCTTTCTGGCGACTTCAACTGCTTCAGCGATGGTACGGCCGGGAACGGCCCCATGATCCGGGATTCCCATCTGATCGCTCGAGGGATCGCTGAACCACAACCTGCCAATGTATTCGACGCCATCGTAGGCGAGACGAAGCGCTACCCTGTACTCCTTGCCGTCGACCGTTATCGAGCTGATCGCGTGCTGAGTTACGCCGGAGTCTGATGTCATACCTGAGGTTCAGCTTCGTACGGGCGGATTCGTTTCATCTAGGAATGGGTCGAGTGCCGCGAAAAGCCGGTCCGGCTGTTCAACGTACGGCACATGGCCGGACTCGTCCAGAACCACGAGGTTCGTTCCAAGCGCCCGGGCCGCTTCTCTGGAAGACGCTAATGGAATCGGATCGTCACGCCCGTGAATGATGATTGAGGGGATTTTCATCCCTTTCAGCTGCCGAATGAGGTCAAAATCGCCCAGACTTTCCCATACGGATTGCTGCACTCGGCCGACTACCCTGAACGGTGTGAGGTCTGTCGCCTTGCGCGGATCTGAAAAATAACCTGCTACACCCAGCTCGAAGGCGCGTTGGCGGTACGCCTCGGGATCGCGCTCCCTCAGTCCGGACGCCGCCAGCTCGTCGCGCATGCGCTGAATTTCCGGACTCTGCTGGCGGCGGTTGAACTCGGCCTCGAACTGCCGCCGGTACTGCCTGGTCAAGGGCGCGGGGTTGATCAAGGCCATCCGGTAAGGCGCGCGCAGACGAGGATTCTTCTCCTGCTCGACCGCGTACAGCAGAGCGAGCATCGCACCCCACGAGTATCCAACTATGGATAGGGGATCGAGCCCGAGCTCCTCGACCACCGCTCCGAGATCCTCGACGTGTGACTGCCAGGTGATTGGGATCTGGGCGTCCGACTTGGAGCGACCGCCGCCACGCTGGTCGTAGAATATCAGCTCGTATTTTTCGCCCCCCTCCAGATGCAGCATTTGCGGCAGCAGATAGCAGTGATCCGCGCCCGGCCCGCCATGCAGCACCAATAACTTCGGCCGATTCACCTCGCCGTACCTCGCCCAATAGAGCGGGCTTTGCGTCGTTGTGGTAAAACCGTCTTCCCGCGGCGCGGGAATGGGCTTCGGCATCCGGCGCGGTCAGCGCGCGGTGAAGTCGGTCTTGGCCGTCACCGCTCGACAGGTCTCGGCGATCAGCTCCGCAGCGTGATCGATATCCTGGATGCTCACCAGCTCGTTTGGTGAATGCATGTAGCGATTGGGAACGGACACCAGCGCGGTCGCGACTCCCTCGCGCGCGATGTGAATCGCGTCGGCGTCCGTGCTCGTATCACGTCCGGCGGCGTGCAGTAAGAACGGAATCTTTCGCTTTTCGGCGGTCTCGCGAAGCAGCCCCAAAACGACTGGCGAAATGATAGATCCGCGCGTCAGCACTGGCCCCCCGTCGATGGCGGCTTCGCCGTATTCCTTTTTCTCGACCCCGGGATGGTCGATGGCGAAGGTGACGTCGACGACGATCGCCATCTGCGGGCCAATGCAAGTCGCACAGATTCCCGCTCCGCCACCGCGGTAGCCGATCTCCTCTTGTGTGGTCGCGACCGAGACGACTTTGGCCGCGCCGGGCTTGTCGGCGTACCGGCGCAGCGCCTCGAGGACGACGAATGCTCCAATCCGATCGTCGATCGAACGCGAGACCAGCCGCCCGTTGGGGAATTCCATGGTGCGCGAGTCGATGACACCGGCATCACCAACCAGTACGAACTCTTCTGCTTCTTTCTTGGTCTTGGCGCCGAGGTCCACCCAGAGGTCCGTGAACTTCGCTGCCTTCTCGCGATCTTCCTGCTTGATCAGATGCACCGGCTTCTTTCCGACGACGCCGAATACATCGCCCTTGCGGCCGATGAAGCGAAGACGCTGGCCGATCAATACCTGTGGATCCCAGCCGCCAATCGGCTGGATGTAGGCGTAGCCCTGATCGTCGATGTAATTGACGATGACACCGATCTCATCGATGTGGCCCGCCAGCATGATCGTCGGCGCGCCTTTGCTGTTTACTTCGGCGAGGCTGTTGCCGGCGACATCGCCGCTGACTTTGGCAAACTTTTTTGCCTGTTCCCTCCATACTTTCGCCGGAGCGCCCTCGAAGCCCGAAGGCCCAGGTGTGTCGAGGAGCTTTTTCAAAAAACCGAGTGAATCAGAAGAAATCATCAGACTATGTGTGTATTCTTGGTTTCCCGGCGCGGGGACAGGCCGTTTTTTTGGTTTCGAATATTAGCATCACGCGTGAAATGGTCCTAACGCGAACGAGTCTTGCACTACCAAGCTCTTCTCGCCGTTGTCTGTCCGATTTCTGGTGCGCCAAGCCACGAATTGAAATGAACGAACGACGTATCCTGTTACTCGTAACGCTGCTCGCAGCGGTCACCCCTCTTCGCGTCCCGGCGCAAGCGGCTGCGACTTCCGCGCCACTGACCGATATCCGCTACGAAGTGACTTTCACCCGCGCCAACGCTGAGCGGCGTCAGGTGACGTCGGCAATGACGTTCACTGTCGGTGGCACGGATGCCGTGCTTCTATCGCTGCCAAAGTGGACGCCGGGTGCGTACGAAATTGCCAACTTCGCCCGCGACGTCTCCAATTTCTCGGCGGAGCAGAGCGGCACATCGCTAGTCTGGGACAAAATCGATGCACAGACCTGGCGCATTCACCCTCGCGGCGTTGGCGAGGTGACGGTTCGATTCGACTATCTGGCCGATAGCCTGGACAACGCCAACACCTGGGCGCGCCCCGATTTTCTGCTCTTCAACGGGACCAATCTCTTCCTGTATCCAGAAGGACGAGGATTCGAGTTCGCTGCGTCAGTGACGGTCAACACTGAAGCCGCGTGGAAGATTGCCACCGGAATGACGTCCGCAGGAACGCGCCGTTACGCCGCTTCCAACTACCACGATCTCGTCGACATGCCTTTTTTTGTCGGCCAGTTCGATCTGGACAGCGCGCAGATATCTGGAACGTGGGTTCGCTTCGCCAGCTACCCTGCCGGGAGTGTCACCGGCGGGGCACGGGTCGCTGTCTGGGAAGCACTGAAGCGTGTGATTCCTGCCGAGGTGAAGGTATTCGGCGAAGTGCCGTGGACTACGTACAGCGTGCTGCAGATCGCCGATCAGTCCTATGGCGGCGGCTCGGGACTCGAGCACCAGAACTCGCACGTCGATGTGCTTGGTCCCGGCATGCTCGGCACGCCGATTCTGCCGTCGCTTTACGCGCACGAGATCTTTCACGCCTGGAACGTCAAGAGGCTGAGACCAAGCGACCTGTGGCCGTACAGATACGATGAGGAGCAACCCACGCCGTTGCTCTGGATCAGCGAGGGCATCACCGACTACTACGCTGATCTGGCGGAAGTGCGCGGCGGAATCGTTGATGCCAACGGTTTCTACCTGATGACCAGTGATAAGATGTCGCAGGTCACCGCGCTGCCGCCGACCGCGCTCGAGGATGCATCACTCTCGACCTGGATCCATCCGCGCGACGGAACGGAGTACATCTATTATCCGAAGGGATCACTCGCCGGATTTCTGCTGGACATCATGATTCGCGACGGCAGCGACAACCACAGCTCGCTCGACGACGTGATGCGAACTCTCTACAATGCCGCCTACAAAACCGGGCGCGGCTTCACTTCGGACGAATGGTGGAGCACGGTCGGTAAGGCCGCCAACGGAAAGTCCTTCGGCGATTTCTTCGCCCGATACATCGACGGCCGCGAGCCGTTTCCCTACGATCATGTGCTGCCGCTGGCGGGACTGCGGCTTGCCCGCGATACAGCGCGCGTTCCGCAGCTTGGGATTGCAAGCCTCCAGGATTCGAGCGGGTTACACGTTACTGAAGTCATTCCCGAAAGCTCGGCGGCTGCGGCGGGGGTACAGCCTGGCGATCAGCTCCTCTCGGTCGGCGGCTTCAACGCGGACGATCCCAACTGGACCGAGAAATTCCGTTCGCGTTATGCCCGCTCACCCGAAGGCACAGACATACCCGTTGTCATACGAAGGAACGGCGCAGAACAGACCCTGACCGCGCGGCTACGTTTCGTTACGAGAGTAGAGTCGCGACTGGTCCAGGACGCACGCCCATCTGCGAAGGCGCGCCGCATTAGAGAAGGAATCCTGCGCGGTACCACTACACCGTAAGGTTGCAGTTCCCCTACTTGAGTACCGCTTTGGCAATGGTCTGCAACTGCATGTTGGACGTCCCTTCGTAGATCGTCCCGATCTTGGCGTCGCGATAAAACTTTTCGACAGGGTAGTCTTTGGTATAGCCGTACCCGCCAAAGAGCTCGACGCACAACGAAGTAACCCGCTCGCACACCTGCGACGAGAAGAGCTTCGCCATCGCGCCCTCGCGCGCAATGTCCTTTCCGCTGTCCTTGAGACGCGCGGCGTTGTAGACCATCAGGCGCGCCGCCTCGACATCCGTCGCCGCCTGCGCGATCTGAAATTGTATCGCCTGAAATTCGGCCAGCGGCTTCCCGAATTGCTTTCGCTCGTGCAGATACTTGATCGTCGCGTCAAGGGCGCCTTGCGCGATACCGATCATTTGCGCGCCAATGCCGATTCGTCCTTCGTTCAGCGTGTTGATCGCGATCTTGTAACCCTGACCGACGGGGCCGAGCACGTTCTCTTCGGGGACTTCACAGTTGTCGAGCAGCAGCTCGGTGGTGCTCGACGCGCGGATCCCGAGCTTGTCCTCCTTTTTGCCGACCTTGAATCCGTTAAAGTCGCGCTCGACGATGAAGGCGGTGATGCCTCGATAACCCGCCGACGCGTCCGCGTTGGCGAAGACGACGAACACGCCTGCTTCGGCGCCGTTGGTGATCCACAGCTTCTGGCCATTCAGAACCCACCGGTCACCACGTTTTTCTGCGCGGGTGGCAAGACCGAACGCGTCGGAGCCCGAGCCCGATTCAGACAGTGCATAGGCGCCGACGACGTCGGATGTGAGCATCGGCAGGTACTTCGACTTTTGCGCGTCACTCCCGTAGCGCAGGATCGGATAATTGACCAGCGTGTTCTGCACATCACACACGATGGCCGCCGCTGCATCTACCTTGCTGATCTCCTCGACAGCGAGGGTCACCATGAAGAGGGTACCGCCGGCGCCACCATACTGATCCGGCACTTCGATCCCCATCAAACCGAGCTCGAAATACTTAGGGAGTAGCGCTGGATCGATTTTTCCAGCCTTCTCCATCTCGGCGACGCGCGGCTGGACTTCCTCCTCCGCGAACGCTGCAACCGCATCGCGGAACATGATCTCCTCTTCGGAGAGGAGAGTCAGCGCCGATGGTGAAGTCGTCGTCTCAGTTGGCATTGACACCGAGTCCGGCTCGTTCGAGCACGACTTCGGCAAGCTTTTCGTGCAGCCCGAAAGCCGGTGTCACGCTGAAGGTTACGTTCGGAAACGATCGAGCGACTGCGGCCACCATCCGCGGGATGTCGGACGTGGAATGTTTACCGGGCGAGAGCATGTAGGGGAAAACAATTACCTGTGTGGCTCCGGCATTGACGCAATCGGCAAAGCCTTCGGCGATGTCAGGATCGCACAGCTCCATGTGTGCGTAGCGCACCACGACGTCTTCACCCGACAGACGCTGAATGAGCTCCGCCATCTGCGGCAGCATCTCGTTCGCCTCGTCTTTCCGCGAGCCGTGATCGACGATGAGAATTCCCTTCATGATCTGGAAAATGGCGGCGGCAGCGGTTGGCGACTAGTGCGGCGCCTCGTCCAGAGCAGTGCTACGATGCCAGGTGGGCCGGGCCACGCCGCCCGCATCTTCATAAAACTGGATCCGCCCGGGGGCGTAAAGCTTGGTGAGAAACACGATCTGGCCGGTATGCATCGCAAAGTGCTCGACGACGTGATAAATCGCGCCGAGCACGTTCGTCTCGCGTTCCTGAATGGTCACCGATCGCTCGAGGTCTTTTTCAGTCAATCCTGCCAGGATGACATCGGCTTCGTGTAGCACCGCCTCGAGATCGTCCATCAGCTTCGAAGCCTCGGCGCCATCTCTCTGCGCGAATTCGCCGGCGCGGTAACGCTTGACGGTTCGTCCGCCAATGCCTCCGAGTATCCATTCGCTGACGTTTCCAGTGAGATGGGCCAGCAGATTGCCAACACTGTTGGATTCTTGGTTCGGCCGAGCCCAGACAGCGGCTCGGGGCAACGCATTGAGGCAATGCCGGAGCTTGATCGGATACTCCTTCGTCAGCCAGTAGCGCGAGCGCGAAAGGAAGATCTCCGGAGTCGACATCAGGCTGTCCTGGCTTCTGCCGGCACGAGCGTGTCACGAAAGACCTGCAACGCCAGCTCGACCTTTCCAACTCAGGCCGATACCTGCGCGCCCTGTACGTGTGGCCTGACACGCTCGAGCCTTTCCCGGGCGATGGCGTTGCACCCCGCCACACCGAGCTCATTAGACTTTGCCCTGGCGG
>Ga0137371_10004850_pt1 | contig 10532 bp, 10 predicted proteins | sample SagtaG_7_FD_104919 | JGI IMG/M metagenome (GOLD analysis project Ga0137371, IMG submission 104919) | Vadose zone soil microbial communities from Sagehorn Ranch, Mendocino, California, USA - Sage1_R_40_16 metaG | ecosystem: Environmental > Terrestrial > Soil > Vadose zone | place: USA... | reverse complement strand
GATTACGGCGACGACGCTCGCGCATCCCTGGAGGCCGCTCTCGAACTGACCGACTCGGAAGTCGAAGCCGCGCGCAGGGTTCGCGAGTACCACCGCGACGAGGTCGGAGAAGCACTTGAGGGGCTCGACCTGCTCCTGACGCCGACGCTTCCCTGCGTGGCTCCGCGGTACGGCGAGGGCACACGCACGGTCCTGACCAGGTTCACCTCGCTTTTCAACCTGGTCGCATGGCCGGCGCTGGCATTGCCGTGCGGCCCCGCCGAAGACGGCCTGCCGGCATCGGTCCAGCTCGCCGCTTCGACCGGCCGGGACAATCTCGTTCTCGCCGCCGGAGCAGCGTTGGAGCGAGCCCTCGCCTCCCTCGTTTGAGGGACGCACCGCCTCATTGGGGTGCCGACAACTCTCACGGATGTTTGTGGTCGTCCGTTTCCTTGCCTGTGCAGTTGCCGGCGGGCTCACCTTCGCCTACGGAGCTCACACCGCGTCGGCTGCCGATCCCGCGACGGCGGTTCGGCCGACCGCGGGCGGAACGTATGCGTACACGGCACCGGAGGCAGTGCCGTATGTCGGTGCCCGGGCCGTCGTCCACTACGTGACGACAGGCCCCGACGCGCCGCCGCTCAACGACGACGACGGCAGCGGCTACCCCGACTATGTCGAGCAGGCGAGCCTGGCGGCCGACACAGCCCTTCTCTACTACGAGCGCCACGGCTTCAAGCTCCCGCTCGCGGACACCGCCGGGCCGAACGCCAAGCCGGACATCTACATCGACAGCCTGCCGCCCGGTGTCTTCGGACTGACCTTTCCCGAGACGGCCCAGGGCGGGACATTCGTGCTCGTCTCTCCCCGCCTCGATCCCGGGCCCACAGCGCTCGGGAGCCTTCGGATCACGGTCGCGCATGAGCTCTTCCACGCGATCCAATTCTCGTATGTCCAGAGCGGAAAGCTGCCGCTGTGGGCCGCCGAGGGCAGCGCCAGTGCTCTCTCCATGCTCGTCTTCCCGCAGCTGCAGGACCTGACGATGACGAACTACCTGGACACCTGGCTGAGCCAGCCATGGCTTCCGCTGTACGACGAACGTTTCGGCTGCGCGCACTGCTACGGCGGCGCCTGGTGGTGGCGCTATCTGGCTCGTTTGAACCCGGCCATCCTTCCGCGTTACTTCGCGCTCCTCGAAGCCGCGGACAGCCGGGGAAAGCCGACCAGCGTGGGCGTGACGCAGCTCGACCTCGCGCTCAAACGCAGTCACGCCGGCGCCCTCGACAAGGTCTTCACCTCCTTCTCGGTGAGCCTCTACCGGCAAGGCCTTCCGCTCGGAGCGGCGTACTCGATCAGAGCCTCCACGAAACCGCACGCGACCTCGGAGCGCCCTGTCTACGGCCTCTCGACGCAGTACGTGCCGATCCACGTCCCGGCTACATCCCGCGGGGTCGTGGTCGCAGTGCCCTATGGGAACGGGCCGCGACCGCAGGTCACCCTCGTCGTCGGCGGGCCGAAGGGCCGACAAGTCACCCCTAGGCGATTCCGCCCCGGCCAGGGTTCGATCGTCTCGACCTTGTTCCACAACGCGCGGGAGCGGAAGCAAATCACCCTGATCGTGACAAGCGGCCACCTGAACGGCGTCAACTACCAGGTCGGCTACGCCGCCGTCGGTCGGGGGGGCAAGCTCCCCGGCTGGATCGCGTTCTAGACCGAGCGCTCGAGCAAGTGGCGCTCGAGCCGCCGTCGTTGCAAGCGGGCGGCGAGAATGCCGACCGCCCCGATTAGCAGCAATGGGCCCGCGACGATCAGCGCGTAGGCCAGGATCTCGGCCTCGCGCAGTAGGACACCTCCGGCGTCACTAAGCGTTCGGTCGAAGCGCCCGGCCGGAGCCGCGGACTGCTTGGGCTTCGTCGTCAGTTCGAGCGCGACCCGAGCCAGTTGAGCCCGGCGCACCGTCGCGGCCTTGCGCTTGATCAGGTAGTCGAGCCGCGCCTTGTCCGCATTCAACCGCGGGCGCTCGTCCGGGGTCACTCCGCCGGCTTCGAGCCTCGCGATGTCGGCTTGAAGGCGCGCGATCTCCCGCGCCTGCTCCTCGACGACTTTGGTCACGTCGACGATCGAAACGTGCTGAGCCAAGATCGTGCCGAGACCGGAGTACTCGTCGATGGCGTCCTGAACCCGGTCGACCGGCACTCGGACGACGATCGAGGCTCCCCCGTGACCGTTCTTGGGCGCGCTGTACTCGACCGAAGCGACGTAGCCGCCAAGTAGACGCGCGACGCGCATCGCGCGCTTCGTCGCGTCCGAGAGCGCACCGAGGTCTTTCACCTGCACACGCAGCGAGGCGGCGTATTGCTGCAGACGGCCGCCCGAGCTCGGAATCGCACCGTGGAAGCTCTCGGGAGCCGAGCGAGCGCCGAGCGCACCCGGCGCAGCCGTTGTGACGGCGGGAGGCCCGGCGCTGATCCGAGGCCGCGAGCCCGAGCTCACGAGCCCGTGGACGAGCGCGCCGCCGATGGCGAGCGCAAGAGCTGCGGGAGCTGCGACGAGCACTGCTCGCTTGAACGGAAACGCAAACTGGCGCCGCTGCGGCGGCGGCTGCGCGGCCACGGCCTGGACACGCTCACGCAGCGCCGGCGAAGCCACAGGTCGCGCAGAGCGCAGCTCCATTGCGAGCTCAGGCGACAGCATCAGCGCTCACCATCCCTTCCAGCTTCTGGAGCGCGCGGCTCAATCGCGTCGAGCACGCGCTCGGACTGATCCCGAGGACACGGGAGGCCGTCTCGCCGTCGAGCTCGAGCACGACCCGCAGCGCGACGACTTCGCGTTCTGCCCGGGACAGCTCCGCGAGCGCTTGCTCGAGCTCAGGTGAGAGACCCTCGCCAAAGCTCGGAGTCGCTACCTCGCGCAGCTCACGCACCGCGTAGCGGTCCTCGCGGCGCAAACGCCGAGCCTCAGAGCGAAAGTGGTCGAGAGCAGCCGACCGCGCGAGCTGGCAGAGCCAGGTGCGCGCGCCGCCGCGCCGAGGGTCGAAGCGGCTCCAGCGCCGCAGCGCACGCTCGAAGGTCGCGACCGTCAGGTCTTCGGCAAGGGTGTGGTCGGCGGTCAGGTACACGAGATAGGCGAGAACGTCGTCGAGGTGTCGCTCGGCGATGGCCGCGAAACTCTGTCGCTCCGCGTTCACGGTCTCTATACGCCGCCGCTCGCGCTTACGTCACAGCGGCGCGAACCGCGGCCTCGTAGACCGGGTCGCGAGTCAGCTTGTCGAGCTCGTCCGAGAGCAGATCCGCCGGGAAAGGTGGATCGCCGGGCGGGAAGGGCGCCGGCTCGCCGTCGAGCTCGACGCCCACGAGCTTGTCGGAAGGCTCGTGCTCAAGGCCGATCGGCCGCCGCAGGCGCGAGCGAAGCCAGCCGGCGAGCAGGTGCGCCTGCGCCTCGGTGCCCGTGACCTTGATCTGCTTCACCGTCGCGATCTGCGGCCAGAGGGAGGCCAGCATTGGCCGCCACCGGCTCGTGCGCGCCCAGGCGATGTCCGAGACCGCGACGCGATCGAAGATCTCAGCCGCCCGCGCATACGGCACCGGCAGGCCCGGCCACTCGGTGCTGTCCACGATCAGCCGGTCGGCAACCTCGATCAGCTCCTCGAACGCCGAATCGCCGAAGGGCGGCACGCCCCGCCAGCGCAGGAAGACGGGCAGATCGGAAACGAGCAGGGGCTCGACGACACTCGCCGGATGCTCAGCACTTGTCCCGTGTAGCCGGATGCGGATCGTGTCCGTGCAGACGGTCAAGCCCAGGCTCAACGGGAAAGAATCGGACTCGACCTTCCCCTCGAGCCCTTCGCCACCCGACTGAGGGAAGAGGACGATCGTGCGCGACGGATGCCGCTCCGCGAGCCCGGCAAGGACGTCCTCGGCCGCCTCGACCCACTCCTCGGGCACCCAAGCAATGTGGGTCATCACGTTCGTGCGCAGGCGGGAGCCCTCATCGCCGAGGCGGAGCGCCGCGAGCTTGCGCTCGATCGCGGAGACCGTGGCTAGTGTCGACGCCACGATCGCCCGTCGCGGTGCATCAGCTCGTCGGAGCTCGGCGGCCCCCAAGTCCCCGCTGCGTAGTTCGGGAAAGACGGCCGGTCCCGCCGCCAGAAGGCGACGATCGCGTCAACGAGCTGCCACTGCTCGATCACCTCGTCCTCGCGCGTGAAGAGCGAGGCGTCGCCGCGCATGCAATCGACCAGCAGCCGCTCGTAGGCCTCAGGCAGATCCATGCGGAACGCACCGCCGTACAGGAAATCCATGTGCACGGTCCGGATCTGCAGCCCCTGGCCCGGAACCTTCGCCCCAATCGCGAGGGAGACGCCTTCGTCCGGCTGGATGTGGATCAGGAGGACGTTCGGACGCAGCCCTTCCGCCGCCGCCTCCTCGAAGGGCGGGTGCGGCGCGCGCTTGAACTGGATCGCGATCGTCGTCTCGCGGCGCGCCAGTCGCTTGCCGGCCCGGACATAGATCGGGGTGTCGGCCCAGCGCCAGTTGTCGACGAAGAGCTTCGCGGCGACGAACGTCTCCGTCATCGAGTTCGGGTCGACGCCCGGCTCCTCGCGGTAACCCGGTACCTCCTGGCCCTCGATGTAGCCGCGACCGTACTGCCCGCGCACGACGTGCTTCGGTCCAGGCGTGTGCATCGCCTTGAGCACCTTGACCTTCTCGTTCCGGACGGAATCGGCCGTGAAGTCGATGGGCGGCTCCATCGCCGTCAGCGCGATCAGCTGCAGCAGGTGGTTCTGGAAGATGTCGCGAATCGCGCCTGCCTGCTCGTAGTACTCGGCCCGTCCTTCGATACCGAGCGTCTCCGCAACGGTGATCTGGACGTGGTCGATGAACTGGCGGTTCCAGATCGGCTCGAAGATCCCGTTCGCGAACCGCAGCGCGAGCATGTTCTGGACGGTCTCCTTGCCGAGGTAGTGGTCGATTCGGAAGATCTCGGTCTCGTCGAAGTGCTTGTGCAGAAGCGCGTTCAGCCTCTCGGCCGACTGCAGGTCGTGACCGAACGGCTTCTCGACGATCAGGCGCGTCCACCCTTTCCTCGATCGGTGCTTGCCCACCCACTCGACGATCGAGTCGAACGCTGGGGGAGGAACGGCGAGGTAGTAGGCCCGGTTGCCGGCCGTTCCCCGGCGCTCTTCGAGGTCGCGCAGCGCCTCGGCGAGCTTCCCCTCGTCGGAGACGTAGTGCATGCCCTTCGCCAACCACTCCCAGACGTCGTCCCGGAAGTCGTCGCGGCCGAACTCCTGCACGGCGGCCTTCATCCGCTCGCGGAACTCGTCGTCGGTCTCCTCGGTCCGGGCGACGCCGACGATGCCGAACTTCTCGGGCAGCAGCTGCCGCAACGCAAGCGAGTAGAGCGCCGGGAAGAGCTTGCGCTTCGTCAGGTCGCCCGATGCGCCGAAGATCACCATCACGCAAGGCTCCGGCCGGCGCGAGAGCTGAAGCCCTTCCAGCAACGGGTTTTCCAGCCGCTGATCCTCCGCGAGGGCCATTAGCGCGAGTCCGGGCTGGCTTTCGCCTGCTCGACCGCACGAATCGCGTGGCCGCCGAACTCATTGCGGAGCGCCGCCACGACCTTGGGGGAGAACTTGTTCTCGTCGCGCGAGGCGAAGCGCGCGAACAGCGAGGCCGAGATCACGGGCGCGGGCACGTTCTCATTGATCGCCTCGGTGATCGTCCAGCGGCCCTCGCCCGAGTCCTCCACGTAGGGCGCGATGTCGTCGAGATGGGAACCGTGCTGCTCGAAGGCCGAGTGGAGCAGTTCCAGCAGCCAACTGCGGACAACCGAGCCGTACCGCCAGATGCCGGAAATCTGGTGCATGTCGAGCTGGTACTCGGAGTGGTCCATGATCTCGAACCCCTCCGCGTAGGACTGCATCAGCCCGTACTCAATCCCGTTGTGGATCATCTTCACGAAGTGCCCGGCGCCACTCGGGCCGACGTGCGCGTAGCCGTCCTCGGGCGCCAGCGTCTCCAGGATCGGCTCCACGCGCCCGACCGGCTCATCGTCGCCGCCGGCCATCAGGCAGTAACCGACCTCGAGCCCCCAGATCCCGCCGGAGACGCCGACGTCTATGAAGTTGATGCCTTTCTGCTGCGCCTGCTCGTAACGGCGCTTCGAGTCGCGGAAGTTGGAGTTGCCCCCGTCGACGATCGTGTCCCCCTCGTCGAGGATCCCCAGAAGTTGCTGGAACGTGTCCTCTGTGATCTTCCCGGCCGGGATCATCATCCAGACGGCGCGCGGCTTCTCGAGCTGCTGAGCCAGCTCTTCGAGCGAGCCCGCCGTCGAAGGGACCTTCGGGTCGTAGGTCTTGATTTCGTGACCGCCCTCGGTCAGGCGCTCGGTCATCCCACTGCCCATTCGGCCGAGGCCGATCATTCCGAGTTCCATCAGAGATCCTCCAGTCGGATGCGTGCGACACGGCGGCCGCGTTCCTTTAGCGATGCGAAGTCGCCTGCCGCCTGGGCGCGGATCAGTCGCGCGAAACCGAAGGGCTTGCCCGGAATGGGCAGCTCCTCGCCCTGGTCGTCGACCACCTGCAGGAAGAGCCCCGTGTTCGGGCCTCCTTTGTGGAGCTGGCCGGTCGAGTGCAGGTAGCGGGGCCCGAGCCCGTGGGTGACGACGCAGCCGGTCTCGCGGCTGGCCCGCTCGATCAGCGGCTGCAGCTTCGACTCCTGCCTCGGGTCGATGAATGCCTGGATCGCGACGTAGTCGCCCTGCTCGGCCTGCGAGAACAGCTCTCCCGGCGAGGACTCGGGCTCCAGCTCCACGTCGCCGCCGGCGAGCACCTCGTTCGTCTTGTCCTTGGCCGCCTGGACGTCCGGCTGGTCGAAGGGGTTGATCCCGAGGTACGACCCGGCTACGGCGACCGCGAACTCCCACCGGAAGAACTCTTGGCCGAGCTCGTACGGATCCTCGAGCCGGACCTCGCCGCGCTGCCGGTCCGAGCCGTCGGGAGACTCGCCGGGAGCAGGCACGAGGCCTTTGCCGTTCTTGCCGGTCGACTCCGCGATCAGCTGTTCGGCCCAGAGACCGAACCCGCCCTCGGTCTCGTCTATGCAGACCTTGTCGCGGCCGGCCCGCCAGCCTTCGCCGAGCTGCTGGCCAAGCTCGAGGCCCGGATTGCCCTCGGCCAAATGGCAGGCCTCGACCATCTCCGCAGTGCGCTCGAGCAGCCGCTCGAGGTCGATCCCCAGCAGAGCCGCCGGGACCATCCCGAACGGCGACAGGGCCGAGTAGCGCCCGCCGATCGTCGGCTCGCCGGCGAAGACCTCGAGGAAGCCCCGCTCGCGCGCCAGGCTCTCGAGCTGTGAGCCCGGGTCGGTGATCGCCACGAAGAACTCGCCGCGGCCGCCGTTTCGCTCCCAGAAGAAGTCGAGGTGCGAGCGGGTCTCCAGCGTCGTTCCGGATTTCGACGAGGCGATGAACAGCGTTCGGTCGAGGTCGAGCATCTCGAGCGAGTGTCTGATCATCGCCGGGTGCGTCGTATCGAGCACGTGCAGCGAGCTCTCGCCGAAGCTTTGCTTGAGCACGATCGGCGCCAGGCTCGAGCCGCCCATGCCGAGCAAGACGAAGGTGTCGATCACCCCGGGCGCGCCGACCTCGTCCGCGAACGCCTGTAGGTCGCCGATCCGCTCGCGCATCCGCTGGGGCTCGTCGAGCCAGCCGAGCCACTTCTCCTCACCCGACCCAATCCAGACCGTAGGGTCGCGCTCCCAGATCCGCTCGACGAGCTGCTCGGTTGCGACCGGCATCTCTACGCGGCCTCTACTTCGGCGAGGAAAGCGAGCACAAGCTCGTCGAACTCGCTGGGCTTTTCCAGATTAGGCAGATGAGCGGCGCCAGCGATCGTCACTCGAGTGGCGCCGATTTCCCGCTCCAGCCGCTCGGCGACGACATGCACATCCTCCACGTCGTGCTCGCCGACGAGCGCGAGCGTCGGTACGGAGATCTCGCCGAGGCGGGCGCCGACGTCGAGCACGAGCGGTTCCTCTACGGCGGCGTCGCCGACGGGTAGCCAGAGTTCGAAGGCGCGGCGTTGCATCTCCGCGACCCTCCCGCGGACTTCGGGATCGACCTCGTCTGGCGATCGGTCGGGCCCGTCCACCCAGGTCCGCAGGTTCACCTCGACGGCGGCATCGAGATCGCCGCGCTCGAGGGCGGCCTCTTCCTCCGTCCACGAGCGCTTCACGTGGTCGGACCAGTCGTGCCCCCGCACGCCGGAGCCGACGAGGACGAGCGCCGAGACGAGGTCAGGTCGAGCCACCGCAACCTGAAGAGAAATGCCGCCTCCCATCGAAGCACCGACCAGCGCCACGGGTCCGAGCGCGAACTTATCGAGGAGCGCGATCAGGTCGGCGGGAGGCACATACCGCCCCGGCGAGAGCGGCGACCGCCCGAACCCCCGCATGTCGTATCGAACGACGCGATGCGCCCGCGGAAAGGTCTTCCACTGCGGATCCCACATCCGGCTGTCGCAGATTCCGGCGTGAACGAGCACCACCGGCGGCCCAGAGCCGGCGACCTCCGACCAGAGCTGCGCGCGAGTCGCGGCCGTCACGCTGCCGCAAGCTCGCCGCGCTTGGCGGTGATGCCGTCGAGCAGCTCGGCGAAGGAGTCGGCGAACTTCTGAACGCCCTCCTCCTCAAGCACGCGGACGACCTCTTCGTAGTCGATGCCCGCCTCGGCGAGTTGCCCGAAGAGGCGCTCCGCCTCGTCGATGCCCTGCTCGAGAGTGAGCGCGACCTCGCCGTGGTCCTGGAACGCGCGAATCGTCTCCTCGGGCATCGTGCTCACGGTCTCGGGGCCGATCAGCTCCTCGACATACATCACGTCCCGGTAAGCCGGATTCTTCGTCGAGGTTGACGCCCAGAGGCAGCGCTGGGTCGTCGCGCCCTTCGCGGCGAGCGGCGCCCATCGCTCGCCCGAGAAGAGCTGCTTGTAGCGCTGGTAGGCGAGCTTTGCGTTGGCGATCGCCAGCTTGCCCTTCAGCTGCTCGTGGCCGCCGATCGCGTCGAGGCGCTTGTCGGTCTCGGTGTCCACCCGCGAGACGAAGAAGCTCGCCACCGAGGCGACCTCGGACGGATCGCCGCCCGACTCGACCAGCCGCTCGAGCCCGCGGATATAGGCCTCGGCCACCTCCTCGTAGCGCTGAAGCGAGAAGATCAGGGTGACGTTGATGTTCTTGCCGCTCGCGATCATCTCCTCGATTGCGGGCAGGCCTTCCTTCGTCGCCGGGATCTTCACGTGCAGATTCGACCGGTCGATCTCCCCATGCAGGCGCCGCGCCTCGGCGATCGTTGCCTCCGTGTCGCCGGCCAGGTTCGGGTCGACCTCGATCGAGACGTAGCCGTCCTGACCTTTGCGCTCGTCCCAGACTGGGCGGAGCACGTCGCAGGCGTCGCCCACGTCTTTTTCGGCTAGCTGCCAGAAGATCTGCTTCGGATCGTCCGTCTGCTCGAGGCAGGCGCGGATCTGCTCGTCGTATGCATCCCCCTCGGAGATCGCCTTCTGGAAGATCGTCGGGTTCGAGGTGATCCCCACGACGGCGTCCTCTTCGATTTCCCGCACGAGCTTGCCGCTCCGGAGCATCTCCCGGGACAGGAAGTCGATCCACACGCTCTGACCCAACTCAGAGAGCTGATGAAGTCTTGACTTAGACATTGACATTCACATTTCCCTTCTCGATTTCCTCGATCTTGCGAAGCCTGGTCGTGTACGGCTCACCGCCGTCGAAGCGCGCATGCAGGAAGGCGCGCATCAGGTCGACAGTCAGCGCCGGGCCGACTACCTCCGACCCCAGACAGAGAACGTTCATATCGTCGTGCTCGACCCCTTGGTGCGCGGAGTAGACGTCGTGGCACATCGCGCCCCGGATCCCGTCCAGCTTGGACACCGCTACAGAAGCGCCGACGCCGGAGCCGCAGACGAGGATTCCGCGCTCCGCATCGCCGTTTTGGATCAACTCCCCAAGCTCCCGGGCCTTGTCCGGATAGTCGATCCGCACTTTGGAAGTGTCGACGCCCAGGTCGAACGTCTCGTGGCCCAGCGCGTCGAGCTCGGCGAGCACCGTGTCGCGCAGGCGGACGCCCCGGTGGTCGAACGCGACTGCAATCCTCATAGAACCGTTACGTTACCTCTGTAGGCGCAAATGTCCGTGCCAGACTTCAGTCTGGCACGGGAACAATTCGCGGTGACAGACCAGACCTTGACCGACATAGAACTCTGGCGTGAGCTAGGACAGCAGTTCCGGGTCGATTCCGTCCGTTGCGCGGCGGAGGCGAAGTCGGGTCACCCGACGTCCGGCATGTCCGCGGCCGACCTGATGGCGGTGTTGCTCGCCAAGTACCTGCGCTACGACTTCGACAACCCGAAGGACCCCTCCAACGACCGGCTGGTCTTCTCGAAGGGCCACGCGTCGACGCTGCTCTACGCGATGTACCGGGCGGCCGGTGTGATCTCGGACGAGGAGCTGCTGACGTACAGGCAGTTCTCGAGCATCTTTG
>Ga0137371_10004843_pt1 | contig 10541 bp, 5 predicted proteins | sample SagtaG_7_FD_104919 | JGI IMG/M metagenome (GOLD analysis project Ga0137371, IMG submission 104919) | Vadose zone soil microbial communities from Sagehorn Ranch, Mendocino, California, USA - Sage1_R_40_16 metaG | ecosystem: Environmental > Terrestrial > Soil > Vadose zone | place: USA: California... | reverse complement strand
GGCAAGACGAGCATCAACCAGGCGCTTGCGGCCGGCACGATCACCTCGGCGCAGGCGACGGCGAAGATCGCCGCGCTGCCCGCCCGGGTGCAGGCGCTGATCAACTCGACCGGCGGAGGCGGATCCTGCGGCTCGCACGGGAGCTCGTCATCGGGCTCGTCGGCGTTCCGCACCCGGCGGCACTAGCGAGACGATGCGGGCGCGGGACGGTCCCCGCGCCCGCTAGCCTCCGGGCGTGGCCCCAGCCGTCCACGTCGAGCGAACGCGCGTCGCCTGGGTGGACACCGACGCGGGCGGGCGCATCCACTTCACGGCAGCGTTCCGCTGGGCCGAGGCCGCCGAGACGGCGCTCTGCCGCTCGATCGGGCTGCTGGACGGCTGGGGTGACTTCCCACGCCGCGCCGTCGAGGCCGAGTATCTCGCCGTCCTCCGCTTCGAGGACGAGATCGAGGTCGAGCTTCGTGCGGAGCGTGTCGGCTCGACCTCGATCACGTACGCGTGGGAGATCCGCCGCGACGGCGAGGTCTGCATCCGCGGCAGGCACACCGTCGTCCACGTCGACGGCGACGGCCGCCCGGCGCCGCTCCCCGAGACGATGCGCCGGGCGCTCGAAGTCACGGCCGCGTGAACAGGTCCCAGAGGTGTGCCGCAAAGGCCCCGCGACGGCCGCGCAACGCGCCTGTAACCGCCCCTCGTCAGAGGTCGTGATACCTGATACAAAGTGGTAGTGCCGTACTTTCGAGTCCTAGGACCGCTCGAGGCGATCGACGAGGAAGGGACGGCCATACCGCTCGCGGGTCAGAAGCAGCGCGCCCTCCTCGCGCTCCTGCTTCTCCGCGCCAATCAGGTCGTCTCGACCGACCGGCTCGTCGACGAGCTCTGGCACGAGCGGCCCCCGCGCACGGCGACGACGTCGCTGCACAACTCGATCTCGGCGTTGCGGAAGCTGCTCGGCCCGGACGTGCTGCTGACGCGGCCGCCGGGGTACGTGCTCTCGGTCGACAAGCTGCATCTCGACCTTGCCCGCTTCGAGACGCTCGTCGCGCACGCCCGCCGCCTCGATCCCGACGCGCGGGCGCGGGCGCTCCGGGAGGCACTCGCCTTGTGGCGGGGCCCGCCACTGGCGGACTTCACGTTCGAGCCGTTCGCGCAGGTAGAGGTGCATCGGCTCGAGGAGCTGCGGCTGGCAGCGCTCGAGGAGCTCACGGACGCGGAGCTCGAGGCGGGGCGGGCATCCGAGATCCTCCCCGAGCTCGAATCGCTCGTCGCCGAGCATCCTCTGCGCGAGCGCCTCGTCGCCCAGCTGATGCTCGCGCTGTACCGCTGCGGCCGGCAGACCGAGGCGCTCGAGGCCTACCACGAGGCGCGGGGCACGCTGTCCGACCGCCAGGGGATCGACCCGAGCCGCGAGCTCCAGGACCTCTACCGCAGCATCATCCGACAGGAGGCAGGCCTGGCGCTGAGGCCTCCCGAGCCGGACGAGGATCACTTCGACGAGGTCGTCCAGCTATTGACTGCGGGGTGTCTCGTGCCGGTGCTCGGCGCCGACGTCAGCGAGCTCGCCGCGCAGCTCGCGGCGCGGTTCGGGTACTCGGGAGAGGGCGAGCCGCTCACGCGCATCTCGCAATACGTCTCGCTGATGAAGGGATCGGGGCCGCTGTACGACGGGCTGCACGCGCTCCTCGCTGCCGACGTCCCGCCGACGCCGGTGCACCGGTTCTTCGCGTCGTTGCCGCCGCTCCTGCGGGAGCGCGGCGCGCCGCACCAGCTGATCGTGACGACGAGCTACGATCTGGCGCTCGAGCAGGCGCTGCTTGACGCGGGCGAGGAGTTCGACGTCGTCTCGTACGTGGCCGCCGGGCGCCACCGCGGGCGGTTTTGCCACATCGCCCCCGACGGCAGCGCGAGCCTGATCGAGGTCCCGAACACCTACGCGCGGGAGCTCTCGCTGGAGCGCCGGACGATCATCCTCAAGCTCCACGGGCGGTTCGATCCGTCGCCGGAGCGCGCATGGGAGAGCTTCGTCGTCACCGAAGACGACTACATCGACTACCTCTCCCGGACCGACGTCTCGGGCGCCGTCCCCGTCGTGCTCGCGGCGAAGCTCCGCCGGAGCCACTTCCTCTTCCTCGGCTACACGATGAGCGACTGGAACGTCCGCGTCGTGCTCAACCGGCTCTGGGGCGAGCAGCCGCTCAGCTACCGCTCCTGGGCGGTCCAGGCGGAATCGAAGTCGCTCGAGCGCGAGTTCTGGCGCCGCCGCGACGTCGACGTGCTCGAGCTGCCGCTCGACCGCTACATCGAGGTGCTCGTGCGCCACATGGAGCTCGAGCTCGCGGGCGCACCCGCATGACGGCGGCCGCCGCCGGCCCCGAGCTCCGGCTCGCACCGCCGCGGAGCCCGTATCGCGGACTGACGCCGTTCGACGAATCCGAGCTCGACGCGCTGCTCTTCTTCGGTCGCGAGTACGAGCGGGACGTGATCGCCGACAACCTCGTCGCCGCGCCGCTGACCGTCCTCTACGGCCCGAGCGGCGTGGGCAAGAGCTCCGTCCTCCGCGCAGGGGTCGTGCACGCGCTCCGCAGCGGTCCGGATACGGCGGCGGCGGCGCACGACGTCGTCGTCGTCGGCTCGTGGGCTTCCTCGCCGCTCGAGGAGCTCGTCGACGGGACGAGCAGGTCGCTGCCCGAGGCCCTCCGTTCGTGGGGCGAGGAGCGCGCGGTCGAGACGTATCTCATCCTCGACCAGTTCGAGGAGTTCTTCCTGTACCACGACGGCCGCGAGGGGAGGGCTCTCTCGGCCGCGCTCGCCGAGCTGCTGGCCCTGGAGGAGCAGCGCGTGAACGTCCTCATCGCGATCCGGGAGGACGCGCTCGCGAAGCTCGACGTCTTCAAGGGGAGCATCCCGACCCTCTTCGCGAACGTGCTACGCCTCGACCGGCTCGACCGCCTCGCCGCCCGCGCGGCGATCGTCCGGCCGATCGACACCTACAACGCCCTCGTCGAGCCGGACGAGCGGGTGACGACCGAATCCGCTCTCGTCGACAGCGTCCTCGACCAGGTCGCATCGGGCCGGGTCGAGGTCGGGCACGGTGGGCGCGGCCGGGCCGACGTGGACGGCGAGCCCGATCGGATCGAGGCCCCGTATCTGCAGCTCGTGATGGAGCGCCTGTGGGAGGACGAGCGGCGCCTCGGCTCGCGGCAGCTGCGCCTGGAGACGCTCGAGGCGCTCGGAGGCGCCCAACAGATCGTCCGCGAGCACGTCGATCGGGCGCTGAGGGCGCTACCGGCTGTCGAGCGCGACCGTGCATCGTTCATGTTCAACCAGCTCGTGACGCCGTCCGGCACGAAGATCGCGCATCGCGTCGGCGATCTCGCGCGCTACGCAGGCACCGGAGAGGACGAGGTAGCGCCGGTTCTCGCGCGGCTCGCGGAGGCCCGCGTGCTGCGCCCGGTCGCCGCCGAGGACGAGGGCGGCGAACGCTACGAGATCTTCCACGACGTGCTTGCCGGCCCCGTGCTCGCGTGGCGCGCCGAGCACGAGGCCCAGCGGGCGGTCGTCGAGGAGCGCAAGCGCGCGCGCAGGCGCCAGCGGCGCGCCGTCGCTGTGGCGCTGGGCCTGCTCGTCGCGCTCGTGGCGACGACCACGGTGGCCGTCTACGCCCTGACCCAGCGAAGCGAGGCGCGGCGGCAGGCGCAGATCGCACATGAGAAGGCCGCCGTCGCGGGCGCCGCGGAGCTGCGCGCGCTGCACGCGACTGCGTTCGCGAAGAAGCAGCAGCGTACGGCCGTTCGCGAGCGGGGACGCGCGGAGGTGGATCGTGCCAGCGCCGTGCGGCAGGCGCGCCGCGCCGCAACGGAGAGCTCACGCGCGCAGGCCGCGGCGGCCAGCGCCGTGCGAGAACAGCATGCCGCCCAGGCGTCCGCAACCTTCGCGAAGGCGAAGCAGCTCGAGACGGCGCAAGCGCTGGCGCGCGCGCAGAAGGCCACGCTCGCGCAGCAGCTCGCGGCCCGCGCCGCGAGCCGGGCGAAGGCGAAGGCGGTCCGCAAGGAACGGGCGGAGCGCCTCGCCGAGAGGCGGGCGGAGGCCGCGAAGAAGCTCGCTCAAGCGCGCCAGCTCGCGGCGGAAGCGACGACGCTCCTGGCCGGCGACCCGGCGGCGAGCGTCCGCGTCGCGCTCCGCGCCGTCCGGCTCGCGCCGCTTCCCGAGATCCAGGACGTCCTCCGCGAATCCCTGGCCAAGGTGCGGCTCATCGGCGTGCTGCGAGGCGGCGGCGGCTCGGCGGTCGACGCACGCTTCAGCCCCGACGGGCGTTTCGTCGTCACTTCGTCGACCGGCGGCGACGCGCGGGTCTTCAGCCTCGTGCGGGGCAGTGTCGTGCAGACGCTGCACCACGGCGCAACGCTCACGGGCGCATCTTTCAGCCCGGACGGCCAGACGATCGTCACGACCGGCGACGACGGGACGGCGCGCGTCTGGAGCGCCGAGACAGGCGCGCTGCTGCGGACACTCGCGTACGGAGACGCCGTCACGAGCGCTGCGTTCTCGCCTGACGGCAGGCTGCTCGCGACGACGAGCAGAGACGGGAGCGGCGGGAGCCTCCGGATCTGGGACGCTGCGAGCGGGCTTCCGCTGGCGACCTTCCCACATCCCGGGGTGCCGACCTCTGCGGCGTTCAGCGCCGACGGGCGGTTCGTCGCCTCGGCAGGCGTCGACCGGATCGTGCGCGTCTTCGACGTCCCTGCCGGCAGGCTCGCCTGGTCGGCCGACCAGCGGGGCAGGGTCAACAGCGTCCGCTTCGCACCGTCGGGCGACACCTTCGCGACCGCAGGCGCCGACAGGGTCGTGCGCATCTGGAACGCGCGCAGCGGCGACCTCGTCCGCACGCTCACGGGCCACGTCGGCCAGGTCCTCGATGTCGAGTTCAGCCCGAGCGGCCAGTGGCTCCTCAGTGCGAGTAGCGACGGGACGGCACGCGTCTGGGACATCGCGAGCGGGACCGTCGTCGCGGTCCTGCCCGGCCACGAGAACGACGTCCTGCACGCGAGCTTCAGCCCCGACGGGCAGTCCGTCGTCACGGCCAGCCGCGACAAGCTGGCGCGCATCTTCGATGCGGACTCGGGGACCCTCGTCACGACGCTCGCAGGCCATGCCGACTCGGTCAACGACGCGGTCTTCAGCCCGGACGGCACGATCGTCGCCACGGCGAGCAGCGACGGCACGGCGCGGCTGTGGAATCCACAGCCGCAGCCAGACCTTGCGCTCGTCGGTCGTCACGACGGCCGAGTTGCATCGGTCGCCTTCAGCCCCGACGGACGTCTGGTCGCGAGCGCCGGCGCGGACGGCACCGCGCGTCTCTGGCCCATCGGCAGCGGCGCGCCCGTCGCGACCCTCCAGCACGGGGGGGCGGTCACCGGCGCGGCCTTCAGCCACGACGGCTCGCTGCTCCTGAGCTCCAGCCTCGACGGGACCGCACGGGTCTGGCGCACGTCCGACGCCGCGCCGCTGCAGACCCTTACCCACGGCGCGCCCGTGCAGGCCTCCGCCCTGAGCCCGGACGCGCGCATCGCCGTGACCGCGGGTGCGGACGGTTCCGTGCGATTCTGGGACGTCAAGTCGGGCGCGCTCCGCCGGACGATCGCGGCGCACACGGGTGCGGTCACGAGGATCGCCTTCAGCCGCGACGGCGCCATGCTCGCGACGGGCGGCGCCGACGAGGCCGTCCGGATCTGGCGGGTCCGCGACGGCGCCCTCTTGCGGGAACTGCGCAGCCAGAGCGGCTCGATCGTCGCCGCCGCCTTCAGCCCGGACGGCGCGAGCATCGTCACCGCGGGCGCGAAGGACCTGACGGCACATGTCTCGAACGTCGAGACCGGCAAGGATCGGTTCGACCTCGTCGGCCACACCGGGCCGCTGACCTCTGCCTCGTTCAGTCCGAGCGGGCGGCTGATCGTGACCACGAGCATCGACGACGACGCGCGGCTGTGGAACGCGACAACCGGTGCGCCCTTCCAGCTGCTGCGGGGTCACTTCGCGGTGGTCAGCGACGCCGCCTTCAGCCACGACGAGCGCTGGCTCGTCACCGCCGGCCCGGGCACCGCGGGGATCTGGCAGGTTCGCACGGGCCGCGCGATCGCCTTCGTCCAGGCGCACGACATCCTCCTCACCTCAGCCGCCTTCGCGCCGCACGGATGGCGGATCGTCACCGGCGGCCGCGATGGAAGCGTGAAGACGTACGACTGCCTGCTCTGCGGCGGCGTACGCCAGCTCGAGGCGTTGGCGCAGGCCCGGCTCGCCGCGTTCCGGCCCCGCTAGCGTCTGCGGCAACTCACGGGGCCGCGTTCATGTCCCGCTGGATCTCGGCCGCCGAGAGCGCGCCGCGGTAGATGCGGACGTCGTCGATCAGGCCGGGGAAGAACCCGGTCGGCGTCGAGCCATAGGCGCCGATCCGCCACGTGTTCGCGTAGCCGACATAGACGGCGACCGGCCGGCTCGCGACCTGGACGCCGTCGACGAAGAAGCGGGCGGTGGTGCCGTCGGTGGTCGCGGCCACGTGATGCCACTCGCCGACAACTGGGGTCACGCCCGAGTCGAGGTAGTTGGCGATGTCGGTGCCGAACGTGAGGCGGTAGTGGCCGCTGAGATGGTCGATCCAGATCATCGGGCCGCCGCGGTCGGCGCTCGTCCACGATCCGACGATCGCCACGTCCCCGGCCTCCCGCGCCGGCTTCACCCACGCCTCCAGCGTCCACGGCACCGCTGTCCCGAGCGCCGGCAGGTCGACGTGGCCGCTGACGCCGTCGAGCTCGACCGCGCCGCCGTGCTCGCCGCTTGCGGCCCAGCGCGCGCCGCTGACGAGCGTGCCGGTCCTGCCCAGGCCTGAGGCGTCGCCGGCCGCCGTCCCGACGCCGTCGTCGAGCCTGTACGACGCGACGAGCGTGGTCGGGTACGGGCACAGCGCCGTGTACGCGCTCGTCAGCTGGCTCCTGCTCGAGCTCTTTCCGCTCGCATCGCGCGCCGAGACACCGAGCGTGTACGTCTGGTTGCAGGTGAGGCTGTCGAACGTGAACGACGTGGTGCTCGTCGATCCCACCTTGACGCCGTTGCGGAACAGGTCGTAGGCGACGACGCCGACGTCGTCGGTCGACGCGCCCCACGTCGTCGAGATCGTCGTCGGCGTTCTCCCCGTCACGATGAATGCGGTCGGCATCGTCGGGCTCGAGTTGTCCGCCGGCCCACCCGTAGCGTCGAAGTCGCCGCGGATCTCCGAAGCCGAGAGCGCGCGGTCGTAGATCTTGACCTCGTCGAGGGCGCCGTTGAAGAACCCCGTCGGCGTCGAGCCGTAGGCGCCGATGCGCCACGTGTCCGAGTCGCCGATGTCGCCGCTGAACGGCTTGCTCGCGACCTCGGTGCCGTCCAGGAAGAACCGCGCGGTCGTGCCGTCATACGTCGCGGCGACGTGGTGCCAGGCGTACGAGGAGGGATAGACGACCGAGTCGAGGTAGACGCTGAGTTCCTGTCCGAGCGACAGCCGGTACCTGCCGGCGACGCCGTCGATCCAGATCATCGCTCCGCCGTCGTCGGTCGTCCAGCTTCCGACGACGGCGGTGTCGAACACCTGCGACAGCGCATCGGGACGTACCCACGCCTCGAGCGTGAACGCGGCCTTGTAGAAGGTTCCGAGCGGTGGGAGATCGACGCGCTGCGGCGCGCCGCCGAACTGCAGCGCGCTGCCGACGCGAGACGCGGTCGTCCAGGCGGCTCCGACGACGGTGCCGTCGTGGCCGCCGCCGGATCCGTCGGCGGCGACCGTGCCGGCGCCCTCGTCGAAGGAGTAGCTCGCGACGAGACCGCTCGGCGCGACGACGGCCTTCGCGACGGTGACGGAGACGGCGGCGGAGGCGCGAGCGTTCCCGGCGCGGTCACGTGCGACGGCCGCCAGTGTGTGCGGCCCGTTCGCGGCCAGGCTCGTGTCCCACGCGATCGCGAACGGCGCAGAGCTGTCCGGTGCACCGAGGTTTGCGCCGTCGAGCTGGAACTGGACGCTTGCCACGGCGCCACTGTCATCCGACGCGGCCGCCTCGACGGAGACGCTGCCTGTAAGCGTCGCGCCGGCCGCGGGCGCGCTGATGGTCACGGCGGGCGGAGTCACGTCGGCCGCGACGACGGCGGCGGCGGCATGGGACGCGACGCTCTCCGCGCCCGCCGCGTCTTCGGCGGTGACCTCGTAGTAGTACGTCCCGGCGAGCAGGCCGGGATCGGTGAAGGCCGGAACCGTCGTCCGGCCGACGCGGTTCGCGCCGGTCGGGGTGAATGAGGCGCTCGTCGAGCGGTAGACGTCGTAGGCCGCGACGTCGTCCTCGGGCGGTGTCCACGTGACGGACGCCCGGCCCTCGGCGCCGGTGGCGACGAGGTTGGTTGGCGCGGCAGGCGCCGTGGTCAGGGGTGCGGCGCTCGGCACGGGCGTCGCCATGTCGGTGCCGATCTCCCCGGCGGTGAGCGCGCGGTTGTAGATCCGGACGTCGTCGATCAGGCCGACGAAGTAACCGCCGGGGCTCGCGCCGTAGGCGCCGATCCGCCAGGTGTTCGAGTCACCGACGTTTCCCTGGAACAGCCTGCGCGCGACCTCTGTGCCGTCGACGTAGAAGCGGGCCGTGGCGCCGTCGTAGGTGGCCGCGACGTGCTGCCACTGGGAGACGGGGGGAGTCCGGCCGGAGTCGACGTAGTTCGCCATTCAGGCGGAGAGCGTCCCGTAGTAGCGCCCCGCGAGATGATCGATCCAGAGCATCGGGCCGCCCTGCGAGCCCGTCCAGCTGCCGACGATTCCCGCGTCGCGGAGCGGCAGCGCCGCCTTGACCCACGCCTCGAGCGTGAAGCCCTTCTTGTAGAACGTCCCGAGCGCGGGAACGTCGACGCGTGCGCCGGCGCCGTCGAACGACAGCGCGTCGCCGTGCCGCCCCTCAGTCGACCAGTTCGCGCCGATGATCGTGCCGTCGCGCCCCGGATATCCACCCCTCGCGACCGAACCGGCTCCGTCGTCGAACGAGAACGACGCGACGAGATTCTCGAGCGGCAGCGACGGCTGCGTCGTCACGGCGGCGCTCGCCTCCGGCGACGGCGCGCTCGCATCACCGACCCCGTTCACGGCGACGACCCTGTAGAAGTACGTCGCGTTGGCGAGGCCCGTGTCGGTGAATGACGTTCCGGCGACGATGCTGACGAGGTTGGCGACGGCCGGCGCGAACCCGGCCGCGGAGGAGCGGTGGACCTCGTACCGGACGGCGCCCTCGACAGGAGCCCACGTGAGAGCGATCGACCCCTGGCCGGCGACCGCCGTCAGCGAGGCGGGAGCGGGCGGCGGCGACGACGGGACGACAGGAGCGGCGAGGTCGGACGCGAGCTCGTCCGTGTTCAGCGCGCGCCGGTAGATCCGGACCTCGTCGATCATCCCCTCGAAAAAGCCTGTCGCCGTGCCCCCGTAGGCGCCGATTCGCCACGAGTCGGAGTCGCCGACGTTGCCGTCGAAGGGACGGCTCGCCACCTCGACGCCGTCGATGTAGAAGCGGGCCGTGGCGCCGTCGTAGGTCGCCGCGACGTGCTGCCACTGGTGGAGCGAGGGCACCTGACCAGTGGCGACGTAGTTCTCGAAGCCTTCGGCGAGTGTGCCGTAGTACTGGCCCGCAAGGTGGTCGACCCAGAGCAACGGCCCGCCGCCGCGGTCGACGGCCCAGCTGCCGACGACGCCCGCGTCCCGGGGCGACGCCGCGGCGTTCACCCAGGCCTCGAGCGTGAACGCGCGCTTGTAGAACGTCCCGAGCGCAGGCAGGTCGACGCGCGCCCCGGCCCCGTCAAACCAGAGGGCGGAGCCGAACCGCCCGCCGGTCGTCCACGTCGCTCCGTTCACGGCCCCGGCGTGACCGTGGCCGGACGCGTCGGCAGCCGTCGTATTGCTCTGGTCGTCGAAGCCGTAGGCCGCGACGAGCGAGGCGGAGCGCGGGTTGTCGACGACGACGTGCGCCGCGGCTGTGCTCACGACGCCGTGGGCGTCGACGGCGGTCGCGCCGAGGACGTGGTCGCCGTCGGCGAGTACGGTCGTGTCCAGCTGAGACGAGTACTGCGTCGCCGCGGTGAACGACGCGAGGATCCGGCCGTCGACCTCCAGCGTGACGGCGGCGATCGGCGTGTCGGACTGGACGTCGGCGGTGACGGTCACTGTCCCGGACACGGTCGACGAGTCGGCCGGGGCCACGATCGCGACTGTCGGCGAAGCCGCGGCCATACCGGCTTGCGGCATACCGCCGACCGCCGCCATCACTCCGACGGCGCACGCCACGATCCCACGCAACCTCAACCGGATGCCGCCCTCCTTGAGCCGGTGGAACACCTCAATCTTCCGCGGCGGGAGGGGTAGCCGGGTACTAGTACAGCCGTCCGGAAGTTCGGTCGGTAATCGTTGAAGGGACCGGCCGCCGGTCGTCGAATACTGTGGTCGTGGCGCGGCGGAGCGGGTTCGTGATCGAGCTGAGCGGCGAGGAGCGGGC
>Ga0137371_10004842_pt1 | contig 10543 bp, 7 predicted proteins | sample SagtaG_7_FD_104919 | JGI IMG/M metagenome (GOLD analysis project Ga0137371, IMG submission 104919) | Vadose zone soil microbial communities from Sagehorn Ranch, Mendocino, California, USA - Sage1_R_40_16 metaG | ecosystem: Environmental > Terrestrial > Soil > Vadose zone | place: USA: California... | reverse complement strand
GGTGAGGCTGAACTCGTCCTGGAGTTCCTCGAGTAGGTTGATCATTTGCGCCTGGATCGAGACGTCGAGCGCGGAGACCGGCTCGTCGGCCACGACCAGCTTGGGCCGCAGCGCGAGCGCGCGTGCGACGCCGATTCGCTGGCGCTGACCGCCGGAGAACTCGTGCGGGAAGCGGTTGTAGTGCTCGGGGCTGAGGCCGACCGCCTCCAGCAGCTCCTCCACCTGCTTCTTCCGTTCCTGGCGGTCGCCGATCCGGTGGATGCGGAGCGGGTCGCTGACGATCGTCCCGACGCGCTTGCGCGGGTTCAGGCTCGCGTACGGATCCTGGAAGACCATCTGCATCTGCCGGCGGAGCGGCCGCAGCGAGCGAGCGCCGAGCTTGCCGATCGAGCGGCCCTGGAAGACGACGTCGCCCTCCGTCGGCTCGAGCAGCCGGACGATGCAGCGGCCAAGCGTCGACTTGCCGCAGCCCGACTCGCCAACGAGGCCGATCGTCTCCCCCTCGTTGACGGCGAAGCTGACGTCGTCGACGGCATGAACGCGCGCGACCTCGCGCTGGAGCACGCCCTTGCGGATCGGGAAATACTTCTTGAGGCTCTTGACCTCGATCAGCGGTGCGTTCCCGTTGCCGCTCACGCCACCGCCTCCTCGCCCTTGATCGTCGCCTCGCGCAGGTCGCGCTTCTCGTCCACCGAGAGCCAGCAGCGGTCGAGATGCCTTCGCTCTTCGACCCGGTTCCGAAGATCGGGCTCCTCGACGCACCTGTCGAACGCGTGCGGACAGCGCGGCCGGAACTTGCAGCCCTTCGGCAGATTGATCAGCGAGGGCGGCATCCCCTTGATCGAGGCGAGCCTGCCGCCCTTGGGCCGGTCGAGCCGCGGGATCGAGCCGAGCAGGCCCCAGGTGTACGGATGCTGGGGGTCGTAGAAGATCGAGCGCTTCGGCCCCCGCTCGACTACGCGCCCGGCGTACATGACGAGGATCTCGTTGGCGACGTCGGCGACCACCCCGAGGTCGTGCGTTATCAGGATCACGGCCGAGTTGAAGTCGTCCTTTAGCTGGTCGATCAGCTCGATGATCTGGGCCTGGATCGTTACGTCGAGCGCCGTCGTCGGCTCGTCTGCGATCAGGATGTCGGGGTTGCAGGAGAGCGCCATCGCGATCATCGCGCGCTGCCGCATCCCGCCGGAGAACTGGTGCGGGTAGTCGTCGACGCGCTGGTTCGGGTTCGGAATCCCGACCCGGCGCAGGAGCTCCACCGTGCGCTGGCGCGCCGTCCGCTTGCCGACGTCCTCGTGGGTGAGGATCGCCTCGACGATCTGGTCGCCGACCCGGTAGACCGGGTTGAGCGACGTCATCGGGTCCTGGAAGATCATCGCGATCTCGTTCCCGCGCACGTCACGCAGGCGGCGCTCCGGCATCGCGAGCAGGTTCTGGCCCTTGTAGACCACCTGGCCCTCGAAGGTCGTGTTGTGCGCGCGCGTGAGGCCGAGCATCGTCATCGCGGTGACGCTCTTGCCGGAGCCGGACTCGCCGACGATCCCGAGGACCTGACCGCGGTCGAGCTCGAACTCAACGCCGTCAACGGCTCGCACGATCCCGTCTTCGGTCGTGAAGCCGACCTTGAGGTCCTTGACGTCGAGTAGGCGCTCCCCCATCTACGCGGGCCGGATTCTCGGGTCGAGGAACGCGTAAAGGATGTCGATGATCGCGCTGAAGAGGACGATGAAGAAGGCGCCGTAGAGCGTCACGCCCATGATCGGCGGCAGGTCAAGCGCGCCCACGCGCTCGGCGGCGTAGAAGCCGACACCGTGCAGCTCGAATACCGTCTCGGTCAGGATCGCGCCGCCGCCGAGCACCGCCGCGAAGTCGAGCCCAAACAAGGTTACGACCGGGATCAGCGAGTTACGCAGGACATGTTTCGCGAGGACGCGTCTCGGGGTCAGACCCTTGGCTCTGGCCGTACGGACGTAGTCCTCGTTGATCGTGTCCAGGATGTTCGACCGCAGCACCCGCCCGTAGAAGCCGATGAACAACACGGCGAGGACGAACCACGGGAGGATAAGGTGCTTGTACCACTCCCACGGGCTCGCCGTCAGCGGCACGTAGCCGCCGTCCGGGAACCACGGGTGCGACGGCTTCTCCGCCAGGAAATAGCGCGTGATGATGCCGAGCCAGAAGACGGGCATCGAGATGCCGACCAGCGCGACAATGGTGATCAGGCGGTCGGCCAAGCGCCCCGCCGTGATTGCGGACAGGACGCCGACCATCACCCCCCAGAACAGCCAGATCAGGCCGGCGCCGATCGTCAGCGAGAAGGTCGCCGGCATACCCTTCTTGATCTCGTGGACGACGTTCGTCTGGTCGTCGAAAGAGCGCAGGACGTCGTACTGGCTGTGGTTACCCGGAAGGAGGCCCGTCCCGACCTTCTTCATCATCTCGTAGTACTGAACGTAGAAGGGCTTGTCGAAGCCCCACTTCTTCTTGATGTTCACGACGTTCTGCGGCGTCGGATGCTTGCCGGCGATGCGCGACGCAGGGTCGCCTCCCGGCACGATGATGAAGATCAGGAAGACGAGGATGCTGACCGCGAACAGCACCGCGATCATGCCGAGAAACCGACGGATGACGAACGCAGTCATCGCGTCCTAATGCTCGACCCGGACTTTCGCGCGCGGGTCAAGCGCGTCGCGAAGGCCGTCGCCGAAGATGTTCAGCGAGAGAACGGTTAGGACGATCGCTATCCCGGGCGCGAGCGTCAGCCAAGGGGCGCTGATGATCCGCTCCTGGCCTTCCTGGATCACTGTGCCCCAGGACGGATTGGGCGGCTGCACGCCGGCGCCGAGGAACGAGAGCCCGGCCTCCGTGAGGATGTTGTTCGCGATGATCAGCGTGAAGAAGACGAGCGCCGTCGAGGCGACGTTCGGCAGGAGGTCGGAGAACATAATCCGCAGCGGAGAGGCGCCCTGGCCGATTGCAGCCTCGATGAACTCCTTTTCCCTCAGGGACAGGATCTGGCCGCGAAGGGGACGGCCCACGTACGGGACGTAGACGTACGAAATCACGAGCGTCGGTATCCAGAGGCTGTGTGGGCTGATGCTGATCCCGAAGTGATGGAAGCCGTTGATCGAAAGCGCGCTGCCGAGCGCGATCGCGAGCAGCAGTACCGGGAAGGCCCAGATCAGATCGAACGACCGCGTGATGATCCAGTCCACCCAGCCCCCGTAGAAGCCGGCAAGCAACGCGAGCAGGACCGCGACCATGACGCAGATCAGGGCCGAGCCGATTCCGATCTTCAGAGAGTTGAGACCACCGTAGAGCAGTCGTACGGCGACGTCGCGGCCGAGGCCGTCCGCGCCGAGCACGAAGCGCCCGTGCGCGTGCCACCAGGTCGGGCCGAGCACACCGCCGGCCTTCTCGACGACAACGTTGCCCTGTGCGTCGGTTCCGATCACCGGAGCGGAGAGCACCTGCTTGCCGTTGACGATGTCCTCGGTATGCGTGGCGTTCGGGGCCGTGTGCGCGATGTGGTGCGCGTAGATCGGCGCGAGCGAGCAGGCCACCGCGATCACGACGAAGACGAAGAGCGCGATGAATGCGATGTAGTTCCGCCGCAGGCGCCGCCAGGCCAGGTACCACGGGCTGCGCCCGACGATCGAGGCTCCATGCTCTTCCTCGGCGAGAACTTGCGCGGTGTCGAGCGTGAAGTCGGTAGCTGGCTCCGCCATGCCTCTCGCGAGTGTAAATCCCTGCACAAACAGAGGGCGCCCGCTCGGGCGCCCTCTGGGTTACGCGTTCAGCTCGGCAACTACTTCCGGCAGACCTTCATGAAGTCGATGCCGTAGAGCCGCTGGATCGAGATGCAGCCCATGTTCTTGCTGAAGAACTCCGGGAACGTACGGTTCGACCACGGCGCCCACGGAGCCTGCTGCATGATCAGCTTCTCGACGTTCGCCCAGCGCTTGTTCACCGCTGGAGTCAGCGCCGGAGGCTTCTTGAGACCGTCGATCAGCCTGTTCGTCTTCGCGTTGGAGTAGTACGCGAAGTTGTTGTTGTTCTCGTGGACGATGTTCCTGCCGTTCAGGAGCACGTCGAACCAGTCGAGCGGGTGTGGGTAATCCTCGAGCCACCGCGCCCAGCCCGTCTGGGCCTTCGTGTCGCTGTTGCCGATCGTCGTGTAGTACGTCGACCGCGGCAGGAACTTCAGCGTCGTCTTCAGACCGATCGCGCTCAGGTAGCTCGCGTAGAGCGTCGTCGACTGCTGGGAGTCGGACACCTGCCGGCCCCAGACGGTGACGTCGGCGCCCTTGGCCCCGGCTTGATTGATCAGCTGGCGGGCCTTGGCGACGTTGCGCTTGTACAGCGTCAGCTTGCGGTACGACGGATACGTCGGCGGCAGGATGTTCTCGGTGGTGACACCGAGCCCGCCCCACACGGCCTTCACGAGCGCCGAGCGGTCGATCGCCATGTTCACGGCCTGGCGCACCTTCAGCTTGTTGAAGGGGTACACCCGCGTGTTCATCCAGAAGTAGTACGTGTTCGCCGACTTCCGGAGGCGGAGCTGGCCGCGGTTCGAGACGGTGCCGATGCGCTCCGGCGGGATGGCCGCGTTCGTGTAGTCGGCCTGCCCGCTGATCACGCGCTGAACGGCCGCGTCCGCGTCACCGACGATCGTGACGTCGACCCGGTTCGGAGTCCCACGCGGGATGTACTTCGTCGGTTTGAAGTACTTGTTCCGCACCAACGAGAAGCCGCGGTTCTTGTCCGGGTTCGGTCCGATCTTGTACGGACCCGACGCCGGCGGCGGGTTCGCGGACAGATCCTGGTTCGCGGTCCCGCACGGCACCAGCGCCGCGAACGGCTCCGCGAGGATCGTCAGGAAGTCGCCGCGCGGTGACGTCAACGTGATCTTGATCGTGCGGCCCTTTGTCTTGATGCCACCGATGTCGCCCTTGAGCGAGGTCTCGAACTTCTTCGCGCCGACGATCGTGTCGTAGAAGCCGACACCCGGTGAGGCCGTAAGGAAGTCGCGCTTCATCGTGCACTTGAAGTCGGCTGCCCTGATCGGCTTGCCATTCGAGTACTTGAGGCCTTTCCTCAGCGTCAGCGTGTAGACCTTGCCGCCTCGCGAGATCTTCGGTAGCGAGGCGAGTCCCGGCACCACCTGATAGCCGGCGGCTCCGGCGACGTGACGGTAGGTCACCAGTGTCTCGTAGACGGTCCACAGCGCCCAAAGGCTCTGGGCGGTGTAGGCCTGCGAGGTGTCGAGGTAGTCGATCGTGTCGATGACCGCCCGGAATGTGCCAACGGACTTCGTGTGCGCGACCGAGCTCTGCGGTCGGTTCGCGCTGACCGCGTAGGCGGCCGTCATAAGCGCCAATCCGGCCATAAGTGCGAGCACACTCAGAAGCCGAATCAGGCCTTGTCTACTTCTCATCCATACCTCCCCGTGAGTGGTCGCCGAGCGAGACTGAAATTTCTCGTGCGTATCTTTGCAGAGGCACGGCCCCGTGAATGTTCTGACGTCACCCGGTCGCTCTGGTTAGCGCTTCGCCCGGTGGCAGACGCTTGTTTTACTTGCCGCGCAATGATCTCGGGCGAGGAGTGGCGGTCTGAGCTTGACAAGCGACGGGCGCAGTTCCGCCGCATCGTCGACGAGCACGGCTGCGACGCCACCATCGTCTTCGGCGCGCACGGCCACGCCGAGCAGTTCCGCTACCTGACGAACTTTGCGCCCGCCCTCGGCGACGCCTGGCTGCTGACCCACGGCGACGCGCAGCCGCTCTGCGTGCTCGACTTCGATTGGCAGGTTGAGGAAGCACGCCGGCGCTCCGGCATCGACGAGTGGCGCTCTCGCTTCGGGGCCGCGCCGCTCGTCGCCGAGCTGCTCGGGGGCGTCGCGCCCCGGCGGGTCGCGATCGCCGGGCTCGATCGGCTGCCGGTGACGGCCTGGGAGACCGTGCGGTCGCGACTCGGCGAGCTGGAGGTAGTGGACGTCGGCTCCGAGCTGGCGAGGCTGCGTCGGCGGAAGACCGCGCTCGAAGTCACCCTGCTTCGAGAGGCTGGACGGCTGACGGACGAGGCGCTCGAGGTGGCCCGTGCGGACGCTCGCCTCGGGATCTCCGAGCGCGAGCTGGCCGCGCGGATCGGCCAAGCGCTGGGGCCAGAGTGGTCGTTCACGCCGACGGTTGTCTCGGGCAACGACGATCCGATTCCGATCCGCGACCCGACCGAGCGGCGGCTCTCGGTAGGCGACTCGGTGATGGTCGACATCGGCGCCGCCTTCAACGGCTACCAGGCTGACGCGAGCCGGACGTTCGTGCTCGGGAACACGAACGAGACGCAAAGCCGTGTCTGGGATGCCGTCCAGGCTGCCTACGACGCAGCCCTCGCGGCAGTCCGGCCAGGTGCGGCCTGTGTCGCAGTGCAGGAAGCGGCTTCTGCCGCCACCGAACAGGCGGGCTTTCGGCTCGCCCACCGGATCGGACACGGGATCGGGCTCGGGACGTCGTTCGAGTGGCCCGACCTCGCGGGCGACGAGGAGTCGCTCGAGCTCGGTACGACGATCTGTATCGAACCCGCAATCGCGGCCGAAGGCGCCGGCGTGATGAAGCTCGAGGACGACCTCGTCGTCACCGAGGACGGCTACGAGCTGCTGACCCACAGCGACCGCTCGCTCTAGGGACGATGCGGCGCGGGCGCCTCCTGTTGGTCGGCGTCACGGGGGACCACCCAGCCGAGCCGCCGGTACGCGATGTGGACGAAGCCCGAGCAAGCGATCCCGCGCTCGGTCAGCCGCCCACTCGTAGGGAGCATCGACGTTGGTAGGCGCCGACGTTTAGCTCTCGCAGGTGGCGGCAACCCCCTCATTGATGCGTACGCGGCTGGGCAGCTTCTTCGCCCTGGCCGCGGTCCTCGCAGGGGTCGCCGCCGGCAGCGCCGCGACCGTCTCGGCGAGGGAAACCGCGGCGACGGGCGCAGTGGCGACCGGTTATGGCGGCGCCGCCGCCACCGTCGATCCGGCTGCGACCGAGACGGCGATCGAGATCCTCCGCAACGGCGGGAACGCGATCGATGCGGCCGTCGCCGCGAATGCGACGCTGGGCGTCACCGAGCCGTACGTGGCGGGGATCGGTGGCGGCGGTTTCATGGTCATCTATCTCGCGCGCTCGCACAAAGTCGTGACGATCGATGGACGCGAGACAGCTCCGGCGACGTTTCCGCAGGACGCCTTCATCGACCCGGCGACCGGCAAGCCGATTCCGTTCAACCCGCAACGGATCACCAGCGGCATGGCGGTTGGCGTCCCGGGCACGCTCGCAACCTGGGCGACGGCTGAGAAACGCTACGGCTCGATGCCGCTGAGCCACCTCCTGCAGCCGGCGATCGCAGTCGCCCGGCAAGGCTTCGTCGTGGACAAGACCTACCACGACCAAACCGACCTGAACGTCGCGCGGCTGCGGATCTTCACGTCGAGCCGCGCGCTCTATCTGGATGAAGACCAGGCGCCGGCGATCGGCACGACCGTTCGCAACCCGCAGCTCGCCGACACCTATGAGCTGATCGCAAAGAAAGGCCCGGGCGCCTTGTACCGGGGCCCGATCGGCGCCGCCCTCGTCCAGACCGTCCAGCATCCGCCGGTCGCTCCCGATGCGAATCCGGGCTTCACGATTCGGCCGGGCCTGATGACGACGCGGGACCTCTCGCACTACAAGGCGCCCCGGCGCGCGCCCACGCACGTCGCGTACCGCGGTCTCGACGTCTACGGAATGGGCCCGCCGTCGAGCGGCGGCTCTACCGTCGGCGAGTCCTTGAACATCCTCGCCGGCTTCGACCTGTCGACACCCGACCGCGCACTCGCCTTGCACCGTTACCTCGAGGCGACGCGGCTCGCCTACGCGGACCGCAACCGCTACATCGGCGACCCGAAGTTCGTCCAGGTGCCGTTGAAGGGATTGCTCTCGACGGGGTTTGCTGCCGAGCGCCGCTGCCTGATCGGGCCGACGGCGGCGACGAGCCCGGTGCGCGCGGGCGATCCGACGCCGCCGTATGGCGACTGCTCGGCGGGCTCAGCCGCTGTCGCCGGGCGCGAGGGCACCTCCACGAACCACCTGACGGTCGTTGATCGGAAGGGCAACGTCGTCAGCTACACGAGCACGATCGAGCAGATCGCGGGCAGCGCGATCGCAGTCCCCGGCTACGGCTTCCTCTTGAACAACGAGCTGACGGACTTCGATCCGGCGCCCCCCGCCGACGGAACGCCCGATCCGAACCTTCCCGCCGGCGGCAAGCGGCCGCGCTCGAGCATGTCACCGACGATCGTCCTCCGCCACGACAAACCACTTCTCGCCGTCGGCAGCCCTGGCGGCGCGACGATTATCACCACTGTCCTGCAGATCCTGCTGAACCGGTTCGACTTCGCGATGTCGCTGCCCGACGCGATCGCCGCGCCGCGTGCCTCGCAGCGAAACGCACCGAAGACGGACGCCGAGCCGGGCTTCATCGCCCAGTACGGCACCGAACTGCAGAACCGGTTCGGGCAGAGCTTCAATTCCACGGCTGAAATCGGCGCGGCCACGGGCATCGAGCTGCTCGGCGAGGGAAGGCTCGAGGCTGTCGCCGAGCCGGTGCGCCGTGGCGGCGGCACAGCGGCGGTCGTCTGCACGCTGCGCTGCTCAGAGCCCCGTTCACAATGAAGCACTGAGCCGTCGGGCCGCGCTGGACGGCCCCTGGCGGCGTCCTCAGTCGTGCCCGTATCAGCAGATACGGGCACTCCCTGCGTCCTTGCCAGGAACCGACCATCGCACCCCGAAGACGAGGCCCCATTATGAAAGGGACTCTAAGAAGCTTCGCGTAACCGCACGAAGCGGAGCGGCCGCGCGTCAACGTTCTCGAGCGGCTCTTCGACGACGGCGTTGACGCCCTCGCGGGCAGTTGCGTGCAGGATGCGGCGGCCGCCGAGCCAGAAGGCGATGTGGTGCGCTCGCCCGGGTTCGCCGAAGCACACGAGGTCGCCGGGGTGAGCGTCCGCCTCGTCGATTTGGGTGGCCGCCGCCTCCTGCTGGTCGGCGTCACGGGGGATTAGCCTGCCGAGCCGCCGGTAGGCCATGTGCACCAGTCCTGAGCAGTCGATCCCGCGCTCAGTCAGGCCGCCCCACTCGTAGGGAGCGCCGAGGTAGGCCCGCGCCTCCGCGACCGGATCGCCGTCGGCGGACTCGGTGGCGTCGTAGGGACTGGCACCGATGTCGGTGCCAGTCCCTGAAACGAGAGCGTCCTCGCGAATCCAGCCGGGGTAGTCGTAGGCGGTGCGAATGCGGGCCCAGCCGTCCCGCCGCTCCTCGACGGTGAGCGGCTCGCCCGCGAGTGCCTGCGTGACCTGCTCCGATGCGACGTCCGGCTCCGCTCGGACGGGCGCCGCATCGGAGCGGCAAGTCAGGATTTCGGCCGTGGCTACGCGGCGGCCGTCTGCAGGTCGCGCAGCGCGGCGAGGCGCGCTAGCGCCTGGCTCTCGAGCTGACGGACCCGCTCGCGGGTCAGGTCGAGCTCGTGGCCGATCGCCTCCAGCGTCCACGGCTCGCCCTCGAAGCCGAAGCGGAGCTCGAGGATCCGGCGCTCCCGCTCGGGCAGCGCGTCGAGCGCGCGGCGGACTCCCTGCTTGCGCAGCGACTCCTCGGCCTCGTCGAACGGATCGGGCGCTTCACGGTCAGCGAAGAGATCGCCGAGCTCCCCCTCGTCGTCCGCGCCGACCGTCTGGTTCAGCGAGACCGACGCCTGGGCAGCGCCCAGGGCCTCGTCGACGTGCTGGAGCGGCAGGCCCGTCGCGTCGGCGAGCTCCTGCTTCGTCGCCTCACGGCCGAGCTCGACCTCGAGCCTGCGCGCGGCGCGGCCCAGCTTCTGCTGGCGCTCGACGACGTGCACGGGCACGCGGATCGTCCGCGCGTGGTTGGCGACGGCGCGCTGCACCGACTGGCGGATCCACCAGGTCGCGTATGTCGAGAACTTGTAGCCGCGGCGCCAATCGAACTTCTCGACCGCACGGTTGAGGCCGAGCGTCCCCTCCTGGATCAGGTCCAGGAACGGCACGCCGAGGCCCCGGTAACCCTTGGCAATCGAGACGACCAGGCGGAGGTTCGACTCGATCATGCGGCGCTTGGCGGTCACGTCGCCGCGCTCGATCGCCTTCGCGAGCGTGACTTCCTCGGCCGCGGTCAGGAGCTTGTGGCGCCCGATGTCCGCGAGGAAGAGCTGCAGGCTGTCGGCCGAACCGACGAGCACGTGCGGCTGCGGCTCGGCAGCCTTCTCGCCGGCCTTGTCGGCCTTCGCGCCGTTCTCCTCGGCCGGCTGGCGAATCTCGAGGCCGATCGCCTCGAGCTCGCGCTGAAACTGCTCGGCGTCTTCCTCGCCGAGGTCGTGCTCCAGCGCGAACGCCTCGATCTCAGCCGGCTCGACGAAGCCGCGCTCTTCGGCGCCCTCCACGAACGTGCGGGCATGCTCGGATTCGAGCAACTCGTGCATCTGGTTCTGCGTCAATTTCTCCTCTACT
>Ga0137371_10004836_pt1 | contig 10550 bp, 10 predicted proteins | sample SagtaG_7_FD_104919 | JGI IMG/M metagenome (GOLD analysis project Ga0137371, IMG submission 104919) | Vadose zone soil microbial communities from Sagehorn Ranch, Mendocino, California, USA - Sage1_R_40_16 metaG | ecosystem: Environmental > Terrestrial > Soil > Vadose zone | place: USA... | reverse complement strand
TGTTGTCGGTGTTTCTCTTGAGTTCGTTCTTAGGGACGCCCGGCAGAATCGCTTTGGATTAAGCGAGAATTTAAAAGGGGCACCGATCCTACGCATTGGTTTTTTTCCGGTGGGTTAAGGGAGTTCCGGCTCTTTCAACCCGGGTCTTTTTGGAGCTACTTCATTCTTTCAAGCGGAAAATGACGAGGTGCAACGTTGCACTTTTTTAGGGTCTGACCGGGTTTTTTGGGGACCTTTCGGGATGCCAGTTTAGCGCGTGAAAGCGCGCAAAGGTCTGATTGTGAATGGTTTCTGTGCGACTTCGGCAAGATAGCATCAGCGGGTCTTTTTTCGCCGACCATGCTTGCCAAGCATAAGGTCGGGAGTTCGACCCTCCTCACCCGCTCCACTTTTAAGCCCGTGAGAAATAAGGGGTTTTTCTTTGCCCTTTAGCTCGTGTTTTTTCTTCTACCGCAAAGGTCACAGGTTTTCGCTCTGTATTTTCGCTGCCTGCGTCGTTCCCTGCTAAGTAGTGTTGCGACAGCATGCCAATCTTGAGCACTGGGGATGTATTTTTCAGCTGTCCCGCTTCGAATTTCCTTCGGGCGGTCAACCATCAACCAGAGATTATAAAGATCGCGCAGCCGAGGCCATTTTTACTGTTGCTGCAGCAATGCGTCGTAAATTTGCCAAGGTCTGAATAGCGCGGCGTCTCACAATGGAACTATCTGCTTTGGTCAGTAGCGCTCATCGAAAGTCAGATGAATCTTCACCGCCGGGAGTCCTGTCGCGTGCGGCCACGATTGTACTCCACCGGGATTTCCACGTGGAAATCCCCTGACATGGTACGTGGTTGGGCATTTGGTTGGATCGAAGAGAATAAAGCCTGAGCCAGAATCAGAGAATTAGGCCTTAGCTTGTGATGAGCCAGAGGGTAGAAATGCACTTTTAGCTTCGGATTTTTCCCGTCGCCACTTTCGGGTTTCGTACTGATGTCTATCTGGACATTCATAGACGATCCTGATTTCTGTTTCATAGAGAACCAATCCTACCTGACCACAACAGGGGCAAATTTTGCCCACCACTTTTGTTAGACTTCTGGATTTCATAACTGCTCCCGCTTCAATCCTGTTGGCTCACAGTAATCTAACTGCTGTGCGCTAATCGAATTTCTGAAAACCGAAGCTCAGTTGAGCAGAATGACGTCACGAGACACCCTGGTGCTGTTCCGCGAACCTCCTAAACTATTTTTTGACCCGCTTGCCGCTTCGTGACCTTCGAGTTTTTGCGATTGGCCGTCGTATTGCCGTCTCCATGATTTTGCGGGCAAGGATATTCCTTTCTGTTTCCTTCGGAGGAAAACTGAGAGGCTGCCCTACAGACCATTCCGCAACGTCCGAAGCGTTCCGGCTCTCGACTTTTTTGCGTCTGCGTTCTCGCCCAGGCATATATTAAATATGCCACAATCAGGAAGCGTCATCTACGTCACTTTATCCAAACTTAGCATTTTTAGCTGTTAGCATTCGCCAATCTGGACACATCTGCGTTCATTCTGTGCATTACTGTTCATAGTTGTCATGTAATGACTCGGCAAAAACTGTTCTACCTAGGGCATTCCACTTGGTGGTAAGCTTGGTGGAGCGGAATGAAACCCCGACAGAATCCCGAACCCAAAACCAAAAAATTAAAGGCTCACCGTCGTACCTACCGAACATAATAGTTGTCTTGGCTAGGTAACGAGATCGGAATCATTTCTTCGTGCCATCGATTTGAGAGTTTCTGCGACTGAGCCCTTGCCTTCTCGATAAACGATCAGTTGATAGCTCCGTTCGAACATCCCAAGTAGAGACGAAATCGGAATTGCGCTCAGGAGCGTCGACCCTTGGTGTAGTGGAAAAGACGCCAGGGACGGGAAGATTGCCGCTCTGGCTTGGGGAACCGAATCGCTCGAGGCGCGGCAGCCCATCGATGCTAAGGGAAAATACGTCCTGCCGGGGATCGTGGCTCCGGAAAATCACCTGGGAACGCATCGTCCATTGCGAGCGGTGTCCAAATTAAATGAGAGAATTTTTACGGCTGAGGGGAGAATAAATCAAACGTGAAGGTGAAGATGAGGCGATGCATCGAGGTCTCCGGCGCGCTCGTTCTAGAGGCCCCTGCAAGCTAGAAATTCAGTTTGGGACCGGTGAGAGCGAAGCGTGATGGGCAAAATCTCAGTGGTGGTTAAATGCCGTTAGGTCACCCGGGCGGGTTAGGCAAGGCCTTGCCCTCGATACAACTGGATGTATTCCATTCCTACAACTTCCTCGTCTCTGTCTGGTTTTATCCGACGAGTGCTCTGTCCTGCTCTTAAAAAGAACAGGAAAATCGTGATCGGCACATACTTTGCTCGGCTGAAAGTCGTGACTCGGCTTACCCACGAAAAGGACTTTCACAAGGCAGCATCTTTGCGAAAAGTCTGGAGGGAAACAAAAATAAACATATCTCCACCAGCTCTGAAGGTGGCCATGGAACTGCGAAATCATCCGCTCATGTCCTACCGACGACTTTCCAGCTGGCCTCCGACGTGGGTGTGGATCGGCGGGAATGAACAAGATAGGCAACCGAGAGGTGAAGTCGGCATCCTCAAGCAAGTGAGGATGGTTGATGGTCATCCAATAGTCCACAGATGTTTTCTGTGGATAGAATACGAAGGCAGCATGTATTTGGGTTGTCTGCTGCTTAGCGATCTTTCTTTTTGCGAAAGCGTTTCCAAGCTATTGGAGGAGAATATCGGTCGCTCAATTGAATATATCGGCGGCTTGGATCTCAGCCATCTCGATTAGTCGCGCTGATTCTTCTTGACCGTAAAACTCGCATCTGCCCCGTCTTAACTTGTAGTTTGCCTCTTATTTGATTTCGGCACTGACTCATTTTTTGAGTTCAGCATAGGCATCGTTTTTTCTGGGCGGCGCTAGAAAACCATAACGATCCAGTTTGTACATGGCTTACGCTCGGGTTGCGATCAACGATGAACGATCCTGACCCGAGCCGTCCCTTTTATCCTTGTTGCGCTTCAATAGGACGAGCCTAAGCCGCCTTAACCCGCGCATCAACCACGTCTCTGAACGGATCGGCTAATTTTAACGCGCATATACGGCGACGGTCGCTTTCCCTTCGCGACGATTGATGCTCCGATAATTGAAATCAATCCTCTTAATCGTCCGACGGTCACCAGGAAGGTCGATCACACGGCTGGTCGATTTCTCATCGAACCGGTGACGTAGCTCCGGACTGAAAGTTTCGTTATTGCCGAACGTTACAACCATTTTGTTTATTTCGACCGGGGCGCCTTGTACCCTGATCTCTAGCTGCTTAAATCTCCCTTCTTTTCGCCCCACATCAATCCGATCGTGGTCATTTTTAAAATCCACATCTTGCCGGCCTAGCATTTCCCATCCTTGGGCAGCGTGAGTGGCGCCGGCAAGCCCGGCCAATAGTAAAAAGAGAGAAACGGTAGCTGTTAAGTAACGCTTCATTTCGCACCTCCTGGTTTTGATTCTTTGTGTCGGCAAAACGAACTCGGCTTTGTTCATACAACTCGATCATATTGCGCCAGTAGGCACAGTCAAGGGGTGACCTGAATTCCCCGAGGCATTGCTACGCCGACGTCGGCCTTGAAGATTTAACGACAGCATTCTGCTTAAGCGCTGAAATGATTTCAGAGCTGTCTTCGTCGATGCAGCGGCCGGCAAGAGAAGATTCCCGACCCCGTTTTTCGGGCCCATCCACTAACATCCTCTTGAGGAAAACTTTTAGAACAAAGCTTAGGTTATTTGCAATCTGTTAGATATGTTAGATATGGGATTAGATCTGGAGTTATAATAGGTACATAGTTGCGCCAAGATTAATCCCGCTTCATGTTCATATGGGAAGTCTTTCGTGGTTTCCTTTTGATTGGTAGGGTTGAGGCCATTTCGGTTGGCAGGGCGGTTTTTTTATCAAGGGAATCTAGCATTGACGCTTACCCGACAAATAAAAGATCCATGTCCGATGTGTGCCGCGTCGCGGACGCTGTGTCTGTGTGACGCGATGCCGAGAATTGAATTAAACACTAAGATTTGTCTGGTCATTCATCGCAGAGAGATGACGCGAAGCAGCAATACAGGTCTGCTCGCGCTCAGAGCATTGGTGAATAGCGAAATGCGGATACGAGGTGAAGGAAGAGAAATGCTCGACCTGAAAGATCTCTTAACCCCTCAGTATCGGACGTTTCTGTTTTACCCCTCGGACGATGCAGTCGAATTGGATAAGGAACTGGTGGCGCAAGACCGGAGGCCTATCCAACTCATCGTTCCCGACGGAACCTGGCGACAGGCGAGGAAAATTCATTCCCGTCATCATGAGTTAAATGACGTACAAAGGGTGAAGATCGGCACGCCGAACAACTCGGTGTTCCAGCTGCGCGCGCAAAGTAGACCAGAAGGGATGGCCACCCTACAGGCGATAGCTCATGGTCTTGGGGTTATTGAAGGTGTTCTTGTGGGGGCTCAGTTGATGAAGCTCTATCAGGCAAAGATTGAGCGAACGCTCATAGGGCGCGGACTTTTGAGGGAAAGTAGAGAGTGGCGGTAACACCCGTGAGCGACGAATGGCGATGGAAGCCGTCGTTGTCGCGTACAATGCCATCACTTGAGAAATTGATCCTGAAAATAATCCACCCATTCGTCACCCGGTGATCTAGTGCCAGGCATTCACATGGACTTATTTCATTGGAATGGTAGCCCAGTTTTGTCCCGGCAAAATCATTACGGATTAGCTTTCCGTTCGAATTTCGATGCAACCAGGATAACTCATCGACCGACGCCGCTCATCCCTTTCCTCGCCATATCATTCAACGTGGCAACAATCGGCAAGCGATCTTTTTCATCGGGTTCCAAATCGCTTAGGGGGAGTAATAACAAATCCCGCAACCCCTTTAGTCTGACGAGCGCTTGATTTCCACCAGCTTTGAATGTTTACTGGCGTCATGAATCCACTCGACCTCACAGTTAACCAACTCAAACGGGCTGCCGCGATTAAGGAACAAATCGAGGCTCTGAACAAAGAGCTCCGCGGTATCCTCGGTGTGTCAACCAAATCTAGAGCTGCGCCAAAGAAAAACCGACCGATGAGCGCTGCTGCGAGAAAGAAAATTTCCGCTGCTCAAAGAGCAAGATGGGCGAACCGTCGCCGAGCTAATCGAGCAACGCCTTCGGTTAAACCCGCTGCGAAGGCCAAGACCAAGACAATTAGTCGGGCAACTAAAGCGAAGTTGTCGGCCAAATTGAAGGCTTACTGGGCGGCGAAGAAAGCCGGCAAAAAATAAGCCCGTTCTCCTCAATTCCCTGTAAGTCATCTTACTTCTAATCTCGTCGCGCACGCGTCACTTCTCGAAAGATCTCCCAAATTTTATTGGATACTTTTGTGCCGAAAGTGATCCCCTTTGACGAATTTTTGTCACAATTACGTTTACAGAGCTCTGTCACTTGGCTGACAACCGTTAATTGCTCCCTCATTTGATTCGAGTAATAAGTCGCTAAAATAGAAGTATGACACATGGAGATCAGGAAGTGTTCGAGTGTCCAACTACCGGCACTGTGGTCGAGACACTGTTGCGCAAGAAAAAGCTGAAGGAGGAACAGTAGAGGTATGTCCGCTCGGACACAGATCATACTTTATCACCGCACCTGGAGGCGGAAGATTCGCCAGCGACCAATTTACACGCCGACATTAGCTCATATACAACTGACGCCTAAATGATCAATGACCTTTGGTATAAGAACGCGGTGATCTACTGTCTTTCGGTCGGCACCTTCATGGATGCGAACGGAGATGGGATCGGTGACTTCCAGGGGCTTATGCGCCGCCTGGACTACTTGCACGGACTTGGCATTACCGCGATTTGGCTGATGCCGTTTCAGCCCTCGCCATATCGCGACGACGGATACGACATTTCCGACTACTACGGCGTGAATTCGCGCCACGGCACCCTTGGCGATTTCGTCGAGTTCACCCACGGAGCCAAGCAGCGAGGCATTCGTGTCATTATGGATCTCGTGGTCAATCACACGTCCGACCAGCATCCGTGGTTTCAAGAGGCACGCCGCGATCCCGATTCGAAATATCGCGATTGGTATGTATGGTCAGATAAGAAGCCGAGTCATGCAAAGAAGGGAATGGTATTTCCGGGCGTACAGAAATCGACGTGGTCCTATGATAAGGAGGCGCGCGCGTGGTATTTCCACCGCTTCTACGACTTCCAACCCGATCTTAACACCTCGAACCCGCACGTCCAGGCGGAAATCCTGAAGATCATGGGCTTTTGGATTCAGCAAGGTGTAGTGGGATTCCGGATGGACGCCGTGCCGTTCGTAATCTCAACAAAAGGCCCGCAAGTCAAAAAGCCCGTCGAGCAATACGACATGCTTCGTTCGCTGCGCGAATTCCTGCAGTGGCGCGCGGGCGATTCGATCATTCTCGCCGAAGCCAACGTTTTGCCGAAAACCGACATGGAATATTTTGGCAAAGACGGCGATCGCATGCACATGATGTTCAATTTTCAGGTCAATCAGAATTTGTTTTACGCATTAGCGGCCTCGGATTGCCGGCCGCTTGTGCAAGCGCTCAAAGCCACCAAACCGCGGCCCGCGACCGCACAATGGGGTTTGTTCTTGCGCAATCACGACGAGCTTGATCTCGGCCGCTTGACCGAGGAGCAACGCCAGCGCGTGTTCGAATGCTTTGGACCCGAGAAGGAGATGCAGCTCTATGAGCGCGGCATCAGACGCCGGCTCGCGCCCATGCTCAACGGGGACCGGCGCCGCATCGAGCTCGCCTACAGTCTGATGTTCACACTGCCCGGAACGCCGGTCGTTCGTTATGGCGACGAGATCGGCATGGGGGATGACCTCAAGCTGCCCGAGCGCAATTGCGCCCGCACGCCAATGCAGTGGTCTACGGAACCTCATGCGGGATTCACGAAATCGGCCAAGTCTATCCTGCCGGTAATCAGCGAGGGGCCCTACGGCTATCAGCACGTTAATGCCGCCGAGCAGCGGCGCGATCCCAATTCGCTGCTCAACTGGACTGAGCGCATCATCCGCATGCGCAAGGAAGTTCCGGAGGTCGGCTGGGGCGACTTTGAAGTGCTCCCGATTCGAGATCCAGCGGTGCTGGCAATCCGCTATGACTGGCGCAACAACTCGGTCTTGTTCGTCCACAATTTGGCTGCGATACCCAAGGAGGTGGCGTTTTCCACCGGATTGCGAGGTAATGAAGCCCGCGTGCTTGTAAATCTGCTGACCGAAGACCACAGCCGAGCTCGGGAAGATGGAAGGCATCACTTGCTGCTCGAGGCTTACGGCTATCGCTGGTATCGGGTCGGCGGCCTGGACTACTTGCTCAAGCGTAGCGACATCGAGACGCCAACGCCACGCGATAGTAAAAGGAAGCGAACTCCGCATTGAAAGGGTCGCGGTGTTTGTTATCGTTTTTTTAGGAGGTCTTTATGCCCTCGAAGAAAAACAGGCGCGGCCCCCACAGCCAGAAGAGCGCGAAAAGGAAAAAATCAAAACGCCGCAACCGAGTTCCGGAGAGTTGGTCACTCGGCCAGACCAACGAACCTTTTGAGCAGGACACCAAGCGGCGGATCGGACAGTATGTCGGAACAGGCACAGCACCCCTGATGAAAAAGTAAATCAGGATATGCCATGCGCCAGGTGCGAGGTCCGTTCGTGGCGATTTCGTCCGGTAACAGAACCGATACGGTCTGGTCGTAATCTCGGTTGGAGCAGGAATAACGTGGCGCGCGATGATCCCTAAGCGTGGCCCTGGTTACGTCGCAAACAAAAATACCGTGACCCAACCAACACAAGGAGGCAAGGTCATTGACCGAGCGAACACGCATGGTTTTTAGGGTAAAGAAATCTGCCAGTGGGGACTTTTGGATCTGCCTTGAACCTTTCGAGCGAAATTTAAAAGTTTTGGGAAACGGTTTTTTGAGCTTCGACTTGCCCGAAGGAACCACGATTAATAAAGCTGAGGAGATCGCTGCATTTCTGCAAGAGAATATTAGCAGCGTCTCTTACACGTTGGTTTAGCGGTACCTCGCTCAATGTATGGCGCCTAGTCTATGCAGAGAAAACCAAGGCGCCTAGCCTAATCCCTAGACGTTTACCATGTGACTTTAACTCTTCGATGGGCTCATGAGGTCAACATTCTCAGCAATAGGACGGCCTGACGGCGGCGTGTCCCATACTCGAATCTTCTCATAACGCACCTCCCGGTTTTTCTTTGAGGAACGAAATTTGCAGCTTTCCTTCCAAAAAAGGAGGTTGCCAATGGCTATACGATTAAAAAGAGAATTAGGAATTTGGCTTTTCGGTCTCTCGCTAATGACTTTGGGAGTGGCGGGCTGCGGAACTTTGACTGGCGCTACAGTGGGCGGGGCGGCGGGTGCGGGAATCGGCGCGTCAACGGGGTCTAGTGTTGGAAAAAGCGCGGCCATCGGAGCCGGGGTCGGCGGCACGGCCGGGGCGGTCTATGACATTTACAACTACAATAGGCGCGACCGATTCGATGATCGATTCGACGACTAGGCGAAGGTGAAAGCTGGATATCCTTTGTAGTTGGCTCTCTAGGAGAAGGTTCTACATGAAGGAGGCAGTTTTTATGGATAAGCTAAAAAAGGTCTTTGCAGCATTGATCATAGTTGGTTCGCTTGCCGGTATTCTCGGTGCGGTCGCTTGCAACACGATTCATGGCCTAGGAAAGGACATCGAGCGTGGCGGCGAGAAAACTCAGGATGCAGCGGACGCGGTAAGAAGGCGGCTCTAATTCGTAAGAACGAGAGCGCAATCGAACTCGCCTAAGTTTAAACCGTCTTGCCGTAATGCGGAGGGGAAACTATCAATGCAGTTTCTATAGTTTCCCCTTTGCGCCTTTGTTCAGCCTGGTATCTTGACGATCAACACACAGATGACGGATCGCTTTCCTTTCGCTCTTCACGTCCCGCGGGGCTAAATGCCGTGCGCGATAATTCCGGTCAGCCATACGTTTGCTGCATACTAACCGCCCTAATCTTCCCACCCATACCTTCCCCTTAGTTTTACGAAGTGACAGTCGCCCAAATATTCTTCTCGAATTCCTGCACTATCTTTACGAATCCGCACCAGAGTTTGAAGCTCTTTCTCGCCCATCGGGAATACGAGATAGCCGGGTATCTTTAACTGTTCAATCAGCGGGCGCGGAATACACGGCGCTGCAGCAGAAATGACAACTGCATCATAAGGAGCATGCCTGTCGCAGCCGAGGGTTCCGTCACCCACGAGCACCGACACGTTGCGGTAGCCCAGGCTGCTTAAAAGGATGCGGGCTTTCAAGGCAAGCCCTTCCACCACCTCAACGGAAAAGACCTCGGCGCATACTTCGCCTAGGACTGCCGCCACGTAACCCGAGCCGGTTCCCACTTCAAGCACCCTTTCCCCTCCTCTGAGTTCAAGCGCCTCAACCATCAGCGCCACTATATAAGGTTGCGAAATTGTCTGGTCCGCCTCAATGGGCAGTGGATGATCTTCGTACGCGCAGTCCCACAATTCCTTTTCAAGGAACAAGTGACGTGGTATCTTAGCCATCGCCCGAAGCACTTGAGGATCATTTATCCCCCTGCTCACAAGCTGTTCCTGCACCATCCGTTCCCGTGCCTGGACGTAGTCGACATTCATTACAATCTTCCGATTATGATTTGTCGGGATGAATTTTGTTAGCCCTCTTTAGTTAAGTTATTTGATGCGCGGACCGGATTCAACGTGTCTATTGGATCTGGCATAAGGTAGAAATTATTTTTGACTAGATGCTTAATGACCGTACATTAGTGAATCGGGCCGTAGGAAATTCACGATCGCCGACCGGGCCCGAAAGGTGCCTGCTCTGGATCTCGTGCGTTTCATGATGCGCGGATTGCCATCGTCGGTGGCTTCGAACCCACTGAAACAGTTCCGAAAAAATGGTCTCGTTAAATCTTGTAGGATGAGGAGCTCACGACATTGAATTTGCAAAATCAACCTCGGATGCATGACAGGCTACGCAGACTTACCCTTATCAATTCTGTAATAGGGATTTCCATAGCGGGAATTTCCACCCGGGTATTTGTGATCTCCGTGCCTACGCTGGCGGCAGCTTTGGGAACCGACATTCTCGGGATTTCTTGGGCCCTCATAGTTTATCAGATGGCCGGGATCGGGTTGGGCGTGGTGTGCGGTCGCCTGGGCGACATCCACGGCCATCACAAGATCTACGGCTTTGGCATGGCCGTGATGGCCGTTGGCTCGCTGCTCTGCGGGCTTTCACAGGACGTCTTTCAATTGATCCTGTTTCGATTCGTGCAAGGCGTTGGCGGTGCGATGATTCAGTCTTCCGGCCGTACCTTGGCCTTTAAGGCCATGCCTGTGGGATCCGAGGGAAAGGCCCAGGGACTGATGACTATGTCACATCAGTTTGGTTTTTTTGTCGGTCCGCCCCTCGGCGGTCTCATCATTGACTGGATTCACTGG
>Ga0137371_10004835_pt1 | contig 10551 bp, 7 predicted proteins | sample SagtaG_7_FD_104919 | JGI IMG/M metagenome (GOLD analysis project Ga0137371, IMG submission 104919) | Vadose zone soil microbial communities from Sagehorn Ranch, Mendocino, California, USA - Sage1_R_40_16 metaG | ecosystem: Environmental > Terrestrial > Soil > Vadose zone | place: USA: California... | reverse complement strand
TGTCAAAGAGTCAGCGCCGAGGCCGGTCACGGTGACGTTGGCCGAATCCGGCACAAACCCCTCGGCGTCGAAGTCCAGCTGTGGGAGGGTGCCATTGTCCGCGGGGCTCAGGGCACGCCGCACGATGACCTTGTCGACCGCGTACGCGAACTCGGTGAAGCCGCCTCGCGTTGCGACGAGATCTAGTGGATTGTCGCCGACGTTTGTGAGCTGGAAGAGCGGAAATGCGCCAGAGCCCGGCGTCACGTCCGCGAGACTGAATCCTAGGCTTACTTGCGCCTGTTCCGTCGCCCCCACATTAGCGACACTGCCGTTCACCGTCCTCGTCATCGAACGGCAGAGCGGGCCGAGGTCCCCGGAGAGCTGGGCGGTGAATTCCGCTAATGATTCGTAGCGCACGTCCAGTGAGGGACGCGTGGCGCTGGTATCGACCAACGCGAGCCCGCCCTTGCCCGATGGGAGCGAGAACTCGTACGTGGTCGTTCCCGGGTTCGGCAGCACCCGCGTCCAAGGACCATTGCCGTCCTGTACCGCCACCCAGCCCGGGTAAGAGGCGCTGCAGAACCCGATCGACACGCTGCCGCTTGCCGCGCTGACGGCGAACGCGCTGCTCGTGGCCCCGGTCAGACCAGTAGCGGACGCGGTCAGCGTGTAGCCAGTGCCGGCCGGGTTCAGACTCAAGTTCGAGAAGGTCGCTACGCCGCTGACTGCGGCGACCGTCGTCGTACCGGAGAGGGTCCCATTCGCGGGGTTGGTCCCGATCGCTACCGTGACGCTGGTAGTGGCGGTCGTCACGGTGTTGCCCTGCGCGTCGCGGACCGCCACCTGCACTGCGGGCGTAATCACCCCCCCGGCGACCGCGGTGCTCGGCAGGGCCGTGAAGGCCAGTTTCGCCGCGGGCCCGACCCCCGTCGGCTGGACCGGGCCATCGCCCGAACATCCAGCTAGCGCGACACCACAGAGCCCGACGCCTGCCCAGAACCTGCCACGCGCTAAACGGGGGAGCGCCATCGGATTCCCTTTCTCGTTCTTGGCGTCATTGCTGCCGCAGCTTCACCTTGTCCTTCTGGACGTACCCTTCCTTGCCGTCCGGCAGCTTGACGCGAAGCCAATTGCCCTCCTCGCGGACAACCGGGAACGTGACGCCACCCGGTACGGAGGCCACGACTGCGGCATGGTCATCGGGCTGCGCACGAATCGGGATGCGATCGTCGCCGCCACCGCGAATCTCAACCACGTTCGCGGTCGCTCGGGCCACGTCTTCCGCGGCGACGGTGAACGTGTGCTCCTGGATCACCACTCCCATCTGCGCGAGCCCGTCGCGGAAGGTCAGGTTTCTCGTCATGCGGTCGAGGCCGCGCTTGCAATCGTCGTCCTTCTTGAGCTGAAACGCCTGATCGTAAAACCCCTTCGCTTGACTCCAATTACCGACTACCTCGTTGAGGATCGCGAGGTCGATCAGCACTTCGGGGCTGTAAGGGTCTTGATCGTGAATCGACTTGTAGATGGCGTAAGACTCGTCGACCCGCAGCGCCTCCGCGAGCTCGGCGGCCCTCTCACCCAGGTCTTGGAACTGCTTGTTCCGAATCTTCTCGAGCTCGAATTCCCGAAGCTCGAAATGCGGGGCCAAGTAGTTCGCGATGGCCTCCGCCAGGTCGTGCGACGACTCTTCCGCCACCGCCTCCTGGGTCGGGAGGCCCCCCTCCTCATCCTCACAGTGCTTCACCGAGACGGGGAGGGGTCGGTCCACGGTCCCCAAGACTAGGCCGCTCGCAGGACTCACGACGCGGGCATGGACGTTCATGAGGCCCTCTCGCTTCACACAACTCACGACGCGCGTGTACTGCCGCCGGTTCTGCGTATACGTGCGCTCCTCCCGCAACCCTTGATCGGTCACGGTGAAGCTCAGGGTCCCGACCACGATGGCGTCAACGCCGAGGATCTTTCCGACCTGCGCCGCTTGCGCCTCGTCGACCACGCCCGCCCGTCCCAGGCGCTGCTCCTGCAGGACCTGCGCCAGCCGGCTGCGCTCGATGAGTACAAACACGTCCGTGAACGCTCCCTGCTGCAGGGTCGTCCCCTCCTGCGTGTGACTGCGGGCGCCAAACAAGCTCGTTGTGCGGATGAGCTGGATCCCGCGCTGCTTCTCAAAGAGCTTCGAGGTGAGAAGGTCGGCGAAGGCACGGCCGTCCGCCCCTTGGCCGGCGAAGTCCAGCACAGCGATGTTTTTCACGCCGGGAAGGATCTGCTCGGGTGGGACGAGGACGAAGACGCGCGTCTTCTTGTACATGACGGTCGGCGGGCCAGCGATCAGAACAGCAGCAGTCAGCAACGCGCCTACCTTCGTGACCAACATAGGGCACCTCCGGGTTGGTTTCAGTCTGTCGCCCGAACGGCACCCCCGATATCGCCTGAACTGATCAGAGAGCGGTGAGAGGGGACCTGCTCAGAGAGAGGTACCCTTTTCAGAGTAGTCCGATTGGGCCGAAATCGCGCGGCCTAGCGTCGAGCGGCTTTGCATCCTACAATCGGCTCGACCGCTTTACGGGAGGATACTTGTACAAGTCATCGCTGCTGTCCATCACCCTGCTCGGCGCCTCGATCGCGTCGGCGCAGGCGCCGGCACCGCCCACGCTCTCAGTCCATTGGGAAGAGCTGTCGGCGGCGGAATTCCGCGACGGCATCGCCCGTGCGCAAGGCACCTGCCTGCTGCCGTTCGGCATCCTGGAGAAGCATGGGCCGCATCTGCCGCTGGGCAACGATCTGCTCAACGTGCGATATGCGGCGCTCAATGCGGCCCAGCAGGAATACGCGATCGTGTTTCCCGAATACTATTTCGGCCAAATCTTCGAAGCGAAGCATCAGCCGGGCACGGTGGCCTACAGCCGGCGGCTGCAACTCGACTTGCTGCAGGAGACGACCGACGAGATGGCGCGGAATGGCTGCAAGAAGATCATCATCGTGAACGGTCACGGCGGCAACAACAGCCTGCTGCCGTATTTCGCGCAGAGCCAGCTCGACACGCCGCATGATTACGTCGTCTACGTGGCGGGCATCATGCGCAGCGGGCCGGGCGAACCGAAACACAAATCGAACCCGGCGACGGACATGCATGCCGGCGAGAGCGAGACGTCGGTGAGCATGATCGCCCGGCCCGACCTTGTGCACCTGGACCGCGCGCCGCAGGAATCGGGTGCGGATCAGGCGCGCGTGCATCTGCCGGACGGCGTGTACACCGGCATCTGGTGGTACGCGCGCTTCCCGAATCACTATGCCGGCGAAGGCGCCGTGGCGTCGCGCGAGCTGGGCGACTTCGAGGCGAAGAACTGGATCAATGGGATTGTTCAGGCGATACGCGCGGTCAAGGCGGACCAGGAGAGCCTGCGCCTCCAGAACGAGTTCTACGAGCGCAGCAAACATCCGCTGGACACGCCGCAATAGAACTTCACCCCCGCTGTCTCCCGAGACGCCCTGTCTCGGGAGACCGTGGGGGCCGGCATTCACCATCCGATCGCGTAAACAGAGAGAGCCTCCACCAGCTGCGCGATAAGCGTCATCGAGCGTCACCCCCCTTCCGAATCTGAGCGTTTCAGGAGACCGCGGACCGTCTCGTTCACCATGCGACCACGTAGTTCGAGAGAGCCTCCACTAGCTGCGCGATAAGCGTCATCGAGCGTCACCCCCCTTCCCATCATTGCGAGTCGTGGACGACGGGCTACCTTACGCGAGGCAACGTGGCCGCCGCTCCTCATCCAAGTCTCAACACATTGTGACTGCTCGGCTTCGGCTCAATGTTTTCGGTCCCCCCGAGCTCGTTCAGGGGGGCGGAGGCTCCGTTCGCTTCCGCACCCGGAAACACCTCGCCGTGCTGCTCTACCTCCATTTCGAGGGACGCGCGCGTCCCGTCCCCCGCGACCGGCTCGTCGATTTGCTCTGGCCCGGTGTCCCGGCCTCCCAAGGCCGCCATTCGCTGTCGCAGGCGCTCCTCGCCATCCGCTCTCACCTCGGCCGCGACGCGCTGACTGGCAGAGAAGAGGACGTACAGCTTCTGGCGGAGTTGCCGTCTGATCTGTCCGAGCTCCCCCAGGGGGAGCCCCTGCAAGGTCTCGAGGATTGTGGCAGCGCCGAGTTCTCCCACTGGGTGGACGGCGCGCGCGCGCGTCTGAGAGCGCAGGCGCGCGATATCTTGCGCAACGCACTCCAAGCGGCGCGCGCCACCGGCGACGCGGCCGCGACCCATCGGCTCGCGGCCACGCTGTACGACGTCGACCCGCTCTGCGCGGAAGCGGTGTACGCGCTCGCTGAGCGGGCGTTGCTCGACCGGGATACCGTCGCCGCGGTCCGGCTCCTCAAGGAGCACGTCGAGCGAGCCCGCGCCGAGCTGGGCAGCAATCCCAACGTCGAGATTGCCCGCCTGCTGCGCCGGCTGGAACGGGGCGAGCGGCCTGCCGTGGCGAGCCCCCGCGACGAGCGCATCAGGCCACACCCATTCGTTGGCCGCGAGGGGGAGCTGGGACGACTCGAAGCCGTCGCGAATCGGGTGGTCGACGGCGCGCGACCCGGTTGCGAGACATGCCTGATCAGCGGCCCGCCCGGAATTGGGAAGACTTCGTTGATCCGCCGGTTCGCCACGTCGCTCCAGGCGCGCGCCTGGCCCGTCTTCATCGTGTCGTGTCAGGAGATCGGCCAGGGGATTCCATACGCGGCCGTCGCGGAACTGATCACGACCCTGGCTCGCGATGCCGCCGCCGGCGGCACCGCGCCGCTCTGGCTGGCAGAGGCGAGCCGAGTCGCTCCGGGTCTGAGGGCGATCTATCCCGGCGTGCCGGATGCACCCGACGCGCCCACCGACTCGATTCGCCTGCGTGTGGCCGAGGCCGTGGTCCACATGGTCGAAGCCGTGGCGGACGACGGCCCCGTGTTGCTCGCGTTCGACGATCTCCAGTTCGTCGATCCGGCGAGCCAGGACGTGCTGTTCCTGGTGACGCGCGCGTTGGCGGGAACAGACGTGTCCGCGCTCATTCTAGCCGGAGCGCGCGGCGGAGAAGTGAGCGGCGCAGACAGCAGGGGCGGATTGACCTGGGGCACGTCGCTCGCGCTCCAGCCGCTCGATCAATCGCACGCCCTGAGCCTGCTGCGCGATCTCTCGGCCGATGCCGAGGACACGACCGCCCACATCCCTCAGGTGATCGATACGATCGTGCGACTCTCCCAGGGGAATCCGTATCACATCGAGATGCTCCTGGCCGACTGGCGGATGCATCACGCCAACTCACTCGTCGCCGCGGCCAGCGCGGCAGATGCGACGGCGGTGTCGTGGGCACCTCCCGACGACTTGCGCTCGGCATTCGCCCGGCAATACGGCGGTCTGTCGCCCGACGCCCAGCACGTGGTCCAGGTCCTGGCGGTCGCCGGCAAGGCGATGGCACCGCGCGAGGTGGCGACGCTGCTGGGGCTGGACGGCGGAGTGAGTGAGCGCGTCGTGCTGGAGATGCTGGACCGGGGCGTGGGTCGTGTGGAGGAAGGGAAGCTGTCGTTCAAGAACGAGCTGCACCGGACGTACGTGTATCACGCGATGGGGAACGACCGCCGCACGTACCATCACGCGCAGCTCGCCCAGCGGCTCGCTGACGCCGCCGATCGACACGAGCTGCAGGTGATGCTCGAGCTGGTGCATCATTCCATCGGCGCGGGGCTCGAGCGGCAAGCGATGGAGACGGGGCTCGCGGCGGCGGAGGCAGCCATCGCGCACGGTGCGCCGTTGGAGGCCGAGCGCGTGCTGACGCGGGTTTTGCATGCGTACGTCGTGGCACCCGGGTCGCGGTTGCGCTTGATCCTGGCCCAAGCGTTAGTGTCGGCGGGACAGTACCAGCGCGCGTTGGACGCCCTGGCCGAGTGGCAGGGCGATGCCGCGTCCGCCATAGACCGTGCGCTCGCAGCCCTATTGCGCGCGGACGCGATGCACCGCGCGCGTTTGAGCGGCAACGCGGGCGTCCTCGCGGCGGCGCAGGAGGCGATCGCACTGGCCCAGCGGGCGAACGCGACGCCGTTCCTGGTGCGCGCGAATTACATCCGCTTGGAAATCGGCGTGGATGAGGTGGACCTCGCGACGCGAGCGGACGCCGAGGCGTTGGCGGCGGAGGTCGCCGCGTCCGACACCACGCCAGAATGCATCGCGCTGGCGAACGTCACGCTCGGTCAAGGCGCCCTGCAGCGCGGCGACCTGGCGCAGGGGGTGGAGCGCCTCACCGCCGCGGCGCGGATGCTCGAGTCGCTGGGGCTGTTGGTGGAGCTGCGGCGCGCGCAGGGCCTCCTGGGCCTGTGCTATAGAGGATTGGGGAAGGTCGAAGACGCCGTTCGCGCTCTTCAGGAAACCCTGGCGCTCGCCGACCGCACCGGCGAGACCGGACCCATCATTCACAGCCGCATCATCCTGGCGAATCTGTATCACGATCTCGCCTGGTTTGGAGCGGCGGTCGATTGTTTCCACGAGATACTCGGTCCGCTGCAAGCGCTGGCATCGCCTCGCGCCATGGTGGAAGCGTCCTGCGATCTCGCACGGGTGGCCGTGGTGATCGGCAGCATGGCGGAAGCCGCGATGGCGGTGGAACAGTGCGAGGAAGGGGCGCGCCGCTCGGGCTTGTGGCGCCACCGCGTGACCGCGTGCATGGCGCGGGCGGAGCTGCACCTCTGCAATGGCCAGCCCGATCTGGCGTGGCCCCTGCTCGAAGAAGCCGCGCGGGTCACGGGGGACCGCGGGCATCTCCTGCCCGATGCCGGACGCTATGAGCGCCTGCAGCATCAGCTCTGTTGGGCGACGCGTGGCGACGTGGGGAGGCCGTCCGCGGAGTCCCACTCGTTGATCGATGGGCTGGAGGTCAGACTATTCGATGAGGCCGCGCGCTCGGTGCCAGGAGCGCCCGTGCTGCTACAGGCCGTCACGCTGGGCTTGCTCGGCCCACTCGCGCGCCTGGTGGCGTCCGGGGTCCAGCATCCTGCGGTGCCACCACGCCTGGAAGGCGAGTCAGCGGCTCGACTCATTGCGCGGGTTTATCCGCATGCTCAGCGGGCTACAATCCCTTCGTCCATCGGGCTGGTCGCGACGACGTGAGCGACGCGCGCCGCAATCCAGGATGACCCCCGCCCCCGGAGAACACTCGCTCAGAAAGTCATAGCGCGAACGCCATACCAAGAGCCTCTTCGTACTCCAAATACAGGGGGAATACATGCGCTGGCCGATGCTTATCGTGGGTGCCTCCCTGGTCCTGGCGGCGAGAACCGGTGCGGCCCAGTGCGGGGGGGTGGAGCGCTGGGCGCTCAAGGTGGGCGCCGATCAGGGGGCAACCCAGATCGTCGTCACTCCGGTGCCTACGACATTCTCTGATCTCGTCCATATCACCAGACCGACCCTGCCGAGCGACGACATCACGCGAGTGCCCGCGGAGCGAGTGGTCCGCGTTGTGGACGGGCGTCTCGTTCAGTTCAAGTTGGAGTCCGGGAAGACGGGCGATGGCGATTTCCACCTCGTGATCACCGACGACACGCAGCTCTTCTCAGCCGGCGGGTCGGGGCCACCATCGCCGCACAGCGTGATCGCCGAGATTCCCAACCCGGACTGCGTCGGGGGACGCGATGGATCGGTGACCGCACCCAGCCGGTTTGCCACGCAACTGACCGCGGTGCGCGCACGGTTCCTGCAGCAATTCCCGACCATTCACTCGGCGTGGAACCAGGCTGGCGGCATCCCGGTACGCCTGACCGGCGTGGTCTTCTTCGATCGTCCCCACGGCCAGGTCGGCCGCGCGCTCAACGGGCTCGAGCTGCACCCGCTCCTCGACATCCAGTTCAACCCGTCGCCGCTAGTCGCGGCGTCAACTCCCGCCGTCACGACCACCGCCACCACCGCGAGTGTTGCGCTCGCGAACCCCGGGTTCGAGCTGGGCCCGGTCGGGTGGACGGCGAGTGCAGACGTCATTCACACCGGTAATGACGAGCAACCGCGGTCTGGCGATCGGATGGCGTGGCTCGGCGGCTACGGATCCGCCCACACCGACGAGCTCGCGCAGGACGTGGCTCTGCCTGCAGCGGCGAATGCGATCACCTTGTCTTTTTATTTACACGTGAGCACGGAAGAGCCGACGACCGGCGTTGCCGACCGGCTGCGCGTGCGCGTCCGCAGCACAAACGGTGGGCTCCTCGCCACGCTGGAAGTCTTCTCGAACCTCGATGCGGCCGACGGGTTTCAGTTGCGCACGTTCGATCTAACCCGATTCCGCGGCACAACGGTGCGCATCTCTCTCGAAGCGGTGGAGAACAGCTCCAACGTCACGTCGTTCATCGTGGACGACTTTTCGTTGGTCGTCCAGCAGCGGTAAGGGCCTTGCTCGGCATCAGCCACGCCGGTTGCCTCACCAGCAAGGCCGCCACGCACAGCGCCACGGTGCGATGGCGGCAGGTCGCTACCCTCCCGCGATGGCTCCCACGACCAGAAACGGCTCCGCCCCCGACGCCACCGCGTCGGGCAAGGGTGCGTCCGCCGCCTCGTGCGTCAGGTCCCGTGCGCAAGCGAAGAATCGCAGGAACGGCCGGCGCTGCGCGGTCACGTGGTCGCGGATCGTCCCGCGCAGCATCGGGTAGCGCGTCTCGAGCGCGTCCAGCACCGCCGCGCGCGTCAGCACCTCTCCCGGGACGTCCAGCGTCACCTCACCGCCGGCCACGCGCGCCAGCGTCCGCAGGTGCGGCGGCAACACCACGCGAATCATGGCAGCGACTGCACCTCGACCGACAAGACGGCTGGGAGATCGCGCACGATGGGCGCCCAGCTGTCCCCGGCGTCGGCCGACGCGTACACCTGGCCGCCGGTGGTGCCGAAGTACACGCCGCACGGGTCGAGCGTGTCCACGCACATCGCGTCGCGCAGCACGTTCACGTAGCAGTCGCGCTGCGGCAGCCCCTTGCTGAGGGCCTCCCACTCGTTGCCGCCGCGGCGGCTGCGGTACACGCGCAGCTTGCCCTCAGGCGGGTAGTGCTCCCCGTCGCTCTTGATGGGGACGACGTAGACGGTCTCCGGCTCATGGGCGTGCACGTCGATCACGAACCCGAAGTCGCTGGGGAGATTGCCGCTCACCTCGCGCCACGAGTCGCCGCCGTCATCCGAGCGCATGACGTCCCAGTGCTTCTGCATGAACAGCACGTTGGGACGTGACGGATGCAGCGCGAGGCGGTGCACGCAGTGGCCGACCTCGGCGGCGGGATCCGGGATGTACTGGGAGTGCAGACCGCGGTTGATCGGTCGCCACGTCTTGCCGCCGTCGTCGCTGCGGAACGCGCCCGCGGCCGAGATCGCGATGTAGATGCGCTTAGGGTTGCTCGGATCGAGCAGAATGGTGTGGAGGCACATGCCGCCGGCCCCCGGCTGCCACTTGGGCCCGGTGCCGTGGCCGCGCAACCCCGCCAGCTCCTGCCACGTCTTCCCGCCGTCGCTCGAGCGAAACAGCCCGGCGTCTTCCACCCCGGCGTAGACCGTATCCGGATCGGTGAGGGACGGCTCGAGATGCCAGACGCGCTTGAACTCCCAGGGATGCTGCGTCCCGTCGTACCACTGGTGTGTGGTGAGCGGTTTGCCGGTTTGCGGCGAGACGTCGTAGACGAACTTGTTGCTCTCGCCCTTGGGGCCCTGGCCGGGTTCCATGGTCACGCCGCCGCCGGGCGCTTCCCACGTCTTGCCGCCGTCGCTCGAGCGCTGGATGACCTGCCCGAACCACCCGCTCGTCTGCGAGGCGTACAGGCGATTGGGGTCGACGCGCGATCCCTTCAGGTGATAGATCTCCCAGCCGGCGAAGTGCGGGCCGCTCACGTCCCAGCGGCTGCGCCTGCCGTCCGCCGTCAGAATGAACGCACCCTTGCGGGTGCCGACCAGTACGCGTACGCCGCTCATGTGGAGTTCACCTTGAGGCTTTGGCCTTCTTGTTGTAATCCAGCGACAGCCGCACCCAGTAGTCGAGGTCGCGCTTGGTCTTCACCGCCGCGGCGTCGACATACACCCACCCGCGATACTGTCGCCCCTTCATGACCACCGTTCGCGTCCCCTTCCGCTGCACGGCGGCATCGTGCAGGACCGGATCGATCCGACACATGATCCGGCCCTTACCGACGCTGACGCACATCTTCCCGCGGACCATGAACGTCACGCCCCCGAACATGCGCTTCTCTTCGAGGCGGGGGACACTTGCCAGGGAAGTCTTCACTCGCTGGAGCAGCGCGTCGCTGGGCGGCATGACGATCATTCTACGCCTTCTCGACGCCCCTAGCGAGCCCGCGCGCCCGAATCGGCCTCCTGCATCATCCGTGCGAAGTCGTGCAGCTCGGCCGGGTCGAGGTCCGAGACGACCCAATAGACGTAGTCCGGCGCGGTCCAATGCAGCAGGTGATAGCCCTGGCGGTCCCCGGTGTTGGGGGCGCCGCTCCTGCCGCGCGTCGCAGGCCACAGAAACACGTTGATCAGATGCTGGCGCCGACCGTATGCGAGCACGGCATCGGCCAGCGTCGCGC
>Ga0137371_10004833_pt1 | contig 10553 bp, 8 predicted proteins | sample SagtaG_7_FD_104919 | JGI IMG/M metagenome (GOLD analysis project Ga0137371, IMG submission 104919) | Vadose zone soil microbial communities from Sagehorn Ranch, Mendocino, California, USA - Sage1_R_40_16 metaG | ecosystem: Environmental > Terrestrial > Soil > Vadose zone | place: USA: California... | reverse complement strand
GCGACTGGTGGCCATGGCCGGAGTGCCCGCAGACGATCGTGCGCCTCGGCTACGGACCGATGGGCGCGGACTCGCCACGCCGTCAGGTGGCGGCGATGGTCGACCCGCCCGCCGAGGCTGCCGATAACATCCGCCGCTAGCCGCCGGGTGCACGGCCGGCCGTGCCGCGCGCCCTGTCCGGGGACGCTGGCGCAAGATCAGGACCATGGTCCCTGGCCGGGCCGGACGGCCGCCGTTAAGGTGTCTGCAGTGCGGTAGCTTCGGCTAGGTAGCCCCGGACGTCATCCGCGCAGCGCAAGCGCGGACGCGAACAGAGGTAACAGCCGCAGATGAATGACACAGCCCGGCAGCCGCCGGACGGGCCGGCGCCGGTCAAGCGGATCGGCGTGTTCCTGCTCGATGATCACGAAATCGTCCGCCGGGGCGTCCGCGAGCTGCTGGAGGCCGAGCCGGACATCGTCATCGTCGGCGAGGCCGGCACGGCGGCGTCCGCGCTGGCCCGCATCCCGGCACTGCGGCCCGACGTCGCCGTGCTCGACGTCCGGTTGCCGGACGGCAACGGGGTCAGCGTGTGCCGTGACATCCGGTCCTCGATGCCCGAGGTTGCCTGCCTGATGCTGACCTCGTTCGGCGACGACGAGGCGCTTTTCGACGCGATCATGGCCGGGGCGGCCGGCTACGTGCTGAAGCAGATCCGCGGCACCGACCTGGTCGGCGCGGTGCGGGCGGTCGCGGCCGGCCAGTCGCTGCTCGACCCGCAGGCGGCCAGCATGGTGATGCGGCGGATGCGCGATACCGCGGCCCGCGCCGACCCGCTGTCCGGCCTGACCGGCCAGGAGCGGCGGATACTCGAGCTGATCGGCGAGGGCCTGACCAACCGGCAGATCGGCGAGCGGATGTTCCTGGCCGAGAAGACCGTCAAGAACTACGTGTCGGCGCTGTTCGCCAAGCTCGGGATGGAGCGCCGCACCCAGGCAGCGGCGTATGCGGCCAGGATTTTTGAAGATCAAGACCATGATGAACGAGAGCATCGGCCCCGCTGACCACGACCGGGCCCATCCCGCCCGGCGCTAGCGCCAGGACGCGCCCCGGGCGGCCCCCGAACCCGCCCCCTTCATGATCACTCGCCCCTGGGCGGCCCCCGCACCCGGTCCCGTTCATGATCACGGAGGGTTTCGGGTGCGCCGACACACGAAACCCTCCGTGATCATGAACCGAGAGCACTGACAGCGGCTCGGCCGGTCGCCGGTTGCGGCTGGGCTGGCTTCGGCTGGGCTGGTGGCCGGTTGCGCGGCCTCAGGGTAGCGGAACCTGCCAGCGCAGCTCGGTTCCGCGATCGCCGGCGGGCCCGACCTTGAGCGTTCCGCGCAGTTGCCTGGCGCGCTCCGCGAGGTTGGCCAGCCCGCTGCGGCGGGTGCTGGCCCGCATGCCCTTGCCATCGTCGCTGACCGCGAGGACCAGCTCGGCGCCGGCCTCGACGGTGACGTCGACGTGGCTGGCCCGGGCGTGCCTTGCCGCGTTCGACAGCGCCTCGCGCAGCGCGTGCAGCGCCTGATCGCCGATCTCGGCGGGCACCTTGTCATCCAGCCCGCTGGACAGGCTGAGCGACGGCGCGTACCCGAGCGGCCCGGTCATCTCCTGCAGGACGTCAAGGACGCGCTCGCTGAAGGCCGGCTGCTTGACGTCGCGGCGCGACTGCAGCGCGAAGATGGCCGACCGGATCTCCCCGATCGTGTCGTCCATCGCGTCCACGGCGCGGCTCACCCGGTCGGCCACCTCGGGCCGCGCGATCAGCGGCAGCGCGCCCTGCAGCGACATCCCGGTCGCGTACAGCCGCTGGATGACCAGGTCGTGCAGGTCACGGGCGATACGCTCCCTGTCCTGCAGCATCGTGACCTGCTCCGCGTCACGGCGGGCATCGGCCAGCTCAAGCGCGACGCCCGCCTGGGCGGCGAACGAGCCGATCATCTCGACGGCGGCATGGGTCATCGGCATCGCCCCCGGCCGGCGGCCGACGGTGAGCACGCCGCGCACCCTGCCGGGCCCGCCGAGCGGGAATATCACCGCAGGGCCGAGCGCCATGCGCTCCCTGACCTCGTCCGTTACCCGCTCGTCCCGGCTGAAGTCCTCCACCGTCACCGGCTCGCCGGTAGCCAGCACCTCGGCGGAGAGCGAGGACTCGGGAAGCAGCAGCCCGCGCGTCTTCGCCGCGTCCTCGCCGGCCGCGTGCCTGATCACCAGCTTGCGCTGCTCGCCCTCGGGCACTGCGAGCGTAGCCAGGTCGGCGCCCGACATCTCCAGCACCTGCTGCGTGACTAGCTCAACTACCTCGCCCGGCTCGGTCCCGGACAGCAGCCTGCGGGTCACCTCGGCACTCGCCTGCAGCCATCGCTGCCGGCGGCGTGCCTCCTCGTACAGCCGGGCGTTCTCGATCGCCACGCCGGCCGCGGCTGCCAGCGCGACGACTACCGCCTCGTCTTCGTCGTCGAACTGGCCGCCGTTCGCCTTCTCGGTGAGGTAAAGGTTGCCGTACACCTCGTCGCGGATCCGCACCGGCACGCCGAGGAACGACTGCATCGGCGGGTGCCCGTCAGGAAAGCCGAATGAACTCGGGTGGCCGGCGATGTCCGTCAGCCGCAGCGGCTGGGGGCTGGCGATCAGCTCCCCGAGCAGGCCGCGGCCTTCCGGCCAGTGATGAATGGCGGCTATCTCCGCCTCGCTCAGGCCGACCGGGATGAACTCGGCCAGGCCGCCGCCGTCCCCGACCACGCCAAGCGCGCCGTAGCGGGCGTCCACCAGCCCCGTCGCGGCCTCGACGATCTGCCGCAGCACGACCTCCAGGTCGAGCTGGCTGCCGACGGCGACAACCGCCTCGAGCAGCGCATGCACCCGGTCCCTGGTCGACATTATGGCCTGCAGCCGGACCTGCAGCTCAGCAAGAAGCTCATCAAGGCGCAGGTGCGGCAAGAGCGGGCGTGATCCTTGCAGCTCCAAGAGCGGCTCCCTGCGGCTCGGCTTCCGGCGGCAAGTGATCTTAACGATAGCGCGCACCTGGTTAACGCACCATAACCGGCGGTCTGCTGGAATTCCGCTGCTCACACCGGGTTCGGTGATCGGGCCCATTGGCACAAAACGCGGGACTGAGGTCCCGCCGCGCAGGAGGCAAGCGACCCTGCCGCCCTTCCCGTCCGGCGAGATTATGTGAACGGTCAATAAAGGAAACCCGCGCCGGAACCAACAGGCCCCGGCCAAATTGGAGGAGGAATCTCCGATGCGCAGAAGGACGTTTGACGCGCTGGCCACCACGGTCGGCCTGGTCCTCGCGGTCATCCTGCTCGCCGCGGGCGGGCTGATGATGTGGGGTCACTCGTTCGTCGACAGCCAGGTGCACAACCAGCTGGCCGCCCAGAAGATCGTCTTCCCGGCCAACGGCAGCCCGGCCATCAAGGCCCCGGAATTCGCCGCGATGCACCAGTACGCCGGGCAGCTCATGACCAACGGCGCGCAGGCCGAGGTCTACGCGGACCACTTCATCGCTAACCACCTCACCGAGATCGCCGGCGGGCAGACCTACGCGCAGCTGTCCGCCAAGGCGCTGGCACAGCCGAACAACGCCAAGCTGGCCGGCCAGGTCGAGGCCATGTTCAAGGGCACGACGCTGCGCGGGCTGCTGCTGAACGCCTACGCCTTCTGGAAGATGGGCGAACTGGCGTTCTGGGGCGCGATCGTCTCCTTCATCGGCGCCGGGCTGCTGCTCATCCTGTCCGCCCTCGGGTACGCCCACCTGCGCCGGGTCTCCCCGACCGCGGAAGTGTTCCCGCACCTTACCGAGAGGGTCCCGGCCACGAAGGCCTGACCCCAGACTCCGGACAGGGGACCAAGGTCCCTTGAGCACAGGGCGGGCGGCCCTCCCCCGGAAGAGCCGCCCGCTGGCACCGTTGCAGCATGCATTCCCGCCCGGGCCCTTCCGCCAGCGCCCCTCCGCCGGGAGCCGCAGGCCGGAACCGGCTGCCAGGAACGGCGGATGGGGCCTGCTCGACTTTCCATCTGTCGTTTCCGCCGCACCGGATTGCGCGGCGAGCCATAGCGATCCGACTGGCTAATTTGGGAGACCCCGATGCATTCGCCCTCGCTGCACCCAGGCCCGCTCGCCATCGACCTGAATGGTCCAGGCAGCTACCTGCACTGGTCGTTCATCGACATTTCGGTGGCGAACCTGATTGTCATCGCGGTGATGGTGATCATCTTCGGCCTGGCCCTGCTGATCCGGTTCCCGCACTCCGCCGCATTGCCCGCTGAGGCCGATACTGAGATCGACGACGCGGCGGCGGCCGCGGCCTTGCCCGGTGACGCCGATATGTGGACCGCCAAGGCGCGCACCAAGGCCGCCAGCCTGCTGCCGCCCAGGAAGCTGCTGCCGGACCGCCAGCCCGCCTACGTGGCCTCCTGGGTCTACGTGTTCGGCGTGGCGAGCCTGGCGGCCTTCGGCATCGTCATCGCCTCCGGCTTCGCGCTCGCTCTCGGCGGCTCGGACTGGTGGCACACCAACGCGGCCGAGCACTTCTTCAACAGTCTGCACCTGTGGAGCACCGAACTCTTCATGGCGTTAATGGTCATCCACCTGTGGGGCAAGTTCTGGATGGCGGCCTGGCGCGGCCGCCGGGCGATGACTTGGATTACCGGCGTGATCGCGTTCATGGCCTCGGTCGTGACGGCCTTCACCGGCTACCTGTCGCAGCAGAACTTCGACTCGCAGTGGATCGCCAGTAACGGCAAGGACGCGTTCAACGCGGTCGGCATCGGCGCCATCTGGAACACGATGAACTTCGGCCAGATGTTCATGTGGCACATCGTGCTGCTCCCGCTGGCCCTGGTCGCGCTCATCGGCGCGCACATCCTGCTGGTCAGGGTCCGCGGCGTCAGCCACCCGCTGCCGGCGAAGCCCGCGCGGGGCCGGGCGGCCCGCAAGGCCGCCGCGGCTGCCGACGCCGGGCCGTGGCGCGGGCCGAACCGCCGCTACGACCTGCTCAAGGAGGGCACCATCGCAACGGTGGTCGTCGGCGCCCTGGTGCTGATCATGTCTGTCGTGCTTTCCTCGCCGAACGTTCCGCCTGTGACCATGCAGACCTGGGGAAAAGTCGCGCCCGTTGACCTTGTCTATACGGCGGCCACCGAGCTGAACGGAACCGCGGGCGCGGCCAGCTACGGGCCGCCGTACAACAACCAGACCGGAGGCGTTCAGCAGGTCGGTCCGGTGAACTGGCAGAAGCTGGCTGGGATCACCCAGCCGATCAACGCGCCGAAGGACTTCGTGCTCGACCCGCTGTCCGGCCTGGCCAAGACCACTCCCGCCCTGGCGACGGCGCTCAGCACGTACAACGCCGCATCGCCGGCCCAGCAGCAGAAGTGGGCGACCGCGTACGCCAATGCGACGGCGCCGGACGCCAAGCGAGTGCCGTTCAACAACGGGAACCTGAACCTCCCGTCGGCCGGGCCGGTGCCTGTGCTGATGGCTTACGAGCTCACCATGGCAAGGGGCGGCTCGCTCGACACCGATCTGCTGGCGCAGCGGCAGTTCTACGGCACCGACTTCACCAAGCCCCTGCTGTTCATCGCCGACGGCGGCTACTACGGCGACCTGGCCGCCAGTTACCACCTCACCGGCGACCAGTGGGGCGTCATGAATGAGACCGGCAGCTACCCGGGCCAGCCGTGGCTGTGGCTGTTCCAGATGTGGTATCACGTGTCGCCGTTCCAGAGTTCCGACAGCGTGGACATCTGGGCGGTCTACCTGACCGGCATCGGCACCTTGCTGCTGCTGCTCATCCCGTTCATCCCGGGCCTGCGCGACATCCCCAGGCTGATCCCGCTACACCGGCTGGTCTGGCGGTCTTGGAACCGCTCAGCCGAGGGTTCCGGGGCCGGCCAGGCCGCTGCGCCGGGCCACCCGGCAGGCCATTCGCAGCAGTAACCCGGCTGACTCAGCGGCCCTGGCCGATCAAGCGGATGCCCCGCCCCGGCGACGACTAGCCGCCGGGGCGGGGCATTGAACCCGATGGATGTGCACATCGCTAGGTCTATCTGCCTACCAATGTGCACATCCATCGGGCCGCTTGCCGCTGCATCGTGGGCAGCGGGCCGCCGCCCAGTCGCCCGGCCCCTTGCGGGCCGGCCAGGGCCGCTGGCCGTGCGCAGGCAGGGCCGAAGGTCCCCGGCGGCGAGGCCGTCGGCCTCGTGACACCACGGTCCGAACGGGCCAGGGTTGGGCAAGATGGCGGGGACCGGCAGGACGGAGGGAGCGGACATGACCAGCACACCGGCGCCAGCACTGGCCGGCCATCAGTTCACGCACGGAATGCCGGCCGATTACGTTGCCACGCTGTCCGGGGCAGCCAGGCACATCAAGGTGCCAGCGCGACACCGGCTGTTCGACGAAGGCGGCACCGCCGACCGGTTCTGGCTCATCCAGGCCGGGCAGGTCGCGCTGGACATGCACGTGCCCGGTCGCGGCCTGGTCGTCATCGAGACGCTCGGCATGGGTGACGTGATCGGCTGGTCCTGGCTGTACCCGCCATACCAGTGGCGGCTCGGCGCCGTCGCGATGCGGCCGACCCAGGCCTTCGAGGTCGACGGCCCCGCGGTCCGGGAGATGTGCGCCGCCGATGCCGGTTTCGGCTACGAGCTGACCCGCCGGTTCCTCGCCGTGGTAGTGAACCGGCTGCAGGCGACCCGAAGCCGGCTGCTCGACCTCGGCGCCCATTCCACCGACTGGCCCTGACCGTTGTGGCCCGGCGCAGCGGCCTGGCAGGCCCCGGACCCCCGGCTGCGCGGTCCCAGGACCGCCAGACCAGCCGGTGCACCGGGATCAGCCTGCAGCGCGGCGCGCTGAGCGCGGTCTGGGAACCCGCTCGATGTGGCGCTGGGCGGGTTGGATGCCGCTAAAACTCACATCCAGCGGGTTGCGCGGCCCGGGTTGCGCGGCCCGGCCTGCGCGGGCTAGCGGGCGACGATCGTGCCCGCCTTGCGGTGCAGCATCGCCTCGGCGTCGTCGAGGCGGCCGATGGCCGCCATCCCGCCGGTGGCCTCGACAAACCGGCAGGCGGCGTCCACCTTCGGGCCCATCGACCCGGCAGGGAACGGCCGTGCGCGCAAATCACCTGGCGTCGCGAGCGGGATCGACCGGGCTCGCGCCGTGCCAAAATTTTCTTGCACCGACTCCACGTCGGTGAGCAGCAGCAGCACCTCGGCATGCACCGACCGGGCTAGCAGCGCCGCGGTCAGGTCCTTGTCGACGACGGCCTCGACGCCGCGCATGGTCCCGGCGGCATCGGTGATGACCGGCACGCCGCCGCCGCCCGCGCAGACCACGATCGCGCCCGCCCCGAGCAGCTCGATGATCAGCGGCAGGTCGAGCAGCTCGACCGGCTCGGGCGATGGCACCACCCGGCGCCAGGCATCGCCGTCCTGGCGGACCTGCCAGTCATACTCGGCGGCCAGCTGCCGGGCCGTTGCCTCGTCGTAGACCGGGCCGACGAACTTGACCGGATCGGCGAACGCCGGGTCATCGGCGCTGACCAGGGTCCGGCAGACCAGGCAGCCGGCCAGCCGGCCAGGCAGCGCGTTCTGCAGCGCCTGCACCAGCCAGTAGCCGATCATCCCCTGCGTTTGCGCCCCGAGCACGTCGAACGGATAGGGCCGGGACAGGGCCGGATCCCGGGCGCTCTCCATCGCCAGCATCCCGACCTGCGGGCCGTTGCCATGCGTGATGATCAGCTCGTGGTCGCTGGCCAGCGGCGCCAGCGCAGCTACCGCGCTCGCGACGTGGCCCTGCTGGATGCCGGAGTCAGGCCGCTCGCCGCGTTCCAGCAGGGCGTTGCCGCCCAGCGCGGCGACGACCCTCATGCGGGCTTCCCGATGGTGGCCACCATCAGCGCCTTGATGGTGTGCAGCCTGTTCTCGGCCTGGTCGAAAACCACGCTCGCCGGCGACTCGAACACTTCCTCCGTCACCTCGAGCCCGGCCAGCCCGCGGCTGCCCAGGATCCGCTGCCCGATCTCGGTGTCGCGGTTGTGCAGGGCGGGCAGGCAGTGCAGGAACTTGGCCTCCGGCTTCCCGGTGGCCGCCATCATCGCCGCGTTGACCTGGTAGGGAAGCAGCAGGTCGATCCGCTTGTCCCAGCTGCCCTCCGGCTCGCCCATCGACAGCCAGACGTCGGTGTAGAGGAAGTCGGCGCCCGGCACGCCCTCGGCGGTGTCGGCGGTCACGGTCAGCCTGGCGCCAGAACCGGCTGCGATATCCCGGGCAATGCCGCGCACCCATGAGGCTGGCCACAGCTCTTCCGGGGCGCAGATCCGCACGTCCAGGCCCAGCAGGGCGCCAGTCACCAGCAGCGAGTTCGCCGTGTTGTTCCGGCCGTCGCCCAGGTAGCAGTAGGACACCTCAGCCAGCGGCTTGCCCGCGTGCTCGCGCATGGTCAGCATGTCGGCCAGCATCTGGGTCGGGTGCCACTGATCGGTGAGCCCGTTCCACACCGGCACCCCGGCGTACGCGCCGAGGGTCTCCGCCGATTCCTGGGCGAAGCCGCGGAACTCGATGCCGTCGAACATCCGGCCGAGCACCCGGGCCGCGTCCTTGACCGACTCCTTGTGGCCGACGTGGGAATCCTCCGGCCCCAGGTAGGTGACGTGGCCGCCCTCGTCGTGCGCCGCCACCTCGAAGGCCGACCTGGTCCTGGTAGATGCCTTCTCGAAGATCAGCGCGATGTTCCGGCCGGCCAGCCGGGCGGACCGCCTGCCGCCCCGCTTGTCCGTGCGAAGTTGCCCGGCCAGGTCGACCAGGTAGCGGAACTCCGCCTGGCTGAGATCGATCTCCTTCAGCAGGTTACGTCCGTGCAGGTCCATCTATGTGCTCCTTCTCCCCGGTAACCGGCTCATTCTCCCCGGTGGCCGGGCCCATTCTCTCGGCCGGCCGGTCGGCTAGGCGGGATCGCGCTCGATCGGGCAGGTCATGCAGCGCGGGCCGCCGCGGCCCCGGCCGAGCTCGCTGCCCGCGATGGTCACCACCTCGATGCCGTGCTTGCGCAGCATGGTGTTCGTCGGAACGTTGCGCTCGTAGCCCAGCACGACGCCGGGTGCCACGGCGAGATAGTTGGTGCCGTCGTCCCACTGCTCACGCTCGGCGGCCCTGATGTCCTCGTCGGTGGACAGTATGGTGACGTTCTCCACCGCCAGGGCCACCGCGAGGGCGTCCCAAAGGCTGTGGTTGCGGCTGATGCTGAGCCCGCCGCGGTCCCGCCAGGTCATCGTCCACGACCTCAGGTGCCGGTCAAGGTACGGGTAGAGCACGAACGTGCCGCGGTCGATCATGGTCAGCACGGTGTCGAGGTGCATCATCGCGCGGGAGGACGGCAGCTCGGCGGCGATCACCGTGGTGGCCTGGCCGCTGGCGAATAGCGCCTGGGCCAGGATCTCCACGGCCATCGGCGTGGTCCGCTCGCCCATGCCGATCAGTACAACCGTCTGCCTTCGGGCAGCGCTGCGGTCAGGGCCGAAGGTCCTATCGGGCGGAGCGAAGGTAACCAGTGATCCACTACGCGACCAGGTGCCTGGCGCGAAGCGATGCGCGGCACCGCCGGCTGGACATTCCGGCAGTTCCCGGACACCGGGCATCCGACGGCTTCCGGATACCGGGCCGTTCGGCAGTTCCGAATAGGGGAATTCGGCCCTACCAGGCCCTCCGGAGGGCGTGCGAGGCTGACCGGTATGTCAGCCAACAGCCAGCACGCCGACTCCGCCGCAACCACGACCTTGCGCCGGCCGGCGCACCCGGACGCAGCGGGCAGCCAGCCGGCCAGGCCAGAGCGGGCCTGCTGCTGTTCGGCCAGGCCGATGATGGTCGTCATGATGCCGCCAGGCGACGGCCGGCCTGCCCCGGTTGACCTGTGGCTATGCGGCCACCACTACCGGCAGAGCCAGCCGGCGCTGACGGCAGCCGGGGCCGCGGTCTCCGCCGCATCCGCCTGAACCGGGTTGGCTGCGCGGCATGGCAGAAAGCCCGCTTGCGGGCCGATCCGCCCGCCTGATCGGGACCTTTGGTCCTAGTCCGGCCAGGCCGCAAGCCTATGCTGATGCTGTAGGCAAGGCCCCCCGGCCGACTGAGGGCAGGGTTCTTACCCCGAAGCGGCACGGCGGATGACGGGTCGCCTGCGGTGTCCGTTCCTCCGCTACGCGCCGCACTCAGCCGACGACTCCGGGCAGTTCCAGGGAGACGACGGCGCCGCCCACGGCGCGGTTGCCGCCATTGCCCGGCCGTGGTGCGCGCTAGCGATGGCACGCACGATCGCGAGGCCAAGGCCGGCGCCAAGGTCGATGACTGGGGCTTCCTCATAATCAGCGACGCGGACTGACCGGCCGCCTTTATCACGAGGGCCACGGAGGTGACCCGGATCTGCCCGCTGCTCGCGCTGCGCTTCGAGGGTCCGCCTGACGGTGACCAAAGTCCTCCAAAATGGGCCAGAAGCCCCCTGGTGGCAGACGGCCCGGGTGCGGCAGCCT
>Ga0137371_10004832_pt1 | contig 10557 bp, 8 predicted proteins | sample SagtaG_7_FD_104919 | JGI IMG/M metagenome (GOLD analysis project Ga0137371, IMG submission 104919) | Vadose zone soil microbial communities from Sagehorn Ranch, Mendocino, California, USA - Sage1_R_40_16 metaG | ecosystem: Environmental > Terrestrial > Soil > Vadose zone | place: USA: California... | reverse complement strand
GGGCAGAGCTTCGGGTCCTTCGCCCTCCCGGGGATGCACCTCGAGCTCGAGGGGGAAGCGAACGACTACGTCGGCAAGGGGCTGACGGGCGGGGAGATCGTAATTCGGCCGTTCCGCGAGGCAGCCGCCGCGGGCAGCACGGACCAGCACGTCCTGCTGGGCAACACGGCGCTGTACGGGGCCACGGCCGGCAGGCTGTTCGCCGCCGGGCGGGCCGGGGACCGGTTCGCCGTGCGCAACTCCGGAGTGATCGCCGTGATCGAAGGCGCGGGCGCCCACTGCTGTGAATACATGACCGCCGGGGTTGTCGTCGTGCTCGGGCCCGTGGGGCGCAACTTCGCGGCCGGGATGTCGAACGGAGTGGCCTACGTGCTCGACGAGACCGAGACGTTCTCGGCCCGCTGTAACACCGATATGGTGGCCGTGCGATTGCTCGAGCCTCTCGACGAGGACCGCCTCCTCGATCTGCTTCGCGAGCACGTGGCGAAGACGGGGAGCGCGAAGGCGCGCGCGGTGCTGGAGGCGTGGGACCGGTGTGGACCGCTGTTTCGCAAAGTCGTGCCCAACGCCGCCCCGACTCCGGCGGTGGCACCCGTGGAGACGACGCCGGTGGCCGTGTAGGGTACCCAACTACGGCCCGTACGAACCTCGCCATACGTCGTATCGGGCCATATCGGCAGCGGGTGAAGGCCCCAGCCGCTCCGCGAGCGCGGGGAATTCGCTTCGATGTCGCGCGGACATGCCTTGGATGAGGTGAGCCCCGGCGGGTGAGAGCTTGTTCTTCTCAAGGACGGCGAGCCGCAACCGACTCACGATCTCGCTCGTGTCCGGGTCGAACCGCGGCACCTTGCCGGCCACGATCTGCTCCTCCAGGACCTTCCCCACCACGGACAGCCCGTTGTAAAGCAGGAACGGCAGAAACGGATCGTCGGGCTGGTCGCGCCACCTCTGCTCAACCCATTGGATGAGCGAAGCGTGGTAGCCCTCGGCACGGGATCGGCCCGCGACACGCGTTGTATCCCAGCCCATGTACCGCATGACTTCCAGCTGCCTCACCTCCTTTTCTTCAGAGCTCGTGCGCGCTCTGATCTGAAAGACGATGGGAGCGGCCTCCAGCGTGAGGGTCGTTGTGTGGGGCACTCCCAAATGCGCGTGAAACGTGACGTGCAATTCGTATTGATCGGACGCGAGGTGATGCGCAAAGAGGTGAGTGCGGAGGTCCCACTCGTCGCCCATGATGTCTTGCAGCACCATCGTCTTCAGAGAGCTCGCGCCTGGCGGAACAGGCTCTCCTCGCCAGGAGGGGTCCAAGCGGTAGTCGAGAATTGGTTTGCTCACCTCGACGAGGTGCCCATGCCCTAGTCTGACGGATAAGGTAATCGCCGGGGAGAACAAGCTGAAGAAATAGGTCCAAGCGGTATCGGTCCCGACGTTCTGCAGCCGCACCAACAGGTAGACCGGTTCGTCTTCGAAGAATTCCGTCTTGCCGACATCCGCCGTGAGAAGCAATTGTTGTGTAGCGCCACTGGTGGGGACGAGTGTGGCGACCGTCGCGCAGATCAATGCAACGGTGACGCGCCGTTTCATACTCGAGGACGCACCGTCCGTCAGATCGGCCGAAACAGCTCGCGGAGCTCGAGACTGAACGCCTCTCGGGCACCTGCAGGGTGCCACACCAGGCGCTCCCGCTCCACGGTCGGAAATTGGGCGGCCGGCGTCCAAACCTCGACCCAGCGCTCCTCCCCGTCGACAGCCCAATAGCTTGGGATCCGGCGCTCCTGGTACAGCCGCCGCTTGGTGAAGCGGTCGTACCGAAGAGTCGACGGGCTCAGCACCTCGATCACCAGGAGGAGGTCCTTCACCTGTGTCCAGTCGAGGGTTCGGACCTGATCGAGCGGGGCGACGAATAGGTCGGGCTGCACCAGGGTGTCGGACGTCCACGAGATATCCGCCGGGGACGGCAGCAGATGGCCGACAGGCTCACGTTCGAGGTACTCGCTCACTGTCCGGGCCAACCTCACCGCCAGCTCCTGATGCCACAGCCGGGGTGCCGGGGTCACCAGCAGCTCCCCGTACACCACCTCGTAGCGATTCCCGTCCTCGGGCAGGGCTCGCACCATGTCGGCAGTGTAGTAAGCGGGGGCGACCATGCCCATAGTATCGGCTCCTCGGCAGCACGGGGGCAAGATGCGTGCACCCTTCATGGTGCGGTGTCCGCCGCGACGAGTCGTCATCCGATTCGCCCCGGCCGCATCGGAAAACGGCCGACCGTCAGGAGCGACGCCGCAGCAGCGGCAGCTCCAGGCTGTCGCGCAGCGCCTGCCAGCTGGCCTCGATGATGTTCTCCGAGCAGCCCATGGTGCTCCAGCGCTCCGCGCCGTTGGCGGACTCGACCACGACCCGGGGCTTGGCCGCGGTGCCCAAGTGCTCGTCCACGATGCGCACTTTGTAATCCACAAGATGGACGTCGGCGAGCTCCGGATAGTGCGGCAGGAGCGCCTTGCGGACCGCGTTATCAAGGGCGTTCACGGGACCCGCGCCCTCGGCGGCTGTATGGATCACCTCCCCGTGCACGCGCAGCTGGACCATCGCCTGTGCGCTCGTCTCGCCTGCGCTCCGCCCCTCGACGATAACCGTGAACCCGAGCAGCTCGAAGGGAGCCCGATAGTCGGCCGCCGAGCGCCGCACCAGCATCTCGAACGAGCCGTCCGCCGCCTCGAACTGATGGCCCGCGTGCTCCAGCGCTTTCACTTGCTGCAGCACGTCCGCGCCGGCCGCTAGGCCCATGGCGCCGGCGCGCAGGCTAACGTTCTGACGTCCCGACAGCTCGCTCACCACCACGCGCATCTCGTTCCCGACGAGCGCCGGATCGATGTGCTGATAGCTCTCGGGCAGTTTCGCGACCGCCGCGACGTGGATACCCCCTTTGTGAGCGAACGCGCTTGTGCCGACGTACGGCGCATGGGCATCGGGATTCAAGTTCGCGACCGCCGCCACGAACAGCGCCACCTCCCTCAGGCGTCGCAACTGCTCGGGCGGCAGGACGGGACAGTCGAGCTTGAGCTGCAGCGTCGCGATGAGCGGGATCAGGTCGAGGTTGCCGCAGCGCTCGCCGTACCCGTTGATCGTGCCCTGGACGTGGACGCACCCCGCGCGTACCGCCGCCAGCGCGTTCGCCACGGCAAGGCCGCTGTCGTTGTGGGGATGAATCCCGAGCGGCGTACCGAGCTGTGCACGTACGTCGCGCACACGCTGCTCCACGACTTCCGGGAGCTCCCCTCCGTTCGTGTCGCACAGGACGATACAGTGCGCGCCCGCGCCGGCCGCCGCCCGTAGCGTGGCGAGCGCGTAGTCCGCATCCAGGCGGTACCCGTCGAAGAAGTGCTCCGCGTCGTAGATCACCTCCCGGCCGAGCCGCTGGAAGTAGCCGACGCTCTCCGAAATCATACGGAGGTTCTCGTCGCGGCTGGTCTCGAGCACACGCTCGACATGTAGCGTCGAGCTCTTCCCCACGAGCGTCACCACCGGCGTCTCGGCTTGGAGCAGCGCGGTGAGATTGGGATCGTCCTCGCACCGGCCGTTCGCCCGCCGCGTCATGCCGAAGGCGGCAATCTTCGCGTGCCCGAGCCGCTCCTTCCGGATGCGACGGAAGAACTCCGCGTCCTTGGGGTTCGAGCCAGGCCAGCCGCCTTCGAGGTAGTGGATCCCCAGCTCGTCCAGCCGCCGCGCGATTTTCAGCTTGTCGTCGACCGAGAGCGACAGGCCCTCGCGCTGCGTGCCGTCGCGCAGAGTCGTGTCGTACAGGAACATGTGCGTTGCCCCTCGCGTGCTTCCATCAGGGATAACAAAAACGGCGCGGCCTCTCGAGCTTTGGAGAGGCCGCGCCGCGCATCATCGGAGTGCTACAGTCCGTCAGTCGTGTGCCGGTGCGCCGCCTCTCAGGAAGAGTCGGATGGTAATGCCGGTAATCGGCAGACTGCCGCAACGGACGCTCATAGCTGTGATACTAACCGGCGGGCGGGATGCGTCAATCCCACCGCGTCCGCGCTTAAGAGGTCGCGGACCCGCACCACCTCACCAATCACCACGGTCGCGGGAGGCTCGAGACCCTCCTCTGCGACCCGGGCGGCAATGGTCGCGAGCGTGTCGACCACCGTCCGCTGAGCCGGGAGCGTACCGCTCGCGATCACGGCGGCGGGGGTGTCGGGATCCGCACCGTGCTCGAGCAGCCGGGCCGTGATCTCCCGTAAGGCGGAGAGGCCCATCAGCACAACTAGCGTCGGTACCCGCGCCAGCGCCTCCCAATCGAGGCTCGACACGCCATCACGCTCGTGTCCCGTGACTACCGCGAAGGCGGATGCCAGCCGCCGGTGGGTGACCGGAATCCCGGCCGCAGCGGGCACGGCGATCGCGGCCGTGACGCCGGGGACGACGTGAAAGGGCACCCCGGCGGCGTGCAGGGCCTCGCACTCCTCGGCGCCGCGGCCGAATACGAAGGGATCGCCGCCCTTGAGCCGCACGACCGTCAGCCCGCGCCGGGCCCGCTCGACCAGCAGCGCGTTGATCTCCTCCTGCGCCAGGTCCGCTCCCCCACCGTGGGGGCGCTTCCCCACGAACACGCGCTCAGCCCCGGGCGGCGCTTCAGCGACCAGAGAGGGAGCGACAAGGCGATCGTACACGACCAGGTCGGCCGATCGCAGGATCTCGAGGCCCCGCGCGGTGATCAGGCCGGGGTCGCCCGGGCCGGCGCCGACCAAATAGACAACACCCGGCTCGCTGTCCGCGAGTGAACTCGCGGCTCGGCCCTGCCGCTGAAGCGGCAAGTGCTGTGCCCGTTTACGGGCAGTGCCGAGCCGCGGCTTCAGCCGCGACTCGAGCGACTCCGCCTCGCTAACCAGCTCGTCTATTCGCCCGTGCGCGCCGTCGTCGTCGCCCCGGCGCACGAACTCGATCACGTCCGAATCGACGATGCGGTACCACAGGATCGACCGGGCGGGCGTGTCCGGCACGCGTGCAGCCAGCTTCGGCCGCAGCTCGCCCAGCAGCGCGCACAGGCGCGCCTCCGCGGGTCCCACCAGTCGGGCCACGCGTTGGCGTAGCCGGGCGGCGAGCGCCGGGCTCTTTCCCGATGTCGAGACCGCGATGGTGATGTCCCCCTCCCGGTGGATCGCGGGAGCGATGAAGCTGCAATGGTCCAGATCGTCCACAGCGTTCAGCAGGACGCCCTCCCGCTCGGCCTCGGCCCACACTTGGGCGTTGGCCGCCCGATCGTCGGTCCCCGCGATGGCGAGCCAGGCCCCCGCCAGATCACCCGATCGATAGGGCCGGCGGCGGAGATCGATCCCTCCTGCGTCCGCCAAATCACGCAGGCGGGGCGTAGTCTCGGGACTCACCACGGTGACGTGCGCGCCGGCCGCGAGCAGGCCAAGAACCTTCTGCTCGGCCACGGTGCCGCCGCCGATCACCACGGCGCGCCGTCCCCGGAGGTTGAGGAATACGGGGTAGAATGTCACGAGCCGACCGGGACGGAAGCTCGCAGCGCCTCGATCCCCACCCGATGACAGAAGTCGCCGAACCGCTCGTCGTCGAGTCGCTCGTCGCGGTAGCGCTCGAACAGCGGTCGGACCGTGGCGACGAGCCGGTCGCGCGGGATGAGATCGGCGTAGAGCGTCCCCAGCCTGGTGCCCAGCATGCTGCCGCCCACGAACAGGCCGTACTTGTGCAGCGAGCGACCCACGAATGCGAGATCGGCGGTGTAGGGCCGAGCGCACCCGTTGGGACACCCGGTCATGCGGACCGTGAGCGCCGCATCCGCCACGCCCAGCCGCCCGAGCTCGGCCTCGAGCTCCGCGATCACATCCGGCAGCACCCGCTCCGCCTCGGCAACCGCGAGGCCGCAGGTGGGGAGCGCCGGGCACGCCATCGCCCAGCGCCGAACCACCGACAGCGCGCCGTGTGGAGCAACGCCGTGGTCGGCCAGGATCCGGTCCACGAGCCGCCTGTGCCGGTCGAGGATGTCGGTCAGCAGCAGGTTCTGCTGGGGGGTGAAGCGGACGCCGCCGCCGGCGGTCTCGACCACGCGGCGCAGCGCGCTGCGCAAGCGCCGGTCTGCGCCGTCCTGGATGCGCCCATTTTCGATGAACACGCCCAGGAAGGAGCGTCCGTTGCCCTGCTCGTGCCATCCGAGATGGTCCTGGATATCCGAAACCTCGACCGGTGCGGCCGGCGCGAGCGGACGACGGAGCTGCCGCTCCACCTGATCGCGGAACCAATCGAGTCCCTGTTTGTCGAGCAGGTACTTGAGCCGGGCATGGCGCCGGTCGCTGCGATTGCCGTGATCGCGCTGCACCTTCACCACCGCCCCCGCCACCTCGACAACCTCCGCCGTCCGGGCGAAGCCCAGCGTGTCGGCGAGCCGGGGATAGGTGTCCGTCTTGCCGTGCGTGCGCCCCATGCCGCCGCCCACCAACACGTTGAATCCCGCGAGCCGCTCTCCTTGTGTGACGACCAGGAACCCCAGGTCGTTCGAGTGCACATCGCAGCAGTTGTCGTCCGGGAAGGCGAACGCGACCTTGAACTTGCGCGGCAGGTACCGCGTCCCGTAGATCGGATCGGGCTCGGGGGAGGGGCCGCCTGCCACCGGCTCGCCGTCGAGCCAGATCTCGTGATACGCCCGCGTTTGCGGCAGCAGGTGATCCGACACCGCCCGGGCCACTCGCAGGACGTCCTCTCGCAGTCCGCCAGCCAGCGGCGCGGGGCATGCGATCACGTTGCGCACCACGTCACCGCAGGCGCCCAGCGTGGTCACCAGCACGTCGTTCACGGAGCGAATCGTCTCTTTCAGGTCCCCCTTGAGCACGCCGTGAAACTGGTTACCCTGGCGTGTCGTGACACGCAGCGTGCCGTTGCCGTAGCGGTCCGCCAGCTCGTCGATCACGAGGTATTGCTTGCCGGTGAGCACGCCACCCGGGATCTTGCACCGTACCATGAACTGGTGAGCCGGCTCGCTGTCGGTGCCGCGTCGCGCGCGGCGCTGGTCGCGATCCTCCTGTTGGTACGTCCCGTGGAACTTGAGGAGTTGAGCGCCCGCGTCCGAGAAATGGTCGGTGCCGGCGGCGAGCTCGTCGGCGAGAGGGCCGCGCAGGCCGCGGCTCTCTTCCTTCACCTTCTCGACCGCGCTGAGCGGCTGGTCGGTCATGCGACCACCTCCCGCAGTCCCTCGGCGAGCACTTGGCCGACCTCCGGCCGGCTGAACTCGGGCGGCGGCAGCGTGCCGCTCCGCAGCATCTCCCGCACCCTGGTGCCGGACAGCGTGACATGGGACTCGGCTGCGTGGGGGCAGGTCTTGGGGGACGCCATGCCGCCGCAACGCTGGCAGTAGAACGTGTGCTCGAAGCAGATGGCGTGGATGCCGAGCTCACCTGGCGCGAAGCGGTCGAAGATGCGCTGCGCGTCGTACGAGCCGTAGTAGCTTCCGACGCCCGCGTGATCGCGGCCCACGATAAAGTGCGTGCAACCGTAGTTCTTGCGCACCAGCGCGTGGAACACCGCCTCCCGCGGACCGGCGTACCGCATCGCGGCCGGGAAGCCGGCGAGCAGCACGCGATCCCGCGGGTAGTAGCGCTCGAGCAGCACGCGGTAGCTCTTGACGCGCACGGCGGCCGGGACGTCGTCGTCCTTGGTGGGCCCGAGGAGGGGATGCAGCAGCAAGCCGTCCACCGTCTCGAGCGCCGCCTTCTGGATGTACTCGTGCGCGCGGTGCACCGGATTTCGCGTCTGAAAGCCCACCACCGTGCGCCAGCCGCGCTCGGCAAACGTGCGCCGGGTATCCGCGGGATCGAGCGCCAGCTCCGGGAACGCCGGCGCGGTGCGCCGGAGCAGGCGGATGTCTCCTCCGACCAGGAAGTCGCCCTGGGCATAAAGCTGCGCGACGCCAGGGTGCTTCGGGTCGGTCGTCCCGTAGGCCAGCTGCGCCTCCTCCTCTTTCGAGTGCGTGAATACCTCCTTCACCTCGAGCAGCCCGAAGGGGCTGCCGTCCGGCGCCTGGAGCGCCATGGTCTCACGGACCTTCCTGGCGTCCGTCACACGCAACGTGATCGGGAGCGACCACGGGAGACCGTTGGCCAACCGCATCTCGTGAAGGACCCGTTGGTAATCGGCCAAGCCCATGAAGCCCGTGAGCGGGCTGTAGGCGCCGGTCGCGATGAGCTCGACATCCGCCACGGTCCGCAGGTCGACCGGCAGGGACGGCAAGGCGGCCGCCAGCTCGAGCGCTGCCGGGTGCTCCTCGCCTGTGATCACCCGGCTCACCAGCGTACCGCCATGCGGCGCGATGGTCTCGATGTCACCGCTCACGACTCACCTCTCACGCTTCGCGTAAACGTGTGGAGGCCGCACTCGGTCTTGGCGGTCCCGCTCCACCGCCCTGCGCGCTCGGCCTCACCGAGCGCGGTTGGGCGGGTGCACGGCCAGCAACCGATGCTCGAGTAACCCTGGTCGAGCAGCGGATGATACGGCACGCCGTTTTCCCGCAGGTAGCGCGACACGTCCGCCCGACTCCAGTGCGCCAGCGGAAACACTTTCACGATCGGCCGACCATCGACCTCGTGATACTCGACGACTTCCGTCGACGAGCGGGTGGATGACTGATCCTGTCGCACCGCGCTGATCCAGGCATCGAACCCGGCGATCGCCCGCGCGAGCGGTTCAACCTTGCGAATCGCGCAGCAGCGGTCTGGGTCCGTCCGGTACAACGGACCCGGGTCGCTCAGCGGCTTCAGGTCCACGACGTTGAGGCCGTAGCGCTTGGCGAAACGCTCTTTGAACGCGTACGTCTCGGGAAAATGGAAGCCCGTGTCGAGAAAGATCACCGGTACCGTGCGGTCGATGCGGCTCAGCAGGTGCGCCAGCACCACGCCGCCGCCGCCGAAGCTCACGGTCAGAGTCGTCTTTCCCGGGAAAGTATCCACGGCCCACGTGACGGTCGTCTCGGGATCGGCACGCCGCAGGGCTACGGCTCGCGCGCGAACTGCGGCGGCGCTAAGCATCGCCCGTGCTCCGGAGGTGGCCGAGCTCGAGGAGGCGGTCGATCACGCGGGCAGTGCTGTCGGGGATCTCCTCGCGCTCCGTGTCGACCACGAGCTCCGGGGACAGCGGCTCCTCATAGGGATCCGACACGCCGGTGAACTGAGGGATCTCCCCGGCCAGCGCCCGGCGGTACAACCCTTTGGTGTCGCGGCGGATGCACTCGTCGAGCGAGGCTTTTGCATACACCTCGACGAACGCGCCGATGTCCTCGCGCACCTCGTCGCGGATTGCGCGGTAGGGAGAGATCGCGGCCGTGATCACGGCCACGCCGTTCCGCGTGAGCAGCTTCGCGACATAGCCGATGCGGCGGATGTTGGTGTCGCGGTCCTCGCGCGAGAACCCCAGACCCTTGGAGAGATTCTGCCGCACCTCGTCCCCGTCGAGCACCTCGACCGGGACGCCGCGATCACGCAGCTCCGCGCTCACCGCGGCAGCAAGCGTGGACTTGCCCGCGCCGGACAGGCCGGTGAACCACAGCGTGAAGCCGTGCGCCTGTGCGATACGCCGGTCGGTTACGAGCTCAGGTTGAGTCATCTCTCCTCGACCATCGCTTTCTCGTCCCCCCTCTCCACATCGTGGAGAGGGGAACGGGGGTGAGGCAAAAACGAAACGGGCCCGCTTCCGTGGGGAAGCGGGCCCGATCTGCGTCGCGCGTGCCGTTTACTAGCTAGTCGAGCATCATCCGATGCCGGCAACCACAGCGCCACAACCGCGTCCGCTCCCCGATGGGCAAGGACACATCATTCGACAGGGCGGACAACAGCGGGTAGTGGCGTGACGCGCGATCATCGTCCCGCTATTTACCCGGGTCGTACCGCCGTGTCAATCACACATTCGGTACGGGGGGTCCTGGGGTGGTTGACAAGGATTGGGCCGGCCGCTTAGTTACCGGTCATGCAGCGTACCTGTTTGCACCACCGGCACCACCATCACCACCCGTTGACTGGGGGGAGCCGGAGGCGTACGCAAGGTACCGAGTAGACCTGTAGAGCCTTGAGTTCATCGCCGACGCCGACCCCCCGGGGCCGGCGTCGTGCTTTTCGGGACGCTGTAGCTCCGGGGCATCGGTTCGGCCAACGATTCGGAGCGACACGATGTCTCGAACATCCGGTTCCTCGACAACCCTCCGCCTCGGCCTGCCGAAAGGTCGCATGGAGCAGGCGGTGCTCACCCTGCTCGGCGATGCCGGCATTCGGATTCGCCCGGGCGCCAGGGGCTACCGCCCCGACGTGTCCCTGCCCGACACCGAAGCCAAAATCCTCAAGCCCCAGAACATCGTGGAGATGCTCGCCCTTGGCAGCCGGGACGTGGGCTTCGCCGGTGCCGACTGGGTGGCGGAGCTCGAGGCGAACGTCGTCGAGCTGCTCGACACCGGGCTCGATCCCGTACAAGTCGTCGCGGCGGCGCCCAAAGCGCTGCTCGAGGATGGCCGCCTGCCCACCCGTCGCCTGGTGGTGGCGTCCGAGTACG
>Ga0137371_10004830_pt1 | contig 10560 bp, 7 predicted proteins | sample SagtaG_7_FD_104919 | JGI IMG/M metagenome (GOLD analysis project Ga0137371, IMG submission 104919) | Vadose zone soil microbial communities from Sagehorn Ranch, Mendocino, California, USA - Sage1_R_40_16 metaG | ecosystem: Environmental > Terrestrial > Soil > Vadose zone | place: USA: California... | reverse complement strand
CCCGACGGCGTCACGAGGTGGTCGAACATGCTCGCGGCGACGTCCTTCTCCTCCGCGTCGAGCTCGTCCAGCGCGTTCTCGACGTGCTCGCGGACGATGGTCGCGGCCCCGCCGAGCTCGCGCAGGGTCGCGAGCCGGAGCGTGCCGGAGCCATGGGCGTGCTCGGCGTCCCAGATCCGCTCCATCACGAGCTGGAGGTACGGCGCCTCGATCCGGTCCTCCCGCCTGGAGTCGTCGACGGCGCCGACCCCGCGTGCGCCGAGGTCGACCTTGCCCGCGGCGACCTCGTCGAGCACCGCCTCCACGAGCTCGGGCTCGACGACGACGCCCGAACCGGCCAGCTCGTTCCAGCGCGTGACCGGCCCAACGATCGCCGCGCGCGCCGCGTCGCGGTCGAGGTGGTCGAGCCGCAGCTGGTTCGCGAAGATCGCCGGGAGCCGGGCCTTGAAGGCGTCCAGCTGCGCGAGCGCGTCCTCGCGGAGAGAGATGAGGACGTTCAGCCGCTCGTGCGTGCGCAGGAGCTCGGGCAGGTCGTGCAGAAGCGTTCCCGGCCCGTCCTCGTGGCCCCGGTAGACGAAGTACTCCTCGAACTGGTCGAGGATCAGGTAGGCCTCCTCGGCGTCCCGCGCGTCCGCGAGCGCAGCGACCGGGTCGCCCGACCACGTGTCGTGCACTGCGACGAGCGCTTCCGGCGCCGTCCGCCGCAGCTCGCGCACGACGGCGGCGCGGAGGATCGAGGACTTGCCGACACCGCTCTCGCCGTAGAGCACGGTCAGCCGCGAGGCGAGTAGGTTCGCGACGATCACAGCCTGCTCTCGCTCGCGACCGAAGAAGAACAGCGCGTCGAGCTCGGTGTCCTCGAAGGCGCTCAGTCCCTTGTAGGGCGAGCGCGGCGGCGCGGCGACGGCGGTCACGCGGAGCCTCCGCCACGCCGAGGCCCGCGTAGCGGCCGAGCGACTCGACGTACTCCTCGAGCGGCGCCTCGAGCAGCTCGACGGAGCGCGCACGCCAGAACTGCCGCTCGAGCGGCTTCGCCGCGGGCAGCACCGCCCACGACTGGTACGTCACGCCCTCGCCGCCCCAGATCCGGCCGAGCACGAGCCTCAGGTTCCAGTCCCGCATGCCGTAGCCGAGAAAGAGGAAGTGGCTGCGGCGCAGCTTCGCGGCGAGCGCGACCGGGACGGCGCCGCCGACGTCGCTGCGAGAGAGGTAGTCGATGTAGTCGTCCTCGGTGACGACGAAGCTCTCCCACTCGCGGGTCGCGTTGCGGTCGAGGCTGCCGTGCAGCTTGAGGATCACGGTCCGCCGCTCGAGCGACAGCTCGGTCGCGTAGGTGTTCGGCAAGTCGATCACGCTCGCGGTCCCGTCGGGACGGATGTGGCAGAACCGGCCGCTGTGACGCCCGGACGCGACGTACGAGACGACGTCGAACTCCTCGCCGGCGTCGAGGAACGCCTGCTCGAGCAGGAGGTCGTAGCTCGTCGTGACGAGCAGCTGGTGCGGCGCGCCACGGTCGCGCAGGACGGGCGGCACCGCCGCGAAGAAGCGGTGGACGGCGGTCGGCGCGGCCGCGACGCCCAGCATCGCGTGCAGCTCGTCGTACAGCGGCCCGGACCCCTTCATTAGCGCGACGTACTGCGCCACGCGCGTTAGCTCTGATCCCTCCTCCGGCGGATACTCGAACCGCTGCGCGAGCCGTGCCGCGAATTCGGCGACGTCCGTCCCGAGCACCGGGACGAGCCGGCCCGCGAGCAGCGCGTCGGCCACCTCCCGGAAGTGGTCCTCCTCGTCGACCGCCGCGGCCGCGCGCGGGCGCGGCACCTCCTGCCGGAGGATCTGCTGATGCAGCTCCTGCAGCTGCGGACTCGGCTCGAGACCGAGCTCGTCAACGAGCGTGCGCCGCGCGGCGTGGTACGCGTTGAGCGCCTCGGCCTGGCGGCCCGAGTGGTAGAGCGCGAGCATCAGCTGGACGCGCAGCCGCTCCCGCAGCGAGTGCTGCCCGACGAGCGACTCCAGCTCGGGGACGAGCTCGGCGTGGCGACCGCAGGCGAGCTCCGCGTCGACCCAGTCCTCGAGCACTGCGAGGCGGAGCTCCTCGAGCCGCCGCACCTCGGCGGATGCGAAGAACTCGAACGCGATGTCCGCGAGGGGCTCGCCGCGCCAGAGGTCGAGCGCCGCGCGCAGCGTCCGTGAGCGCTCCTCGGGCTCGAGCGTCCGCGCTTGGCCCACGAGCTGCTCGAACCGGCCGAGGTCGATCGCCTCCGGCTCCACGGCCAGCACGTAGCCGGGCGGCCTCGTCAGCAGCACGTCCGGGCCGAGGAGCTTCCGCAGCGCCGAGATCGAGTTCTGCAGCGACGTCGTCGCCGTGCGCGGGGGCCGCTCGCCCCAGAGCGCAGTGACGAGGAAGTCGATCGAGACCACCTCGCCGGCGCGCAGGAGCAGCACCGCGAGCACGGCGCGCTGCTTCTGTCCGCCGAGCGGGAGCGGCTCACCGTCGTCGGCGAGCACCTCGAGCGGGCCGAGGAGACGAAAGCGCGGCACATCCCCCGTTCTACCGCGCCCTCCGGCCGATTGCGAGGGCCGTTAGCCGGTCGTGAGTGCGCCGTGAGGGGCCGCTTTGGGCTCCCCCGGACGGTGGCCCCATGGCCACCAACACCGCACATATCACTCGTGGCGCAGTCCTCTGCGCCGCCGCGTTCGCCGCGCTCGCCGCGGCGACGACGACGCTCCCCGGAGCGTCCGCAGTCGCGCCGGGCCCCCCCACGGGTGGGCAGGAGCAGCTCGACTGGGACGAGATCCAGCTGATGGGCAACGCCGGACGCGTCCCGGACTCGAAGAAGCCGAAGCTGACCGCGTACTTCCTGCGCGAGAGCTACCCGCGCGGCGGCACCGCGGTGCTCGTGATCACGGATCGCGCCGCCGACGTCTCGCTGCAGATCTTCCGCGCCGGAACCGAGAGCGAGGAGACGATTCCGAACGACGTGATGCTCGGGTCGCCGGTGACGCCCGTTTCCGACATCGGAGCCGTTCACGGACGCCGCGTCGTGCGTGTCGCGCTGGGCAGTTGGCCGAGCGGCGTCTACTTCGCGCAGCTGACCGCCGCCGGGTCGCGCATCGGGTACGCGCCGTTCATCCTCCGCCCGCAGCGCCTCGGCGAGCACCGCGTCGCGGTCGTGATGCCGACCCAGACGTGGCAGGCATACAACTTCCGCGACGACGACGGTGACGGTCACCCCGACACGTGGTACGCCGGGTGGAAGCGCCCGTACACGGCTCGGCTGATCCGGCCGTTTCTCGACCGCGGCGTGCCGCCGCACTGGAAGCAGTACGACGCGCCGTTCGTCCGCTGGCTCGTCCATACGGGTCGCAATGTGGACTACCTCTCCGACGCCGACTTGCGCAGCGCGCGCAGCGGCGGTCAACTCGCGGCCGCGTACGACCTGATCATCTTCTCCGGTCACCACGAGTACGTGACGACGCACGAGTACGACGTCGTCACCCGGTACCGCGACCTCGGCGGCAACCTCATGTTCCTGGCGGCCAACAACTTCTTCTGGAAGATCGACCTGCACGGCTCCGTGATGACCCGCGTCGCCGAGTGGCGCGATCTCGGGCGGCCCGAGGCCGCGCTGATCGGCGTCCAGTACCGGGCGAACGACGCCGGCGGCCATCGCGGGCCGTGGCTGCTCCGCTCCGGCGCTGCGGCCACGCCTTGGCTCTTCGCCGACACCGGCCTGCGCGCCGGCGACGGTCTCGGCAGCGGCGGGATCGAGATCGACTCGACCGCGCCGAGCTCGCCGCGGAACGTCAAGGTGCTCGCAGAGATCCCGAACCTCTACGGCCCCGGCTTCACCGGCCAGATGACCTACTACGAGACCCCGGCCGGCGCGAAGGTGTTCGCCGCAGGTGCCTTCTCCCTCGCCGGCGCGGTGTGGGAACCGCAGGTCGAGACGTTGATGGGGAACCTCTGGAAGCGGCTCTCGGCTGCCTAGACGGTATCCGGCTAACCTGGCAGGCTCCCGGTCGTCCGATTGGGAGCCTGCCATGGGTCGTTTCTGCGTGTTGTGCATGGGCTTCGTGGTCGCGCTCGCCGCGGCCGGGCCGGTTTCGGCCTCATACCCGTGGCCGGTCCGGCCGTTCGACAGGCAGCACCCGATCCGCGGCTCGTTCGGCGACCCGCGCACCGTCTTCCAGGATCCGCTCTTCGCCGACGGGCTGAACGGGCCGGGAAGCTTCTCGTTCCACAACGGCGTCGACATCGCGGCGCCGAACGGGACGACCGTCTATCCGGTGTTGTCCGGGGTCGCGCACCTGGTCGACGCCACGGCGATCTCGGTGGAGACGCTCGACGGGCGGACGTTCCAGTACTTCCACGTCATTCCGACCGTCGTCGACGGGGAGAAGGTGACCGCGCGGCTGTCGATGCTCGGCTACGTGCAGGCGCCGTACGCGCATGTGCACCTGTCGGAGATCGACGGCACCCGGATCGCGAATCCGCTCCAGAAGGGGCACCTCGCGCCGTACGTCGACCGGACGCGACCGCAGGTCGACACGATCGAGCTCCGCGACTCGGACGGCCGGCTGACCGGGCCGCTCGGGGTCTGCGGCCGGGTGTCGCTCGCGGCCGAGGCCTTCGACCGGCCGGCGGTCCCTGTAGCCGGTCCGTTCAAAGGACTGCCCGTGGCGCCGGCGCTCGTGGCGTGGCAGCTGCAGCGGCTCGGGGGGGCGGTCGTCGTTCCGCGGACGATCGCGGCGGATTTCCGGGTGACGCTGCCGCCGCCGGCCGATTTCTGGAAGATCTACGCGCGCGGGAGCTACCAGAACGCACCGCGGTTCGGGAACCAGCAGTTCGGGTCGATGCCCGGCCGCTTCCTCTATCAGCTGAATCCGTCGCTCGACACGAAGACGCTGCCGAACGGCGTCTACATCCTCACGGCCACCGCGTCCGACGAGCGGCGGAACGTCGGCAGCCTGGCGCTGCGCTTCTCCGTCCTGAACGTGCGGACCGCCAGCGGCTGCCCCGCCCCGCCGCCCCCGCCGACCGAGCCGCCGTCCCAGCCGCAGCCGACCCCGCCTGCGACCACGACCGGCCCTCCGCCGGCGCCCTAGTCCTTTCTGGCCACGCCCGAGGGTCGGACCCCGGGTCGCGGCCCGGTTAGCCCTGTCCGGACGAGACGCGGCTAGAGGCCGTAGGCGCGGCGGTAGATCCCCTTCAGCCGCTCGACGCGGTCGACGTAGGCGCGCGTCTCCGCGAACTCGATCCCGCGGCCGCGTCGCAGCCAGCGGTCGACGTTGTCCTGGCCCGCGTTGTACGCGGCGAGCGCCGTCCGCTCGTTCCTGTACTTGTCGAGCAGGTGCCGCAGGTACCAGGAGCCGTAGCGCACGTTGAGCTCCGGGTCGTAGAGGTCGGAGACGACGAACTTCGTGCCGCCCGTGTGCACGGCGATCCCCTCGGCCGTGCCCGGCAAGAGCTGCATCAGGCCGATCGCGCCCGAGCTCGACTTCGCGTCCGCGCGAAACTTGCTCTCCTGGTAGATCACCGCCGCCAGCAACGCCGGATCGAGCCGGTAGTTCGCGGCGTGCCCGCGCACGATCTGCTCGTAGCGGAGGGGATACCAGAGGCGCGCCCACCAGCCGGGCTCCGTCCGCTGCAGGTACACGAAGCCGCCCCCGAGGAGCACGACGAGCGCGACGAGCGCCGTCAGCCGCTTCAGGAGCGTGAGAGCTCCTCCACCACCCCGGCGACGAACCGCTCGAGCTCCTCGAGCGTCCCCTCGTTCACGTACACGTAGTCGGCGCGTCGCACCTTCTCCTCGTCCCGCAGCAGCCGCTCCTCCCGGTCGTCCCCCACCGGATGCCTCGCCGCGCGCACTGCAGTCGGCGCCGTGATCACCACGACCCGGTCGAAGCGCCTGTCGCCGCCGGTCTCGTACAGCAGGGGCACCTCCGTCACGATCAGCGCCGGGGGCTGCGGCTTCCGTGCCTGCTCGTCGCTCCACGCCAGGAATTCCCGCACGACCCGCGGATGGAGCAGCCCCTCGAGCCACGCCCGCAGCTCCGGATCGGCGAAGACGCGCTCGGCCACACGGCTCCGCACGACGTCGCCGTGCTCGTTGAAGACCTCGTCGCCGAGCCGGGCGCGGAGCTCCGCACGCACCTCCTCGTCCTCGGCGAGGAGCCTGTGGACGATCTCGTCGCTCGAGACGACGGCCGCGCCGTGGCGGTGGAACGCCGCGAGCGCCTCGCTCTTGCCCGCGCCGATGCCGCCGGTGATGGCGACCGAGACCGGCCGCGGCACGACCCTACTGCGACTCGGAGAGCGACTCGTCGCCGGTGGGCGTCGCCGCAGGCTCCTCGACGGCGTCTGCTTCGGCTTCGGCTTCGGCTTCGGCTTCGGCCGGCTCGTCGGCCGTAGTGGCGGCGACGCCGCCGTCGCCGGTGTCCTGCTGCTCGCCGCTCTCGACCGTCGCGTCGGTCGACGCCGTCGCGGGCGGCCCTTCGCCGTCGCCCAGCTCCTGCACCTCGGCGGTCGGTGGAGCGCTCTCGTCCGCGTCCCCGGCCGGGGTAGCCGGCGGGGCCGCGCCGAAGACGTCCTCGGAGAGGTCGAGGTTGGGCGTCGCGTGGACGGACTCGCCGCCGTCGGCGCGCGGCTGCACCTGCATCCCCTCCTCGACGCGCTTGAGCGAGAGCGACAGGCGTCGCCGTTCCGCGTCGACCTCGAGGATCAGGACGTTGACCGGGTCGCCCTGCGAGACGACCTCGCGCGGGTTCTCCACGTGGTGATGTGCGAGCTCGGAGATGTGGACGAGTCCCTCGACGCCCGGGAGAATCTCGACGAAGGCGCCGAACGTGACGACCTTCGTCACGCGGCCCTCGACGACGTCGCCCTCCTGATAGCTCTCGAGCACCTGCTGCCACGGATCGCTCTGGGTCTGCTTGAGCCCGAGCGAGATCCGCTGCCGCTCGCGGTCGATGTCGAGCACCTTGACCTTGACCGTCTGGCCGATCTCGAGCACCTCGGATGGATGGTTCACATGCGACCACGACAGCTCCGAGATGTGGATCAGGCCGTCCATGCCGTCGAGGTCGACGAACGCGCCGAAGTCGACGATGTTCGAGATCGTGCCCTCGACGACGTCGCCCGGGTTGAGCCGGTCGAGGATCGCCTGGCGCATCTCCTTGCGCTCGTCCTCGAGCACCGCGCGGCGCGAGAGGACGACGTTGTTCCGCGAGCGATTGAGCTCGATCACCTTGCAGCGGAGCTCCTTGCCGAGGAACTCGTCGAGATCCTGGACGCGGCGGATGTCGACGAGCGACGCCGGCAGGAAGCCGCGCACGCCGAGGTCGAGGATCAGGCCACCCTTGACGACCTCGATCACGCGGCCGTTGACCGGCTCGCCCGACTCGGCCGCGCTCTCGATCGCCTTCCACGCGATCTCGAAGCGGGCGCGCTTCTTCGAGAGGATCAGGCGCCCCTCGGCGTCCTCCTTCGTCATCACGAGCGCGTCGATCTCTTCGCCGACCGAGACCTCGTCGGCCGGGTTGACCGAGCGGCGGATCGAGAGCTCGGCGACCGGGATCACGCCCTCGGACTTGTAGCCGATGTCCACGAGCACCTCGTCCTTGTCGACCCGGACGATCGTGCCGTGCACGACCTCCCCCTCGTTGATCGTCGGGAAGGTGGCGTCGTAGTCGGGGACGAGCTCGCCGTCGGGACCGGTCGTCCAGACGCCTTCTTCGAGCCGCGGATCGTTGATTGTCTCATTCGCCATGAGCAGCGGATCAGTATAGCCAGGTACCCCGTGGGGCCTTTACCGGATTGGACGCCTAAGAAGCCGTGCGGTTAGTCACGACAGCATCTGGGCGAAACCGGCGAGCAGGTCGGCCTGCTCCACGGTCGGCGACTTGCCCGCCTGTGCGTCGAGCTCGTTGACATATGCACCGATCTGGCCGCGGTCGAGCTTGACGCAGAGGGAGTCGGCGACGCCAGCGTTCGTCTCGAACTGTCGGCACTCCCTCTCCCCTCGAGTCGACTGCGACCACGGCACGCACCCGGTACCACCGCGTGCCATGGGCCGATCGCAGCGCCCTTTCCCGACACGTCCAAGAGAGCCACGACGCGGGGTCAGACCCCAGGCCCTGTCCCCCACAGCCACGACCCGGTGCCAGGCAACGGGCCGTGGCAGGAACCGACACGGCCAAGGGTCAGACCCCGGGTCGTGTCCGTAACGTCCTAGCTCTTGGCCTCGTTCCAGTCGTCGCCGACGCCGACGTCGACGGCGAGCGGCGGGTCGAGCGGATAGGCGCCGATCATCTCCTCGCGCACGAGCTCGCGCACGGGCCCAACCTCGGCCTCGGGAGCCTCCAGCAGCAGCTCGTCGTGCACCTGCAGCACGAGCCGCGCGCCGCGCCCCTCGTCGCGCAGGCGCCGGTGGATGTTGACCATCGCCACCTTGATCACGTCGGCCGCCGTCCCCTGCATCACCGAGTTGACCGCGAGCCGCTCGCCGAGGGAGCGCGTCTGCCGGTTCGACGCGCGGATCTCCGGCACGGGCCGCCGCCGCCCGAGGAGCGTCGTCACGTAGCCGTCGCGCTCGGCCTGCTCGATCGTCCGCTGGATGAAGTCCTGCACCATCGGGAAGCGCGCCAGGTACGCGTCGATGTACGTCTGCGCGTCCTCCCGCGGGATCTCGAGATTCTCGGAGAGCCCGTACGCGGAGATCCCGTAGATGATCCCGAAGTTGACCATCTTGGCGATGTTCCGCTCGTCCTTCGTGAGCGTCGAGCGCTCCTTGCCGAGCACCTCGGCCGCCGTCGCCGCGTGGATGTCCTCGCCGCGTGCGAACGCCTCGCGCAGCTTCGGCTCGCCCGAGACGTGCGCCAGGATCCGCAGCTCGACCTGCGAGTAGTCGGCGGAGACGAGGCGGTAGGCGGGCTCCGCGATGAAGGCCGAGCGGATCTCGCGGCCGAGCTCGGTTCGGATCGGGATCGCCTGCAGGTTCGGGTTCGACGTCGAGAGCCGGCCGGTCGCCGCCACGGTCTGGTTGAAGTGCGTGTGCAGCCGGCCGTCCTCGTCGGAGATCAGGCTCGGCAGCGGCCCGAGGTAGGTGTTCAGGAGCTTCGAGTACTCGCGCCATTCCTCCACGACCTCGACGATCGGATGTTCCTCGCGGATCGAGCGTAGGACGCGCGTGTCGGTCGAGTACCCGGTCTTTCCCTTGCGGCCCGGAGTGAGCTCGAGCTTCTCGAACAGGATCCGCGCGAGCTGCTGCGTCGAGCCGATCACGAACTCCTCGCCCGCGAGCTCGTACGCGCGGGCTTCCAGCTCCTCGACCCGGTCTGCGAGCCGGGCGGTGATCTCGCCCATCCGGTACGTGTCGATCTTGACGCCGGCGTCCTCCATCGCGGCGAGGACGGCGGTGAGCGGCAGCTCGATCGTCTCGTACAGGTTGAGGCTCCCGCGCTCGGCCAGCCGCTCGCGCAGGCGCGGGGCGAGGCGGCGCGGGATCTCGGCGGCGCGGACGAGGGCCGCGGTCTCCTCGTCGGCGGCCGGCTCCGGGATCGGCTCGACCCCGTACTCGGCGGCGAGCACGTCGAGCTGGTATTCCGGCCGTCCCGGCTCGATCAGGTAGGCGGCGATCATCGTGTCCTCGGCGGGCAGCATCGTCAGCCGCGGCAGCGCCTTGAAGTCGTGCGCGACCACCTGCGCGTCGCGAAGCCGCGCGCCGTAGCCGTCCGTCCAGGCCCCGACGGTCACACCGCCGGCGTCGGCGACGGCGAAGCGTCCGTCCAGCACGGCGAGCGCGACGGATCCCGCGATCTGGTCGGGGAACGCGTCCGCCCGCCACGGCACGGCCGTTCCCTCCACCTTCGGCGGCGCCGCAGCAGGCAGGGCCGCGTCGAGCTCGTCGATCCGGTTCAGGAGGTTGCGGAACTCGAACTTCCGGAACGTCTCGCGCAGCTGCGCGCGGTCGGGCGGCGCCAGCACCAGGTCGGGCGGGTCGCAGTCGATGTCGAGGTCGCGGCGCATCGTCGCGAGCTGCTTCGACGAGACGGCCTGCTCGGCGTGCTCGGTCAGGTTCTTCCGCCGGGCCGGGGAGAGCTCGTCGAGGTGCTCGAGCACGCCTTCGACGGAGCCGTACTGCGCGATCAGCTGGCCGGCGGTCTTGTCGCCGATTCCCGGGACGCCCGGGATGTTGTCCGAGGTGTCGCCCTTGAGGCCGATGAAGTCGGGGATCTGGTCGGGCCGGATCCCGTAGCGCGCCTCGACGCGCTCGGGCGTGTAGACCTGGACGTCCGAGACGCCGCGCGGCGTCATCATCAGGCAGACGTTCTCGGAGACGAGCTGGAAGGCGTCGCGGTCGGTCGATACGACGCAGGTCTTGATCCCCGCCGAATCGGCGCGCGAGGCGATCGTGGCGATCACGTCGTCGGCCTCCCAGCCCTCGAACTCGAGGTTCCGGTAGCCGAATTCCTCGACGATCGGACGGAAGTGCTGAAACTGCTCGCGCAGCAGATCCGGCATCTCGCGACGGCCTTCCTTGTAGACGACCTGCCCCT
>Ga0137371_10004827_pt1 | contig 10564 bp, 9 predicted proteins | sample SagtaG_7_FD_104919 | JGI IMG/M metagenome (GOLD analysis project Ga0137371, IMG submission 104919) | Vadose zone soil microbial communities from Sagehorn Ranch, Mendocino, California, USA - Sage1_R_40_16 metaG | ecosystem: Environmental > Terrestrial > Soil > Vadose zone | place: USA: California... | reverse complement strand
GCCCGAAGGGGTGCGCTGCCCGATGGAGCTTTCGACCTATTTCCGCATCAACGAGAAGAACACCGGGCAGTTCGAGCGCACGCTCATCATCGCCGACAAGGGCTCCTACGTGAGCTACCTCGAGGGCTGCACCGCGCCGATGCGCGACGAGAACCAGCTGCACGCCGCGGTGGTCGAGCTGGTCGCGCTCGATGACGCCGAGATCAAGTACTCGACGGTGCAGAACTGGTATCCGGGCGACGCCGAGGGCCGCGGCGGGATCTACAATTTCGTGACCAAGCGCGGCGATTGCCGCGGCCGGAACTCGAAGATCTCCTGGACCCAGGTCGAGACCGGCTCCGCTATCACCTGGAAATACCCGAGCTGCATCCTGCGCGGCGACAATTCGCGCGGGGAGTTCTACTCGATCGCGATCTCGAACGGCCGCCAGCAGGTCGATTCCGGCACCAAGATGCTCCACCTCGGCAAGAACTCCTCGAGCCGGATCATCTCCAAGGGCATCGCGGCGGGCAAATCCAACAACACCTATCGCGGCTTGGTGAGCGCCCACCGCAAGGCGACCGGGGCGCGCAATTTCACCAATTGCGACTCGCTCCTGATCGGGGATCACTGCGGCGCCCATACCGTGCCCTATATCGAGGCCAAGAACGCCTCGACGGTATTCGAGCACGAAGCGACCACCTCGAAGATCTCCGACGCCCAGCTGTTCTATTGCCGGCAGCGGGGACTTTCCGCCGAAGAGGCGGTGGCGCTGATCGTCAACGGCTTCGTCAAGGACGTGCTGCAGCAACTCCCCATGGAGTTCGCGGTCGAGGCGCAGAAGCTGATCTCCATCAGCCTGGAGGGAAGCGTCGGCTAGCCGTCGTCCCGAGGTGCTCGCGCAGCGAGCCTCGAAGGATGACGGGGCTGAGATCGCGGCCATCCTTCGAGGCTCGCCGCTGATGCGGCTCGCACCTCAGGATGACGCTTTAAACGGAAGGAATTGCCGGAATGCCTATGCTGGAAGTCGAGAATCTGCACGTCGAGATCGAGGGCAGAAAAATCCTCGATGGGCTGAGCCTCGCGGTGAACGCCGGCGAGGTCCACGCCATCATGGGGCCGAACGGGTCGGGCAAATCGACGCTCGCCTACGTGCTGGCCGGCAAGCAGGAATACGAGGTCACCCAAGGCCGCGTGCTGTTCGAAGGCGAGGACATGCTGGCGATGGAGCCCGACGAGCGCGCCGCCAAAGGCCTGTTCCTGGCGTTCCAATATCCCCTGGAAATCCCGGGCGTGACCGGCATGAACTTCCTGCGCACCGCGATCAACGCGCAGCGCAAAAAGCGCGGCGAGCCGGAACTCGCCATTCCGGATTTCATGAAGAGGTTGAGGGAAGTCGCGAAGAGGCTCGGGATCGAGCCTGAGATGCTGCGCCGGGCGGTCAACGTCGGCTTTTCCGGCGGCGAGAAGAAGCGCAACGAGATCCTGCAGATGGCGCTGCTCGAGCCCAAGCTCTGCGTGCTCGACGAGACCGATTCCGGGCTCGACATCGACGCGCTGAAGATCGTGGCGGACGGCGTCAACCGGCTGCGCTCGCCCGACCGCGCCTCGATCGTGATCACGCACTACCAGCGCCTGCTGAACTACATCGTGCCCGACGTGGTGCACGTGCTCTCCAAGGGCCGGATCGTGAAGACCGGCGGCAAGGATCTGGCGCTGGAGCTGGAGGCGCGCGGCTACACCGAATACCAGACCGAGGCGGCCTGAACCCGCAAATATTGTGATGCGCCCCGAGATCAAACCGATGAAGACCGCGGCCGAGACGGCGCTGGCCGAGGCGTTTGCCGCGGTGCGCGCGAAGCTGCCGGGCGACCGCCGCATCGCCGAGCGCCGCGCGGCGGCGTTCGAGGCCTTCGATGCGCTCGGTCTGCCGCATCGGCGCGTCGAGGAATGGAAATACACCGATCTGCGGGCGCTGATCCGTGAGGCAAAGCCGCTCGCCGCGGCGCCGGACGCGCAAGCGAAGCGGCGGGCGAAGGGCGCCGGAGCGCTGCTGGCCGGCATCGGGGCGCGCCGGATCACCTTCGTCGACGGCGCCTTCGTGGCCGAGCTTTCCGACCTCGTGGCGCTTGAGCCCGGGCTGTCCATCGCGCCGATGGCGAAGGCGTTGGCCGAGAGCGATCCGCTGGTCGCGAGCCGGCTCGGCGCCATCGTGCCGACCGAGGACGTCGCGGTCGCGCTCAATACCGCATTCATGGGCGACGGCGCCCTGGTGCGCATCGACCGGGACACCAGGCTCGAGCGACCGATCCATCTCGTCTTCGCCTTCGGGTCGGACACGGCGTCCGCGACGTTCACCCGCTCGCTCGTCGTGGCCGAGGAGGGCGCGCAGGCGACCCTGATCGAGAGCCACGAAGGCCCGGACGGCATCGACTACCAGGTCAACACCGCGCTCGAGCTCTTCGTCGGGGACCGCGCCCATGTCGATCACGTGAAGATCGGGATCGAAGGCGCTCGGGCGATTCATGTTTCGACCTTGATGGCCTCGATCGGCGCGCACGCCCGTTTGCGCGACCTTGTCTTCACGACCGGCGGCGCTTTGGTTCGCAACCAGCTGTTCGTGCGCTTTGCCGGCGAGGGCGCCACCCTGGCTCTCAACGGCGCGAATCTGATCAAGGGCCGCCAGCATGTCGACAACACGCTGGTCGTCGACCACGCCGTTCCGGGCGGGTTCAGCCGCGAGCTCAACAAGTCGGTGCTCGACGACGAGAGCCGCAGCGTATTCCAGGGAAAAATCATCGTGCGGCCGGGCGCGCAGAAGACCGACGGCAAGATGATGGCGCAGGCGCTGCTGCTCTCGGAGAACGCCGAAGCCGACAACAAGCCGGAGCTCGAGATTTTCGCCGACGATGTGCAATGCGGCCACGGCGCAACGGCCGGGGCGCTGGACCAGAACCTGCTGTTCTATTTGAAGGCGCGCGGCATTCCGCAGGCCGAGGCCGAGGCACTCCTCATCCAGGCCTTCGTCGGCGAGGCAATCGAGACGCTCGAGCACGAGGGCGTGAAGGACGCGCTGATGGGCGCGGCGGCGGAATGGCTGGGCTCGAGAAAGCAGTAAATGCGATGCACCCCGCGGTCATGAACGGCGGCTACGACGCGAACCGGATCCGCGAGGATTTCCCGGCGCTGGCGCTCGAGGTCTACGGCAAGCCGCTGGTGTACCTCGACAATGCCGCCTCGGCGCAGAAGCCCCGCGCGGTGCTCGATCGCCTCGAGCACGCCTACACCGCCGAATATTCCAACGTGCATCGCGGCCTGCACTATCTCGCCAATGCCGCGACCGAGGCTTACGAGGGCGCGCGCGAGAAGGTCCGCGCTTTCCTCAATGCGGAAAAACCGCAGGAGATCATCTTCACCCGCAACGCGACCGAGGCGATCAATCTCGTCGCCTATACGTTCGGGGTCGAGCAGGTGCGGGCGGGGGACGAGATCGTGCTCTCGATCCTGGAGCACCATTCCAACATCGTGCCCTGGCATTTCCTGCGCGAGCGCCACGGCGCCGTCATCAAATGGGCGCCGATCGACGACGCCGGGAATTTCCTGCTCGACGCCTTCGAGGAGCTGCTGACCGAGCGCACGCGCCTCGTCGCGATCACGCACATGTCGAACGTCACCGGGACGATCGTGCCGGTGAAGGAAGTGGTGCGGCTCGCCCATGCGCGCGGCATTCCGGTGCTGCTCGACGGCAGCCAAGCCGCCGTGCACCTCGATGTCGACGTGCGCGACATCGGCTGCGACTTTTACGTCTTCACCGGCCACAAGCTCTACGGGCCGACCGGCGCCGGCGTGCTCTACGGCCGCTACGATCATCTCGCGGCCATGCGGCCGTTCAACGGCGGCGGCGAGATGATCCGCGAGGTCTACGAGGATCGCGTGACCTATGGCGATCCCCCGAACAAGTTCGAGGCCGGCACGCCGGCGATCGTGCAGGCGATCGGGCTCGGCGCCGCCATCGACTACGTCGGCTCGATCGGCAAGGAGCGTATCCGGGCGCACGAGGCCGCGCTGGTGAAATACGCCCACGAACGTCTGCGCGAGATCAATCGCGTGCGCATCTTCGGCACCACGCGCGACAAGGGGCCGATCGTCGCGTTCGACGTGCAGGGCGCGCATCCCCACGACATCGCCACCATCATCGACCATTCCGGGGTGGCGGTGCGGGCCGGTACCCATTGCACCATGCCGCTGTTGGCACGATATGGCGTATCCGCGACCTGCCGGGCCTCGTTCGGCCTCTATAATACCGCCGCGGAGGTCGACAGCCTTGCGCAGGCGCTGATGAAAGCCCAGGATTTCTTCGCATGAGAGTGGACGAGATGAGCGAGGTGCACGCACCGAGCGCCGAGACCCCCGCGGTCGAGCAAGCCGCCGATGGGCAGGGCTCCGCCTTGCCGGCCGAGGAGATCGAGCGGCTCACCAGCGATATCGTCGCCGCGCTCAAGACCGTCTACGACCCGGAGATCCCGGCGGACATCTACGAGCTCGGCCTGATCTACAAGGTCGACATCGCCGACGATCGCAAAGTCGTCGTCGATATGACGCTGACGACCCCGAACTGCCCTTCGGCGGCCGAGCTCCCCGCGATGGTTGAGAACGCGGTCGCGAGCGTTCCCGGCGTCGGCGAGGTCAAGGTCGATCTCGTCTGGGATCCGCCCTGGGATCCGAGCCGGATGTCGGACGAGGCGCGCGTCGCCCTCAATATGTGGTAGGAAGTTGCAGGAAACGGGCTTCGGCCCCACATAAGGAAGGACCGAGGAGTGCAAACGATGGCCAATATGCGGCCCAAGCCCCAGGTGATGCGGCTGAGCGATGCCGCCGCCGCGCGTATCAAGGAGCTTCTTGCCCAGTCGCAGAAGCCGATCACGGGCGTTCGCGTGGGGGTCAAGAACGGCGGCTGCGCCGGGATGGCCTATACGATGGAATATGCCGAGCAAATCGCTCCGACCGACGAAATCGTCGAGGACAAGGGCGTGCGCATCCTGATCGATCCCAAGGCGGTGCTGTTCCTGCTCGGCACCGAGATGGATTTCAAGATCGACAAGCTCTCCGCCCAGTTCGTGTTCAACAACCCGAACCAGGTTTCCGCGTGCGGCTGCGGCGAATCGGTGGAGCTGGCCCCGGCGGGCGAAGCCGCCGCGCAGTAGCCCGAAGGGTGGGCTGAGCGGCAGCGAAGCCCACCGTCTCTATCGTGGATCCCGATCACATTTCCGAGCTGTTTGCCGCGTTCGGCCGCGTCGACGTGCGAACCATGTTCGGCGGCGCCGGCATCTATGCCGACGGCGTGATGTTCGGCCTCGTCGACGACGACGTCATCTATCTCAAGACCGACGCGCACACCGCGGCCCGGTTCGAGCGGGAGGGCTGCGGGCCCTTCACCTATGACACCAAGCGGGGCGAGCGCGTGCTGAAATCCTACTGGCGCATGCCGGACCGGCTCTACGACGAGCCCGAGGAGCTGGCCGATTGGGCGAACATCGCGCTCGAAGCGGCGCGGCGTTCCGCAGTGCGGGCGGCTAAGCCCAGGCGGGCCAGATCGTAGCCCGCATCGAGCGCAGCGGAATGCGGGATCCGAGGCCCCGGATTTCGCTGCGCTCCATCCGGGCTACAAGGGTTGGAAGAATTACGCCTTCGCGCGGATGGGGCGCAGCAGGAAGGCGGGGAGGTGGCCGCCTTCGGTCTCGGCCCGATGCTGCGGGCGTGGCGGCCGTGCCTCGTCGAGCCGCGTGACCTTGGCGGGTGCGTGCGGGCGCCGGTGCCGCGGGGCGGGGGCTGCGCGCACCTCGGCGCGGGCGGCCCGGGGTTTTTCGAACGCGCGGACCGGCTCGGCTCGGGGCGGTTCCGCCTCGGCGCTGCGGACCGGCCCTGCCATCGAGGCGATCTTCTGGCCGATCAGCTTCTCGATCGCGGCGACCGCCTTGTGGTCGCTCGGCGCCGTGATGGTGATCGCGGTGCCGGATTTGCCGGCGCGGCCGGTGCGACCGATCCGGTGAACGTAATCGTCGGGATGGTGCGGCACGTCGAAATTGAACACGTGGCTCACGTCGGGGATGTCGAGCCCGCGGGCGGCGACGTCGGAGGCGATCAGGAGCGGGGTCTCGCCGCGGCGGAACCGGTCGAGCGCGGCCATGCGCGAGGGCTGGTCCAGATCGCCGTGCAGCGCGACCGCGGAAAACCCGTGGCGCAGCAGCGAGCGGTGCAGCACGGCGACCTCGCGCTTGCGATTGCAGAACACGATGGCGTTCTTGAAGCCTTCGGCGCGGATCAGGCGGCGCAGCGTTTCGCGTTTTGCCGCGGCGTCACGCCCGCTCGGCGCCAGCCATTGCGCCGTGGTCGCGACCGTGGTGGCGGGACGCGTCACTTCCACCTTGACCGGATTGTGCAGGAAGGTATCGACGATGCGCCGGATCTCCGGCGGCATGGTCGCGGTGAAGAACAGGGTCTGGCGCGTGAACGGCACCAGCTTGCAGATGCGCTCGATGTCCGGGATGAACCCCATGTCGAGCATGCGGTCGGCTTCGTCGATGACCAGGAGCTCCACCCCGGAGAGCAGCAGCCGGCCGCGCTCGAAATGGTCGAGCAGGCGCCCCGGCGTGGCGATCAGCACGTCGACGCCGCGGGTCAGCTTGGTGTCCTGATTGTCGAACGACACGCCGCCGATCAGCAGCGCGACGTTGAGCTTGTGATTGATCCCGTATTTGGCAAAATGGTCCTCGACCTGCGCGGCGAGCTCGCGCGTCGGCTCGAGGATCAGCGTGCGCGGCATGCGCGCCCGCGCGCGGCCGTGCTCGAGCGCGGTGAGCATCGGCAGCACGAAGGCGGCGGTCTTGCCGGTGCCGGTCTGGGCGATGCCGAGCACGTCGCGGCGCGCCAGCACGTGCGGGATCGCCTGTTCCTGGATCGGGGTGGGGGTCGTGTATCCGGCGGAAGCAACCGCCGAGAGAACCTTGTCGGACAAGCCGAGATGGGAAAAAGGCATGCAACCTCAAAAGTCGTTATCGTCCCGGCTTAAGTCTCGCCGGAGAGTGAAACGACGATGACATGCACGGAAAGCGATCGAATCTGACAGTTTCGATCTGCCGGGAACATAGGGAGACGCGGGCGAAAGTCAACCCTTTTGGCCGCCGCGGCCCGCGCCAAACCCAAAGAACCATCAATCTTTTTTGGGCGAATCCTTTGATCACTCGGTCGTTCCGGGCTGGCCCCGAGGGCCGGACCGGGAATGACGCCTGCGTCACGGGATTTCGTAGACCATGAACTCGTCGGCGATGCCGCGCAGGGAGGCGCGCTTGGGCAGCGGCGTGAGCCCGCTGGTCTGCAGGATCGACGAGGACTGCGGGTGGTCCACGACCGGCTCGGTCGCGTAGATCGAGCGCGACGCGGCGAGCCCCTGCACGCGCGCGGCGATGTTCACGGTCTGCCCGAAATAATCCTGGCGGTCGTTGAGCATGACCGCGAGGCAGGGTCCCTCGTGAATGCCGATCTTGAGCAGCAGGTCGCGGTCGCCCTGCTTGATGCCGCGCATCGCCTCGCGCATGCGCAGCGCCGCGGCGATCGCCCGGTCCGGGGTCGGGAACGTCGCCATCACCGCATCCCCGATGGTCTTCACCACCGCGCCGGCCTCCGCGGCGATGATCTCGTTGAGCACGCGGAAATGCGCGCGCACCAGGTCGTAGGCGACGAGGTCGCCGACGCGCTCGTAGAGCTCGGTCGAGCCTTTGAGATCGGTGAACAGGAAGGTCAGGCTGGTGATCTTCAGGCGCTGGTCGACGTCGAGCGTGTCGGTCCGGTAGATGTCGCGGAACGTCTGGTTGGTGAGCAGGCGCTTGGCGGTCAGGAACGGCCGGCGCTTGCCGAGCAGGTCGTGGAGCTTGTCCCCCGCGATCCACACGCCGGGCAGCACCCGCGCGTCGGTGCGGTTCTCGAGCGAGATTCGCAGCGGCCCCGGGCGCATCGCAAGGGTCGCGTTCGGCGCGCTCACTTTGTTGAAGACGACGGTGAGATTCTGGCGCTCGCGCGTCGGTTCGCCCTTGACGTCGATGAACTGCGCCGAATGCGTCACCGGCTCGAACACGATCACGAATTGCGCGGGCAGCTGCAGCGACAGCGAAGCGCGCTCGCCGGGCGGCAGCTCGATCGAATCCAGCACGATCTCCGCGATGATGTCCTCGAAATTCTCCGGCAGGTCGATGCCGGTGCTCCAGAAAATCTGCCGCTGGTATTCCCACATCGACAAGCTATGCGGATCGTGCGCCGCGATCCTGCGCACGCGCGGGTTGACCGTGAACGATACCTCGACCATCTCGTCGAGCGTGGGCTCGTAGCCCGCGCCGCACAGCGCGCAGCTGTAGGCGTCCTCGTGCACCGTCTTGAGCGAGGTATTGGCGTCGAGCACGCCGCCGCAGCCCGGACAGAGCACGTTCCAGGATAGATCGAACAGGCCGACGCGGGCCGCATGCAGGAATGCGGCGATGACCCGCTCCTGGTCGAGCCCGCGCTTGGCGGCGAAATCCAGCACGTTGACGCGGTTGAGCGCCGGGTCCGGGGCGTCGCGGACCAGCGCTTCGATCGCCACGACCACGTCCGCGTCGGCCGACTGGCGCAGCACCGCGAACAGCGCCTCGGCTTCACCGAGCTTGACTTGATTCATGGCGGCAGCTTACGCGAAATCGGCGGCGCCGGAAGGGGTTGGGCCGCCGCGCACGAATTTGTGTGAAAAGTTCAACGTTTCGGGAAATCGTCGCTTCTTCCGGCTCAGGTGTTGGCCGCTGGGAACGTACTAATGAGTCGCAAAACCGGTGCCCCAAGCTCCACCTCCCCCTGGAAGGGCAGGACTATCGCATATGGCTGGCAGCTTGCTCCGGTTACCTCCCCCCTTGTGGGGGAGGTCGGATCGCGCGCGCTGCGCGCGAGCCGGGAGGGGGGTAACAGGTCCGCAGAATCAAACAAACACCCCTCTCCCCATCCCTCCCCCCCAAGGGGGGAGGGAGCAGAATGCGGCTTGCTACGAGCTGCCCTTTCAGGGGGAGGGAAGGAGTATGCCTCGCGCCAAGAGCACAACGAGTGATGGTTGCCGAGATGCGCACGCAGGTGGGGATCGTAGGGGCGGGGCCGGCGGGCCTGATGCTCGCGCACCTGTTGCGCCGGGAAGCCATCGATTCGGTCGTGCTGGAGCGGCGCAGCCGCGCGTATATCGAGGATCGGGTTCGCGCCGGCGTGATCGAGCAATGGGTCGCCGACCTCCTGGTCGAGACCGGGCTCGGCGAACGGATGCGGCGCGAGGGGCTCGTTCACCGCGGCATCAACATCAGCTTTGCCGGCAGCCTGCATCACCTGGATTTCACCGATCTCATCGGCAAGCACATCACCGTCTACGGCCAGCAGGAGGTGGTCAAGGACCTGGTTGCCGCGCGGCTCGACGGCGGCGGCGAACTCCTGTTCGAAGTGGAAGACGTCGGCATCTCCGATTTCGCCGGCGCCGCGCCGCGCATCCGCTTTCGCAACAAAGGCGGAGAGGTCGTTGAGCTCGCTTGCGATTTCATCGCCGGTTGCGACGGCTCCCACGGCGTGTGCCGGCCGAGCATTCCGCAGGCGGTGCTGAGGAGCTTCGAGCGCGAATATCCGTTCGGCTGGCTCGGCATCCTCGCGGAATCGCCGCCGCCCTGCGAGGAGCTCATCTACGCCTATCACGAGCGCGGGTTCGGGCTCTACAGCATGCGCTCGCCGACGCTCTCGCGGCTCTATCTGCAATGCTCCGCCGACGAGGATCTGAAAAACTGGCCGGACGGGCGAGTGTGGCAGGAGCTGCACGCGCGGCTCGGCGGCAGCAGCAGGCTTGCCGAGGGCAAAGTGCTACTCAAGGGCGTGACCCCGATGCGCAGCGTCGTGGTCGAGCCGATGCAATACGGCAAACTGTTCCTGGCGGGGGATTCTGCGCACATCGTGCCGCCGACCGGCGCCAAGGGCATGAATCTGGCGATCGCCGACGTTCGGGTGCTCTCGCGCGCGTTCGCGGAATTTTATCGTTCCGGCCGCACCGATGCGCTCGACGCTTATTCCCAGACCTGCCTGCGCCGGGTGTGGAAGGCGCAGCGCTTTTCCTGGTGGATGACGACGATGCTGCATCAGCCGGCGGACGCCAATGCGTTCGACCGCCGCCGCCAGCTCGCCGAGCTCGACTACCTCACCGGCTCGCAGAATGCCCAGCGCGCGCTCGCCGAGAATTATACCGGCCTGCCGTTCGATTAGAGCCGGTCAAGGAGTAAGCGATGCCGCGAACTCGGCAGGCTCCCTCTCCCCGGTGGGGAGAGGGTTGGGGTGAGGGGGTCAGAAAACGAGAAGACATAACCCCTCACCCCACCCCTCTCCCTATGGGAGAGGGAGCAGGCCGAGCTAGCCTCGCGCGTCATGCATGATCAACGTCGCCGCGCCCGCGGTTGGTGAAATGCGCGTTGCCGAGCCCGGTGCCGACGGTGAGAATGCCCCATTGCGCGACGTCGCGCATGAAGCAGGCCTCGCTCAGGCCCTG
>Ga0137371_10004825_pt1 | contig 10564 bp, 9 predicted proteins | sample SagtaG_7_FD_104919 | JGI IMG/M metagenome (GOLD analysis project Ga0137371, IMG submission 104919) | Vadose zone soil microbial communities from Sagehorn Ranch, Mendocino, California, USA - Sage1_R_40_16 metaG | ecosystem: Environmental > Terrestrial > Soil > Vadose zone | place: USA: California... | reverse complement strand
TTCTAGGGACGAAAGAGAGAACGTCGAAGCCTGGAGCTTCAAACGTCTGGTGAATCGGGGGTGGCTGGTGCACCCTCCCCGTTAGGGGCTCGAAGTCGTTGACGTTGAATATCCACGGGTACAAGTAACCATCCCATCCTACAACATCGAGGGGATGGAAGTTGAATATGTATGACATGAGAGCGTTGTCGATCTTCATGAGAACCTCGTGCTCCCCCTTCCCGCCGTGAGTCACAAGCTTCTCCGGATGCCGAAAATCGCGGTCCGAATACGGAGCTAGCTCGACGAGCTGCCCGTAATCGTTCCGATAGCGCTTCGGGACCTCGATCGGCCCTGCAGACTCGACTATGAGGAATCTGCTCGCTTTCGAATCGAGCATTATCCGGTAAGTCGTGCCTCGAGGGACGACCACAAAGTCTCCCTCATGGAAGGGAAGCAGACCGAAGACCGATTCTAACGTTCCCTTGCCCTCATGTACGAAATAGAGCTCGTCTCCCTGAGCGTTTCGAAAGAATGATTCCATTGAGCTGTTGGGACGGACTGAAGAAATGAATACGTCATTGTTGTAGAAGAGGGGCTGGCGTCCCTCGACAACATCTCGGGAAGGCTCAATATTCTTGGTCTTAATGTGATGATGTCTGTGTGTATCCGGCCGCCACTCGGACACGTTGAGGTCCCTCATCTTCTCGATCCGGGAGACACTAGTGGGAGCGTGCTCGTGATAGAGGGTCGAATAGACTCCAGAGAAGGCCTCTGTCCCAAAGACCTCCTCGTGGTAGAGTGATCCGTCGGGTTTCCTGAACTGGGTATGCCTCTTTGGAGGAAGGTCTCCGAGACGAAGATAACTTGGCAAATTCGTTAACTCTTCGAGTTCGAGCTCTCTATAATTCTGTTCCTTAGAGTGCCCAGCCGCTCTATCTCTAGTTCCACAACGTCGCCCGGATTGAGCCAATGGTGAACCTCTGGCCCAAGCTCTAGGATGGATCCAGTCCCGACGGTTCCAGACCCGAAGACCTCGCCTGCATGAAGTTCGACTGACTGTGAGGCTCTTGCAATCATCTGGGGGAAGGTCCAGTGAATGGTTCTCATGTTCCCGTTTGACAGCTGTTTCCCGTTGACGCGAGCCCTCATGGTAAGATCGAACCTCCCTCCGCTTGCTCTCTTGTCTTGCAATTCGTCTGGCGTGACTATCCACGGTCCCAGCGAGGTTGCGAAGTCTTTCGCCTTCGCTGGACCCAGGCCAATCTTCATCTCTTTCTCTTGAACATCCCGAGCGCTCCAATCGTTCATTATCGAATATCCTGCAATGAACGACTCAGCTTCATCTTCCGAAACATCTATCCCGGTCTTCCCCAGCACACAGGCAACTTCCAGTTCATAATCGAGAGCTTTCGAATAGGATGGACGCGGTACCTCGTCCTCCGGACCGTATACTTTGCCCGGGTTCGAGTAGTAGAATGCTGGAAAGTCATACCATTCTTGTGGTATCTGGAGACCTCTTCTCGCCCTTGCGGCTTTAACATGTTCTTCGAAGGCATAGAAGTCTCTCAGCAGAGGAGGGCGTGGAATAGGCGGATGAAGCCTCGTTTCATCTAGATTCTTGAGCGTTCGAGGGAGTCTAGCAGGATCCAGACGATTGAAGATGCGCCAAGAAAGGCTCTGCAAGTCATCTAGCATTTTCGCTCCACTCGCGACCAGGTCTAGGGTCGAAGAAAGATTGGCTAGTTTGCTAATCCGTTTCGGAGCTTTGACTGCGAGTTTGCTGGCTAGGGTTGGAATGTCTTGAAGGTCAAGTATCCAGTTTCCCCAGAGGAGTCCTGGACGGGTCCTGGACTGTTTTCTTGGTTCGCTGTACGTGACCAGTTTCATGCGTTCTTACAGGTTGCCGCGCTTCGCCTGTTCTTGTTCTATAGACTGGAACAAGGCCTTGAAGTTGCCCTTTCCGAAAGATTCGCTGCCTTTGCGCTGTATCAGCTCAAAGAACAAGGTCGGCCTGTCCTGCAATGGTTTTGTGAATATCTGTAGCATGTAGCCCTTCTCGTCATGATCGACAAGTATTCGGAGTTTCTTCAGGTCTTCAATCCGTTCAGACATTCCGCTCACGCGTTTCGTAAGTCCGTCATAGTAGCTGTCGGGAGTGTTGAGAAATTCTATCCCTCTCTGCTGGAGATGAGACACGGTCGAGACTAGGTCGTCTGTGGCTATGGCTAGATGTTGGACGCCTGCTCCTTTGAAATAGTCGAGATATTCTTGGATCTGAGACTTTCTCCTACCGGGAGCCGGCTCGTTGATCGGGAATTTGACCGTGCTGCTCGGGTTATGTACCACCTTTGACCTCAGGGCAGAGTATTCTGTACTGATGTCTTTGTCGTCGAAGCTGATAAGCTGGCTGAACCCGAAAACCTTGCCGTAGAACTCTACCCAGTATTCCATCTTTCCCTCTTCAACGTTCGCTACTACATGGTCTACTTTCTGAAGACCGACAGGGTCCGCCTTGCCCTTTATCGGAATGAAACCGGGGGCGAAGACACCTCGGTATTGATCCCGTTCGATGAATGTGTGAACTGTGTCGCCATAGGCAGCGATCGCGGAGCCTTTCAGATATCCATGGTCGTCCTTGAGAACGGTTGGATTTCGGATCCCTGTGGCGCCTCGCTTGACTGCTTCCTTGTATGTCCACTCGGCATCTTTTACCCTGAGGGCGATGTCAGCGACTCCATCTCCGTGTGTCAGGATGAATCTAGATATTGGATGGTCTGGGATTAGGGCGGATGTGATGAGTAGGCGAATGTCGCCTTGCTGCATGAGATAGGAGGTCTTGTCCTTTACACCCGTCTCGGGTCCGCAGTATGCGACGGGTGCGAATCCGAAGCCTTTCTGGTAGAAGTAGCTGGCCTGTTTGGCGTTTCCAACGTAGACTTCCACATAATCTATTCCTTCTATCGGAAGAACATCGGCTTTCATCGGAAACCCTGTTGAGCCTTTCGCCTTGTGAAGGGGCTTTTAATTCATTCTCTTAGCCCTAACGGGGGCAGACGATGTCTCTTTCGAGGAGACGCTATAGGTTGTGGCTATCTAGGAATTCGAGCACTAGCTTCTCAACGTCGTCCGGGTCATCTTCGGGCACAAAGTGTCCAGCGTTGAGACTGGAGAGCTTTGAGTCTGGAATCATCTTAGATATTTTCTCAGCATACGCAGACCCTGCTTTGCCCGTGCCCCAGAGGAGCATTGTCGGAACCGAGAGGTGTGTGACTCCTTGCTCGATCTCTTTCATCGGCTTGAAGCTTGGATGAAAGGGAGAGTCGGGAAACATTCGCGCAAATGACTGATAGACTTGTTTTGATTCATCGTCTGGGAAGGGTGCCCAGTATGCCTTCATCGTCTCTTCGCTAATTTTCTCGGGATGGACTGCCGAGTCTTTGATTATTGACGGGGTTATTTTAGAGGCGACGTTTGGAGGAATCCGGAAATCGGTTGTGAGAAAAGTGTTCATGATAACCATGCCAGCCACGTTGTTAGGGTTGCGGACAACATAGTGCATTGCGAACGGGGCTCCCCAGTCGTGCACTACCAGCACAATGTTTCTCAGACCGAGTGATTGGATGAAGGCAGACACGATTCTCGCGTGATGCGGAAAATCATGGAGCAAGGGATTAGGTTTGTCAGATTTGCCGAAGCCCATAAGGTCCATCGCTAGCACTCGGTGAGTGGCGGAGACTGATGGGATGAGCTTCCTCCACATGTACGACCATGCGGGGTTGCCGTGGATCATGACGACCGGACGGCCGCCGTAGCCCTCGTCCACGTAGTGGATTCCGAGTCCGTCGAGCTGGACCCATCTTTCCTGAAATGGCCATCCGTCGAAGTATGGCCAACCCTGCCTGATCATTGCGAATCTATCACTCGTGATGCCTTGAGATCGTTGGGAAACGCGATCAATTGGCGATATAGGACTGTTGTAACTTGGAAAACTGAACATGATTCGCGCAGTTACTAGTCGATTTTGGCGGCTGTTCGAACAGAAACAATAATATTCCGACAACGATGCTCTGAGCTTCGGGTTCATTGAATGGATTGGGGATTACAAAATCGACTTTCACGAATAATCAAAGCCGACACCGGACGAACAGTCATGCTCGCCGTCGATCACGGATACTTCATGGGTCCCACGCACAAGCTGGAAGAACCACGCAAAACAATCGAACCACTGCTGCCTTACTCAGACGCGATCATGTGCACACGCGGAGTTCTCCGCACATCGGTTGACCCAAAGAGGAATGTTCCCATCGTCTTGCGGGTCTCTGGCGGTGCAAGCATTGTCGGAGAGTCACTGACGAATGAGACTATTACGACATCCTTTCAGGATGCGGTTCGCCTCAACGTGGCAGCGGTTGCATTATCCATATTTGTAGGGACCCAACACGAGCATCAGACTCTCAAGAATCTCGGAAGACTCGTCAACCTGGGCGAAGACTATGGGGTCCCTGTATTGGCGGTTACCGCAGTTGGAAAGGAGTTGGAGAAGAGGGACTCGAGGTACCTAGGACTCGCTTGTCGAGTTGCGGCCGAGATCGGGGCTCACTTTGTTAAGACCTACTATTGCGAGGACTTTGCGAAGGTTGTCAAAGGCTGCCCAGTTCCGTTGGTTGTTGCTGGAGGGCCGAAGCTCGAGACTGAACTCGACGCATTCGAACTGGCCCACGAAGCTGTCGGAGAAGGAGCAGTCGGAATTGATATGGGGAGGAACATTTGGCAGTCAGAGCATCCAGTAGCCATGATTCAGGCGATACGCGAGATTGTCCACAAGGGAGCGAGCGTGAGAGAGGCTCAGCGGGTCTATGAGGATTCCAAGAAGATAACCAGTCCTTTGATAGCAAAGACACCGACTCATTGACTCGCCTCATCATACCGTGAAAGGCCGAGACCCCTGACGGGAGTCTAAATCGAATTGACAAGAAAACTCTACTGGGAACAACCCTACTCTCAGGACTTTGCGGCAAACGTAGTCTCGGTCGACGGGACCAAGGTTGAGCTGGACCAGACCCTATTCTATCCCAAAGGAGGCGGAGTGTCATTCGACACCGGACTTCTAAACGGTATCAAAGTCGTCGAAACCCTCAAAGACGGGGAAAGGATCCTGCACACGTTGGAATCTCCAACCAGCTTACAAGTGGGCCAGTCGGTGACTGGTAAGGTGGATTGGGATCGAAGGCATCGACTGATGCGGATGCACACCGCCGGGCATCTTCTCAGCGCCCTCTTCTATTCTCGGGCCAATTGCCGAATCACCGGGAACCAGATCGATGTTGACCGGTCACGGATGGACTTCAACCTTGAAGTGTTCGACCGTTCACAGATTCAGACCTTCGTTGACGAGGGAAACCAACTGATCTTCAACGATGCTCCGGTCAAGACCTACTTCCTCGACCGAGAAGAAGCGTTGAAGCTCCCTGAAATGGTCAAGCTTGCAGAGGCTGCTCCACCGGCGGACGACAAACTCCGCATTGTCGAGATATCGGGGATAGACAAACAGGCCGACGGTGGCTTGCACGTGGGCCATCTCAAGGAAATAGGCAAGATCCAGTTGTTGAAACTCGAGAACAAGGGCAAGACGAATCGACGACTGTACTATGATGTGGTTAGCCCTTAGCGGAGACTGGAAATCAGCATCCTGCCTGCATTCAAAGCTAATCGGGTTTTTATCTGAGTAATCCGGACAATTTGTGAAGAGCTAGAATTCAGGCGATCCCTCAGACTGTGAAGCACCATTCGTCCCAGCGCGAGGTCCCGACTTGATAACTTTCGACAAAGCAGGAAAGAGATTCGGCACTCTGGATGCAGTGAAAGACTTTTCGCTTGACATTCGCGACAGAGAAATTTTCGGCTTGCTGGGACCGAACGGCGCAGGAAAAACAACTCTCATGCTGATGATGGGCACAGTGTACCGTCCAACCAGCGGAACCATTTCTGTTGACGGACTCGACGTGATTCGACATCCGAACGATGTAAGAAAAATGATCGGTATCGCATTCCAGGACCCCCGCGTCGACGGAATACTGAACGCCTTTGACGTTCTAAACTGGCATCTAAAGATGACAACAGGGCTCAGTAAGGAAGAGCGGGCTGAGAGGGTCGAACAGGTGTTGCGCGCGGTCGACTTGTGGGATGCGAGGAAGAAGAGGACATGGCTAATGAGCGGAGGAATGCGAAAGAAAGTTGAGGATTGTAAAGTGCTTGCTCAGCGTCCCAAGATCGCAGTCTTCGACGAGCCAACGGCATTCCTAGATGTACCGAGCCGTTTGTTGATGTGGAAGATGATCCGCGAACTCAGAGACGAAGGCTCAACCGTCATCGTGGCGACTAACATGATGGACGAAGCTGAGAGACTCTCCGACAGAGTTGCGATTGTGAACCTCGGCAGACTGGTTGCTACCGATTCACCGGAGAGGCTGAAAGGCAGCACCAAGGGAGGAGAGGTGCTCGAACTAGTTGTCGGAAGTGGCGAGGAATTTCCTCGCGACCTGCTAACCCAATTCAGAGAAGTACAGGATGTCAGCCAGACCGAAAACAAAGTAACGGTCTATCTCAGTTCTGGAAGGCTATTGCTGCCCAAGATCGTTGAGACATTGGCCAATAGGGGTGTCAAGATTGACAGCGTGCACTTGAAGGAGGTTACATTGGAAGATGTCTTTCTCAACTATACAGGTCAAAGACTCGAATAACATCTCCGGCGAAGAGTCAGCCCCCCGCCTCGTCCTACAGATGGCCCGGCGAGACATCTCAACACTATTCCGAACCCCTTGGATCATAATATCCCGAAGCTTGGCGTTCATCGTTCAGCTTTTCGTGTTCGCTTATCTGATCAGTGGATTCGTAGTGAATTTCCCAAACTACTTCGAATACTACGCGGTAGGAAGCGTAGTCGGCACAATAGCATCCATCTCTTTCATAATCGGATACGACATTTTCGAGGAAGCCGAGGAGGGTCTTCTGGACTACCTGCTGACATTGCCCATATCGCGGCGCCAGTTCATAATCGGACGTGCACTCGGCGGCGCAGTGCGAGCCATGATCTACACCATCCCGATGTTTGTCATCGTTGCTGTAGTGGAAAAATTCGCCAATCCGCTCTCCCTCGCCTTTGCAATCTTCGACCTGTTCCTGCTCGCGTTTGGTGTAACCGGACTGTCCATCACGATGGCGGTCAGTGTTCGAAGCGCGAACAGGTTCGACGTTACTCTAGCACTATTGGAGCTTGCAGTCTCGAGAGCAAGCACCGCCCTCTATCCGCTTGCTTTCATGCCGGCATATGTCGCCGCTTTTGCTCCATACTCACCAGTGACTTTTGCGGCAGACAGTGCAAGGGACATTTTGGAAGGAGCCAGTCTGAATCTGTTGGGGATTGCGGGGCTCCTCGCTTTCGTCGCTGTATTTCTCGGCCTGGGAGCCACGTTCTACTTTCGACGGTTGGAAGGAGGAGTCTACGCTTGAGTTCGACGAATCTCATCTTTCGAGTTGTCGAGAGAGACATCAGAATACTCTTCACCGACACGTTCCTGATCGGAATAATGTTCGCGAATTTCGCAATCGACCTGTTCGTCACGGCCGCCACTTTCGGTAATCTGATCGGCTACAACTATTTCCTGAGGATCGCTCCAGGCTCGAATCTCATAACTGCCATGGTTGCGGCGTTCCAGTCTGGACGGGACATCTGGCGTGAGAAGTACATCAAGGACCTCGCATCTTATCTTCTGACTCTGCCTGTTCCCCGCCGGGTCTTCGCGATTTCTAGGATCGCGGGCGGAGTTGCTAGGAGCGTTATCGCAACAATCCCTGGAACGCTGGTAATAGCCTATCTTTACGGGATACTGTTGAGCCCCCGACTCATCGAGGCGTTCGTCATCGTAGGACTATTCTCTCTGGGGATAGTTGGGCTCTCCATGGCCGTCTCAGCGTTCGCGTCTTCGATCGAAGTGTTCGCGACGGTAAGGAGCGCAATCCAGCTATACCTCTCATTCCTCAGCACCATATTCTACGATGTTACGCTCTTCCCGTCCATAGTGCAACCGATAGTTCAGACGAATCCGATGACCTGGGCGATACAGGCTTTCAGGGCGTTAGGAGCTCAAGGATCAGCACTGTACCCAATCTCGATTCTTGTGGCACCCTCGCTCGCTTTCGCACTACTAGGAGCGGTCTGCTATCTATGGTATGCCAGACTTTGATCCGACTTGACTAAGACGAACTAGGAATAATAAGAAATATGTTCGATCAAGAATTCGGCTCATGCCCAACTGCCCGGTCTGCGGGAAGGACGTTCAGGCAACCACGCAATATTGTCCAGCTTGCGGCATGAGTCTAAGCCAGAGTTATGAGGCGCCATCGACTCAGATGCAAAACTACCCGCCAGGATATTCATACCCTCAACAAGGAGTAGGAACGCTTGCTACGGGCCAGCTGCACAGTCACAGGAAGTATATTTTTGGGATCATAGCGGCTCTGTTGGTAGGTTTGATAATTGGAGGAATAATCGGATTCTCGTTTCCCATAGCAGCTGACTATACGAATCTTACCGGGACCGTCTCCCTAGGCAATGCTAATCTAGGGAGTCCGGATCTGATCATGTTCAACGGCACGATCTATGGAAATCTAACCTCAGCCGTGCTTGCTGACCATTCCTACCGGGTCAACCTTCCCGTTGGAGACACCTATAGTGTTTCAATACAATGGTTCAACGCAGCTAGCAGACAATTCGGAAACTGTGCAGCATCCCCAGTACATTCAGCTCCAACAATCAGAACTCAGCACAGAATTTCTCTTGTTAGGATCGGGGACCGCTCCTATCATCAACAAGACACCTGACGACGCAGACCCGAGACAGGTGAATGCGGCCCCGATTACGAAAATGATTTCGGGAAACGCATCGGCTATGATGTCAACGTTAAAGCCCTTATTTCTTTGAACGTGCACACTCGACCGCTACTTGACGATTCCTAGCATATGACGGTCCGCACGACCGAATCACGGAAATTCGCACTCAAATCTTATTCGGAGCGAGCCGCGAAGTAAGAAAACTGTACAAGGATGACCGCCTAACCCGCATGCCGGCACAAGCTTGAACTCTCAACGCTTGGTCTTACGAGTATGCTCTGAATGCAACAATTTGCCCAATCACGCAAACGTCCCAATGCTTCACGCAAGCGCCGCTAAGAGCGTAACCCAGACAACGGCATCAGATTATTATTGTAAAGTGGACAAAAAAAACGTCACTTCTTGATAACCGAAAAATCTGGTGACAAACAACCCAATCGGCCGGCACCAACTCGACTATCGTCAGCGGCGTTCGCCTGCCACCGTAACATAGAGTTGCCTCGAAGCCTTCATGAGTAGTAAGTTCGAGATCTTGCCAGGGATAGGAAAACAGATGTCGAAGTGTCCTTTTGAGCATGACAAGAGTATTGGGACGAAGGTCGGCATAGGTATGAGTAGGGCAACAATAACAATTGCAAGTCACAATGAACGCTGCACATGCGACTGCAAGTGGTGTGTTCGCAAGAAGAAGCAGGTCCCGGTTGGAGAATCTCACCGCGCCAGCTGAGACGTCGTCATCTCAACGAGACGTGATTCTTGGAACCCTCTAGCCACTCCCTTTGGAGTGGGCGTTGTAAACTTACCGCGAGCTAGATGATTGAAACATGGAATAATCCTATCTTACACGGGAGTCGACAGGCGGAGACGCAGGCGAGCCCTTCGAGTCTGGATGGGTACGACGCGTCGATAGGAGAACTTAGGTACCTCTTGCTAGATGTACGTTTTCGGATTTCTCGTGATACGTTGTCCCACGTGCGGGAATGATTTGGTCTATTCTCCCATTCCCTCTCTATACTTCTGTCTGGAACTTATGATCGGGGAGAACATTGGTATCAACTTGAAGTGCAAGCCGTGGATACCAGAAGACGCGCCGGTCGAGGATTTGCTCAAACTCACCGATAGAATTGAGAAACTAGCCCCCAATATTATCCAGAGGCAGTCGCAGGATTACAGTCAAACTCGCATCCGGGGAAGGTCACACGAACAGGTTGATTATCACACGGGCCACCAGAAGAATCCGATGAGCCACAAGACGTCGAAGACAAGTTCGAGAAGCTGACTTGAAACCCCTGACCAAGAATCAATCGAGGAGAATACTTGACACTATCTGGAGCCTGGGGAAAGTAAGGCAGGTCGATAAGATCGTCTCTCTTCTGACCATCCGATAGCCGCGGTTCAGGGCCCCCATGCCGCCCTAACGACCCGACGGCTAATGACAGAACTGAATTACACTAGTAATGACGACAAAGCCCTTTGAGCCGGAACAGCAACATGAAATACACGATTGGAGTAACACTCAACACTAATCACGTTTCCTCTCTTCGCCCCTCCCACCCCGTAGCGATCATGAAGATGAACCAGCAATGATGGCCAAAGAGGTTCAGTCGAGGGTAGCTGATGCTAAGCAGCGAGATGTTGGGCATGATAAAGTCCGCGTCGACGATGAGACCATGCAGAAACTCGCCATAACGGC
>Ga0137371_10004821_pt1 | contig 10571 bp, 7 predicted proteins | sample SagtaG_7_FD_104919 | JGI IMG/M metagenome (GOLD analysis project Ga0137371, IMG submission 104919) | Vadose zone soil microbial communities from Sagehorn Ranch, Mendocino, California, USA - Sage1_R_40_16 metaG | ecosystem: Environmental > Terrestrial > Soil > Vadose zone | place: USA: California... | reverse complement strand
GCAGACGCGTACGGCTCAGGACCGTATGGGGCAACCCGTGGAGGTTCGAGTCCTCTCGTGAGCAATCTTCTCGACGATTACGCCCACTTGCGTTGTAACCATCAGCGGCAATCTAATTAAGATGCGCATCCGCTTTTATTCTCACGTCGGACTTTGGTGCGCACTATTTGCCGTTTTTCTGGCTCTGAGTATCCCGATTGTCGGACCCGCCTTGATGGAAAATCGGATCGGTCCGGTGGAAGTGAACCGGTCGATCGACGTTTACGTTCGAGCTCTAATCGGCATTGAACGCGGCTCCGAAAAGCTTCCCGATACCTTCCGGCGTTTGCCGAAGGCAGGGCCACTCATAATTTTTGTCCGCAATGAGAACTCGCAGAGCGAGTTTCTCGGGATGATGATTGGTTATCTCTCGTGGCCGCGCGAAGTTCAACTGGTCACAGTAGCGACGCCGACGGTTGAAAAAGAGCTAGCGGAGGTCAATCGTGATTCCGTGGCGGGGCTGGTCTTTTGCTCGGTCAACCCGCCAGCATGGTTGGAGAAACGCGTCCGGTTAGGTTCTGGCATTGTTCTCGTCCCATTAGCCGAAACTGCGCCATGATTCTACTTGGGCTATTGGCGGCCATTTTCACGATCCTCACGGCTGGCTTAGGCGTTGCCTTATCAATCTTCGCGCGCACGGGCCGTCTCAATCTAATAGAATGCACTTGTCTCGGATGGCTGTTGGGCAGCGGGATTGTTTCTCTGCTCTTATGGGTTTGCGGCACGTTTTGTTCGGGACTCGCCCTTCAGACCATCGTCACGATCGCGTGTTTAGCTTTGGGAATTGTAGGCTGGCGAGCCAGACAACATGTAACCGCCAGGTTTGTGCTACCATCGCCTGCAAACGTAACTGAGTGGCTCCTTACAATTCTCGTTCTCGGCGAGATCGCAATACTCTTCTTTGTTTCGCTCAAACATACCCTCGGGTGGGACGGTCTGCTCAACTGGGAAATCAAAGCACGTTACGCGTTTCTTAATGGTGGAGTAATTCCACAGTCGTATTACTCAAGCGGCGGGCGCGCGTTCAGTCATCCCGAATATCCCCTAGGAATCCCGTTTACGGAGCTTTGGCTGTACTTGTGGATGGGCGAGCCGCACCAGTTCTGGGTAAAGATAATTTTTCCGCTATTCTACGCCGCGGGTGCGCTGCTTCTCGCCCTACTCACTGCGCGCTTGTCAGGTAAACGCTGGGTCGGTTTATTGATTGCATCGCTCCTTCCGTTTGTTCCTTCAATCAGCGCGAGCCCTGGGGGGATTGTCGTTGGATATGTCGATGTTCCAATCAGTGTGTTCTACCTCGCAGCGCTGGGCTATCTTCTTTGTTGGTCTGCGAACAATGCGCTTTGTTCTATCGTTGCCTTTGCGGCTTGTGCCGCGTTTCTCCCCTGGATCAAATCGGAAGGTGTATTATTATGGTTCGTTCTAGCCTTGCTTGGCCTAACTATGAGCTTGTCGAAGCATCGAGTCGGGCCCTTTTTAGTCTCGATCGCGCCGGGATTACTCATCATTCTTGGTTGGCGACTTTACCTCAAGCTGGTGCTTATATTTCCACATTCGGATTTCTCGCATCCTACTTTCAGTTTACTTCGTGGGAACTTCGGCAGACTTGCTGATATAGGGAGCATTCTCCTGGCGGAACTAGGTGAAACTGTTCACTGGAGCATTTTTTGGTTACTCGTCGCCGTGGCTGTAGTTTATCTGTTTGCGTCTCGCAAACTGGAGAAGATACTTCTGGCGATGGCGGTACTTCTTCCAATTGCCTTTTACTCGCTGATCTACCTTTTTAGCACGTGGCCAAGTTATACCGCTCATATGACTTCCTCAGTTTCGCGTCTTCTTCTGCACGTGATGCCAGCGGGATGGCTTGCGATTGGATTGGCTTTAACTCAGCCGAAAGATCAAAATCGACATCTCTGAATTTTTTCGAGATCAGCCCTGATGCCCGCAGTCCCGAAGTGATCCGCGCCATGTTCGGCAGCATCGCGCGACGCTACGATCGCGCCAATCACCTTTTGAGTTGTGGTTGCGATTTTATCTGGCGCAAACGTGCTGCTCAGATTGTCGCCGATTTGAATCCAAACACGATTGTCGATCTTGCCACTGGGACAGGAGATCTGGCGTTAGCTCTGGAAAAAGTGTTACCCCATTCGGAAGTTGTCGCCGCAGATTTTTCCGAAGAGATGCTGGCGGTAGCGCGGGCCAAAGGGGTTCGTCGAGTTATTGTTGCGGACGCGCTCGCGCTTCCGTTCGCCGATCGTTCATTCGATTGTCTGACCATCGCGTTTGGGTTGCGGAACATCAAAGATTGGAACGCGGCGTTGCGCGAAATGGCGCGTGTTCTAACTGGAAACGGCAATTTGCTCGTTATGGAATTCTCGCTGCCGCGATTGTCGATCTTGCGATCGCTTTACCGTTTTTACCTTCATCGGTTGCTTCCGATTTTCGGATCTTTTCTTACTCGAAAGAAAGCCGCTTACGATTATTTGGGAGAATCAATCGAGCAATTTCCAGGCGGCGAAGAACTGTTGCGTTTAATCGAGGCAAATGGATTTCGCGACGCCGCGTCCGAATCGCTGACGGGCGGAATCGTTACGATTTATACCGCGAACAAAAACGGCTAAGGCGTCGCAGTTGCTGTCGCAGCTGGAGACGGCGTCGGTGATTCCTGAGCAACGAGCGTCAGCTTAAGCGCATTCAAGTCTGGGTTGCCGATGGCGAAAGTTCCTTCGCGCTCGTCCACTTTTGCAAACCACATTCCATCCGGCGTTGCGCCGCCAATAGTCAGCTTGTGTATCGCTTTGTCGTCTGGCGAAGTTGTGAACGTGACGACCAGTTGCGGTTTGTCAAAAGCATGCGCCGGAGTTGTCGATCCAATCCAGCGTACCGCGTGCAATGTCGACAAGGTATTGAGAAGCGACTGCACGTTCGGCTGATTGATCGGCCCAGTTCCTTTCGCCCAACTCCATTGATCGTTCGCGCCGCGCACCAACGCCAATTCTTTGTCCGTCGTCACCGTGACGCGATGAATTTGTTCCGGCTTGAAGTTGAAAATCGACAATTCCTGCCACTGCAACGGGTCTGGGAAAATCTGATCAAGTAAACCGCGACGCACGGCGACGACGAACGGCTCATCGCCGACTCGCGCGTAGACATTGTCGCCTTCGACTTTGCCAAACGCGATCGAGGCGAACGGCTGCTCGCCGGCTTTGCTTTCGGCGGTGTTTACCGAAGCGAACGAACTAAAAGTGAGAATTAACTGCGGCTTATCGAGGCCATACTTCGGCAAGTTCGAAGCGACATCTTCGACGAACTTTGCGACCTGCTCGTTTTGCAAACCGTCAATGAGCCGGCGCGCCTCGCTTGAATTTGCGGGCGCGTTATTGCGGCTGGCGATTGTCCAGTTTTCATCCTTGCGCGCCAGAACTGTTTTGCCCTTTCCCGGAGCGTCGATCGTTAGCCGGTCGAGAATTTTTGTGTCGACTCGAACAAGGTGGCGGTCGCGCAGATCGTTCGGTTTATTGTTCAGGATTTCCTCAATTTTTTTCGGCAGGGTGTATACGAACGCGCGCGGTGAGAAGCGCACGTAAACTTGGTCCTTCTCTTTTTCCGGAACGCCGCCGATTTGAAGCGTCTGGCCCTGTTTGTCGTCCTGCGCAAAAAGCGTGAGCGCGCTGCGGGGCTCGGCTAATCCATAAGGATGCAGATCGCCGCGATCGTCCGCCACAAATTGCTGAATGCGCGCCGTCGTCACTTGTGCGATCAGGTCGCTGATCTTCTGATCGGCAGCGCGCGTGTGCAACGGTTTCGCAATGTCCCAGTGGTCGCCTTTTTTCTGCAGCTCCAATTCGCCCGCCGGAGTTTTGAGCACGACGCGGACTACCTGCGCCATGATCAAGTCGGTTAGTTTTCGATCCCGGAAATCTTCCGGCTTCTTGTCGATCGCTTTCCTGACCGATTGACTGGCGAGGAAGGTTTCTTTCGAATTTCCGAACCGGACATACATTTTGCCTTCGAGCGCCGCGTCTTTGCCGAAAAAGATTTCCGGCGGCGCATCAGGCCCGAGCAACTTCAGACGCAGCTTCGGGTTCGCCAGGCCGTAGTCGGAAAGCTTATTTTTGTCCGCTTCCATTTCTTTAGCGGAAATGGCGGCGTCCTTTTGCCAGTTCTCGAGATCGAGAAGCAAATTGTTCACTAACGAAGCGTCCGCCTGGTCTTTGATCGGAGTTTCCAGCCGCCATTTATTGGCACGGCGGCGGATGTCGATCTTATCGTCGCCGTTTTGGATAACGACGCCGTCAATTTTCTCCCGGCTAAAATTGAGAACATTTTGTGATTGGCGTGCTGCTTCTTCGGTGCCGGGCCGGTTCCTTTCGATAAAATAGAGGTAGGCGAAAACGCCGGCCGCGATGACGAAAAGGGTCAATGTCGTTTTCCACTTCATGACGATTCCGTGATTGTTAGGCGCGCCGCTTCCACCAGACGGCGGTGCCGAGAGCGACAAAGACAAGCGGGATCACGACCAGAACCATCCAACGTAAACTTCGCAAAGCATCTTCGTTCAGGCTAAAAGTGAGCGTTTTCGGAACTTTCGGCGCGATGCCAATGAGCTGCTCACGACTAAGAAGCCAGTTTGCGCTCGCGGAAATGAAATCGAGAGCTTGTTGGTCCTGGGTCAGTGCGTTGTCCTGAACAAAAGTCGCGTTACTCACCACCACCATTCGGGACGAATTCATTTGCACCCGTTCGTCTGCGCTGCCGCCTTTCTCGACCGACACTCCGATGGTCAATGGCGCGGTGCCCGCTTTTTTTGCGTCCGCTTGTAGTTTTGCCTGGTCGTTGGTGCTGTAGTCGGTTTCAGCGAAATAACCTTTCTCGGCTTCAATCAGCGGCTGGAGTCGGATATTCGTCGCGCGAACGCGTTCCGGCTGGAGCGTGATTGACGATGTCCCGCCGAAAAACAAAGCGCGGACATTAGCGAGGCGTTTCGTCACTCGACTCTCACTGAGAAAACGCGCCTGCACATCGCGGATCAGCGCGAGCTCTTCAATTCCAGTGCGGACGAAAGCCATCAACCGGTCGTCGTTTACTTTCACGCCGAGTTCGTTGAGGAACGCGTTCAGCTTCGGTGTTTTCGCCGAAGGATCGACCAACAACAGGATCCGTCCCTGTTTGTTCCAGAAATCGTGCAGCAATTTGATTTCGCGGTCGGAGAGATCGTACTGCGGGCCGATAATCATCACCGTTTTTATCTCGGCGGAGATTTGCGGCTCAGTGAACAGATTCAGTTCCTGAAACTTGATGTTTTCGTTCTCGATAAATGTCTTCAGCACCGAAATCGGACTACCGGTTTGCTGCTGTTGATTAATCATCGCCAGCGGTGACGGTTCTGTGATCGAAGGCTCTTTGTGGCCGGTGACATAGCCGATTGTGTTCTTTTTGCCTTCGACTAAATCGATCATCGCGGCGGTGATCGCCTGTTCGCCTTTAAACGCGGTCACGCGCGGCCCTTCGCCAAGCGCCATCCCGCTCTGATCGATGTCAGCCATCTCCGAAGCCTTCACCGTTTTGTTCCGGCCCTCGTAATCGATCACGATCAAGCTTTCGTCGCTGACCACTTTATATTTGTCGAACATCTCCTTGGCCCGGGAGAGATTTCGCTGCGGATCGATGTTCTCGATGTCGATCTTAGCCTTGGCGGCGTATTGATATTCCGTGAGCAAACTCGAAACGTCGCCACTGATCGGCGTGTTCGGCGAAAAGAAAACCGTGATCCGCACTTTGCCTTTGATCGAGCTCAAGAAGCGCCTCGTTTTATCTGAGAGCGCGTATTTCTGATCGCGCGATACATCCCAGCGCTTGTAATGCCGGAAGCCGATCCAGTTCACTGCGATTATCAAAAAGAAAATGAGAATGAGCTGGACCAAAAGATTCAGCCCAATTTGGAGGCGCTGAATTTTTTTTGGCTTCGTTGTAACTTCAGCCATCGGTCACAACCTCCACTTGCGCGATTGAAACGCTTGATAAGTCAATGCCAGCAGCAGCGCGGTCATGCTCAGATAGAGAACAACTGGTCTCGTGTCGATGATGCCGCGCGAATATGTGCCCATATGCTCGATCGCGGAGAAATAGCCGAGCGCGTCGCGCATTCCGGAGCTGACGTCGAGCAGAATGAATTGAATCAGCCCGAGAAAGAATAACAGCGTGATCGCGCAAAAAGAGATGATCGCGGCAACAATCTGGTTCTTCGTCACCGCCGAGGCGAGGCAGCCGACGGAAAGATAAAACATTCCAAGCAGCAAGAGCATCAAATACGAACCCCAATAAGCGCCGGCTGAATTCGCCGCTGCTTGCTGCGTGATCTTTTGAAAGATCCCGAAGTAGAGGAGCGTTGGAAGCCAGAGCGCGATGTAAAACGCGAGCGCGCCGAAAAACTTTGCCAGCACAACTTGCAAATCGCGCACCGGCGCGGTCATGAGCGGCTCGATCGTGCCGAGCTTAAATTCCTCGGCAAAAAGCCGCATCGTGATCAACGGAAAAATCAAAACGAACGCGAACCAGAAGAACACGGAATTAAAAAATGCTTCCTGGACCGAATAAGACGCTGGCCGCTGGTTCATGAACGAAACCTGAAAATAGAAGTCGACTCCGCTCACGAGCAGAAAAAACACAAGAACGACGTACGCGATCGGCGAATGAAAATAGCCGCGCACTTCGCGAACCAGCAGTGTGTAAAATTTCCTCATCGCTTAGATCGACATCTCCGCTTGATCTGAGTGCGTGATTTCGACGAACACGTCTTCGAGCGTCGCGCGACGTTGCGAGAGCTCGCGCAGTGTCCACTTCCGCGCGGCCGCGAGTCGGAAAATTTCTTCCCGCACATCCACGCCGGATTCCACCCGCAGCGAAAATATTTTCCAATCATCGTCCTGATCGGTCATGACTTCGCGGACGCCGGAAATTTTCTTCAACTCTTCCGCGCCATCGTCCTTGCCGGTTTTTGCTTCAACCACCACGCCGCCGGCCTGGCGAATCTGACCCAGAAGATTCTCTGGCGTATCGCACGCTTCGATCCGCCCCTTATGAATAATGATGACGCGGCTGCAGGTCATCTCCACTTCCGGCAAAATGTGCGTGGAAAGCAAAATCGTGTGTTGCTTGCCGAGATTTTTAATCAGTTCGCGCACCTGCCGGATTTGGTTGGGATCAAGTCCGATGGTCGGCTCGTCGAGAATAAGAAGATCTGGCTCGCTCACAAGCGCATCGGCCAAGCCGACTCGCTGCCGATAACCCTTGGAAAGTGTGCCGATTAATTTTCTTTCCACTTCGCGCAAACCGCACAGTTCTTTGACGTCGCCGACGCGTTCCGCGACTCGACGGTGAAGCACGCCTTTGAGCGCCGCGCGATAATCGAGATATTCGGTTACCCGCATATCACTATAGAGCGGAACGTTTTCCGGCATGTAACCGAGCCGCGACCGCGCCTGGAGCGATTGCTCGAAAACATCGAAGCCCGCGATCGAGGCGCGACCCGACGTAGCGGGCATGAATCCCGCCAGAATTCGCATGGTCGTGGTCTTGCCGGCACCGTTCGGTCCGAGAAAACCCATGATTTCGCCCTGGCCGACCTCGAAGTTTAAATCCCGAATCGCGGTCTGCCCGGCGTAACGTTTGGTTAAGTTTTCAACTTTAATCATTCCCAAATTATTTGATGAGCCAACTGAGGTGCTAATGCGTTGCCAAAATTTTTTCGGCTGTCAACGGGCAGCCAGCGTAACGGTTTCGACACGCTGTCCGGCGCCTCCGGCACGGACAACCCCGACTGCGAAGTCGACGCTCGTCCCGCTGCTGGCGCGGCCAAGCAGGTTCTCGACGTCTTTGATCGAATTCACATCGCGCTTTCCGACGCGATAAATTACCAGACCGCGCTCGATCCCGGCTTGGTCGGCCGGACTATTCGGTTCCACCGCGCTGATCAACACTCCGCGTCCAGGCTCGTAACCGAGCGCGTTAGTTAATTCCTCGTTTAAGTCCTGCAATTGTATCCCAAACATTTGCTCGGCGTTCGATGTCGATGTTTGCTCAGTCGCGGGCTGATTTTTTCCTCCGGGATGTTTCTCAGCGAACGTCTTGAAGTTTTTTACGCTATCGCGCACGACGTCGGCCGGAATGGCGAACCCGAGTCCCTGTGTCGGCACGCCTTGCGGAGTGAACGCCATTTTAGCGGAGCTGATTCCGACCAACCGTCCCGAGATATCGATGACTGGCCCGCCGCTGTTGCCCGGATTAATCGCCGCGTCCGTTTGCACGAGATCTTTGTATTCGATGTTGTCGATCGCGATATCGCGCTTGGTCGCGCTCAACACGCCGCGGCTGATCGAGCTTCCGTAACCGACAGCATTACCGACAACGAGAACGGTTTCGCCCAACAAGTTCGGCGAAATGTTGTCGAGGTTGATGAACGGAAACGAATCTTTTGAATCAATCTTGATGAAGGCGAGGTCCTTCTTGTCGTCGCCGGTGATGTAATGCGCGCTGTAAGTTTTGCCGTTGTTCGTCGTCACCTGGATTTTCAGATCGGCCGCGCGCTGAACCACGTGTTGATTGGTCACGATGTAGCCCGCAGGATCGACAATGAACCCGGACCCGAGACTTTGCAGCGTTTGTCGAATCTCGCGCGGACGCCCGCGGTAGTAACCAAAAAATTGCGCGTAAAAATCTTCGATCGGATCACGCACCGTGCGGCGAACCACACGCTCGGTGTTGATGTTAACTACGGCCGGCAAAACTTTCGCGATCGCGAGGACCGCAGGCTCCGCCGCCGGATCGGTCTGGGCAAAGCACGATGTCGATCTTACCAGCGCAAACGCGCAGCCCGCGACTAGGGCGAGCCAAATTTTCCCATGAGTTCCCATTTGTGCGGTGCAAGTAACGAAGCTGCCCTCGCACTGTCAACTTGCTGCTCCGCGTAACGGTTGCAGATTAAATGTGCCATGCCCACTTCAATCGCCGCTAGAGCCAATCTGGAGCTGATCGACCAGAATTATCAGCGCTGGCAGGAGGACCCGACGTCGATTGATCCAAGCTGGTCGGCGTTTTTTGAGGGATTCGAGCTGGGCAATTTGCCGCAGCGAAACGGCGCTGCCGCCGCCGCGGCACCGCGCGCAGTCACGCGGGAAAGTCCGCTGCAGACGCGAATCGACGGGCTCGTTTATGCCTATCGCACGCTCGGCCACAGCATTGCGCGCGTGAACCCGTTGGCCGAGAAGCGCCCGGAAAATCCGTCGCTGACACTGCGCGAACTCGGCTTCAGCGAAAAGGATCTCGATCTTCGCGTTTCCTCAAAATTCTTCGCCGACAATGAAGAGATGACGTTGCGCGAAATGATTGCACGTCTGCAAAAAATTTACGCGGATTCGATCGGCGCAGAGTTCATGCACATTCAAAACACGCGGATGAGGAACTGGGTGCTGCACCGGCTCGAATCGCGCCCGGACAAAGATTCCACGCCCCGCCAGGTGAAAATCGCTTTGCTCCGCGCATTGATGGAAGCCGAGTCGTTCGAAGTTTTCCTGCACTCGCGTTACGTCGGCCAAAAACGCTTCTCAATCCAAGGCGCCGAATCGTTGATGGTCATTCTCGACACGATCCTTCACAAATGTCCGCCCGCTGGTGTTGAGGAAATTTGCATGGGCATGTCGCACCGTGGGCGGCTGAACGTGCTCGCGAATTTTTTGAAGAAATCGCTCCGTGTTATTTTCACTGAGTTCAGCGAGAATTACATTCCCAAGCTCGTCGCCGGGGATGGCGACGTGAAATATCATCTCGGCTATCGGACCGTGCGAAAACTCGCATCTGGCGCGGAGGTGGAAATTCGTCTTGCCGCAAATCCGAGCCATCTCGAAGCGGTCGATCCAGTCGTGGAAGGAACGGCGCGCGCGCGTCAACGGATTCGAGGTGACACTGAGCATCGGCGCAAAGTTTTGCCGTTATTGCTTCACGGCGACGCGGCCTTCGCGGGGCAGGGGATTGTGGCCGAAACACTGAACATGTCTCAGCTGCATGGTTACGGGACCGGCGGCACGGTGCACCTGGTAGTAAATAATCAGATCGGTTTCACCACGCTGCCGGAAGACGCGCGCTCATCGATGTACGCCACCGACATCGCCAAAATGATTGAGGTGCCGATCTTCCATCTGAACGGCGACGACCCGCTCGCGTGCATGCAGGTCAGCCAACTCGCGCTCGATTTCCGGCAGGAATTCGGACGCGACATCGTGATCGACATGTATTGTTACCGCCGCTACGGACACAACGAGGGCGACGAGCCGGCGTTCACCCAGCCCGATCTTTACGCGAAGATCGACAAGCACCCGTCGGTCGCGCAACTGTACAAAGGCGAGATGCTCGAAGATGCCGCGTTGACCGAGGACGATGCTGCTTCGCTCGCGACCGAAATGGATCTGCGCCTTGAGATGGCGCTCGATAACGTCAAGGCAATCGAAAAAGAGACAGTCGATAAGCAGGCGAAGTTC
>Ga0137371_10004818_pt1 | contig 10574 bp, 8 predicted proteins | sample SagtaG_7_FD_104919 | JGI IMG/M metagenome (GOLD analysis project Ga0137371, IMG submission 104919) | Vadose zone soil microbial communities from Sagehorn Ranch, Mendocino, California, USA - Sage1_R_40_16 metaG | ecosystem: Environmental > Terrestrial > Soil > Vadose zone | place: USA: California... | reverse complement strand
CAGTTCAGCCCGCTCAAGAAACGCTGTCTCAAACAGTGCCGTGGCCCGTTCAGTTTCTTCATGAGCTACTACCGTAGAGGTGTAGGAGAAGCTTGGCGGCTGGGGCTGCGCAATGGGGTGTTTTGCCTGGGGAGCTGCTGGGCATTGATGCTGGTGACCATCGAGGGCGGCGGACATTGCCCCCAGAGTCGCGACCCGGTGAAGGTCAACCTGCTGCTGCATGATTTCATCAAGCCTTCGCCCGCGCCCACAGTGATTTGGCGGCGTGGCAGGAAGCGCGGCAAGCGTGCCCTCTACATCTCCTCGCCCATTGGGCTTGGCCATGCCCAGCGCGACGTATCAATTGCCGACGAGCTGCGCCGCCTGCGGCCCGATCCCCAGATCGACTGGCGGGCGCAGCACCCGGTCACCGAGGTGCTCAAGTCACGTGGCGAGCGCATACACCCCGCAAGCGTGCACCTAGCGAATGAGTCCCGCCACATCGAGAGCGAGTCCGCCGAGCATGACCTCCACTGCTTCCAGACCTGGCGGCGCATGGACGAGATCCTCGTCGCCAACTACATGCTCTTCCATGACGTCGTGAACGAGGAGCAGTACGACCTGTGGATCGGGGACGAGGCCTGGGAGCTCGACTACTATCTCCATGAGAACCCCGAAGAGAAACATGCCGCCTATGTCTGGCTGACGGACTTTGTCGGTTGGCTGCCCATGCCCGATGGTGGGACGCACGAAGCGTTCCTCACCGCCGACTACAATGCGGAGATGATCGAGCATATCGAGCGGTTTCCGCGGCTGCGGGATCGAGCCATCTTCGTGGGTAACCCTGAGGACATCGTTCCCGACACCTTCGGAGCGGATCTCCCCGCCATCCGGATGTGGACCGAGCAGCATTACGACTTCGCTGGCTACATCACAGGGTTCGATCCCGGCGCCTTCACAGATCGGGAGGCGATCCGGGCGGAGCTGGGCTACGCACCCGAGGAAAAGGTGTGTATCGTGGCGGTGGGCGGCTCTGGTGTGGGCCAGCACCTGCTGCGGCGGGTCATGGCAGCCTTTCCCGAGGCCAAGCGGCGCGTGCCGGAACTGCGTATGGTCGTCGTGGCTGGTCCGCGCATCGATCCGCAGTCGCTGCCTAAAGTGAGCGGGCTCGAAGTGCGCGCCTATGTCCACGCGTTGTACCGTCACCTCGCCGTGTGTGACCTGGCGGTGGTGCAGGGCGGGCTGACCACAGCGATGGAGCTGACGGCGAACAAGCGACCGTTTCTCTACTTCCCGTTGCGTCATCATTTCGAGCAGAATCTCCACGTGCGGTACCGGCTTGATCGCTACCATGCCGGTCGCTGTATGGACTTTGAGCAGGCAACGCCAGAGGTCATCGCAGCAGCGATCGAAGAGGAAATTGGCCGGAAGGTGGTGTACCGCGATATTGAATACGACGGGGCAGCGAGGGCCGCAGCCCGCATCGCCGAACTCATCTGAGTGGGTTGGTTCTGACTGGGAGAAGCGATAGGTCCATTGTCTATGCTACTTCTGAAGAGCACTAGTCTTCAGCACTACCAGAGCCTCTTCTAGCTCTGCCACACGACAGCCATCGTCAGGATGAGAAGCAGGCGCGTGACCATGAGAAAAAGCATCCTTTCCATCTTTGCTCTCCTCCCAACTTCTGATAGATTTTCACGAAGACGCTGAACAACCCCCTACTAAAACGAACGTAAAAATCCCTGAACAACCTGAAGAAATGCCTCTGGTTGCTCCAGGTTCGAAAGATGGCCCGCATGCTGAATCACGACGAACTGCGCCCCCGCAATGCGTGATGCATACTCCTGAGCTACAGGTGGAGGTGTCAAAGTATCTTGCTCGCCTGCAATAACGAGTGTTGGGCAGGTAATGCCTGGCAGCAGATCAGTCGAATCTGCCCGCTGCCCCATACCTCGCGAGGCGGCTGCAATGCCTTGAGTCGTCGCCGTATTGATCATTCGCCGCACTCGTACTTCAACCTCGGGATGATGCTGGCGTGTATACTCCGAGAGTAAGCGGGGCACCTGGAGATCCGCGATTGCACCTGTTCCCTGCGTTTCAGCGATACGCGCAACGTTTTCACGATTGGCTTGAGCTTCAGGGCTATCTGCCCCCGGTCGAGTATTAGCCAGTATTAAACCGGCCACGCGCTGCGGGTATTTCCGCAGGAACGCAAACGTTACATAACCGCCCATTGAAAGACCACACAGAACTGCCATTTGGATGCCCAATAAGTCCATCAGTCCAGCCACGTCGTCAGCGAACAGTTCCATGGTAGATATTGGAGGGGATGGAGGAAGAAGCCCGGGGGACTCTTCGAGGGAAGACGGTTGGGATACAGTCGTGATGTCACTTTCCCCAAATCCGCGCCAGTCGAGAGCTACCAGGCGATAGCGCCCCTCTCCCAGGAGCGCCGTCAAGTCTTCCTGCCACATTTCTCGATTCAACGGAAAGGCGTGCAGGAACAGGACCGGTATCCCTATACCATGATCGTCATATGCCAGAAAAACATTGTTGATTGCTACTTTCATGATAACCCTCCCCAGCATCCCCATTATTAGATTATAAGCTAGCAATAGCGCTGTCTGCCTGCTCGCGGGCATGGTATGAACTGCGCACGAAAGGTCCGGACTCGACGTGGCGGAAACCCATCTTCTTGCCCTCTTCCTTGAGCGCAGCAAATTCTTCGAGCGGCACATAGCGCTGAATCGGTAGATGCTGGAACGAGGGACGCAGGTACTGTCCGATGGTGAGTATATCGACATCGTGTTCGCGTATGTCATGCATGACCTCGATAACCTCGTCCCATGTCTCACCAAGGCCCAGCATGAAGCCAGATTTTGTGGGCCTGGAGGGATTCATTTCCTTAGCCCACTTAAGTACCTGCAGCGAGCGCTTGTAAATTGCCTGCGGGCGCACACGCCTGTAGAGCCTGGGAACGGTCTCGACATTGTGATTGAACACATCGGGCTTCGCATCCATCACGACCTGTAACGCTTCGTAGACGCCTTTGAAGTCAGGTGTCAATACTTCGACCTTGCAATCGGGGTTCAAGCGACGAATCCAGCGGATGGTTGCTGCGAAAATGGCAGCTCCGCCATCTTTTAATTCATCGCGATTAACTGAAGTAACGACGGCATGGCGCAGGCCCATCTTCTGTACTGCCTCCGCGACGCGTTTCGGCTCCTCCCAGTCCAGTCCGATAGGGCGACCTGTTTCCACGGCACAGAAGCCACAACTGCGCGTGCAGATGCGCCCTAGGATCATAAATGTGGCTGTTTGATGGCTCCAGCATTCACCAATATTTGGGCAGCGCGCCTCCTCGCAGACTGTGTGCAATTCTTTGCTACGCATCAGTTGCTTCAGATTTTCGTAGTTTTCCCCCCTGGGAGGGCGCACCCTGAGCCATTCAGGACGGCGCTCTGGAATCACGGTCGCCATATTGTTTTCCTTTTTAGTACACGTCTATTTCTCTTGTGGGCGACCGCAAGGGTCGCCCCTACATTTCCTGTTCTTTACCCCAATCGGGTCTTAATACACGTCTATTTCTCGTCCATAGCTTTGTAATTTCGTGCGTACCGCCTGCAGGAAACCACCGGCTCCGGCACCATCCAGGATACGATGATCGAATGAAAGGCACAGGTACATCATGTAGCGCACGGCGATTGCATCATCCTCGATTACTACTGGCCGTTTGACCACTGCATCCATGCTTATAATGGCGGCGTGCGGCTGATTGATAATCGGTACTGAGATAATTGTACCAAATGTGCCAGGGTTATTCACTACGAAGGTGCTACCCTGCAAATCCTGCACCGTCAACTTTTTGGCACGAGCGCGCTGGGCAAGCGCGTAAACCTGTTTTGCCAGACCAGCAATCGTATACTGGTCGGCATCATAGACGGTTGGCACAATCAATCCCTCATCGGTCGCGATGGCCACACCGAGGTTGATGCGCTTCTTCACGATGATCTGATTGTCTTCAGTCCAGCTTGAATTGACCAGCGGGAATTTGCGAATGCCCTCGCATACCGCTTTCATGACGAATGGCACGTAGCTAATGCTGTGTCCCTCGCGCCTCGTGAAGTCTTCTTTGTTCCTCTCCAGCCACTTAGCGATGTTGGTCATATCGACCTCGACCACGGTTGTGGCGTGTGGCGAAGTGCGCTTGCTGCGTACCATGTGTTCAGCAATGGCCAGGCGCATGCGGCTGGGTGTAATTATCTCTTCCTCTGGACCCGCCATTGTGGGAGCAGGAGACGGAGGCGCAATAAATTGGGCCTCTACAGGTTCAGGCGCTGGTGGAACATATTCAGGCTCGACAACAGGCTCAGGCGCTGTGGGTTGAGCAACCGCAGCAGGAGCTTCCTGTTGCTGCGCAAGGTAAGCAAGAATGTCTTCGTTGCGGACACGTCCACCGACTCCCGTGCCTGCAATCGCATTCAGGTCGATGTCATGTTCGCGTGCCAGCCGTCGCGCCAGTGGCGAGATGCGCTGGCGCTCTTCCTCACCCGTACGTGAGGGCTGTGTAGCTGTCTGCGAACCATTGCCTACACTCGTGCTGGCACTCTTGTTATCCATGACTGCCACATTCGTACGAGCTGGACTTTCAACGGGAGCTGCATCAGGACCAGGTGCAGGCTCGGCCGGTGGCGAAGTCGAAACATCGGCACTTTCTTCAATCACTGCGATATCTGCTCCCACGGGTACCGTATCGTCTGCTTTAACGAGAATTTTCGCCAGGCGGCCAGCAACAGGCGAGGGAAGTTCGGCATTGATCTTATCAGTAATGATTTCAGCCAGCGATTCGTCTTTTTCGACCCAATCGCCTTCATTTTTCAGCCAGCTTCCAATCGTCCCCTCCGCTACAGATTCTCCTAATCGTGGCATCTTAACCGGTGTTGGCATAAGTGACTCCTTTGTCAACTGCTATTCAGTATAATTTGCTTCGTCCTTCCAGGTGACTTTCGTAGGGGCGCGATAAATCGGGCCCATGTGCATGGCCCCTCCACCCTCAAGGATGCAGATCTTTGTTTAATACGCTGCGAGTTCGCGTGCCGCAGTAAGTATTTTTTGCTCGTTGGGCAAATAGGCTTCCTCCAACGGCGGAGCATAAGGAAATGGCACATCGGGCGCCGCTACACGAGTGACCGGCCCATCGAGATACTCGAACAAATCCTCGGCCAATATGGCTGCCAGCTCGGCACCGATACCCCCGCTTAGGGTATCCTCATGCACAATCAGTACCTTGTTTGTGTGCTTGACCGATTCAAGGATTGCTTCGCGGTCGAGCGGCGAGAGGCTGCGCAGGTCGACCACCTCGACTTGCAGGTCATCCTCCTGTTCAAGCGATTGCGCGGCTTTTAAGGACTGATGCACCATTGCTCCGTAGGTCAGGATGGTCATATCCTCGCCTTCACGACGAGTAATGGCCTTACCCATGGGCACAATGTAGTCTTCGGTTGGAAGCTCCTCGCGCAGTTCCGGCAGGCGATAGAGCAATTTATGTTCCAGGTATAGCACAGGATTGTTGTCGCGGATGGCGGCTTTGAGAAGCCCTTTAGCGTCATAGGTTGTCGCGGGAACTACAACTTTAATGCCCGGCGTGTGGAAGAACCAGGCTTCTGGGCTGGCCGAATGGAATGGACCACCTTTAACACCACCACCAGAAGGGCCGCGAATGACAATCGGCACCGGCATACCAGAACGCCAGTACATCTTGCTCGCCATGTTGATGATCTGGTCGAAGCCGCAGGTAATGAAGTCGATAAACTGCATCTCAGCGATAGGACGTAGGCCCATGAGTGCCGCGCCCACAGCGGAGCCGATGATGGCGGCTTCAGCCATGGGGGTATCGACGACACGCTCCGGTCCAAACTCTTCCAGCAGGCCCGCGCTGACTTTAAATGCACCACCATAGGTGCCCACGTCTTCACCAAGCAGGAACACAGCCTCGTCACGCTGCATCTCTTCGCGGATGGCCTGACCAATTGCTTCTAAATAGGTTACTGCACTCATCGCCGTCCCACCTCCTCAGGTGCACCAAATTGGGGTATGGCAGTTTCAGCCATGGCATTAAATGGCTTCCCTGTACGGCTATCCAGCGCATTCACGTAGCGCGTATCTTCCGCTCCAGGTTCGCCAATAATTGCAATCGGCCCATCAGGGGCAAACACATAGTCGGCCACTGTCGCAGGGTCAGGCGGGGGACTATGTTCCGCGAAGCTCACGGCATCATCTACAGTTGCCTTAACCGTTTCCTCGATTTCTGCCTTTTTGGCTTCAGTCAAAATTCCTTCCCTGGTCAAGTAGTCTTCGAAGCGTTTTAGTGGATCCTTCGCCAGCCATTCTTCGCGCAGCTCCTGCGGAACATAGTCAGCTTTATCAGCCTCGGAGTGGCCGCGCACGCGGAAGGTCTTACACTCTACAAGCGCGGGGCCTTTACCACTACGCACATGCTCTACTGCTCGCTCTACCGTTTCGATGACGGCCAGGACATCGTTGCCATCAACGCTTTCTCCAGGCATGCCATAGGCGAGGGCGCGATCAGAAAGATTCTCAATAGCAAACTGTTTGTAGGTTGGTGTTGAATAGGCGTAGCCGTTATTTTCAATGACGAAGACCACCGGCAATTTCTGTACAGTAGCAAGGTTCAGTGCTTCGTGGAATGGCCCTGTGTTGGTCGCGCCATCGCCGCAGGTAGCCATGACGATCGTCGGGTGCTTGCGTATTTTCATTGCGAGAGCCACACCACACGCTACAGGCAGAGATTCGCCTAGCATACTGATCATGGGAACGATGCCATGGTGCATATCGCCAATATGTATCTGCCCGTCACGTCCCAGTGTGGGTGAGTTACCACGAGCCAACCATTGACACATAACTGCGCGCGGCGAGACTCCTCGTGTTAGATGCATCCCCAGGTCACGATGCTGTGGCACTATGCAGTCGCCATCGCGCAGCATCCATGCTGCTCCGACAGTAGTGGCCTCGTGCCCCTGCGCCGTGTAGACGCCACCAACAACCCTCCCTTGTAAAAAGAGTGTGCGGGTACGATCTTCCATTGCCCGGGTGAGTCGCATAAGATAGTAGATCTGTAGCAGGTCAGCCCGCTCCAGTCGCATAACAATCACTTCCTTTGCTCAAATAAGAGGTATCACTGGTTCATGCTAGCACGCAGGGAGAAAGGGTGTCAAGTTCATAGATCTGCAGTCTTAATCCCGCTTCAGAGGCGGCATTAGAGAGGATCTGTTTCAAGTATGTTTCATTTTGAAACAGAATAATTACGGCGCCGCTTGCTTGGTTCTGTACGTTCTACTGCTTGCTTTCCGGTAGCTTACAATAGATTTCGAAGTGATGGCCATCGGGATCGGCGAGATTGGCTGTACGCACACCCCACGCTGGTCGATCCTCGGGTGCCGCGACCGGCGTAGCACCACGCTCGACAAGATCTGTATAGGTGGCATCAACGTCATCCACCTCGAAATCGAGCACTGCCTCACGACCCAAAGGGGCTAGAGCTGCCTCGCCAATCGCGGAGGCAAAAGCGGCGCGGCTGAAGAGCTCCAGCCCAGCGGTACCCATGTCGAAGTACGCATAGCCTGTCGCCTCATCACTATAAGATACAGGAAGCTTTCCGGCATCGCGCCAGAATTTGAAAGTTGCCGGAAAATCGTTTACCAGTAGACGGACGCAAATGAATTTCATGATGTGCTCCTCATTAAGTTAGTATACCGGAGTCTGTCAAATGCAGCCTTGCTGGCGAAGCGGGAGACCATAAAGGCCCACCCTTCCCCATTCCACCGCCCTTGCCCCTACCGATGGTGATGAGTAACACTTTTTGGTAGCGCTTAGGAGACGAGGTTGTGGTAATATAGAAAGGCGGCGAACACTTCTACGCTCACTCGTTGCGTTCTTTGCTTTTCGCGCTTGAGCTGTGGCTTGAAGAGGAGCCGAGGAGTCCGAGAGGGATGAACCTTCCACAGACAACGACACAGACAAACGTGTCTCCTGACACCAGAAACGAAACAGGCACCCGGTTACGAGGACGCTGGCTCCTCACTGCCCGTGCTGTATGGGTTGCCCTGGTTGTCCTGGCTCTTCTGATCTTCGTTGCTGGTATTCCCGCCTACGATGCGCAACTCCAGACGCTCTGCGGCGTCACTTTCTGTACTCCCGGACAACTTACACCAGATACTGCGCGGATCCTCCACGATCTCGGCCTCTCCCCAGGACTCTATGCTCTCTTGAACGTTGCTCTTATCGTCGCCACAACAGTGGTCTGGTTCACCGTCGCTGCGATCATTTTCTGGCACAAGTCCGATGACTGGTTGGCGCTTCTGGTCACCATCATGCTCGTGACGCAAGGCGTCGTCGGCACAACAACGTGTTGGGGAGAGAGGAGACGAGCCAGGGTTTATAGGTGAAGCATGGCGGGCGACCAGATCCTTCGCTGCGCTCAGGATGACACCATCCCAGGGCGCGATAAATCGGGCCCCTACATCGCACTCGCTCCTATGGATGTTGATGAGTCTCTGCCTCCTGTATCTCATTGCGCAGGCGACGAATACGCTGCCTATACGCGTCCTCCGGCTGGAGATAACCCAGCTTGGGTTTATCTCCCATACTGACATGCCACTTGCGGAAAGCCAGCCCGATCTCCGTCTGATAGAGCGCTTTGATGCGCACCCATTGCCTGTATCCGCTTTTCATTAATACCCGACGCTCCACTTTTGTACGCTGGAACGAATTTTGTAACAAGGCATATTCGCCTACCGTCACAACAGCATTGCTCACTTCTACCGCCAGAAACTCGCGTATAACAGCGGCCTCGTGAGCCAGAGACTTGATGAGGATGTAGAGGAGGCCAATCTGTGCCAGGAATGGAGGGAGGTAGTTGCCGATGATGGCAATCATTGCGTAACTGACGATGACAGGGTTTCCGGCAGCGTTCCAGATGACTGCGCTGGCCTGAAAATCAACGAAGTCGAAGAAACTGTGCAGTCCCACGGCTACCAGATAGCCCAGCAAAGGTATGACAATCTGCTTCCAGCGTACCCTGGTATAACGCACGTAGCCGAGGGCCGCGCCAAAGCAAGCGATAAAGGTCGAATGACCAAGCCAGCCCAGGATGACCCTGCCAACGATCAGGAAGACGAGAAAGTTTTTAGAGTTGAGGGCAAAATAACTGAAGTTTTCGACCATGGCAAAGCCTGCACCGATTAGCGCTCCGTAGACGATGCCATCCGTCACGTTATCGAATTCGTCACGCAGGATGAAGAAGAGCAAGAGGAGGCCAAGTCCTTTGATCGTCTCCTCCGTAATGCCCGCATTGAGTCCCTGCAAGGCTATACGCAGTACATCGCTTGTGCCTGGTTCAAACAGAGTTTGTAGACCGCTATCGACTTTTTGCTCGATAAACAGCGCGGGCGGGATAGCGATGATGGCTCCCCACAAAAAGGCGGCCAGGCGCAAATACCAGGGTTCGTGCTCGAAACGATCGATGAAGTTGACGAGCAGAAAGATACCAAGCGCAGGTATAATAGGCATGGTGAGGGCCACAACGATGCTGCCTATGCCGTTTTGTGCCAGCGCGGATATACCGATGACGCCATTAAGGATAATGGTTATCATAGCGCTGATTACCAGGATGGCTATGCCAATACCTGCAATCAGCCAGCGCGTGCGTACACCCATGCGTTGTGGCAAGGCGAATTGCATGGTTACGCTCGCTCCGAGCACGCTCTCTTCTCCGTCATCCTCCCACACTTGTGCCTCCTGAGCAGGATCGGGCTGCACAGGGAGAGGGCTCTGTTCCGGGGATAGTGCGGCATAAGAGTCTGGAATTTGTCGTTCCCCTACACCAGAGTTACCATCGAAAGGGGCCGATGGTGACCTTTCTCTGGCCGGGTAGAGCGCTGTTATGTCATCAGATTGAGAGGTCAGGTCTGAGGCTGCAGCATGTGGCGTCTGGGGAGCTACCAATTGTAGCATCGTGCTGCCAAGTACAAGCACGTCCTGCGACTTCATAGGCAGACTTGAGCCGCCTGGAACCTGGCGGCCATTGACACGCACGATATTGTTAGCGGTCAGGTTGATGACATGCCAGCCGTTATGATCCAGTACGAGGCGAGAATGCTCACGAGAAATGGTGGGGTCCATCAAGACGATATCATTGTTGAGCGCACGCCCAATGGTTGTCTCCTGCTGCGTGAGCACATGTACAAGTCCCTCTTCCGGCAACCAGCCAGTAGGGTACTTTTCCGAGCCGTGCATGGCGCTGGAAGGGGAAGGCACAGACCTGACCCGCACTACTCGAAGCACACCATAATTCTGACTCATCATACCTTTTCCTGGATGGACTGGCCTGGCACAGCATAAGACCCCTGGATTCCCAATTCATACCGGGGGTCTGCAAACACGCAAAATCCGTTTGTAATATATCAGCTTATGGCAATTTTAGCCAGGGGTAATATCTCGTTTGTTGCGGGTAGTGGCGGCGTGGAGAGAGGATAGTTTATGCCAGGGCGTGCGTTTTTGGTGGGGGAAGCGGTTCT
>Ga0137371_10004812_pt1 | contig 10580 bp, 19 predicted proteins | sample SagtaG_7_FD_104919 | JGI IMG/M metagenome (GOLD analysis project Ga0137371, IMG submission 104919) | Vadose zone soil microbial communities from Sagehorn Ranch, Mendocino, California, USA - Sage1_R_40_16 metaG | ecosystem: Environmental > Terrestrial > Soil > Vadose zone | place: USA... | reverse complement strand
GACGCCGGTCTCATTCAGAATGCGTTGGTGGAGGCGATCCTCACCGCGAATCTGCATATCATCGTGACGCTGCGTTCCAAGATGGATCATGTGCAGGAGAAGAATGAGCAGACCGGCAAGACCGAGGTCCGCAAGTTGGGCATGGCCCCTATTCAGCGCGACGGGGTGGAGTACGAGCTGGATGTGATCGCGGACCTGGATGTGCTCAACACCATGATCATCCAGAAGAGCCGCTATCCGAAGCTTTCTGGCCTGGTCATCCCCAAACCGGATGGGCGGCTGGTGGCAACCATCAGACAAGGACTGGCAGGCGTCCCACGTCCACAGGTCCAGGCGGTCGTAGCCCCGCCATCAGCGGCAAACGTCCCCGCCTCGATGCCTGCACCGCCGCAGCCTTCTGCACCACCGGTCGAGACCCCTGCGCTGCCACAAGCCACACCGAGCCAGTCCGTGGCGCAAGAGATGATCACCGAGCAGCAGCGCTCGTCCATCGAGAAGATCTGCGCAGCGTTGGGGCAGCCTTGCCCATTGGATTACGAGAAGCTCTCCTACACCGCCGCGAAAGAGACGATCGGGCGGCTCACGGCGCTGTACCGTCAGGCTCAGCAAGCGAAAAGAGAGAAGAAGGCGTCGTAACGCCGTAGTTATGAGTTTCCTTGAGGAAGTTCATAACGTTGGAGGCATGGCCGTGTTGGCGCGCCAACTGCCGGGGAGAAAGGACATTTTCTCATGAAGAAAGTAACCGCCCAGATGATCCACGAAGCGTACTGCATCGCCACGCCCGCTGCATGGAATAAGCCCTGGCCGCAGATCAGCCAGGCAGAGGAAGCGCGCTATCAGGTCATGGCCGACTACCTCAATGGCCAGATCGCTCCGCAAGAGCAAGAGCGCCACTTTTGCGCCATGCTGGATTGCGATCAATCGGTGGATGAAGACGGCGCACTCTGTAGCGCGTGCCAGGCGTGCGAGGCTCTGCAACGCGCTAATGACGGCTTCCACGGCGGAGACTCGCAGTGCGACCATGCACAGCCGCCAGAGTAGCGCGGCATAACCAACGGTTGGGAGCCTACACATTCAGGCTCCCACGTGAGAAAGGAAACAAGCCGTGTTAGATGCAACCATTTACGTGAAGGCACTCAACCATGCGGCATTTACTGACAAGAGCGATGCTTCTCTCGAACGATTGAAGCGCATCATCGACTATTGCCGTGCGCACGGGTTGAGGCTTGCCACCGTACCGGATGGAGGGTTGACGGTTGAGCGAGACGGGATGGAGCCCTCGGCGCTGCACATCCTGATTGACGGGCGGACAGGGTGGGATAGGCGCGCACTCCCTAACCGACGGGGATACGCGTATCTTGAGGAAATGTGGCTTTTGGAACCGCTTCACCGGACAGAGGACTACTGGGCGTGCTTGCGAGATGTGCGCTCGTGGTATACCACCCTGTACTCTGATGACCCCACCTCTGGACAATTCAACCTGTAGCGCGTGAAAAGAGGCGGCTCACCTTTGCTGATACATCGGTGAGCCATTGAAAACTTTTGAGCAGTCATCACAACCACAGGAGCATTTTACCATGTCCAACAACCACGACAAGCCTGCACAATCACAGGAGCCAGAGCAGCTCCTCACCCTGCACATTAACGGCAAGTGTCCGACTCAGCGCGAAGCCTCGCGCGTGCTCACCACACCAGCAGTACCCGTAGACAAGGACGATCTCGCCACAAAGCCGCTGCATAGCGCCGTCCGTGGCTTCTCGCTTCTACGAAAGGCGGGTGAGCCGTGACAAAGGTTCTACGCGGGTTTGGGTGGACCGTCCACAAGGCGGGCGATCCGGAGTACCAGACCGAGAATGACAGCGGTTGGGCAGAGAAAGGTGCCGTGCCAGAGCAGTGGCGCATCCTGGACAGCAAGGAGGCGTCATGAACGACTGCTCCTGGTGCGCGCAGGAGGCCGGCGAGCAGCCGACCGACTCCCCGACCATCTGTGCCAGACATGAGGCACTCCTGCTAGAGCAGTTGGCAGCGCGTCAAGCGGCTCGTAGTGCGAAACAAGACGACACGACAGGAGAGTATCATGGCTCAACACCCATCCCATCGCATCACAGAAGAACCTCTCACGTTGGATGAAGAGTACGAGCAGCAGCGCATCAACGCCATGCCGGAGCCTCTTCAGCGTCTTGCCCTGCTCCATCACCTGGATCAATATGAAGCAACTCCTTCGTACACAGGGAGGTATCAGCCTGCTGAGAAGCATGGAAAGGACCAAACGGCGATCGAAACGACCACGAAACGACGGACGAGCGACAAGGAAACGAGGGCGCTTGACGCGCCTACACTGCTCTCAGTGTAGGCGCGTCAAGCGGAGTGTGCGCGCGAAATCGGACAGTGAAAAGGACAAGGGAGCATGAAGAAGCCAGGATTAGGCGATATGGTTCGAGTGAAAGATGGCGAGACGGTCATCGCTCAGGGTGTCGTACAGGGCGGCACCTTGAGCCAGGAAACACACACTCATACCTCCTATGTGATCAACACCACCTATGGCGACGGTTTCTCCACGTGTGGCGAGCCGTGGATAGAGGGCGTCGATCCGGAGCGGGTTGAGCTCGTAGAAAAGGCATGGGCGCAGAAATGGCAGAAGCGTTGCTACGGCAGATAGGAGAGGGAGAACGATGACAACAGGAACCCTGTACACGCTCGGGTATGCAGAACCCAATGCCACAGAACGTTTGGAGACGCTCATGGCGCACCCGAAAACAGCGCTCGTGGATATCCGCTATGCGCCGTACAGCCGGTGGGCGGCCTCCTGGAACAAGAAAGCCTTGATGGAAAAGTACGGACAGGTACGCTACACCCATGTCCAGCAGCTGGGCAACGTCAACTACAACAACGATCTGCCGATCCAATTGGCCGATCCCGATGCATGGGTGCAGAAGTGCGTGCGATCGCTGCGCTCTGGCTGGTCACTCATTCTGTTATGTGCCTGTAAAGACTACGAACAGTGCCATTGCAAAACCGTCTACAATCTGATCCAGGCGGCTCTTGCACCACGCGCGGCCAACAACATCTGCACTCCACGTCCACAGGGCACTCTTCGCAGTCCATGCGAAATCATGGACTGCGAAGAGTGGGCGACGCATGACTGTTACCCGCAGATCGCTCCCGGTTCCTGGTCGCTGCAGACGACGATAGCCGTCTGTGAACGGCATGCGCGTGAGGCCGACACCACGCTCTCGGGAGAAGGTGAGGTGCAGCTATGATCCAACCGCGCTCTTTTCCCATCTACGACCAGGCCTACCAGCTCCACACCGTTGAAGTTGGGGCGCACACCCTGATCCTGGATGGGGTTCCTGCAACCATCGTTGCACTCGAAGAGGATCACGTCCTCTTGGGGGCCTCAACGACTTCCATTGCCGTCTCCTACGCGGCATTGGGGCAGGCAGTGTTGGGTGAGCATCCCACGCTCACCGATGCCGGGCAGCTCCTGGCGCGCTCCTTGGCGCGTTGGTCTGCTCTCCATCAGCTTTCCGCCTCACTCACCAGCGTGCAAGCTGCTCTTGAGCAGCTCCTCATGGAAGCGCGTCCCTGGCTGGATGTCCCGCTGCCGCCCTCTCGCTTTGATGTGTTGACCAGCCGTGCCCTCTCTGCCTTTGATGGCACTCTCGCGACGACGGCGATGCTGGCCCACATTCTTGGGCAGTCACCTGAAACCATAGTGACCTGGGCGCATCAGTTGGGCAAAACGGCCCCAGCTACGCCCGCCGTTGGAGTATCCAATGGACAGGTGAGCATGCCCGAGCTGGCCGCCTCTTGCGCGCAGATCGCAGAGACGCCTGTTGCCGTGTCATCGGGTGGCAAGCATTTCCGCTGGAGCGCGGAGATGATACAGCAGCTGGAAGCCGACTTTTTGGCAAGTGACGCGGGAAGTGTGGCGGCCAGCATTCGCGAGCTTGCTGATCGTCATGGCTGGCCGGTTGGCTCGATACAATCCAAGCTCTACGAGTTGGGGCTGCCGCGCCGCAAACGGGCTGCGACGGCACCGCGTGAAGCGGAGAGTCCTGCATTGGAGGGCCATCCATCCAACGAGGGGCAAGAAGATGATCAAGGGTAACAACGATCTGGATGGTGGAAGGGTATCGTCTGCGCAGCGGCTTTCCGCACAGCAGGAGAAAGACCTTGCTCGGATCATCGCTGTTGGGGGTGACGCCGCAGAGCGGGCCAGGACGCAGTTTCTGCTGGCCAATCAGCGGCTAGTCCACGAAGTGGCGAAGCGCTATCGGGGCTGTGGACTGGACTATGAGGATCTGATGCAGGAAGGTACCATTGGCCTGATGCGTGCCATCGAGAAGTTTGACCCAACGCGTGGCTTCAAGTTCAGCACGATGGCCTGGTGGTGGATTCAGCAAGCCATCACCAGGGCGATTCAGGATACCAGCCGGACCATTCGTCTGCCGGTCCATCTCCATGAGACCCTGCGGCGCATGAACACGCAAGAGATGCGCCTTGCCGCCTCACTTGATCGACAGCCAACCGATGAGGAGTTGGCAGAGGCGACGGGGTTCACCGTCGCCCGGATCGAGCAGTTGCGAGCCACTCCCTGGACCATTTCCCTGGACTCTCCATTCGGGGAAGAGGATGCTCTCTCCCTTGAGAGTGTCATCGCCGATCCGGTAGCCCGTTTTGAGGAGCGTGTGACCGCGCGCGAGCGTCGCATGGATCTGGAGCAGATCCTGCGCACGACGCTCACCCCGCGCGAATACCTGGTCGTGAAGCATCGGTTCGGACTCTTCGAGCAGCCCGAACGGGTGCTGGCGCAGGTCGGTCAGGATTTAGGGGTCTCGCGGGAACGGGTGCGTCAGATTGAAGCGCGTGCCCTGGCGAAATTGCGACGATCGTCCCATCTGTTGGCATTGGCTTTGTAGTGTGTTCCTTGCGCGTCAGACAGAAAGAGAGAAGCCGTGAAATACCATCCTGGGGATAAAATTCTCAACCGCTCTATCCAGACAGGTCTTACCAACGGGAAGGTTCTCAATACGTTCGGGCCATTTGTGGTGGTGCAATGGAGCGCAATCACCGCGTCCAGCACGCACCGAGCGCAGGCGCTCATGCCTGATATACCAGAGAATCGCAAGGTCTTGGAGGAGCGCATCACGCAACAAAACGAAAGACACTTGCGCGAGTTCTCGCGCAAGTTGGAAATCAACCATACGATCCGCTTCGGCGGCGAACGCATGACGGTTATTGCCAAAGAAGAACGGAATGGAGTTCTCCAACAGGTCTACCTCCGTGGCAAAACGTGGGAGGGATGGAGAGCAGCAAAAGAGCTCACGAACAAAGACACCGTGTAGCGACTGTTCCTGGTAGAGGCAGGGATTCCACGCGCATTCCCACGAGCCGAAAGAAGTCAGGGCTGGTAAGCAGTCCTGGCGTAGAGGAGAAAATACATGATGATCACAGGCAAAATGGTTTACGAAGCATTCAGTGCAGCGGCTCCGGATGCTTCTCAGAGAGACTGGACGGATGTGAGCGTAGCGGCCAAAGAGCGCTACGAAGTCATGGCAGCGCATCTTCATGAGCACGCCACGCAAGGGCTGAAGGCGCGTATCGAGCGCCATCTTACTGACCTGGAAAGAGAGATTGCAGAGCAGCAGGCGCGCATCCGTGAAACCTACGACAGTGGGCTACATACCAACGTCGATCCACAGCGCGCCGCGATCGAGCGATACGAGCAGCGCACGTTTGCGCTTGAAATGGTTCTGGATGAGATCAGGTAATCAGAAAGGCAGGTGCAATCATGAAATGTCAATGCTGCCATAAGCAAGAAGTGCGTTTCGCCTGGCAACCGCTCGGACCAGGCGAAGACGCGAACACGTTTTCCTTGCTTGGCAACCACTCTCGTGGTTTTCCCGTGATCAAGGTCTGTTCCTCCTGTAAGAGCGCTTTCCAGACAGGTGATTTTCCTGTGTACTTTACCTACAAGGGATTTCGCTATGTTGGGCGCAACCACGAGGTCAGGCAGGTCAAGCCCTCATTGTGGGATGGTGGCACAACGGATCTGAACGGGCAGGGAAGCGCGACCATGATTATGCGGGACACGCCCGATGGCTCTGAGTTGGTGGCTCTGGTCGCCGATCCCGCCTTCGTTGCCTCGTTTGTGGTCGTGCCTGATTTGATGGATGCCTGTGAGCAGATCACGCGTGTGTTTGCAGACGATAACGGTCTGACGCGTGCTCAATCGCTTGCTGTGGCAAAGGTACGCGTGACACTGAAAGCGATCAACCATGAAGAATCTTGAAAAAGGCGCAAGGGTCTGGGTGCAGCTGGGCAAGTCGAAAGAGGCTGGTATCCTGTTAGATTGGGCGTTCAGTCCAGAGGGTGCCTACTACCAGTGCAAGGTAGAGCTGCTCAAGGTCAACCCGCTCGCGCCTACCCAACTGCTCAGACAGGTCTACCCACGCCCCATCCAATCATACAAACTGACGCAACGGCATGAGATGCTACCAGGAGAGGAGGTGCAACGTGAGAGTGCGACTTGAGTTCAAGCGAGCGGATATGTGGGTCGGTCTCTATTGGCGTCGAGAGCAGGAGATGCTGCACCTCTGGATCTGTCTCCTGCCTTGCGTGCCATTGCATATCGAGGTGCCATCATGACAGAGCAATTGTCTCTTTGGTCTGGGGAGCCACAGTCTCAAGGGCCGCAAGAAGAATTAGCCAGGCCAGAACAGGAAACGACGCTGCATGATGAGATTGAGCAGAAAGTCCAGGCCGTGATGACCTGGGCACGTCAGCATGGTTGGTGGGAGCTCTGCTACGTGCAATGTGATGGATCGTTGGGCCGTATTGGCCCGGGCAAAGAACAATGGGATGCGTTTGCAGCCCGTAGAGGCATCGATGAAGTCTTGCGTGCTTCTCTGGCTGCAAGGTCATGGGAGATCGTTGAAACGCGACCGGGGGACGTTGCAGGCGAGTTTATCGTGGATGTCCCCTCTGGCCTGCGTTTTGTCGATCTTTACGCGGGCCGTAAGCGGCTCTTAGAGTTGGGAGAACAGTGTGAGTACTGGCCGATCCACTGGCGTGTCGATGGAAAGTTCCACCAGGCGTTGCAGCTGGGCAAGCCATGCTGGGAGCATCAGGTGCTGATGGCAACGACGGAGTGGCTGACCACGGCGATTAGGGCAGTAGAACTGTATATGGAGTTAAAAGAGACCAGTATCCGGTGCGCAAGCTGTCAGAAACCGCTCTACTTTCCTGGTCTGACACTGGAGCAGGTCCATGAGCGGTTCAAGGATGACCGTTGCTCCCTCTGTGGAAAGCGGATGATGGCATCGAACGAGGGGAGTTTATGAAGAAACAAAACATCGGACTCGGCGACCTGGTGCGATCGGACGTTGATCAGGTGCAAGGCGTCGTCAAAGGCGGTTCCCTGGACGGCTCACGCCTGGCGCTCGATACGAAAGTAGCCGATGGCTATGGAGAGGGCTGGCCGATGATACAGCGCGAGAATTGCGAGCTCGTCGAGAAAGGCTACGATCAGAAGCTACAGCATATGTGGCGCTCAAGATAGAAAGGGGAGGTGGATGGATAGTCAGAAGTTAGCAGAGTTGGAGTATGAGGCATTGCAGGCCGAAAAGCGCGACAAGCTCAATGGCCGTATGCAGATCTGGTCTCTCTTCTTTGGACTCGTCTCAGGCGCGGGCCTGGTCAGTGTGCAGGCTGGTGCCGTGAGTTCCCTGATCGCGCTGTACCCGTTCCTCGCGATGTGCTTAGCGTGCTACACAGGCCATAGTGAACGGGTGCTAGATCAGCTCAAAGGCCGATTGCTGGCGATAGAACGCGCTCGCGGTTTTATGGGCTATGAAGAGGTGAACAGGGGCAACGCACGGCACCGCCAGTCTGGGAGTCAACTGAAAGCGTTCAGAGATGCGGTCCTGGTGTCGCAGGTTGCCGCGACGGCCCTGGTGGTGCTACGGATGCCGGTCCTGTGGGCGGGGATCGCGCTTGCGCTGGTCGAGGTCGCCTTGATAGAAATGGGCTTTAGCCCGCCGCAAACCGCAGGGTTTCTAACCCTGGCGGTTAGGCGTATGACGGCTTTAGCCAGAATTCCCGTTTTACTTGTATATTCCCACTTTTATATTATAATGCATGTATACCATGAAAGGAGGGAAAATGTATGAAGGCATTCAAGTATCGCCTGTACCCAACGACCGCTCAGGCGGAAAAGCTGAATGGGCAACTTGTCCGCTGCTGTGAGTTGTATAACGCGGCCCTGCAAGAGCGCAAAGAGGCCTGGAACGCGTGCAAGCGGCATCCCAACTTCTACGATCCCGCGTGGCGTAAAGAACATACGCGAGACTATCGTGTCACGTACTACGATCAGGCCAACGCGCTGCCCCAGATCAAGCGAGACCTCCGACCAGAATACTGCGCTATCGGTTCGCATGTCTTGCAAGAGGCCTTGCGCCGGGTCGATAAAACATTCCAGGCGTTTTTTCGACGTGTCAATTGCGGGCAGACGCCTGGCTATCCGCGCTATCAACCCCGATCGCGCTACGACAGTTTTTGCTTTCCCGATCATGCAGGCTGGAAACTCGAAGGCTCCCGGTTGAGTATCACCAACATTGGCACGATCAAGGTGAAGCTGCACCGAGAGGTGCAGGGAACGGTCAAGACCTGCACCATCAAACGCGAGGGTGAGCACTGGTATGTCGTGCTGGCGTGTGAGGTGGAAGCACAACCCAAACTCCCGTACACCGATGAGGCCGTTGGTATCGACCTGGGCCTGCTGCACTTCGCCACCCTCTCCAACGCCGACACGATCGAGAACCCGCGCTACCTGCGCCGCTCCCAAAAGAAGCTTGCCGCCAAACAGCAGGCACTCGCACGCAAGAAGCGTGGCAGCAAGAGACGAAGCGCGGCGGCGCGGCAGGTGGGCAAGTGCCACCGTCATGTACGCGACCAGCGCCAGGACTTCTTGCACAAAGAAGCGCGCTCCCTGGTCTCCTGCTACGAGACGATTATCTTTGAAGACTTGAAACCCGCGAATATGAGCAGGCGTCCTAATCCTACTTTGGCAGTTTCGATTCGATCGGCTCTACAAGCCACCTAGCAGAAACGGCTTTTGACAGTCCAATGACAGAGCAATGAGCCTGCCAGCAGGCTTGAGTGAAATCTGCTTCGGAGAATCTGCCAAAGTAGGACTAAGCCCAAACAAGGCGACGATGGCATGTTCCTGCCCAATGGAGCCGCTGCCAAGGGTGGGTTGAACAAGTCGATACAGGATGCTGGGTGGGCAACCTTCGTCAAGATGGTGTGTGCCAAGGCTGAGAGTGCCGGACATACGACCGTCTTGTTTGTGAACCCCCACAAGACCAGTCAGAAGTGCAGCGCCTGTAAGCTCGAAGGGCCACACAAAGACCTCAGCGAGCGCACGCATACGTGCGTTCATTGTGGTGTGGTACTCGATCGCGATCATAACGCTGCCCTCAACATTCTTCGGCTCGGACTGAGCCTTCAGGCGGCCTAACGGCTTCCTGAGAAGCCCCTGGGCTTGCGAGCCCAAGGGGAGTAGTCACGCTGCTGACGTGTTACTGGTTGGGTGATTAACCGACGGGAAGGAGTGAGGAACGTGTATGGAGTGTAAAGCGTGCGGCGCGCCTCTGTCTCAGAAGTCCAGGGGGCGCACTCCTGAATATTGCAACGATCGCTGCCGCAAGGCCGGACAGCGCAACCGCGAGCGGGCTACTCAATTAGTGCTTCTTGAGCCTGATGTCACGAAATTAGAGAAGCCTGTCACGAAATGTTGCACATTTTGGGATGGGCCGGCCTGGACGATTCGACATGAGCCGAATGTGAGCGATCAGGGCGGCTATGATGTGTTGGGCCAGTACTGGTGTGCGGAGTGCTCAGAACATCACGAACTGATGAACTTAGGTGCTCTACTCGATTGGCCGGAGATCTACTACTTTCCCGATAACTCCCCTGGCTTGCAGCTCACGATGGTACGCGAGGGCCAACAGGCTTGGTATGAGTACGTGAGGGGACGTGGGCGAGATGCCGTGCATACGGTGCTCGATCGTGCCCAATATGAGCAGCGCAGGCGTGAACGAGCGGAACGCTATGAGAGTAATCAACAGAAAGGAGAGAACTATGAGCGGCATATTGAACTTCAAACCCTTCGACGAGATGGACCTGGCAGAACTCCTGGAGGCGCGCGATCTGCAAGAGCAACTGCTTGCCTCCCTGCAAGAGGACGAGACCGTGAGCCAGGAGACGATGCAACGCGAACGAGCCATCGAGCATTCAATCGAGAAGCGGTTAGGACCGCTTGCGTGAAGGCGATAAGGATGCGATAAAAGCGCAACCGGATTAAGATGCAGGTTTTTGAATACGTAGATATACTGCTCATCATGTCTGTAACACCCGAAAGGATGAACGAATGAAGAAAAAACTTTTGCTGCTTGTGGCGTGCATGAGTCTCGCTGGCTTGCTTGCCGCCTGTGGCAGTTTTCAGGACAATCCGCATGGGCCAGCCTACATCTATACGTTGACCCCGACGACCAGTGGACCAGCGGTGCCGCCGG
>Ga0137371_10004811_pt1 | contig 10581 bp, 16 predicted proteins | sample SagtaG_7_FD_104919 | JGI IMG/M metagenome (GOLD analysis project Ga0137371, IMG submission 104919) | Vadose zone soil microbial communities from Sagehorn Ranch, Mendocino, California, USA - Sage1_R_40_16 metaG | ecosystem: Environmental > Terrestrial > Soil > Vadose zone | place: USA... | reverse complement strand
CGCCATCAGGAGCCCCGTGTAGCTTGGATGGCGGATGAGTCGGTAGGGGCCGCTGTCGACGACTCGATGGTTGGTCTGGACGACAACCGTGAACTTGAAGAAGCGACCCAGCTCGTGCACGGCCCAGGCCCTCAAAGCGAGCCCGGCCGCGAACACGGCGAGGCCGACAACGACGGGCCACCAGCCGGGACCTGGCAGCGCGAGATCGCCGCCCCGCCGGGCGGCCAGCACCCCGAGGCCAATTCCCGCGAGGATCGACAAGGTAAGCGGGACGAAGCTTCGATCGCCGTGCTCGGCGTCGCCCCCGCGCGTGCGAAGCGCGAGCGTGAGCTCGAAGACCCCCCAGCCCGCCGCGCATAGCCAGAAGACCGTTCCCGCCGTGCCGCCGTGGACGACCAGAGGCTTCATCAACGCCACGGCCGGACTCCGGCCTGCACCCTATTCCTCGTGCCAGGGAGTGAGCACGCGGGGGCCGTCCTCGGTGACGGCGACCGTGAACTCGAAGTGAGCGGCGAGCGTGCCATCGGCGGAGTACACCGCCCAGTTGTCCTCGCCCACGCGGACCTCGGGGCCGCCGGCGTTGACCATCGGCTCGAGCGCCAGCACCATGCCCGGCTCGAGCTCGGGGCCCTTGCCGGGCTCTCCGTAGTTGGGAATCTGCGGATCCTCGTGCATGTCGCGTCCAATGCCGTGGCCGACCAGCGAGCGGATGATGGAGAAGCCCTCCAATTCGACTTGGCGCTGGATCGCGGCCGAGACGTCTCCGAGCCGGTTGCGCGGCCGCACCTGCCCGGCGCCGGCCAGGAGCGCCTGCCTGGTGGCGTCGAGCAGCCTGCGCGCCTCGGAGTTCACGGGTCCGACCGGGACCGTGATCGCCGCATCGGCCACCCAGCCGTCCTTGGTCACCCCCACGTCGAGAGAGATGATGTCTCCCCGCTTCAGCTCATAGACGCCCGGGATCCCGTGGACGACCATGGAGTTCGGCGAGGTGCAGATCGAGCCGGGGAAACCACGGTAGCCCTTGAACGAGGCCTCCGCCCCCTGGGAAGCGATGAAGCGCTCGGCTGCCTCGTCGAGCTCAGCCGTGGTGATGCCCGGATGGCACTTCGCGCGCAGCATGCGCAGGCAGCGAGCCTGGATCACGCCAGCCGCGGCCATCCGCTCGATCTGCTCGGGAGTCTTCCTGATGATCATTCGCGATCCCCTAGGCGGCGAAAACCGAGCAGGCCGAGGACGCAGGCCGACCGGCGAAGCGAGCGTAGTAGAAACCTACGTGAGCGAGACGGTTGGCCGAGGACAAAGGCATGCGAAGGTTTGCAGCCGCCTAGAGCTCTTCTTCCATGCGCAGGGTGGCGAGCAGGGCTCTAATCCGGTCGTTGACCTCGTCGGGCTCCAGGGCGCCGTCGACCCTCCGCAACAGCCCCTTGCCCTCGTAGTAGTCCACCAGCGGCTCCGTCTTCGAGTGGTACTGCTCGAGACGGTGGCGAACGACCTCGGGCTGGTCGTCATCGCGGATCTCCAGGCGGGCGCCGCAGATGTCACAGATGCCCTCGTTCTTCGGGGGATCGAACTCGACGTGGAAGATGTGCCCCTCCTTGACGCATGTGCGGCGACCGCCGAGGCGCCGTACGACCTCATCGTCCGAGACCTCGATCAGGACTGCTGCGGTCAGCTTGCGGCCGAGCTCCTCCAGCCTCGCGTCCAGCGCCTCGGCCTGGGCGATCGTCCGCGGAAAGCCGTCGAGGATGAACCCATCGCCCGCCTCGCTACGTGAGATGCGCTCCGCGATCAGTCCCACCATCACCTCGTCCGGCACCAGGTCACCTCGGTCCATGTACTCCTTCGCCGTCGTGCCGAGGTCGGTGCCCTCGCGGACCGCCGCGCGAAGGATGTCGCCGGTTGCGTAATACGGCAGGCGGAAGTCCTCCTGCAACCGCTCGCCCTGGGTCCCCTTGCCAGACCCGGGCGGACCTAGTAGAACGAGGTTCAACTCAGACATCAATGGAGTTGGCGATTGACGAGGCGAACGGGCGCGAAAACCGAGCCTGCCTAGGACGCAGGGTGATCGGCGAAGCGAGCGTACTGAAAACGTACGGGAGCGAGACGATCACCCGAGGACGACGGCAGGCGAAGGTTTGCAGTGTCCGCGCCAGCTATTTCAGAAAACCCTCGTAGTTGCGCATCATCAGTTGGGCTTCGAGCTGCTTTACGGTGTCGAGGGCGACGCCGATCACGATCAGGATTGAGGTGCCGCCGAAGAAGAAGTTGGCCGACGTCTGGTTGATCAGGATCGTCGGCAGCGCAGCGATCGCGCCGAGGTACAGCGCCCCTGGGAACGTGAGCCTGGACAGGATCCGGTCCAGGTATTCGGCGGTAGGTCGTCCGGGCCTCACCCCGGGGATGAAGCCGCCGTACTTCTTCAGGTTGTCCGCCTGGTCCACCGGGTTGAAGGTGACCGCCGTGTAGAAGTAGGTGAAGACGACGATGAAGAACACTTCGCCGGCCACGTAGGCCCAGCCGTTGGGGGTGAAGAAGTTGGCGAAGTCGCGCGCCGCGGGGGTGTTGATGAGCTGTCCGATGGTCGGTGGGAAGGCCATGATCGAGGCCGCGAAGATCACCGGGATGACGCCGGCCATGTTGACGCGCAGCGGCAGGTAGGTCGAGCCGCCGGTGGTCATTCGCCGGCCCACGATCCGCTTCGCGTACTGCACCGGGATCCGGCGCTGGCCCTCCTGCACGAAGACGATGCCGACGATCACCGCCAGGGCGATGAACGGCATCATCAGTTTGAACACCGCGTCGGGGTTCGTCCACCAGGCCTGGAGCCCGCTTGGGATCCGCGAGGCGATTGAGGCGAAGATCATCAACGAGATCCCGTTCCCGATCCCGCGCTGGGTGATCAGCTCCCCGAGCCACATCAGGAGGGTGGTCCCGGCGGTGAGCGCGATCACGATCAGGAACACCTTCGCGAAGGTGAGCGTGCCGACGACGCTCGTCCCCGCCTGGTTCTGGAAGGACTGGAACAGGAACACGTAGCCGAGAGACTGCGCGAAGGCGAGCGCGACGGTCAGGTACCGCGTGTATTGGGTGATCTTCTGCTGTCCGACCTCGCCCTCCTTCTGGAGCCGCTCGAGCGAGGGCACGACCACGGTCAAGAGCTGCAGGATGATCGAGGCCGTGATGTAGGGCATGATCCCGAGCGCGAACAGCGACAGCCGCGACAGGCTGCCGCCGCTGAACAGGTTGAGAAAGCCGAGGATCGAGTTGCCCGAGAAGTTCGACTCGATGTCCTTGACCGTGTTGAGGTCGACGCCGGGCGACGGGATGTAGGCCCCGAGCCGGTAGAGCAGCAGCATCGCCGCCGTGAACGCAAGCTTCTTGCGAATCTCGGGGACCTTGAAGGCGTTGGCGATCGTCTGAAGCATCGAACTACTTCGCGGAGTCGTCGGCCTCGCCTGCGGGCGCCGTCGGCTTGATGATTTCGCACCTGCCCCCGGCCTTCTCGATCTTCTCCTTGGCCGAGGCGCTGAAGGCATCGACGCGGACGGTGAGCTTTTTGGTCAGCTCCCCGCGCCCCAGCACCTTGACCGGGTGGCGACGCTTGGCGAGCCCCGCAGTACGCAGGGTCTCGGGCGTCACCTCGTCGCCGGCGCCGAAACGGGCCTCGAGGTCGGCGACGTTCACCGGCTGGGTGTGGGTTCGGAACTGCTCGAAGGGCATCGACATCTTGCGACGCGGGCCGCGTAGCTTGCGGGTCCGCATGTGGATCGGGTTCTGCCCCCCCTCGTAGCCGGGCTTGCGCTTGTTGCCCGAGCGGGCGCCGGCCCCCTTGTGGCCACGGCCAGCGGTCTTGCCGAGACCCGATCCGGCGCCGCGGCCAACCCGCTTTTGAGGCCGGCGCGAGCCCGCCTTCGGGCGCAGCGAATGGAGCGCGATCTCCGGTGGGGCGAGGCGAGGAGTCATCGCCGTTCCTCCTGGACCTCCACCATGTGGCCTACGACCCTGAGCATGCCGCGCAGCTCAGGACTGTCGGCCCGCCTGGACTCGCGGCCGATCCGGCCAAGCCGGAGCGAGCGAAGCGTCCGGCGCTGCTTGGGGCTTGCTCCATTGGCGGAGCGCGTTTGCTTGATGACGAGCTCAGCCACCTGAATTACCCGGCCGGCTCCTGATCCAACTTGGCATCGGTGCCTGTCTCGGAGCCGGCGGTTTCGGGCGCCGGCGGGGCGGCGGGTTCGGGCGCTTGGTCGCCACCTTCGGCGAACTGGCTCTCAGCGTCGGTGGCCTTGGCGCCGTTCTTCTGAATGCCGAGCACCTGGTTGACGGTCAGGCCGCGGAGCTTGGCGACCTGCTCCGGACGGCGCAGGCCCATCAGCCCCTGCATGGTCGCCTTCACGAGGTTGATCGGGTTCTGCGTGCCGATGCTCTTCGTCAGAACGTCGCGGATCCCCGCCAGCTCGAGCACCGCGCGCACACCGCCGCCGGCGATCACACCGGTGCCGGGGCTTGCTGGACGAAGCACGACGTGGCCGGCGCCGAATCGCCCGATGATCCGGTGCGGGATCGTCTGGCCGTACATGGGCACGCGGATGAGGCTCTTGCGTGCGTTCTCGACCGCCTTCTGGATTGCCAGCGGCACCTCGCGCGCCTTTCCGTACCCGATCCCGACCACGGAGCCCTCATCGCCGACGGCGACCAGGGCGGTGAACGAGAAGCGCCGGCCGCCCTTGACGACCTTGGCGACGCGATTGATCTCGATCACCCGCTCCTGCAGGTCGAGGCCCTGCGGGCTGACTGTCTCGATCTCGTGATTCATGCGGGGAATCAAGGTAGCGGGTTAGAAGCTCAGCCCGCCCTCGCGAGCACCCTCGGCGAGAGCCCGGACGCGTCCGTGGTAACGGTAGCCGCCGCGGTCGAAGACGCAGGTCTCGATGCCTGCCTGCTTGGCACGCTCGGCGAGCAGCTCGCCCGCCCGCTTCGCCTGCCCGATCGACTCCAGTCCGCGCAGCTCGGTCTCCGTCCAGGCCACGGCGACCAGGGTGCGGGCCTCGTTGTCGTCGATCAGCTGCGCGAACACGCCGCGGTTGGAGCGGAAGACCGACAGCCGGGGACGCTCGGCGGTTCCCTGGACCTTGGCCCGGACCCGCCGGCGGCGACGCAGCCTCTGCTGCGGCTTGGTGAGGACCGCCATTGGTTACGCTCGCTTTCCAACCTTGCGGCGCACGTGCTCGCCCGCGTACCGGATGCCCTTGCCCTTGTACGGCTCAGGCGGGCGGGAGCGGCGGATGCGCGCAGCGATCTCACCGACCAGCTGCTTGTCGATGCCCCTTACCACGACCTGGGTCGGAGCTGGCACCTCGAACTCGATGCCCTCGGGAGCGGTTACCGAAACCGGGTGTGAGTAGCCTACGTTCAGCTCGAGCGCCTTGCCCTGAAGGCGCGCCCGGTAGCCGACTCCCTGGATCTCGAGCCGCTTCTCGAAGCCCTCGGTGACGCCCTGGACCATGTTCGCGATCAGGCTGCGAGTCAGACCGTGCAGGGCGCGGTGCTCGCCGCGATCGCTCGGCCGCTCGACCGTCAGCGTGGCACCGGGGGCTTCGCTCCCCTCGGCCCCGTCTCCGGTGGAGCGTTCATCCCGCGTGATCTTCATCTCCCGGCTCACGGTCTGGCTCAGCTCCCCCTTCGGCCCCTTGACCGAGACGAGGTTGGCCTCGACCTCGACCGTGACGCCATCGGGGACCGCGATTGGCTTTCGTCCGATGCGGCTCATCGGATCACCAAATGTAGGCCACGACCTCGCCGCCGACGCCACGCTGCCTCGCCTCGTGGCCCGTCATCACGCCAACCGAGGTCGACAGGATCGCCGTGCCCATCCCCCCCATTACGCGCGGGATCTCCTCGTGCGTGACGTAGCGACGCCGCCCTGGACGCGACACCCGCTTCAGCCCCGTGATCACCGTCCCGCGCCCGTCCGTGTACTTGAGCTTGATCCGGATTGCCTCGCCCACCGGGGTCGGCTCGACCACGTAGTCGCTGATATAGCCCTGCTCGGCGAGGATCCGGGTCATCTCCTTCTTGAGGCGCGACGCGGGCACCTCGACCTCCGCGTGCTGCGCGGCGATCGCGTTGCGAACGCGAGTCAGGTAGTCGGATATCGGGTCGGTCACCATCGGCGTGGTCCAGGCCTGATCACCAGCTGGACTTGGTCATCCCGGGGATGTACCCCTTGTGCGCGAGCTCCCGCAGGCACAGTCGGCAGAGGCCGAACTTGCGATAGTAGGCACGCGACCGCCCGCAACGGCGGCAGCGGCTGTAGCCCCGGCTCTTGTACTTCGGCTTGCGCCGCTGTCGTACGACTTGTGAGGTCTTGGCCATTATCTATTCCTCGGAAGACTCGGCTTCGCCTTCGACTTCCTCGGACTTCCCGTCCTCGGAAGGGCCTGGTTCGCCCTCTTCGCCTTCTTCCTCCTCTTCCTCTCTGACGCGCTTCTTGTACGCCTCGGGGTTCTCTTCCTTGAGCTGCTCGAGAGCGGCCGCCTCGGCCTCGGCGCGCCTGCGCGCCGCCTCTCTGCGCCGCTCCTCCTCCTCGGCCTCGTGGTCGACCTCGCCCGGCCGCCCCTCCGCCGAGAAGGGGAATCCGAGAGCGAGCAGCATCTCGAAGGCTTCCTCGTCGCTCGAGGCGGTGGTCGTGATCGTCACGTCAAGTCCCCGGACCTCGTCGATCGAGTCGTAGTCGATCTCGGGAAAGATCAGCTGCTCACGGATCCCCAGCGAATAGTTCCCGCGCCCGTCGAACGAGCGTGGGTTGAGCCCACGGAAGTCCCGGAGGCGTGGAATCGCGATCGAGATCAGCCGGTCGACGAACTCCCACATCCGCGCCCCCCGCAGCGTCACGGCGACGCCAACCGGCATCCCGGCGCGAACCTTGAACGAGGCGATCGACTTGCGGGCGCGCCGCACGTTCGGGCGCTGTCCGGAGATCACGCCGAGCTGCTCGGTCGCTGCCTCGAGCACCGAGCTCGTTTGCTTGGCGTCGCCGATGCCCATGTTGACCGTGACCTTCTCGAGGCGTGGGACCTCCATGCGATTGCGGTAGCCGAACTTGGCCGTCAGCCGCTCGACCGCCTCGCTCTCGAAACGATCGCGCAACCTCGGCGGCGGGGCCGCGCGCTGGGCTTCTGTCGTAGTCGCTTCCATCGATCCGTACCTACTCGATCGCGTTGCCGGTGCGCTTCGCGTAGCGTTCGCGTTTGCCGTCCTGGGTGGCGCGGAGGCCGACGCGGGTCGGCTTGTTGTCGGTGGGATTGAGCAGCATTACGTTGGACACGTGGATCGGGCCCTCCTTCTCGATGATGCCGCCGGCCTGGGCGCTCTTCTGGGTGTCCTTGATCGAGCGCGGGCGCTGATGGCGCTTGATCATGTTTAGTCCCTCGACGTACACGCGCCGCTTGGAGGGATCGGTGCGGAGCACCCGGCCCGTCTTGCCGCGGTCCTTGCCGCCTGTGACGACCACGCTGTCGTCCTTGCGGATCTTCATCGACTTGGCCATCGCTAGCAGTGCCTGCTTCGGCTGAGGTGTGCTGTCGTGGGAGGAGTCACCGCTAAAGCACCTCTGGGGCGAGGGAGACGATCTTCATGAAGTTGCGGTCCCGCAGCTCCCGGGCCACGGGGCCGAAGATGCGGGTTCCGCGCGGGTTGCGCTGCGGATCGATTAGCACGGCAGCGTTCTCGTCAAAGGCGATGTAGGTTCCGTCGGGACGCCCGAGCTGCTTCTTCGTACGCACGATCACAGCCTGCACGACCTCGCCCTTGCGCACGCCGCCGTGGGGCGCCGCCTGCTTGACCGTCGCCGTGATCACGTCGCCGACGCTGGCGTAGCGCCGGTGGTGCCCACCCTTGACGCGGATGCAGAGGATCTCCCGGGCGCCCGAGTTGTCCGCCACCCTGAGCTTCGTCTCCTGCTGGATCATCGGGGCGCTCGCTCCAGGACCTCGAGCAGCCGCCAGCGCTTCGTGCGCGAAAGCGGGCGTGACTCGACGACGCGGACGACGTCGCCCTGCTGCGCCTGATTGGCGTCGTCGTGGGCGTGAAGCTTGCTGGTCCGGCGGACGACCTTCTCATAGGTCGGGTGGCGCCTGACGACCGCGATCTCGACCGTGATCGTCTTGTCGCCGTCAGCCGAGACCACGGTGCCCTGGCGGACCTTCTTTGCACCCGGCTCGCGCGGTGCCGCGGGGGTTCCGCTGCCCGGCTCGCCGCGCTTACTCCGGCGGGTGGCTCGGTAGCGGCGACGACGCTCCTTGGAAGCGCGGCGCTCTACGGCCCGCTCCATCGCCCGCTGCTCGGGCGTGCGGGCAGGACGCGGCGGGCCAGAGGCGCGTGAGCGCTCTAGCCTGCGCCGCTCTTTGGGATCCTCGGAAACCTCGGCTCCGCCTTCGGATTCCTCGGAGGGCTCTGCCTGAGGCGCCGCGTCTTGCTCGGCAGCCGGCTCCGGTTCCCCGGCGGGCTCTTCGGCGGCGGACTGCTCGGCGGCAGCCTCCGGCTCGGCCGCCTCTTCGGCAGCCTCTGGGGCCTCGGCCTCGTCGCCGGCCTCGGGCTCCTGAGCTTCCTCTTGCTCTCGCTTGTCGTCCTTGGCTGTCACCGGAGTTCCTTTTGAAGGTCGATACCACGCTGGCGCGCCACCGTCAGCAGGCGGGCGACATCGCGGCGGGCCCCGCGCAGGCCCGCCGTGTTCTCGAGCTCGCCGGTGGCGTGGCGGAAGCGCAGGCTGAACGCCTCCTCGCGTGCCTGCTTGAGCCGCTCGACGAGGTCGTGGTCGTTGAGCGCGTGCACATCCGATCCCTTCACTCCGCCACCCCCTCGCGCTTCACGAACTTCGTCTTTATGGGCAACTTGTGTCCAGCGAGCCGGATCGCCTCCCGCGCAAGCTCCTCGGGCACACCGGCAAGCTCGAACATCACCCGGCCGGGCTTGACCACCGCGACCCAGCCTTCGGGATTGCCCTTGCCCGAGCCCATCCGCGTCTCGGCCGGCTTCTTCGTGTAGGGCTTGTCCGGGAAGACGTTGATCCAGACCTTCCCGCCACGCTTGATCTTCCGGGTCATGGCGACGCGCGCGGCCTCGATCTGGCGGTTGGTGATCCAGCCGCGATCGAGCGCCTTCAGCCCGTACTCGCCAAAGGTCACCTGATGGCCGCCCTTGGAGTTGCCGCGCATGCGCCCGCGATGGACCTTGCGATGCTTGACGCGCTTCGGCATCAACACTATTCCTCGCCCTCCTCGGTCTTGGGCTCGCCGCCGGTCGCGGGCTCAGCCGCCTCGGAGCGCTCGGGTTCGACTGCCGCGCCGTCGCCGCTGGTCGCCGTCGCCCCAGGTGTCGCTTCAGGCACCGCTTCCTGTGCGGGGGCCGGCTCGGGCGCGGGACGTGCGGCGGGTGCCTCGGTCTCCTGCCGAGGCCGGGGCTCGGGAGGCTGTGGCGGCTGCGAAGGCGTACGTTGCGCCGGCGCCGACGCGGGGCGGGCGGGACCCCCGGTCGCAGCTCCCGCGGGGGCAGGGGCGCGGCGCTGCGGACGGCCCGGGCGCTGGCGCGCGGAGCGCGGCGTCAGCGCGTCGGCACCCTCATCTCCCGGGCTGGGACCGTAGCCCTCGGGCATCACCTCGCCCTTGTTGATCCAGCACTTGACGCCGATGCGACCGGTCGTGGTGCGGGCCTCGACGAACCCGTAGTCGATGTCGGCGCGCAGCGTGTGAAGCGGAACCCGGCCGTCGGAGTAGCCCTCGGTGCGGGCCATCTCGGCGCCGCCGAGTCGGCCGGAGACCTGGACCTTGACGCCCTTGGCGCCCGAACGCATCGCGGAGGTCAGGGCGCGTTTCATCGCGCGCCGGAACGCGACCCGGTTCTGGAGCTGCTCGGCAATCGACTGGGCGACCAGCTTGGCGTCCAGCTCGGGGCGTTTGATCTCGCGGATGTTGACCTTGACCGGCTTGTTCATGAGCTTGTGCAGATCACGGCGCAATGCGTCCACCTCGGAGCCCGACTTGCCGATCACGATCCCCGGTCGCGCCGTGTGGATATCGACTGTGACCTCACCGCGCTGCTTGACGATTCTGATGTCGGAGAGCCCGGCGTGCGCAAGCTTGCGCTGGATGTGGTCGCGGATCGCGATGTCCTCGAACAGGTAGTCCGCGAATTCGCGCTCGTTGAACCAGGTCGACTTCCAATCGTGGATGTAGCCGACCCTGAAACCCTCGGGATGAATCTTCTGTCCCATCGTCCCTCTCCCCCTAGTCGGTCGGCGTCAACGCGACGCTCACATGGCTCGTTCGCTTTTCGATCCTGGTCGCGCGGCCTCGCGCACGAGCTCGCCAGCGCTTCAGAGTCGGGCCCTCGTCGACGTGGATGTCGGCGATCCGCAGGTCCTCGGCCATAAGCTCGTGGTTGTTCTCGGCGTTGGCGGCTGCGGAGGCGATCAGCTTCGCGATCTCGCGCGACGCGCCGCGGGCCGAGAACTCGAGCAAGGTGCGCGCCTGGGGCACGGTGAGGCCGCGCACCTGGTCGGCAACCAGACGCGCCTTTCGCGGTGCG
>Ga0137371_10004809_pt1 | contig 10584 bp, 13 predicted proteins | sample SagtaG_7_FD_104919 | JGI IMG/M metagenome (GOLD analysis project Ga0137371, IMG submission 104919) | Vadose zone soil microbial communities from Sagehorn Ranch, Mendocino, California, USA - Sage1_R_40_16 metaG | ecosystem: Environmental > Terrestrial > Soil > Vadose zone | place: USA... | reverse complement strand
CCCCGGAATCCGCGAGTGTCATTGAGGGGTGCAAAGCCGGGTCAATCGGATAGGGAGGCCTTGAGGGGAGGCCTTGAGGGGAGGTCCGCGAAGGCTGTGTGGCAGGAAAGACGCCGTCTGCGGCGGCTTGAGGCCGAGGTCGCAGATGCCAGGGAAGCTCAGGCTGACCTGCAGCGGCGCTTGGACCTCTTCGAGAAGATCGCAAAGGCCGCCGGCGCATCGCTCGACGGTCCCGGTCCTGCGGCCACCGTGTCCGCTGTGCCCCCGGTGTCGGCTGTGCCCGAGCCCGCTGCCCCCGTGCCGGCGTCCCTGCTGGCCGCGGCGTCGGATCCGCGCCGCAGCGGCATCCCCGTGCGCGTCGCCGTCGATGGCAATGAGGTGATCGCCGTGATTGGCGGCGATGGCGGCGATCCTGGCGAGTGGTGGACCGCGATCCGCCGCCTGGCAGCACGCCCCGGGACTGCCTCGTGATCCGCATCGAGCGGGTCAGCATGCCGGAGGGGCTCCGGGCCATCGGCCACCGGGATCCACAGGGCGACCTGATCATCTACATATCGGACGCGCTTGACATGGAAGGCGCGCGGGCGGCCGTGCAGGAGGTAATCCGCGCATCGCGCCGCGCGGGGTGGCGGACCGGACTGCCTCCGGTCGGGGTGGCCCTGCTCGTGGCGCTCGGGCAATTGCTGCGGGGCGGCGCAACCGCGCTGCGCGCTCAGCGGGCGGCATGGGCGGCAGCCGCGACGGCGCTGGCGGCGGGCGGCGGGACCGCCGCGATCTTCCTGATGCCCGTGCCGCACCAGCATGTCTCGGCCGCGCCCGTCCGGCCGCCGGTGCGCAGCACAGCGTCACCGCACCAGCCGCGGAGCGCGCCCGCACGTCATCGGCGCCAGCCGGCGGCCGCGACGCCGTCCGCCCCGGCCAGGGTGCCGGCCAGGCCGAAGCCGGCCCGCACGCCAACCCGGCCCGTCCGCCCGTCGCCCGTGCCGTCACGGTCGCCGACCCCGGCGCCGTCTCCGCTGCCGCCTTCGCCGTCTCCCTCCCCGTCCCCGTCGGGCGGCGATCCGGGCGGGTGCGTCACCGTCCTGGTCATCCGCGCGTGCGTGCCGCCCATCTCGCTGTGACGGACGGCGTAACCGGCCGCGCGCCGCCCGGCCGCCGGCCACGGTGCCGCCTGCTAGTCGGCCGCGGTGCCGCCCGCAGCGGCAGCATGTCTAGCCGGTCTTGCGCGGCGGCTCGCGGCGTTCGTCCTCCTGCTCACGCCAGTTGCGGGCAAGCGCGATCAGCCCGCGCACCACGTCCGCGGGCAGTCCTGGCGTCTCGGCGATGTGCTGCAGCGTCGGGTCGTCGAACCGCTGCTGGCTGGTGACCGCCGCGGCCGGCCTGACCGGCTCGCCGCCGGCCAGCACCCGGCGGCATGACCCCGGCGCCCAGTCCAGGTGGTTCTCGACCGCGCCGAGGGTACTGGCGGACACCCGCCTGCCGTTCTCGAGCTTTCCGAGCGTTCGGTCGGTGACGCCCGTCGCGGCGGCAAGCGCGCGGCGGTCCCGCATCCCGAGCGCGATCCGCCTCGCTACCACGTAGTCGCCGAGTCGCGCCCAGTCCTCAGCTGCCATGTTCACATCCTGTCGGAAGGGGTCAGAAGAATCGACATGCCGCCTCGCTGCGGAGTGCCAGCTACTGGACCAAGACATAGTTTTTTTACGAGTTTTCGTCTTGATATCACTTTCGGCGGCTGCCTGTTGCTATTTCCTTGACATACTTTACGGTAACTTCCTACTCTGGAGGTTATGCGAGAAGCCGAGCCAGCACCGGTCCGCGGGACGCGGCTGAGGCCCGGCACGAAGAAACCGGAACTCACCGACCCCGGCAGCACGCGTTATCCGCGGCCGGAGAATCTCGGGGAGGGTAAGGCAAGCGGCTGGACGGTACTGATACCCCGCACGCGCGGGGCCATCGTCCCTGAGGCCCGCACAGTGCCGGCCGGCCCGGTTCTCGCCGGCGCAACGGTCGTGACGGTGCGCGCCACGGTAAGCGCGCGGCCATCTCGCTGACCCCTCGCCGACGGGGCCGGCGAGGGACGGCAGGGAAGGCCAGCGCCCGTGGCGGCGAGCCAGTGCGCGATGCTGACATGTCCGCGCCCGCCGCGGAGCCCGCTGCGGCCCATCCCGTACCCGCGGCCGGCGCCGGGCCGGCCAGCGCCGGGCCGGCCAGCGCCGGGCCGACCAGCACGGGGGCTATCGCCGGGCCGGCCAGCACGGGGGCTATCGGAGTTCCCGCCGCCGCCGAACCAGACGCCGACCAGATGATCACGGCGATCTACGGCGCGCAGTACCGCTCGCTTGTCCGGCTGGCGGCCCTGCTGGTCGGCGACGTCGGCCCGGCGGACATGGTGGTGCAGGACTCATTTGTCGCCGTGCGCGGCGCCTTGGGCCGGCTGCAGGACCGCGACAAGGCCCTGTCGTATCTGCGCCGGTCCGTGGTGGTCCGGTCGCGGTCGATCAAGCGCCGGGCAACGGCCGAGCTGAACGAATCCGGCCGGGCGCCGCAACCGCCCGGCGCCGGGCAAGGGCCGGTCACGCAACTCCGGCACTCGGCGGTGATCTCAGCCCTGGGCGCGCTGCCGCCAAGGCAGCGAGAGGCGCTCGTGCTCAGGTTCTACCTGGATCTCCCGGCAGCACAGGCGGCTTCGGCCATGGGGATCAGCCCGGATGCGGTGACAAGGCACACGGCCCGGGCCATGGCCGCCTTGACCGGTGTGCTGACCCCGGAAGGCTGACCTGCCTGTCTATCATGGCGAGTCTCGGGTGCGGCAACCCCCGAAAATCCCCGTGATCATGAAACGAGGCGAGTGACGCCGGGCGGATGGGCTGCGCGTCGATCCCGACCTGGACCGCTAGCGGCGCCCTAGACTCTCGGCAGGCGCGGAGAGGACAGGCAGCGGCGGGATGCGGATCACGTTGGCGAGCGACCCTGGCACGCCCGGCTGGCCGAATGAGGACTTCGCCGCCGTCGCGCCCGGCGCCGCGGTTCTGCTGGACGGCGCGACGACGTCTCCGCGCGGCGCGGACACCGGATGCGTGCACGGCGTGGCCTGGTATGCCCGCACCCTCGGCACCACGTTTCTCGCCGCGATCACCGGCGAGCCGCATGTCCCGCTGAGCAAGGCCCTGGCGGACGCGATCGGTGATGTGCGTGCCCGGCACGAGGACACCTGCGACCTGACGAGCCCGGTCACGCCGGCCGCCACAGTCACCGCCGTCCGCTCGGCCGGGCACGGCATCGACTACCTCGCTCTCTCTGACTCCAGCGTCGCCGCTGACCTCGGTGACGGCCGTGCGCCGGTCATCATTACCGACACCCATCCGGCGGCCAGCGCCGCGCCGGGTGCCGCCATGATGGCCAGGACCGGGACCTTCCCGCGAGCCGGCCTGCGGGGCATCGCCCTGCTCAGCGACGGCGCCGCCCGCATCGCCGACCAGTACGGCCTGATGTCCTGGCCGGCCGTCGTCGGCGCCATCCGCGACCATGGCCCGGCCGAGCTCGTCCGCCAGGTCCGTGCCGCCGAGGCCAGCGACCCGGATGGTCGGCGCTGGCCCCGCGGCAAGTCCCGGGACGACGCCACCATCGTCTACTGGCCCCAGGGCTGAGTCATTGCGTGCATTGGCCCAGACTGAGTCCTTGAGGGCCATGGCCGAAGACGGCGGCCGCTGGTCGTCAGCGCAGGAGGCAAGCGATGCGGGATCGGAGTCGATGGGTCGTGGTCGGCCTCGACAATGGCGGCACGACCAATAACGCCACGGTGCTCGACTCCGCGGGCCGGTTTCTGGTCGACCGGATGGCCGAGTCCCCCAGCTGCGTCAGGGACGGCTCGGACAAGGCCATCGAGGCACTGGCCCGGTCGCTGGATCAGGTCCTGGAGCTCACCGGAATCCAGCGGGCGGCCGTGCGTGCCGTGGGGCTGGACACGCCGGGACCAGTCAGCGCGGAAGGCATCATCTCGTCTAAGGGCGCCACCAACTTCTCGAACCCGGAATGGCGCGGCTTCGATGTGCGCCAGGCGCTGGAGACCCGCCTCGGAATTCCCGTTCTGTATAACAACGACGCGAACGCCGCGGCGCTCTATGCCCACCACGCGCATTTCGGGCCCGAGGCGGCGGCGCTGCGCTCCTCGGTGTCCGTCATCGTGGGCACCGGTCTCGGCGGCGGCGTGATCGAGAGCGGGCGGGTGGTGCGCGGAGCCGCCGGGATGGCCGGAGAGCTCGGGCACATCTGGATCCCGATGGACGGGCTGCTCGCCCCGGGCCAGCCGGTACCGGCCTGCAACTGCGGCCTGCCCGGCGACGCCGAGAGCGTCGCCTCGCTGACCGGAATCGAGCAGAACCTGCTGCCCTACTGGCTGACCCGCTTCCCCGGCCACGAACTTGGCCGGGTCAGGCCGGCCGGCCTGGCCGCGAAGCTTGTCCGGGGTTACGGGGAGGCCGGCGACGATCTGGCGCTAAAGATCTTCGGGCAGCAGGCGATGGCCGTCGGCAGGCTGCTGACGATCGCCGCGAACTTTACCGACCCGGATATCTACTTTCTCGGCGGCGGCGTCGTCGAGGCGGCGCCGCATTTCCGTGACTGGTTCATCGCGAGTGTTCGCGAGCACACCGTGCTGCGCGCAGAGCAGGCACGCGCGGCGTCCATAGCGCTGGTCCCGGACCTGGACATGGCTGGCGCGCGGGGGTCGGCGATCGCGGCGCGCGCGGCGGTGCGCTGAGTTTCCCGTCGTGGTCAGCGGCTGCCTAGCTCGGTTCCCGGCGTGAACGACACACCGCGGAGTGCCGCGCCGACATCGCCGGCCAGGCCGGGCTGCATGACGGTCACCGCGGCCAGCGCCAGGGCGAGCCGGCCGCCGGGGGTATCACGCTGCGTGTATTGTTTCTCGACAATACGTTAACGCGTCACTACCGGGGGGGCGATGACGCACATCGGTGCAGGCGATCTCGAAGAGCTTCAGGCGCGGCTGGCGGGAACCGTCGCCGTGGCCGGCTCAGCCGGGTATGACGAAGCGGTCGCCATCTGGAACGGTGCTATCGACCGGCATCCATCGGTCGTCGTCCGCTGCGCGAATAGCGCGGACGTGGCCAGTGCGCTCAGCGCCGCGCAAGAGCGCGGCCTTGAGGTCTCGGTACGCGGCGGCGGCCACAGCTTCGCCGGATTCGCGGTGACCGACGGCGGGCTGATGATCGACCTCACGCCGATGAAGTCGGTGCGGGTAGATCCCGATGCCCGGGTGGCCGTGGCGGCCGGCGGGGTGACCTGGGCGGAGCTGGACGCCGCTGGTCAGCAGCACGGCCTGGCCGTACCGGGAGGGTTCATCAGCCACACGGGCATCGCCGGGCTGACGCTCGGCGGCGGCATGGGCTGGCTCAGCGGCCAGGCCGGTCTCAGCTGCGACAACCTGGCCGGCGCCGAGGTCGTCACGGCAGACGGCCAGGTCCTGCGGGCATCTGCCGACCGGCACCCCGACCTCTTCTGGGCGCTGCGCGGCGGCGGCGGGAACTTCGGCGTGGTCACCTCGTTCGAGTACCGGATGCAGGCAGTCGGGCCGGTCGTCAACCTAGGGCTCTTCTTCGTCGGGCTCGACCAGGGCGCGGCGCTGCTGCGCTTCGCCAGGGAGTTCCGCCGCGGGCTGCCCCGCGATGCGGCCATGTTCATCGGCGGCCTGAATGCGCCACCAGAGCCCTTCGTGCCCGAAGAGTACCGATTCCAGCCGGGTTACGCCCTTGCCGTGGTCGGTTTCGGTTCTCCAGGTGCGCATGCGCAGCTGATCGCCCCGGTGCGCGACGCGCTGTCGGCGCGTTTCGAACTTGTCACGCCGATTCCGTATGCGAGCCTGCAGCAGATGTTCGACCCGTCCGCGCCGTGGGGCATCCTCGGTTACGAGAAGGCCGTCCATCTGGACGAGCTGACCGACGGCGCCATCGATGTGATCGTCGAGCACCAGCCGCGGAAGGCCTCGGGGATGTCGTTCACCCCGATCTTCTGCCTCGGCGGCGCCTTCGCGGAGGTCGCCGATGACGCCACCGCGTTCGGTGGCCGCCGCAGCACCCGGTACGTGGTGAATATCGCGGCTGTCGCCCAGACCAGCGAGGATTTTGAAGCCGACCGTCAATGGGTGCGCGACTACTGGGCCGCTCTCGTTCCGCACGCAGCCGGAATCGGAGGCTACGTGAACTTCATGTCCGAATACGAGGAAGGCCGCGTGCGGGCCGCATACGGGCCAGCGAAATACGACCGCCTGGCCAGGATCAAAAGCGAATACGACCCAGGCAACGTCTTTCACCTCAACGCCAACATCCTCCCAGCCAGGCCGTGATCGGTGGCGTCCGCGCCCGGGGGATGCCCGGTGCGCCCGGCCCCGCCGCTAGATCCGTGTCATCGCCGACGTCGTGGAGCCGGCGCGGATGCGACCGCGCCGGCCGGGATGCTGCTGTCCCTCACCGGCCCGGGAGCCGGGTCGGCCCGGTGAGGTCCGCGGGACGAAGGCGGAATTCCTGCAGCCGCAGGCTGTGGTACTTCTCGGTCTCGCCGACCCACTCCATGCCGATCCGGCGTAGTGTCGCCGCGGCGCGGGTGTTGGCCGGCCGCACGGCCGCGATGACCTGTTCTATGCCCTGCCCGAATGCCCACCGCGCCAGCGCCAGCCCGGCCTCGGTGGCGTAACCGTGGCCCCACGCGTCCGGGTGAAGCTGCCAGCCCATCTCGAATTCCTCGTCGGGCGGCAGCGGCAGCAGGGTCGCCCCGCCAATCAGGCGCCCGCCGCGGCGAAGCTCGACCGCCCAGCGGCCGGCCGGCGCCAGCATGCGCGCGTCCTCGGTGACCCACCGCTGCAGGACCAGGCGCATGGCTTCTTGGTCGCGGACCCTGTCCATCGCCGGAGTCAGCCACCGCGCGACCGCGGCATCCCCGTACGCGCCAAGAGCCGCGGCCGCATCGTCGACCTGCCACGGCCGCAGGACAAGACGCTCCGTCTCCAATAGCTGAGCCATGGGCTCACGATAACGGGGACGGCAGCCACGAGCTCAGGCTGTCGTCATCCCGGCTTGCGGGTGTCTGGTGCGGATGGGTCACTCCTCACATGCTGAGCGGCTCGCCGGTTTCGAGCAGTGCCTTGAGCCCGCTCAGGACGCGCATCCATCCGGCCCCCTGAACCGGAGCTTCTTGTCAGCCTGGGTTGACAAACACACCTTGTCAGCGTAGGCTGACAAGCATGTCCGAGGCAATCTCGCTCGCCGAAGCCGCCGGCCACCGCGACCCGGAGGTCGGGCTGGCCTCCGTCGCCGCCCTGCGGCAGATGGTGGAACAACTTGAGGCCTTGCAGGTCAAGGCGGCGAGGGAAGACGGCTGGACCTGGGAACGAATCGCCACCGCGCTCGGCGTCACCCGTCAGTCGGTGCACCGCAAGTATGCCAGCCGGCGATTCGGTGGCCGGAGGCTCACGTGACACGCCGCGCCGAGCCCGGCCGGGACCCGGTCACCGCCCGGCTGATGGCTGCCGCCCGGGAGGAAGCCGACCGTGCCCGGCACGGCTACGTCGGCTGCGAGCACCTGCTGCTCGCGCTGCTCGCCGACAAAGATCCGACCGCTCGGGACATCCTGGCCGACCATGGCATTAGCCTGCCTGCGGCGCGGGCCGCCGTCGCCGGCGTCGTCTCCGCTGGTGGCGGCGACGGGCCGCGGTGGAACGCGGCCGACCTGCTGGCCACGCTGGGCGTGGACCTGCCGGCGATCCAGCGCCAGATGCGGGCCGGCTTCGGCCCGCATGCCATCGACGAGCTGTACCGCAGCCCTGTCGGTCGGCACCTGTCCTGGGGACCGCTGTGCGGTCCGCAGATGGCACCCGGGCTGAAGAAGGCACTGTTCGGGAGCGAGGGCCGCGCCCGCTTCCCGACCAGCGGGCATGCGCTGCTGTCGCTGCTCGACGCCGGCAGCGCCGGGCTAACCGCGGTCCTCGCGGCCCTGGACACGAGCCCTGACCTGGTCCGCCTCGGGGCGAGAGAATGGCTGCGCCAGGCCGGATAGCGCGGCGGCCCGGGAGCAGACGACCTCGAGCGAGTCGCCGCCGTGGCCCGTGAGGTCGGCGGATCGGCACTGGTCATCTCCGCGGATCTCACCGATGTCTCCCGGATGGCCGGCTTGATCGATGATGCCGTCGCCGAGTACGGCCACCTCGACGTGGTCGTCAACAACGCCGGGGGCGCCGCGCCGACTTCCTTTCTGGACACCACTCCTGAGCAGCTCGACGCCGCTTGCGGAGACGCCGACGTTCCCCAGTGACGCACCCGACCTTTGAGCGAAGAGCCAGGCGCCCGTGAAGTAGCGCACATTGGCGAACCGCGTGGCGGGCCCGCCAGTTCCCTGGCGGGCCCGCCATTCAGTCGCCGTCAGTCAGTGTTTGGCGAAGAACACGTCGGGGTCGTTGCGCCCGTTCGGGTACAGGAAATTGGTCACCTTGTGACGGTTATCCCCCCAGGCGAAGTACTGATGCGACCCGTCGCTGACGTTCGCGATGTAGTCACCCATGTAGCCAAAGGCAATGATGGGGTCGAACTGCGGGATCGTCAGCGTCCCTCGGAAGGAGTGTGTGGTCACGCGCTTGGTGGCGAATCCGGTGCCATTCCGGGAGGTGCCATCGAGCACGTCGAGGGTGTTGTTTGGATTGCGATGGTAGTAGAGCAGGTGAATACCGCCGCTATCGGCCGACAGCGCCGGCTGCGCCTCGTCACCCGCGCCATGGGTGACGAACGACGCCGCCCAGGTCCGCCCGCCATTGGTGGAGGTGGCGAGCCGGATGTGGCTCTTCCCGCCGGCACGGTCGTTCCAGGCGACGTAGATGGCGTTGCCGCGCAGGGCGATCGTTGGAAACTCCAGGTCACGCATGTACCGGCCAGGCCCGAGGAACAGCAGCCCGTTGGGGACAGCCTCGGCCGCGCCGGCGATCTTCACGCCTGGCCCGAAGGTCTTGCCGCCGTCGGTGGACCGGAAGATCCACTCGGACCGCTGCAGCGGCGTGCCCGTGCACTTCGGGTCGTTGACGGCGAGCTTTTCGGCCACCACGTAGAGGGTGCCATCTGCGTGGTTGACGATCGGCGTTGCGCCGATGAACTGCCTGAAGGAGCAGCCCCGCACCTTGGTGAGGTCGAATCTCTTGGCGTAGGACAGGTGCCAGGTCGCGCCGCCGTCGGTGGAGTGGGAGACCGGCAGCCCGACGAAGAACTTCCCGGCGGGGGTGAAGGCGAAGTCGTCCCAGCTGGCGTAGATGTCGTCACGTGCCTTGACCGCGGGGTCGGAGCCGGTGGCGATGGCCGGCTTGTCGCCGGTGTAGAAGATGCTGATCGGCGGCCGGTACACCGGCACCGGGGTACCCCACGCCTTGCCGCCATCGGTTGACTTGGCGACCGCGACATCCAGGTTTTCGTTGAAGAAATCCAGCGCAAGCGTCGAGTAGTACATGTCGCCAGCGCGGTTGCTTGTCAGCCACGGGTCGCCGAAGTTCGAGAACTCCGGGGTATTGGGGATCGTGCCGCCGTCAGTGAAGCTGGCGCCGCCGTTCGTCGAGTAGGAGTAGCCCGTCGTGTTGCTGCCGGCGGTGAGGAACAGCCCGGTCTGCTGGCTGTCGTTGTAGCCCACCGCGATATGGGATCCGGCCACGGCGATCGAGGTCTCGCTCTGCGTCGTCTGGTCGGGCTCGTGGGTGTCCAGCGACGGGTCATTGACCCGCACGTTACTAAACGCAGGCTTCGCCTGCGCCCCACCGCCGCTGGCGGGCCCGGATACCCCTCGCGCGGTTGGGCCCTGCGCGGACAGCCCAGGCGACAATGCCCGGCTCCCCGTCGCCAGCATGCGCAGGGCAGCCAGGGCCGGCGCGGTCATCACCCTTGACGCCTGAGTCTTCAGGATGCGCTGCGCGATCTGCTGCCTGTTGAGCGTCGGCCCGGTCGCGCCGGACCCGGCAGCGAATGCGCCAGTGAACGCGCCCGTCAGCCCAACCGTGGTCACCGCCGCCACGGCAATGGCCAGGACGGAGACCGGCGCGCTGAAGCGTGGTCGGCCCCTGGGCCAACGAGCCATCTGTATCTTCCTCAACCTAGCCATGGGTGTGCTTCTCCTTCTAAGTAGCAATGGGTGCGTTCGGCAACACGGGCCACGTAGCTGCCGGGATCGAGGAACACCTCGCGCCCGAATCGCGGCATGGTAATGGCGTTCCGCGCGGCTACCAGATGCACGGACGGTCCTGGCGCCCCGGCCCGAGCCGCCGTTGTCCTAACGGCGCGATCGCCGCCACCGTGCAACCGGTGACGGCGATGGCCGCATACCGCAACCTCCATCGTGGTCCTTTCATGGCCCTCTTCTCCTCGGCCTTCGGCGCGTCTCCCCGCTGCACAGTGCCTGGCCTGGCAGAACACCAGGCATTGCCGGGCATCGCGCAGCGGGCAGGCCACGAGCGTGACGTTCCGCCACCGAATAGCAGCGCACGTCATTACCAAACAACAGACGCTCCGCCGGAGACTCTCGTTGCGTGCCGAAAGGGCAGATATT
>Ga0137371_10004807_pt1 | contig 10585 bp, 6 predicted proteins | sample SagtaG_7_FD_104919 | JGI IMG/M metagenome (GOLD analysis project Ga0137371, IMG submission 104919) | Vadose zone soil microbial communities from Sagehorn Ranch, Mendocino, California, USA - Sage1_R_40_16 metaG | ecosystem: Environmental > Terrestrial > Soil > Vadose zone | place: USA: California... | reverse complement strand
AGTCGCGCACTCGACTGGGAAGCGCTCGACATGTACTTCCAGCTCGGCTACATCCCGGCGCCCGCGACGCCCTTCCGGGACGTCCGCAAGCTCGAGCCGGGCCACACGGCCGTCTGGCACCGCCCGAGCGGTCTCTCGATTCGGCAATATTGGGACCTTCCGCGAGAGCGCGAGCCGGCGCCTCGCGACGTGGAAGCGCGGATCGTGGATTGGCTCGACGAGTCGGTCCGAGCCCACCTCGTGAGCGACGTGCCCGTCGCGGCGTTCTTGAGCGGCGGGCTCGACTCGTCCGCGGTCGTGGCGAGCTGGGCGCTGGCGGGGGACGCACCGCACGCGTTCACCGCGCGGTACTTCGGCTCCGGCGCGGCGAGCGTGGACGAAACGGACCTCGCCCGGCGGCTCGCGGCCAGATATGGCGTGCAATTGACCGAGGTGGACATCCACCCCGACGTGCGCGACCTGCTCGAGCCCATCACCTACGCGCTCGACGAGCCGCACGCCGACGACTCCGCCGTGCCCACCTGGTTGCTGTCCCGGGCGGTCGGCGCGTCGTACAAGGTCGCACTCACCGGTATCGGCGGGGACGAGCTGTTCGCGGGATATCGACGCCACATCGGACTGCTGGTGGGCGAACACTACGCGCGGTTGCCGCGCCCGGTGCAACAGGGGGTGAGCGCCGTCGCCAACCTGTTCCGGGAGCCCCACGGCGGCTCCCTGGCGATCGACCGCCTCAAGCGATTCGTCCGGCCTGGGAACGGATCCGCGCCCGATCGGTTCCTTGGCTACATCACGCGGTGCCCCGACCTGAACCGCCGCGGACTCTATGCGCCGGGCTTGCGCGACGACCTGAGCTACGCCGCCGCGTCTGCGCGGTTCCGCCTGCTGCATCAGCGTCACGGTGCCCCCCCTGGCCTCAGGGCGGGGCTCTACCTGGATTATAAGACGTTCCTCGCGGACGACGTGCTGGCACTGAGCGATCGGATGGCGATGGCGCATTCGCTCGAGATCCGGGTGCCGTTCGTAGACCACGAGCTCGTGGAGCGGGTGTTCCCGCTCCCGGACCGCAGCAAGATCGGCCTGTGGCGGAACAAACGCCTTCTGAAGCGAGCGTTGCAGCGCCGCCTTCCCGAACAGCATCTCCACGCCCCGAAGCGGGGATTCGTGGGCCCGACTGCCGAGTGGCTGCGCCACGAGCTGCGCGAGGTGATCGAGGACGAGCTCGCGCCCGCACGGCTGCAGCGGCTGGGCTACTTCGATCCGGCCGTGGTCCGCGGCCTGCTGGACGACCACTTCTCCCGGCGCCACAATCGCGCGGGCATCCTGTGGGCGCTGTTGTGTTTTTCGGTTTGGCACCGTGGGTACGTCGAGACCGCGCCTGCGCGGCTCCCGTCGGGGGCTGGCGCGCTTGTTGTCCCGCTCGAGGCAATGCCGTGAATCCGCACATCGTCTGGTGCATCTACGGCACGCGTCCCGAAGTCATCAAGATGGCCCCCGTGGTTTGGGCTCTCCGGGCCCGGCCCGAGGCCATCGCGGTGCGCCTGGTCTTCACGGGGCAACACCGGGAGCTCGCGAGCGACCTGTTTACGCCGCTCGCCATGGAGCCAGACCTCGCCCTGGGCGTCATGACCGAAGACCAGAGCTTGACGGCGGTCGGCGCCCGGTGCCTTCAGGCGGTCGGCCACGCGCTCGAGCGGGAAGCGCCGGCGCTTGTCCTGGTCCAGGGGGACACGAGCACGGTGCTCTTCTCGGCGCTGGCCGCGTACTTCCACAAGGTTGCAATCGGTCACGTCGAAGCGGGTCTCCGGAGCTTCAACAAGTATGCGCCGTTCCCCGAGGAGGCGATGCGGCACATGACCGACGCACTCGCCGATCTTCACTTCGCGGCTACGCCCCGAGCGGCGGCGAACCTTCGCGCCGAGGGCATCCACCCGGCGTCGATCTTCGTTACAGGCAACACCGTCATCGACGCGGTCCAGCATGCTGCCGATATCGGCGAGCGCGAGGCGAGTTCGCACCTGCGGGCCTGGGCGCGAACCGGGGGGCCCTACGTGGTGACGACGTTGCACCGCCGGGAGAGCTTCGGGGCGGACCTGCAACGCATCGTCTCCGGGCTGGCGGCGTTCGCACGGGCGCATCCAGACGTGCGGACGATCTTGCCAGTGCATCCCAACCCCAATGTCCGTGGTCCGGTTACACGATTCCTCGCTGGACTCCCCAACGTGCGGCTCGTGGATCCGCTGCCCTACTTCGACATGGTGTACTTGCTCGCGCACTGCACCGCCATTCTCACGGATTCGGGCGGCATTCAGGAAGAGGCAACGGCGCTTCGGAAGCGGGTGCTGGTGGCCCGCCGCGTGACCGAGCGGCCCGAGGGCGTGGATGCGGGCTTGGCGCGCTTGGTAGGAGCGGATGAGGACGAGATCGCCCAGGCCCTCCATCAGGAAGTCATCGGGGCGAATGAGTACGCGTCGGAGGAAGTCCCCTGCCCATACGGCGACGGCAAGGCCGGCGACCGCATCGCGGACATCGTGGCACACCGCATCTGTGGGAGCCCGCGGACCACCGTCGACTGGACGGATCACCGGTCCCTTGCATGCCCCGCCGCTCCGAGTTGACGCAGCGTCCATGCGCATCGCGTTCGTCTCCGCCAACTCGCATTTCGACGTGCGGTTCAGGAAGATCGCCGCATCGGTCCGTACGGCGGGCCACGAACTGGTCTTCATTGGTGTTGACCGGGATCCAGCGGTGGAGCTGCCAGACCCGCCGGACGGCGTCGTCACGAGGCTCCTGAAGCGACCGATTCCGACGCGACGTGCCCTGCTCCGCGCCGTTCCGGCGTTGGCCCAGCACATCGCCCGCCAACTTCGGCACGCCAACCCCGACGTCGTGTATTGTCGCGATGAGGAAGCGGTGATGTTCGCACTGGCCGCGCGGCTCCTGGGATGCGGCGCGCCGCCGATCATTTGCGATCTCTATGACTCTCTCCCGCTGCGCGTGCCAGGCGGCTTGCCGCGACTCCTCGCGCGCGCCGTCGCCTCCGTAGCCCTCTCTCGATCGGACGAAATCATCGTCACAGACGAGAACCGCCGCAGGCTCTTGGCATCCCGGTACCTGCCCCGCGTGACAGTGCTGCCGAACTATCCGCGCCTCTCGGACGCCGTGACCACCGGCACGTTCCCATCCGGCCCCACCCGGATACTCGTCGCCGGTCAGCTGCTCCCGCAGCGCGGTCTCGGCCAGCTCCTCGACGCCTGCCAGGGGCTCGAGGGGATCGAACTGTGGTGTGCCGGCCAGGCAATCTCGCCGTGGGTCCGGACGGTCTTTCTGCGATCGCCGCTCACTCGTTATTTCGGCTTGCTGCCGCAGCCGCGCGTGCTAGCGCTCTCCGAGGCATGTGACGCAGTCTTCTGCTTTTACGAGCCGTTGACACCGAACGACATCAACGCGAGCCCCAACAAGCTGTACGACGCCATGATGGTCGGCCGCCCCGTGATCATCAACGCGGAAACGCGAGTGGCGCGCTTTGTGACGGCTCACGACCTGGGCTACGTGGTAGGCTATCATGACACGGACGGTCTGCGCTCAGTCCTGCGGTCCCTTCCCAACGCGCGACCGAACCTTCCGGCGTTCGCACGCCGGGCTTCTGCCCTGAGTCAAGCCACCTACTCTTGGGAGGCGGTAGAGTCGCGTCTCAAGGCAGTATTACAAGCCGTCGCACCCACCGGTACTCCCTCCAAGCACTCCGGGTACCCAGCGCGATCTAGTGTAATGCAATGAACGACGCATAATGCTATACTAGATGCAATTTCAAATTGGCGAAGTTGCCTGACTTAGGGGTTTCGTAAGTCCTTACCAGCCGCCCCCGCTCCTCATCTGTCGCTTGCACGCGGCATGCCTGTTGCGTATACGCCACGCCAGAGTACACGCTGCTCAGAGCAAAACCGCCGAAAGGTGGTGACGCAGAGCTACGGGACTAAGGCGAGCTGACGCTCGCGAAGTCCGCCGGGCCGCCAGCGCATCGACACTGAGTCGAAGCTGGAGGCCCCGATGCCGTTCACCTTCAAGCTGTCCAAGCGCCTAGCACTCCTGAAAGCGTCGCTCGCCGCTGCCGCGGTGCTCGCGGCCTGCGAGCGGCCGCTCCAGATCATTGATCCCACCCCGCCAACCAGCTCCGTCGCGCGGGTCGTAGTCACTCCCGACACTGCCATCCTCGATCCCTACCAGACGCGACAATTCCTGGCCTACGGTCGCACCCAGGCCGGCGACAGCGTAGCCGTCGCCGTGGGTTGGAGCGCGTCGGGGGGAACGATCACGAGCGGCGGTCTCTACACCGCCGACACCATCGCCGGCACCTATCAGGTGACTGCGACGACGCAAGTGACGTCATCCGCTCCCGCGGCGACCCCGAGCGGTACCACAGTCTCGGGTAGTTCGCAGGTCAAGAACAGGGGCCCGCTGGCCCAGGTTATTCTGACTCCGGCCACCGCCTCGCTGTCCCTCGCGGCAACGGTGCAGTTCGCTGCGTATGGTAGGAAGAAGAGCGGGGACAGCGTGCCGGTAAGCGTGACGTACTCCGCCACGGGGGGCACCATCTCCGCGGCTGGGTTGTACACAGCCGGACAGACCACAGGACCCTACCACGTGATCGCCCGCCAGAGCAGTGGGACGTTGGCGGACACCGCGGCCGTCGCGATAAGTGATGTGCCGCCCGTGAACCCCGGCACCGTCACGGACCTGGCAGTCGTCGGCGTGACGGACACCGTGGCCACGCTGGCGTTCACCGAGGTGAACGACGGGACGGGACTGCCGGCGAGTTACGACATCCGCTTTGGCGTGGCGCCGATCTCCTGGGGCGGGTCGCTGCCGAGCGTGACCCGCGGGACGTGCGCCACGCCCGTCGCCGGGAGCGCGATCGGCGCCCTCCGGAAATGCACCGTCCTCGGGCTGCAGCCCAGCACCACGTACCAGTTCCAGCTCGTCGCATTCCGGGGCACGCTGAACCTGAACGCCGTCTTCGGGGGACTCTCGAATATCGCGGGGGCGACCACTTCACCGTCCACGACGAGCGCCGACTCGGCCCCGCGGCCCGGCCCGACGGACCCCATCATCTTGCAAGACGGCTTCGAGAGCGGCGATCTGAGCGTCTGGACGCAGAATCCCGTTAACGGCCGCTACAGCCTATCGACGGATCCGACACGCGTGCATTCCGGCACGCAGTCCCTGCAAGTGCTCTTTACCCCGACCAATACCTACAGCATGATCACCCGCTGGTTCATGCCGGGCTACGATGAAGTGTACGTCAAGTTTTACGTGATGTTTGAGGAGAATTTTGACGAAAGCTATGGATTGCACTTCCTCACGATGGCCGGCAATAACATCAACGATCAGTATTCCTCCTGGGGGAAACCGGCCATTGTTCCGAACGGCACGGATTACTTCTATGCCGGCGTTGATCCAGAATTCATCAACGGCGATGCGCCGCTGAAGCCCCTGCACTTTTACACCTATTGGCCGGACATGACCTGCTGCTATGGGAATCGTTTCTATCAGACCTCACCCAAGATCCCGCTGGTGGGTGGCCAGTGGCAGGAGGTCGTGTTCCATATCAAGCTGAACACCCCGGGCCAGTACGACGGCAGCCAGGAGCTGTGGATCAACGGCGTCAAGAAGATCAGCGTGCAGAACATGCGCTGGCGCACCACCACGGACTTGCGGCTCAATGAAATCCGGTTTGACGATTACATGTCTCAGGGCCCCACGACCGAGCACCTCTGGATCGATGACGTGACCGTCTGGCGACCATAAGGCCTCTCACGAGTACTGATTAGGCCGAGTTCGTTTTTGGCGCCGGGGCGGCGGTGACGCCGCCCCGGCGCTGTCATCTCGGTGACACTCTGTTGGTCCGAAAGTTGCTGCCCCCGCGAGCAGCCATGCCTTCACTGAGCGGTTGCACACTGTCGGGAACGGAGCGGGCTGTGCGCTGCGCCGCGCTCGTCGCTCTGGTCCTCCTCGCTTCAGGCGTACCAGGGTCGAGCGCGTCGGGGAGCCAGACGCGCTCAGCTCCGCAACCAGGACCGACGGACAGCGTCATCTTTGAGGACAGCTTTGAGCGCGGCGACTCAAGCCTCTGGCAGCAGATTCCCGATAAAGGTCGCTACAGCATCACGACCGATGCCGCTCGGGTGCATTCCGGCACGCACTCCCTGCAAGTGCTCTTCACCCCGACGAATACCTACAGCATGATCACCCGCTGGTTCATGCCGGGCTACGATGAGATTTATGTCAAGTTCAACGTGATGTTCGAGGAAGGCTTCGATGAAAGCTATGGGCTGCACTTTCTCACAGTAGCCGGCAACAGGATCGACAATAGTGAATCCTCTTTCGGCAAACCGGCGATCGTTCCTGATGGTACGGATTACTTCTATGCCGGCGTTGATCCGGAATTCATCAACGGCGATGTGCCGCTGAAGCCCTTGCATTTCTACACGTACTGGCCGGATATGACGTGCTGCTATGGGAATCGCTTCTACCAGACCTCCCCCAAGATCCCGCTCGTGGCCGGGCAGTGGCAGGAGGTCGTCTTCCATATCAAGCTGAACACGCCGGGCCAATACGACGGCAGCCAGACCCTGTGGATCAATGGCGTCAAGAAGATCGATGTGCAGAACATGCGCTGGCGCAAGACCAGGGATTTGCGACTCAATGAAATCCGGTTCGACAATTACATGTCCCAGGGTCCCACGACCGAGCATCTCTGGATCGATGATGTGACCGTCTGGCGACCTTATCGCAGGAGCCCTCGATAGACGTCGAGGTGCCGTTCGATCCACTGCTCTGTGCCAAACCGTTCCACCAAGCGTGCTCTGGCAGCCTCTACTCGTTCCCGGGTGCGAAGCCGTCCTGAGTGGATATTCCGGAGGCATGCCGCCAGGGCTCCCGAGTTTTCCGGAGGCACAAGACACGCCTCCGCCTCGGAGACGATGTCACCCACACCCCCCACGTCGGTTGCCACGATCGGGACGTCGGCCGCCATGGCCTCGAAGAGCGCCATGGGTGTTCCCTCCGAGCGGGAGCTCAGCACCCAAACGTCGAAGGCCCGATAGAACTTGGCGGCGGCTTCCACATATCCGTGGAAATGCACCCGTGCTCCCACTCCGGATTCCGCGACCAGAGCCTGGAGCCTCTCCTGCTCGGGACCGCCTCCGATGATGGACGCATCTATTGGAAGGTCGCGGAGCTCGTTCACGGCCCGGAGGAAGATGTCACATCCCTTGACGGGGATCAGCCGCCCTACCCAACCCACGATGAACGCATCGAGGGGAAGACCGAGGGCGTTTCGGGCCTCGACGCGGGGCAAGGGACGAAAACGCCCGTCCCAGGCGTTGGGCACCAGGCGAATCCGCTCCGGGGGAACCCGGGCCCGGCGGACGGCGGCGACCAAAGGGCGCGAAACGGCCACGACGGCCTGAAACCTGCGCAGCAGCCGAAACTGCAGCGCTTCGTAGACCGCCGTTCGCCAGCTCATCCGGCTCGAGCCGTGCACCGTCGTCACGGTGGGAATGCGTAACGCACGGGCGATGCCGGAATCCAACAGGTCCGTTCGATACCCATGGGTGTGGACGATGTCTGGTCGGGTCACCTCCAGGAGGCGACGAACTTCCCGTCGCTCCTGGACGTAGCCGCGTCGGGCAACGAGGATAGGGGACACGGGTACCCCCTCCTCTTTCAGCGTTCGCAGGACCGAATGCTCGTCGGGGCTCGAGTGAACAATCGCCGCTACACTCACCTCCACTCCCCTCCGGTGGAGCCCGAGTGCGAGCCCGAGCAGGACGCTTTCCGCCCCTCCTACCCCGAACGGCCCCGGGGCGGCGATATGGACCACCTTCATGGGGCGGGTGCGTGGCTCCGTGGTCCGTGCGGTCCGCGAGGCCTCCACCGATCCCGAATGCGCCAACCTTATGCTCCCTTCCGTCCTTAATCCCGTGCGGACCGCCGTCAGAGGCCTAGTCGTCTTGTGGTGAGTGGGCCAGCGGAGCACCTCCGGCCGCCCACCGCAACGAGGGGTTGGCAAGACGCGTGCTCAACAGCGCAGTGCTGCGTCGCCGCCACAGCGCGCTCTCGGCGTCGAGACTCACGAAGCGCCTGGCACCGTTCCTGCGCTGACACACCCCGACGCGAATCGGAAGCGGGTCCTCGAGAATGTGCGGTCTTGTCGCGATGCTCGGTCTCGCCGGTCGACAGGCAGACGCGGCAGTCCTGACCCGGATGGCCCAAAGCATCGCCCACCGGGGCCCGGACGACTCCGGCCTGTACCTCGATCACCAAGTGGGCTTCGGGTTTCGCAGACTCTCCATCCTCGACCTGAGCCCCACCGGCCATCAGCCCATGTGCTCGGAGGATGGCCAGCTCGCCATCGTCTTCAACGGCGAGATCTACAACTACGTCGAGTTGCGGGATGAACTGCGGGGCGCCGGCTACTGCTTTCGATCGACCAGCGACACCGAAGTCTTGCTGGCGGCGTACCGCCATTGGGGCGTGGAATGCCTCGCCAAGCTGAACGGGATGTGGGCGTTCGTCATCCACGACCGCCGCAACGGCGTGCTGTTCGGGGCGCGGGACCGCTTCGGGGTGAAGCCCCTCTTCGTGCACCGAGCAAGCGACTGCTGGCTCTTCGCCTCCGAGGTGAAGGCGATACTGGCTTCGGGCCTTTATGCACGAGACACAAACTGGCAGGTCGCTGCCGACTTTCTCATCGACGGCAAGCTGGATGAGACTGCGGCGACCTTTTACGCCGGCATCGAGCAGCTCCCTCCGGGATGCGCGTTCGAGCTCCGGCTCGATGGCCGGTGGCGACAGTGGACCTACTGGTCTCTCCCAGTCGTCGAGCGGGAAGCGCCTCCGGATATCGAAGAGACGTTGGCAGAGCTGCTCGAAGACGCCGTGCGCATCCGGCTGCGGAGCGACGTTCCTGTGGGGGTCTGTTTGTCCGGGGGGCTCGACTCCACGGCGATCATTTGTGCCATGGCGCGAAACCGTGGTCAGGCGGCGCCACTCCTGGCCTTCTGCTATCACGAGTCCGCGTTCGATGAACGCGCCTTCATTGCCGACACGCTCGCGCAGACTGGCGCTCTGTTGCGACGCATATCGCTCACCCCAGCGGCGATGTGGGAAAGCCTGACGGAGGTGTTGCGGTTCCAGGATGAGCCGATTATCTCGGGAGCGCCAATCGCCGGATTCCACCTGATGAAGCTGGCGGCGAGCAACGGCGTCAAGGTTGTGCTCAACGGCCAGGGATCGGATGAAATCCTGGCGGGCTACCCGAGCTACTTCCACGATTACTGGTACACGCTGCTCCGCACCGCGCAGGTCGCTCGAGCATGGCACGAGATGCAAGAGTACGCCGCCGGGTACGGGACCAGTGCCGGGCGCCTGTTCCTGCGCTCCCTGACCCGCGTGTTCCACCATCAGCTGCGGCGCTTCAAGCCGTATCGCAGCATTGTGCGCCAGCGGGATGGTCGCCGCCGCACGCAGCGCTGGTTTGTACCGTCGCTATTCGAACGTCTGCGTCCGAACGACGTGGGCTACCAGGACCTGGACTTGAACGCCGTACTGAGACGCTCCGTAGAACGCGCTCGCTTACCACACTACTTGCGGCTGGAAGACCGCAACTCGATGGCCCACGGGGTCGAGGCCCGCCTGCCCTTCATGGACTACCGCCTAGTCTCGCTCGCGTTCCGGCTGCCCGCCGACCGCAAGATGCAGGGCGCCTGGAACAAGGCTCTCCTCCGCAGCAGTCTGCGCGGCCGCATCCCCGAGTCGGTGAGAAGCCGCGTCGACAAGATGGGCTTCCCCACGTCGTTGCACGTGTGGGTGACTGACGTCCTCGCCGAACCCCTGCGTGACATCCTCAGCAGTCGGGCCGCCCGCGAACGTGGGATCTACAACGTGGACGAAATGGTGAGCTCTCTCGCGCACAACCACCGCGTCGAGCCCGAGGCCGCGCTGCAGCTGTTCCACGTGGCCGAATTCGAGCTGTGGCACGATATCCATCGCGCCTGAGCGGCTCCACTCCGCGACGCTGCCTCCTCGCGACACCCTGTTGCGGCTGAAGCACAGGCCCAGGCGGCTCGTGCTCGCGCATCTCCGCGTCGGCGGGATGCACCGAACGGGTGCGGAACTTGCTTCAGGCCGCGGCGCCATGCCCTCCCTTGGGGCCTCGACGCCGCCTCGCATCGAGCCGGGCTCGACGCGGGTCGCGCTCACGTTTCTCCTCTTGGTGGCCGCCTGCACGCCGCGAGATGCGGTTGGGCCCGGCGGCAGCCGGGGTACGCCCGCCCTCAGCGCCGACCGCCGCTTCGATCCGGCCCCGGCGTTCTATGTGTCGCCGACCGGCTCCCCCTCCGGCGACGGATCGGTCGCGCATCCGTGGGACTTGGCGACGGCCCTCAGCGTCCCCGCCGCGGTGACGCCGGGCAGCACGATCTGGTTGCGCGGCGGGACCTATACGAACGCGGCAGACCCGAGAGGCTTCGAGAGCACGCTGACGGGGACGGCGGACGCCCCCATCGTGGTGCGCCAGTATCCT
>Ga0137371_10004806_pt1 | contig 10585 bp, 14 predicted proteins | sample SagtaG_7_FD_104919 | JGI IMG/M metagenome (GOLD analysis project Ga0137371, IMG submission 104919) | Vadose zone soil microbial communities from Sagehorn Ranch, Mendocino, California, USA - Sage1_R_40_16 metaG | ecosystem: Environmental > Terrestrial > Soil > Vadose zone | place: USA... | reverse complement strand
GGATCGGGTAGGGATCAGGGAAGCCGGATCGGGGCCCCGCCTGCCCGCGCCAGGTCCAGCTCGAACCAGACGACATGGCCGCGGCGGCCGCCACTGGACCCCCAGCGGTTGGCCAGGGCATCGAACAGTTCCAGGCCGCGGCCGGTGAGCGCGTCGGGGAAGTGGACCCGGCGGCGTGGCCGATTGGTGGAGCCGCCGTCGTAGATCTCGACCCGTAATCGGCCCGAGCGGTCCAGTTTGCAGACCACTTCGAAGCTGCCGCCTTCGTCGCCGGAGGCCGAGTGCAGCAGTGCGTTGGTGACCGCCTCGCTCACCAGCAGCACCGCCACGTCATGCAGGGGTGAGGCGGTTCCAAGGAAGCCTCCAACCAGGCGCCGTGCGGCGCGCACCTGGTCGGCGCGACCGCTGAAGGTGCGGCGAACCGTCGCCGGCACCGACCAGGTCGCGCCGAGCCCATTCCCTACCATCGTCGCGGGCTGTCTCCTGACTGGAAAGCGGTATTGCGATCCTGCGCAGCCGCAGTACCCATCCAGAAGCGCAAGTACCCATCCAGTGCTGCCCCTCAAACTCCTCCGTTGTACCGATCCCGCCGGACCAAGTGCCGCGGGCGCTAGCGGCAGCGCCTGTCGCTAGCCGCGCTGCTTCGCCGTCGTGGTCTTTGGCTTCGCTGGCTTCGCCTTCGCGGCTTTCTTTGCCGGGGCCTTCTCGACCCAGCGGCCGACCTTGAAGGCTGAGGGGCACAGGTCGGCCAGTTCGCAGCGGTCGCAGCGGGGGTCCTTGGCGGCGCAGACCTCGCGGCCGAACCAGATCAGGCGGTGCGAGAAGACCGTCCAGTCCACCTTCGGGAGCAGCCGCATCAGGTCCTGCTCGGCCTTGACGGGGTCGCTCGCGCGGGTCAGGCCGAGACGCCGTGACAACCGCCCCACGTGGGTGTCCACCACCACGCCCTCATTGCGGGCGAAATATGAGCCGAGCACCACGTTGGCGGTCTTGCGCCCGACCCCCGGCAGCTTGACCAGGTCCCCCATCTGGTCCGGCACCTCGCCGCCGTGATGTTCGAGCAGGTAGGCGGCCGCGCTCTGGACCGACTTGGCCTTGTTGCGGAAGAAGCCGGTGGGATGCAGGATCTCCTCCAGCTCTGCCCGGTCGGCGCCCGCCATGTCGGCGACGGTCGGGTAGCGGCGGAACAGCTCCGGGGTGACCTTGTTGATGGTCACGTCAGTCGACTGGGCCGAGAGGATCGTCGCCACCAGCAGCTCCCACGCCGAGCCGTGGTCGAGCGCGGTGGTCACGTCCGGGTAGCGTTCGGCGAGCCGGGCGTGGATCTCCGCGCAGCGAGCGGCCTTGGCGGCCTTGGACTCACGCCGGCTGGTCTTGACCGCCGTGGGCCGTGCGTCGTCGGGCGGACTCGGAGGCGTCTTCGACTCGGGTTCCGGTGAGGATGACGGCATGGTCTGAGCTTATCCGACCAGCCGCTTGAGTGGCGCGCGCCAGCTGCCGAAAAGGGAACCGGACGATCACGTCCGGGACCGCCGCCGGACCGAACGAGAAGAGGAGCCGCCGTGACCGAGGATCCCTTCACTGGACAGCTACAGAGCGAGCCGCTGGTTGGCCTGCGGGCGCTGCGCGAGGCGCTGCGCGAGGAGGAACGCCAGGTGAGCTATTGGCGCCGCCTGGTTCAGGGCCGGCTCGACCTGGCCCGCACCGCCCTGGCCGGCGGCGAGCCGAGCGCCGAGGACATGGCGGTTGCCGCCGCCACCCGCGAGCGGCCAGGTGACGCCCGAGCGCGGCGCTCGCCCGCCTTCACCGGCAGCCTGCGGGAGAACCCGCTGGTGGACGACGCGCCTACCGGCGACCTGGCACGGCTGTGGGAGACGCCGATGCCATGGGACGACGCCAGTCGGCTCAGCGAGATGGCCGAGGCTCTGGGCGAGGCCGAGGCGGCACTATCGGTCTATCGCCGCACCCTGCACCAGCGCATCGACGCCTGCACCGCCGAGCTGGTCGGGCGATACCAGCGCGACCCGGGAGAGCTTGACCGAATCGTGCCTATGCGGTAACCGCATCTCCCTTCACAAACTGCGCGATCCTTCGTACGCTCTGCTGTAGGAGGTGTACGCGGGATGGGAATGGGCATCCGGTTCGGTGCCCGGCAAGCCGGGCGAATGGCGTTGGTGGCGAGCGGAGCGGCCGTGGGCACGCTGGCGGCAGAGGTGTGGGTGGCGACCCGGCACCGGTTCCTGCCAGCAAGCCAGCCGCACGAGATCGACTGCGTGCTCGGGCCTGAGGACGGGGAACCGCTGGTTCTCGCGGTGCTTGGTGACAGTTCCGTCGCGGGGGTCGGCGCCGACTCGGCCGAAACGACCCTGACCTACGGCGTCGCCCAGGTGCTGGCCGAGCAACACCGAGTCACGCTGCACGCCCTTGGCGTCTCCGGCGCACGGCTCGCCAACGTGGTCACCGAGCAGCTGCCACAGCTCGCCGAGATCGACCCGGACGTGGTGCTCGTCTGCGTCGGCACCAACGACATCACCCACTGCACCCCGATGCTGGAGGTGCGCCGCCAGTTACGGCTGCTCGCCAGCGGCTTGGAGACCGTGGCACCCGATGCCGTCAAGGTGGTCTCCGGGCTGCCTCCAGCCGAGACCTCGCGTGCCTTCCGCTGGCCGCTGCGCAACGTCCTCGGCACCTGGGCGCGTGCCTACACCCGCCTCTACAAGGCCGAACTGGAGCACCACGGCATCACCGTGCTCGACATCGCCAAGGTGACCCGTGCCGCCTTCCACCGGCGCCCGGAGATGTTCAGCGACGACTGGTTCCACCCCTCCAGCACCGGCTACACCTTCCTCGGCACCCTCTACGGCGCCGCCGCCCGCGACGCCCTGGACAACGCCCGCGCCGCCACACCGGAACCCCCCGAGGCAGCGGCAGGCGAGCCAGGCACAGCCCTGGCCGACGACCTGGCCGGGTAGCGCGAGACGGCGGCTGGCACCTCTCTCAGCGGCCGGCGCTGATGGCGAAGCGAGGGGTTACGCCGAACAGGCGCCTACTCGGGGGGAGCGACAGGCGCTGGACCCATTCGACGTCGTGGAGGCGCTCCAGGCGGGCGACCTCCCAGCCGGCGCGCTCCACCAGTGCGACGAGCTGGTCGGGGGAGGCGCCGCCGCCGAAGGGGAGTTGGTCGAGGACTGCCGGGTCGTAGCTGGCGTGGTGGTGGTCGGGCTCGCCGCGGAGGCGCCGCAGCAGCTCGCGGGCGCGGCTTCGCAGCGCCTCGACCGGGTCGATATTGCCCCACATGCCCTCGAACAGCACCAGCCGTCCGGCCGGCGCCGCCGCGCGCCAAGCGGCCAGCGCCCGGCCAGGGTCGGGGAGGGTCCACAGCAGATGCCGCTCGATCACGGCGTCGAACGGTCCGGCTGGCGGCTGCTCGGCGCTGCCTTCGACGCACTCGATCGCCAGGCCCTCACGGGTGGCGACAGCTCGCAGCCGATCGAGCATCCGCGGCGACAGGTCCAGCGCCGTCACCTGGTAGCCAAGCCGGGCGGCCAGCACCGAGAGGAACCCAGTGCCCGCCCCCGCGTCGAGCACTCGCCCGCCACCAGCCGGAGCCGGCAGCAACCGCGCCAGCGCCCCATTCCAAGCGGCTCGCTCCGCCCCCATGGCAGGCCCATGGCTAGGCGACCTGTCATAGCCGTCAGCGTCCACCACTATTCAACAAACACCGATCGTGCTATGCTTCTGACCAGGGAAACGGCGCAGGGGAGCATGCGATGAGTGGTATGCGGTGGCTGGCCTACGCGCGGCTCAGCAAGGAAGAGCAGCGCCGTAGGGAGTCTGAGAACGTCGGCATTCAGCTTGGCGAGTGCGCGACGTGGGCGGCCGAGCATGGTGACGAGATCATTGCCTCGTTCAAGGATGACGGCATCTCCGCTAGCCGGCACTCTAGGCAGAAGCGTATGGACTTCGAGCGCATGGTTGCCATTGTCAAGGGCGACGGCTGTGACGGCATCCTTTGTACCGAAGTCCAACGTCTGTACCGGCGACCGCGTGAGCTTGAGAGCCTGATTGAGCTTGCGGAGGCCGGCATGCCGTTCGTGATCCAGATGACCAACGACAACCGCTACGACCTTGGAACATCGGATGGAGTACGGGCGGCGCGTGAGCACGTCGCGGCTGCCGCATACGAGTCCGACAAGATCGCAGAGCGCACGCGGCGCAAGAAGGGCGCGAACGCTCGGAGCGGCAAGTTCGACGGTGGCGGCCGGCCCTACGGGTACGAACGCGATGGCGTCACTGTGGTCGAAGCGGAGGCGGCGCTCATCCGAGAATGGGCAACCGCGCTGCTGTCCGGTCAGTCGCTCAAATCAATGGTGGACGAGTTGAACCGGAACGAAGTACCGACTACGACCGGGCGCGGCAGGTGGCGACCGGGAACCATTCGGCCGATTCTTCAATCGACGCGGGTGATTGGGATGCGGTCGCACACCACCACCGTGAAGAAGAACGGAAAGCTCGTCGAAGTCACCAACGAGTATCCGGCGCAGTGGCCGGCGATCCTCGATCGGGAGGTGTGGGATCGGGTGCAGGTGATCCTCAACGCAGAGGAGCGGTACAAGGGTCATCGGGGACCGTGGGGAACGTATCTACTGACTGGCCTGGTCTATTGCGAGTGCGGGCTCCCCGTTATCGGCGCGGCAAAGCGCGACCGTCCCGGCTTGCCTGTGAAGCGGCGCTATGTCTGCCGGAAGACGACCTACAACCCGAACGCTTGCGGGAAGATGGGCCGTTTGGCCGAACCGGTCGAGGCCTTCGTGACTGAGTACGTGTTGGCCGTGTTCGCAAGTCCGGAGTTCGCGTCCAGGTGGCAGCATTCCAAAGAGCCTGATGTGGCGCGGCTGCTTGGTGAGCGCCAGCAGCTCACTGACGTTCGTGACGACCTTATCGAGGATCACACGCAGCGGATGATCACGTGCCGCGACCGCGAGCAGCGAAAGAGCATGCAGGCGGATCTTGCCCGGCAACTGGCACTGGTCGACGGGAAGGTTACTGAGGTGAACCGGCAGCTCGAACGCGCGGCAGGTGCGCGCGTGTTCACGAACCTTCCGCCCGGTGCGAGCATCCTAGAGGCGTGGAACGGCGCCGACGTGCATGGGCGCCGTGGACTGATGCGGCTTGCAATCGAGCGTGTCGTGTTGCTCGGCGGCGGTCAGCATCCGGGGATGCGGACTTGGCCGGCTGCCGATAGCCCGGGGTTCGAGCGCGCGAAGGCTCTCGGCGGTCCCTGGTACTTCATCCCGGAGTCTGTGCAGATCAAGCCAAGGGCATAGCCGCCGGGCCGCAGAGAGAAGCACTGCCGGCGGGGAGAGGATGCGCGGGAGAACAGGCCGCGCAGGTCTTCGCGGTCCCGTCCGGGCGCGGACGCCCTTCGGCGTTTCCGGTCCTCCGCGACCAGGGACCGCATCAGCCGGCCGGGCACGGCAAGGCTGATCCAAATCCGTCGCGGGACATGCCGTGCGGTTCGCAGGATCATTCACGCAGTCCTGACGCGCATGCTCGCCGTGTCTGCTCGACTTTGGTCAAGGCGCGTTGAGGGTACGAGATGTCACCCAGGTCAGCCGGGAGAATGACCCTGCTCATTCATCGTCAAGTGCCTATAAGCTCCCTTCCGCAACTGCCCGTAGTCGAGATCTACGCCAACCTGATCTGGGAGGTGTGCCACGTGCAAAGAGCATAACCATTGGCTGCGCGGTCCCGATGAGGTAGGGAGCCCTGTGGGTTCGCGGGTGGTCGGGCCGCCTCGCAGGATGTCGGCGTGCTCTGGTGGCCGTGCGCGGCGACGAGTCCTCCCATAGGCTGGTTTCTGCCTGGTCGCCGACGCCGGACCACCGGGAGCAAGCACGGAAGCCCCAAACGTCCGCTAGGGCTCGAGCGGCAAGGCCGTGGCCGCCTGGGCCACAGGCCCCGGGCCTGCGATCATGAGTCAAGTCGTCTTGATCAACTCTGCAAGAGCATGGGTACGATTCGCCCCGGTCCGGACATAGAATCTGTGCTGTAGTCGCTGTCTGGTCAGTGGGGCCGCTCGTGTTCTTGAGCCAAGCAGCTCAGGCTGTGGGCCTTCCTGCGATCGTCGTCTTGGTAGGACTGTGGACGAAGCTGATGATGACAGTCTGCAGACAGCTGGCATGGGGAGGCTCGAGTCGAACGCTCTCGGTGCGTTCATCTAATCTCGGTCCTGCGCGATAAATGACCCAAGAAGGTCCTCTGGCGGCGATCCGAGCGCTTGACCGAGCATTTTGATGAGAACGACACATAGATTCGTCAGGCCGCTGACTAGCGGAACGATCCCCTTGTCAGCCTGAATTATTCGGTTCACGCTCCTTGTGAATTCATCGCCTCCCCCATGTTCCAGCCACGTCGTGACCACAGCAGCGGCCCGAGCGTTTGCATGCATTTGGGAAGGGGACCACGCTGGCGGATCCTTTGAGGGACTTACTAACCTCGACAGAGGGTCCTCAGCACGAAGGGCATCGTCGATAAGGTCGAGCGCGCGCGGCTCCGGAAAGGTCTGCCATGAGAGTTGTCCCTGACTCCCTGGCGCCGGCAGCCTGAATACGGCCGGATGTCCTTCCCCTTCAGTGTGCGCAATACCCTCCCTCATCTTCGTCAACGCCGCGTCGCATCGATGAATGAGAATGCGAAGCACTTCTTCTTCAATCAATCGGAAGCCGTCCATGGCTTCTTTAACCAGGGGCATGATCGAGATCTGCTCAGGCCAAACATTCAGGAGCGTCCTTGAATGATGGCTCCATGAGAAACGTGCGATCAGAAGCTCTGGGCGGTTGAGATACATCTCGATAATCGACTTGCCCTGCGAATCGCGTGAGACCTTCATACCTGATACTGGCGGACCACAATGTTGGGCATAGTCCCTGAGATTGTAGAGAAAGCGGTAGCCAGGATAGGTGTCGAACGCTCGCGAAGTCGCACGCTTGAAGCTGCGGAACTCCTCGCTACCCTCGCCGAATTGTCCCACAAGAAAGTCGCGTTCGCTCTCCAGGTAGAGACGAGTAGAGGCGAGCCAATTGGTCATCTCCCCCATGAATAGGATTGAGACCGAGCGCGTATCGACGGTTCGGAACCTTCCGCCCACTTTTTCAAGATTAGTGTAGGTGGCGAGCATCGAGGCCAATCTGGCATAGTTTCTTTGCAGGATCTGATACGTGTTCCGCTCGGATAACGCGCGGTATCTCGAAATAGCATCAAGATACGCCTCGCATTCCTGCTGACTGATCCGAATTCTAGCCTCTACTCGAAGCCCCCTCTGATCCGGCTCCTGGTGCCAAGTGCCGAGGGCAAATTCCTCACTCACCGCTATTCATCACCCTCTATCCAGTACCGCATCGGCGCAGCCAATCCTGGGCCTCACGAAGCAATAGCGACTGTAGCATCATCACGGGTTTTCCCAGAGCCTCGGCAAAGTTGCGAGATGCCCGTTTCGTCCGACTAGCCGGAACTGTGTTCCTGCCTTCGGACCTGCGACTTCCGCTGGAGGGTGGGTCCACAGGCTGCTCATGGAACCTCACATTTGCGACAAAGCGTGACTTTACCGACCCTGTGATTCGAGGCGAGATGCTGGCTGTGGCCCCTCGTACTCAGTTTGAATTTCGGGAGAGCCTCAAGTTGTCGATCTGCACAAGACCCTCGTCACCTGCCACGCGATCCCCGAACAGAACAAAGCAGATCTCCCAGAGGTTGTCCCAAGAAGCGTGAGGTAATTGGATATCAGCAAGACACAAACTCCGGGAGCGCCATAAGGATGATCTTGGCAGGTTAATTTGCCATTTTGCGATCTCCTGTTGACTCTGTTCCATAGGCGGACTCTTCAAACGCTTTATCTCAAGCTGAATGCTTGGTGCGTTGCCGTCGGACCACACGTCGAAACATAACCAGTAGCGACATCGCACGAACTCTTCCCAGTTGGCGAATTGAAGACGTGTGGCATAGCCGACAAATTGCGGGGGGGCATCAGCACTCGGTCGAAAATTAAACGCGAGTCCCAGCGCTCTTCCTTGGCCGCGATTGAGGAAGATCGCCGTGAGAGTCGTGGGATCGCCGGTTTCATGGTACACAAGCGTTGACCCACCTAGAAAATTAGATCTCATCATGCCGGCATCAAAATTGTCGATCAGGACCTCGTCCGGTAACACGGTGCATATATCCGAAATCGTAGTGAGCTGTTGCACAAGCTTAGCGATCCCCGCTGCTCGGTCCACGCGAAGGTCGATGTACAAGCGGTCTCGTAGCAGTGGAGGAATTTCAACGTCCTCAAGCACCACCGGGATTATGCGAATCCCCCGGTCCGACATTGCGCGGTTGAAGAACGCGTTGATTTCCTGACCGACCCACCGGGAGTTCAGCGAGGACCTTGATAGCAGCAGCACCAGCACATTCGCGTCTGCGATACCCGTCCCGATCTTTTCAACTAGAGAGTCGCCAGGCGTCAGAGACCAATGGTCATAGAATACTTCCAACCTAGCACGCTGAAGTGCCTGTGCGATCTCAGATGCGACCTTGTCATCACTTGACGAGTGACTGATGAAGACTTTGGGCATCGCTATGCTCCCGGTAACACAGGGCCGACGACAAGGATATGGTTCGCCGCGAAGCCCAATTGGACGCCGCGATGCCAGGGTGAGTCAAGCGTGGCCATCCAATTCCTCCTGCCCGTGGCAATCATCCCAACCGCGAAGCTGAGCGGACTCTAACACGACTCTCCCCTCGCCCGACATCCAGCAACGGGTAGCGTATCCGCGCCCCGGCGATACGACGGAACTCCAGTGCAAAGAGATCATCAGAACAGCCAGGTCGACCGTTGCACCCCCCACATGTTCGCCACACCTCGCCTGCACCTGGGCGCAGGGCCCCGGCAGATCACTTAGATGCCCGTTTCGTCCGACTAGCCAGGACTGGCGTCTCTGCCTTCGGACCTGCGACTTCCGCTGGGAGGGGTGGTCCACAGGTTGCTTGCGGCACGCCACATTTGGGACAAAACGTGACTTTGCTAGGGCCCGGCAGGAGAATGATCTTGGCTCATTCATCGTCAAGTACCCCTGAGCGCCCTCGTTGAGCGTTGGTGGCTATCAGGTCAAAGGCGCCTGCTCGAAGCACAGCCATGGCCGATCGTCGAATGAGCCAAAGGGAGCACTTTGCCCGCTTGTCTGGGTAACTCGAAAGGGATAGGTTGCCGCCATCTTGCCCGTGTGCTCCTGGCAAGTCCACGGAGGGCAGCGTGAAGGTCTTCATTAGCTGGTCTGGATCCACAAGTCATCAAGTCGCCTTGGCGTTGCACGACTGGCTGCCGGCGGTCATCCAGGCAATCGAGCCATACGTCTCTTCTGAGGATATTGACAAAGGGGCACGATGGAATACGGACATCTCCCAGGAACTCGAGCACTCAGGTTACGGTATTCTTTGCATAACTGCCGAAAATATAGCTGCCCCTTGGGTAAATTTTGAGGCGGGTGCATTGTCGAAATCGTTAGAGCGGAGCAGGGTGGCACCTTTCCTTTTCGGCATCCAGCGTACAGATGTAACCGGTCCTCTGTTGCAATTTCAGTCCACAGTCTATGAGCGTGAGGACGTACACAAGCTTGTTAGAAGCCTGAATAAGGCTTGTGGGGATACTGGGCTGGGGGTCCTAGACGAAAGCCGACTCGATGAGATTTTCGGCGTCTGGTGGCCGATGCTCGAAAAAAAGCTCAATGATATAAAGGACACGGCGCCATCGGTTGTAGGAGCTGAACGCCCTACACAAGATGTCCTTGCGGAAGTCTTGGAGCTTGTTCGTGGGCAGCAGAAAATGTTGTCCGATCCTTCAACGTTTCTACCCCCCGACTATGTTGCTTTCGTTATGGAACGTCATGGAAGGATTTCTGTTTCTAGAAGTGCTATTGAAGATCTAGCTAGGGCCTGGATACGCCTCGATCGCTATCTTGAACTTGAAATTACTCGCGACGAAGAGAAAAACGATCTCCCAGAGGAATTGCTGAAGCGGATCGATATGGTTCGGGCACCTCTTGAATACATATTGAGGCGACCGGGGGCTCTAACGAGGGAGTTCCTGTCGCGACGGCAGGCGTCATTGTCAGAGGAGTCTGAATAGCCGGATGTGCCGGCTCGCGCTAGTCGGGCTACAGCAGACGTGTCGGATCGGCTCGTCTGATGTGCTCGGGCGAACGCCATCGAGCTTTCGGCCCGCGACCCGGGGCCCGCATCAGGCGGCTGGGCAGGGAAGGCCGGACTGAGCATTGCCCAATGGTTGGACGGTAACTGATGCGGCGGCGGGCGGCGGCTTCATGAGGCAGCTCCGTGGCGGATGCTGGGCTCGTCGGGACGGCGGTAGCCGTGGTGGTGTGGCGCCCGGCCGGGGCCGAGCACGGCGCCGCTTGCGGTGCCGCGCGCAGGTCCCGGGCCGGGGCGCCTTGATCCTGTATGGAAACTTCTCACCGCTTACCGCGCGGTGATCCGGGCCGTGCCGCTGGAGCTGGCGTCGCTGCCCTGGATGCCGGCTCCGCTGCCGCTGCTG
>Ga0137371_10004804_pt1 | contig 10586 bp, 9 predicted proteins | sample SagtaG_7_FD_104919 | JGI IMG/M metagenome (GOLD analysis project Ga0137371, IMG submission 104919) | Vadose zone soil microbial communities from Sagehorn Ranch, Mendocino, California, USA - Sage1_R_40_16 metaG | ecosystem: Environmental > Terrestrial > Soil > Vadose zone | place: USA: California... | reverse complement strand
GCACGCCGGTACAAGCGCAGGGCCGACAGTTCGGTATCTGCGACCACGGTGGCTGATCGGGGCGCTCTCTCGAGCAGTGCGATCTCACCAAAGTACTCGCCGGGGCCCACTGCACCTATCCGCCGGCCCCTCCGCGAAAGATCGCCCGTCCGGACAGAACCGCGAAGAAGGCCTCCCCGAGATCCCCCTCGCGAAGGATGACCTCCCTTGGGCCGAAGCTGACCGGCTTAGTGGCGGCTGCGAGTCGGCGAAGCGGGCGTCGTGAGAGTCTCGAGAACAGGGAAACCGACGAAAGGAGATCCGCGGTGGGTCCTCTCGGGATGCGAGAAGGGCCTCGAGGGCCAGGCTTTTTGGTGAGGATGTCGGCGATCGCCATCGCGGGCGCCTGCATGTTCATCACTCCCGTTCAGAAGGCGTACAGCCCAGTCAATCCAGGAACAGTACTGTGCCGCGCTCCGCGGTAGGCGTCAGGGCGGCGAGTTACCTCACCAGGAAAGTCTTCGAAAGGCTCCGTTTGCCTCAGCTGGCAGCCCCCTGCCGCCGCCGGTCAGCGAGCTCGACGAGCTCCGATCACGGAGAGCGGCACGCCGACGAGCACGCAGGCGATGCCGGTTCGCTCCCAGAACACGCTGCCCGTCATGAAGCTTCCGTGCAGAGCGCCGACGCCCTGGAAGATCCAGATGACGCCGACGATCACGAGCAGGATCCCCCCGACGAGCGGCGCCCACCTCACGGTGACGAGCGTAGCGTCGGGCAGGCCAAACGAGACGTGAAACGTTGGGCGCAGAGCAGCGTACATACAGTTGAGAGCGGATCTCTCGGTGCAGGCCTGGCGGCGAAGGGCGGACATGGGAGCTGAAGCGACCGCACGTCGGGCGAAGAGCGCGAGCAACGGCGCATCACCTGTTGCCGGACGCAATCGCGTGCTCGAAGCCATCTCGGGTCTCGTCGTGGTGGCCGTTGCGCTCGGCGTCGGCCAGATCGCGGTCGGGTTCGTCGGTGAGACCGCCTCGCCCGTATTCGCCATCGGCCAGGCCGCGATCGACGGCTCGCCCGAGTGGTTGCGGTCGTTCGCGATCCGGAACTTCGGCGCCAACGACAAGAGGGTCCTGGTGGCTGGGATCCTCGTCGTCCTCGCGATCGGCTCGATGCTCATCGGGATCGTGGCGTCGCGGAGACCGTGGGTGGGCTATCTCGGGCTCGTGGTCCTTGGCGGCATCGGCGCCATCGCGGCGCTTTCGCGCCCTGCCGCGCGCCTCTCGTGGGCGGTGCCCTCCCTCGTGGCCACCGCTGCCGGCGCCGGGGCGTTCGCGCTGATCCGGTCCATCGGGTATCGGGGTCGCGAGTTTCGCGACCACGCAGCATCAACGGGGCGCGAACCTGCCGGTTTCGACCGCAGGCGCTTCCTCCGGGCTTCGCTCGCACTCACCGCCCTCGCCGCGGCCGGCGACCGGCTCGGTGCCTTCGTCAACGATCGGCGGCTGGCGACGGCCTCGCGCGCATCCGTTCGCATACCCACAGCGGCGAGCACCGCCGGGCAGCTGCCGCGAGCCGACGAGTTCCGGGTGCCGGGCCTGAGCCCGTTCTTCACGTCCGACGACGAGTTCTATCGGGTGGACACCACGATCTTCGTGCCGCACGTGCGCGCGGAGACGTGGAAGCTTCGTATTCACGGCATGGTCGACCGCGAATTGGAGATCGGCTTCAACGAGCTCCTCGCCCGTCCAATGATCGAGCGCGACATCACGCTCAACTGCGTCTCCAATCCGGTGGGAGGGCGCTACGTCGGGAACGCCCGCTGGATCGGGACGCCCCTGAAGCCGCTGCTCGACGAGGCCGGTGTGCACACGGGGGCGGATCAGATCGTCGGCCGCTCGGTCGACGGAATGACCATCGGGACGCCGACGGCGGTCGCGTTGGATGGCCGCGACTCGATGCTCGCCGTCGCGATGAACGGGCAGCCGCTGCCTTTCGAGCATGGGTTCCCTGTTCGGATGATCGTTCCTGGTCTTTACGGCTACGAGTCGGCGACGAAGTGGATCGTGGACATGGAGCTCACCACGCTCGCCGCGTACGACGCGTACTGGGTGCGACGCGGCTGGGCGCAGGTCGCTCAGATCAAAACCCAGTCACGGATCGACACACCGCACAACGGCGCGCACCTCTCGCAAGGCATGGTCCCGATCGCCGGGGTCGCGTGGGCGCAGCACCGGGGGATCTCGCGGGTCGACGTGCGGGTGGACGGTGGGCCTTGGAACGAGGCCTCCCTCTCAGCGCAAGACACGGTCGACACCTGGCGGCAATGGGTGTGGCGGTGGAGCGCGACAGCTGGCGACCACTTGCTCGAGGCTCGCGCCACCGACGGAACGGGCGCGGTGCAAACCGAGATCCCGGCACCGCTCTTCCCGAACGGAGCAAGCGGCCTGCACCGAATCGTCGTTTCGGTGGGGTGAAAAGAAGGACGATCACCGCGAACTCCTCTTGCTGAAAGAGGACACACGCGAAAGAGTGTGCCGATGCCGACTCGCATGCAGGCGCTTCTTCCGCTGCTCCTCGCGCTCGTCCTCGTGTGTGGCAATGGCTCGACCGTCTCGGCGAACGTCAGGTCGGCTGAATTCAGCTCCGAACAGCCCGCAGGCACGCTCGACAAGCACCAGAGCAACTGGGAGCCAACGGTCGCCACGGATCCACATCACACGAACCTTGTCTACCAGCTCATCACCGGCATCGGTGCCCGTCAGTGTTCGCCCGGCTGTCCCGGAACAAGCGTGCTGTTTCGCGCGTCGGTCGACGCGGGGACCACGTGGAGTCGCGAGCGGTTCGTGTGCGGGCTGGCGTGCCGTGGTGTCGGCTGGCAATACGACCCTCAGATCAAGGTGGCCGCCGACACGAACAGGCCATGCGGATGCGGCACCATCTACGTCGTGTTCATGAACACCTATAACCCGGGTGCCGTGCTCTTCAAGTCCCACGATGGAGGAGCGAGCTGGCGGGGGCCCATCACCATGAATGGGTCGCTCTCCTACATGGACAAGCCGGTGCTGGTCATCTCCCCCTCGGGGAGGGACGTGTACGTGGCCTTCAACGACAAGCTCGGCAATTACGTGGTGGCTTCCCACAAGTCCGGTGACCCGGGCTCGTTTCTTCCGCCGACTCAGGTGAACGGTGACGACGACCTATGGTGGTACGCGGACGGCGGCGCGATGGCGCCCGACGGGATCGTGTACTTCAGCGAGAACGGCGAGACCGGGGCGCAGCTCAATGTTGGCCATCTGGACGGACCCGACGTCGTCGCAGTGCTCCGGTGCTTTCCGAGCGCGACGTCGTCCTGCTCGGAGCCGGATCTCACGACATTCGGCACGAGCGCTGCTCCGCCCCCCTGCCCCGTGTTCCAATGCTACCCGGACTACTACGACGCCACCTCGTCTGTGGCCGTCGATCGGGCCGGGCACGTCCTCGTTGCCTATACGTTCGGCGTCGTACCGAACGGTCCGAAGAGCCTGTACACGGTGAGGTCGGGCAACGGGACGATCTGGCGCAGTCCCACGCTCATCAACGCGCGGGGCGACAGCAACGTTCCGCAGCTCGCAAGCGGCCCCGCGGTCGATGATTTTCGCTTGGCATGGCAGGACAACCGGACGGGCGCGTTCAACACCCGCGCTTCGACCTCATCGAACGGTGGAAGGAGTTGGTCGAGGCCGGTAAGGCTCTCGAACCGCGCCTCAGGCGCCCCGTACAAGAGCCCCGAAGGGTACACGTTCACCGACGGCGACTACTTCGGGATCGCCGTGAGCGCGACGGGGATCACCTATGCCATCTGGGGAGAGGCCGACGGCTCCTCGCTCTACTGCTGCGGGGACGTCTGGTTCTCGAAGGGCGCCTGACATCTTCGTGGTATTGCCCGCGAAGACATTCGTTCCCTGGACGATCGTCGGACCCCGCGTCAGGATGGTCCCGATGCGTCGGATCGTTGTGGTTGTTGGGATCGCCCTGCTTTCGTTCGGCATCATCGTGCCGACGGCTCGCGCTGCCTCGGTCTCGATCGTCGACTTCGGGTTCGACCCCGCCACCGTCAGGATCGGCCAGGGCGACTCGGTGATCTGGACCAATACCGGGACCCAGGTTCACACATCCACTCAGGATGGGCCGCTCGGGTTCTGGGACACGGGCCGGATCCGGCCCGGGGATTTCGGCGAGGTCGACCAGGGCGTGCTCGTGGCGGCGGGTGCCTATCCCTACCACTGCTCGATCCACCCGTCGATGCACGGCGTCGTGAGGGTCCTGCTCACGGTCGACCGGACGTCGGGTACCACGTCGACCGTCTTCACCTTTCGACTCGCGTCCGCGTCGCAGTCGGGCTTCACATACGATGTCAGAAAGCGCCGTGGGACCGGGAGCTGGGGCGTCTACGCGACGGGCGTCACGGCGACCAGCATCACCTTTCAAGCTTCTCGATCAGGGACGTACCGGTTCGAGTCCCGGCTGCATCGCACATCCGACGACGCCACGAGCGGATGGTCTCCGCCGAGGAAGATTGCCGTGAGTTGAGCACGTCCTCGAAACCTCATTCGATATTGCCTCGCCGCGCCAATGCGCCTTTCGGCTGGCGAAACGAGAGCGACCAACGCCGAATGAACTTCGTTCCTTCGGCGGATCGCTCCCTCCCAGACGTCGAGGTATGGTGCTTGCCTTCGACTGAGAAACGCAGTCGGGGGCAGGGAGGGAATCGATGAAGAGCGTCGTCGGGAGGTTCACGCGCGACGAGGCGAGCCGTATCGTCTGGGGCTTCGCCCTGCTTCTTCTCGTTGTGGCCGTGGTCTTGTCGTTCCTGTGGGAAAGCCGGGACCTTCGCTCCGCCCGAACGGACGCCCAGAACCGGGCAGTCTCCTACGTCACCGGGGCCCTCGACGGAGTCCTTCAAACGACTCCGCTGTCCTCTCCACTGGATGGGGTGGAGGCAGGTCACCTTGGTGCCGAGGTCCGGCGCCTGATCCTTTCCGACGGCAGGGTCTCTCGTGTTCGGATCTTCTCCCTTGACGGGCGTGAGCTCTTTTCGACCGATCGTGGTCGAGCGGTGCTTCCCTCGGATGTGATTCGCGAGGCGGGCGCCATCCCGACGACGGTGACCTCCGGGTCCGGCCCGAGCGGGCAACTCCAGACATTCGCCGCGATCCGAGAAGCCGGCATCACGACCGGGATCGCCGAGATCGACCAGCGCGAAAACCTGGTTCTCGGTCCCGTGCGGGAACGCTGGTCTGCGATTCGCATCGGATCGGTTCCGTTCGCTCTGCTCCTGCTCACGCTGTGGCTGCTGTCGCTGCGGCCGCCGCTCGCCCGGATCGGATTCGGCGTCCGGCTCTATCCGGAATCGGTCCCGGAGGGCCAAGCGCTTACCGCGACCGACCGACTTCGGGAGGTCGAATCGATCCTCTCCGAGGCGACCGAGCGTGTCGGCCGGGCGGAGGCGCGCGTTCAGGACTCCGAGGAGCGCCGCCGCCGTCTGGAGGGCGATCTCCAGCGTGCGCTCTCGGGCGCAGGGTCCGCGCCTTCGTCGCGGGCTCCCGCCAAGCCGAAGCTCGCCGTGGCGCCCCCGCCGAAGCTCCCGCTGTCGGTCCCGACGCGTGAGACCCAGAACCCCAAGCCGCTCCCCGCGGCGGCGCCGAAGGCAGAGAAGCCTGCGGCGGCAGCGGGCCCGCCGATACCCGTGTCGAAGGCACCCGCCGAGGACCGGAGGCCGTCCGGGGAATCGGTGACCTCACCGTCGGTCCCGAAGAAGCCTGCCGCTGCCGAGACCACCGGCGCGAGGAGAGAGGCTCAACATGCGAGGGTTGAGTCTCCCGCCGTCGGCTCGGAGGCTCCTCGGCCCGCAACCCAGACTCCTCAGCCCGCCCCGAAGCCGCCTCCGCTCTCAACGATTCCTCCGCTATCGGCGGCAGAAACTCCCCGAGCCCCAACCCCGTCTCAGCCACCGACTCCCGGCGAAGACGTGCCTCAAGTGATCGAGCAGGTGATCGAGGTGCCTGAGGCCGACGACGTGCCCACGGAGGCTGGCGAGGAGAAGGACGACGAGAAGCCATCTCCAGACGAGTCGGCGCTCGACGTCTTGATCCGGATGGTGGAGCCCTTGGACGAACCTTCAGGTCCTCCCCCCGCCGACTCGGGAGCCCTTCGGGAGGCCCTCGCTCGCACGGCCGCTCGGAAGAAGCCAGGCGCCCGCCGGGCTTCACACGGGTAGCTCACCGATCCCCGCGGTCGCGAAGCGCGGCCATCGAGCACGAGAGGGATCGCCTCGATGCTCAGGGTCGCCGCCGAGCGTGTCGAAGAAAGAAACCAGGAAGGCTCCGGCGACCGGCGGCGGAGCCGTGCGTCAAGGGAGGTTGCCTTCTGGATTTCGCCAATGCGCGGCGAGGTTTCCATGGGCGTCGCGGCTGGCTCGCCGGCGTGGCGATTGCCGGCCTGGTAGCCGCCGGGACCCTCTCGCTGCAACAGCGAGCGATCGATCGGGCGCACGCCGATTTTGGGGACTGGGCTGCCCAGTTGAGCAACCGGGTCATCGCGCCAGAGCTCCGCTCTCGTTCGCTGGACAAGCCGCTTGCCCCCCAGGCGGCGAGCGATTTCGCTTCGAGCCTCAGGGGGGACGTCGTTCCGACCAGCCACGAGATCGAGCGCATCCGAATCTGGGCGCCGGATGGGATCTTGATCCTTTCGACCGATTCCCGTGACCGCCGAGGTTCCCGCACCTCGGACAGTGCATCCATCCGAAACACGGTCAGGGGCGAATCCCTCGCCGCCAAGGCAGCTGGGGGGCAGATCTCGGCGTTCGTCGGCGTCCGGCCGGCGGGCTCCGCGCCAATCGGTGTGGTCGAGGTCGACGCCAATGCTGACCGGCTGGATGCAGCAGCCGGGAAACCGTTCAGCCTCGCACGTGCGGGCGCCGAGTCGCTCGCCGGCCTGTTTGTGCTCCTCGCCCTGTTCCCGTCGCTCGCGCGCCGTCGCGGGAAGCCAGCCGTCACGGGGGAGAAGCCGCGGGATGCCCACCCCACCGAGATCGCTCATTCGCCTGCTGACCATTCCCCTAGTGAGCTTTCGCGCATGCAGCAGAAACTCCAACACACCGCGGAATCGCGCAAGGCGCTCGAGGAACAGCTGGACCAGTTGCGGGCCCAGATCACGACGACCCGCCAGGAGGCTGAGGCCCGCCTCGCCCCGGTCGCCGAAGCCCTGAGGGCCGCGCAGGCGCAGCTCTCCCAGGCCGGCGTCTCCGCCGCGACCACCGCGCTCGAGGCGAAGATCGGTGAGCTCAAGGAGGCTCTCACGACAGCGCGCGCGCACGCCTCGGAGCTGGAGTCGCGGATGGGCGACATGGCGAGCCAAACGAGCGAGAGCCAGATCATCGCCGAGCGTTCTCAAACGGAGGCAGAGCTCGCGCGATCCAATCTCGCGGCCGTCGAACATCGAGCCAAGCACGCCGAGGCAGCGCTCGGCGAGGTGGAGGGTAGACAAGCCGACGCGGAGGCGTTGAACGCCGAACTGCGAGCCGATATCGGCAGACTCGAGGAGGAACTTCGTTGGGCACGCGCGCAGCAGACGGAAACGCAGCCAATCCTCCAGGAAGCCGCGACTCGCGCGCACGAGGAGCAGGAGCGCGCCCAGGACCTGTTCGACAAGGCGGGACGCGCTGAGGAACGCGTCGCCGGCGCGGAGGAGCGGGCCAAGCGCGCAGAGGCCAAGCTCGCGGCGCTCGAGTCACGACTGGGCGACGAGTCGGAGCGGGATGACCGCTCGATCGAGCGCGAAGCGGTGGTCGACGAGCTCCGCACGAGCCTTCGTGAGGCGGAAGAGCGCGCCGCTTCGGCGGAGGCTCGGGCGCAGGAGGCCGTTCAGGCCGCATCCGGCTCTGTGAAGGCCGAGGCGAAGATCCGCCGACTCGAACGCGCACTCGAGTCGGCCCGCTCGCGGGCTCGTGAGCTCGCTCACCCGGTCGATGAGGATCATGCCTCTCGTCTCGACGCGACGGAGCGCTCTGCGCAGAAGGCCGCGGACGAGCTCGCCGCCTTGCGGACGGAGGTCGCCAGTCTTGGCGATCAGCTGAAGGGAAGAGATGTGCCCGATCGGCCCGCCGCCGGCCTCCAGTCCGAGATCGAGCGCCTGGCTCGCGAGCTCGCCCGCACGCTCGAACGAGCGCACGCTGCGGAGGAACGGGGCACTCGCCTGGAGGCGGAGATCGCAGCGATCAGCCGGCGAGAGGAGTTCGGAGAGGTGCCTCCGTCGAGGGACCCGATTGACCTCGCCCCGAACCCCGTTGAGGCCGACGCCGGGGACGGGTTGACCCCGGACGCCGGAAGGGACGAGGGGCTGGAGCTTGCGCGTGCCGAGGGACCGAGCTTGCGGTCCCGTCTCGCACAGACGGCGGCCAGGAAGAAGAGCCGCGCTCCCGAGGAGGGTTCGGGCACCGACAGGTCGCGCGCCAGATAGATCGAGGCAGGCGGCCGTTCGGGCTCAGCGAGCCAGTGCGTCCACGACGTAGGTCTCTCGCAGACGCTGTTCGATGAGCTCGGCGTCCAGTCGAGAGGCGGGAGTCAGACCGTACCGAATGGCCGCGTCGAAGTGCTCGTGGCAAAGCGGCATCAAGCGTCCGCGTCCGAAGTATCCAACAGCGTCCGCCCGGCTTCGAAGTGGTCCCCATCGCCAGAAACAGAGGAAACAGACGAGTCCGAGCCGCTGCGGATAGCCGAACTGACCCCGGAACCCGAGCTCGTGCTCGACGACCCGGCCCCACAGGGCGACCCTGCCCAGCACCGCCGGGCTCTTCGTCCGACGAAGGGGGTCGGGCTCCCGGGTCGCATGCAGACCACACGTGCAATCGACGTTCGGGGCCGCGTGCATCCGCCCCAGCCGGCACATTGCCTCGGTCGCCCTCTGCGGAAGCCAGGGCCTCGCGTGACCGGCCACGGGTCGGAGCCTGAGGTTCGCGCCGTCGCGTCGGCCCGTCAGTTGCCAGGTGCGCCAAGCCACGACGGGTTCGGAGATCCGCTCGACCTCGAGATCAACGGCGAGCGAGACATGGGACATGTTCAGTGGTTCGGCTCGGCTGGTTGGGGCTCCTGAACGGGAGCCGGTTGGGGCATCGGTTCGGGCATCGGTTCGAGGGCCGGCAGAGGCAGATCGATGGGTTCGATCTCGATGATGCGTTTCGGGCGTCCGATATCCACTCGTCACCTCCTGCGACGACGAGGTCTCATCAAGACTACTCCGAGGCAGGCTCTCCGGGGAAGACCCATGAAGCAGGACCGGTTTGTCGCCGCGACCGGGCTCGAGGCCCACCGTTAGAGTGGGAACGGTGTCCGGCCCAGCGTTTGGAAGGCTCGTGCTGCGTTCGGAAGATCCGCGGTTTCTTCGCGGCGAGGGTCGGTACATCGAGAACATCGAGGTTCCAGGCGCCCTGCGCGCATGGTTCGTGCGGTCGATCGCGCCCCACGCGCGGATAACCGGCCTCGACGCTCGTGCGGCACGCTCGATGCCGGGTGTTGCGGCGGTGTTCACGGCGGAGGACCTCGGTCTCGAGGCACAGCCGCCGTCGGGCACGGTCGAGGGCGGGACGGGCGAGGAGCTGAAGGGACCGTTCGGACGGGAGATCCTCGCCCGCGAGGTGGTCCGGTTCGTCGGAGAACCGGTGGCCGTCGTCATCGCCGGGACCCGCGAGCAGGCGGCCGATGCTGCCGAGTCCGTCCGGGTCGACTACGACCCGTTGGAGGCAGTGATCGATCCGGAGGATGCGGCGGGCGACGGCGCAGCGCTTCTCTGGCCGGCCTTCGGCACGAACGTCTGTAGCACGTTCGAGAGCGATTGGAACGAGGATCCGCTCGAAGGTGCCGAGATCGTGGTCGAGGGTCGGTTTCTCAATCAGAGGGTCGCGCCGGTGCCGATGGAGCCGAACGGGATCAGCGTGGTGCCGGACGCCGCCGGCTCGTTCACCGCCTGGGTCTCGACACAGGTTCCGTTCGACATCAGAGACGACATCGCGAAGGCGCTCGGGGTTCCCAAACCAAAGGTTCGCGCGATCGCGCCGGATGTCGGTGGAGGCTTCGGCGCGAAGCTTCAGACCTACCCCGAGTATCTGGCGGTTGCGAGGTCCTCGCAGTTGCTCGCCCGTCCGGTGTCGTGGTTCGAGACGCGATCCGAATCGATGCTCGGGCTCACCCATGGACGGGCGCAGGTGAATCGCATCTGGCTCGCCGCCACCCGCGACGGGCCGATCAGCGGCCTGCGCCTGGACATCCTCGCGGACATGGGCGCGTACCCGATCGCAGCGTTCCTGCCAACGGGCACCGCGAACATGATCTCCGGCTGCTACGCGATCCCGCGGATCTCATACAGGGGGCGATGCGTCGTGACGAATACGACGCCGATCGGGCCCTATCGGGGCGCGGGACGCCCCGAGGCTGCGGCGGCGATCGAGCGCGGGTCCGATCTGCTCGCGGCCGAACTGCGGATGGATCCCGTCGAACTGCGAAGGCGGATCTTCAACCAACCCGACCCGTTCCCGTACCGATCGGCGGCCGGTGGCGGCGGCGACTACGTCTACG
>Ga0137371_10004794_pt1 | contig 10593 bp, 14 predicted proteins | sample SagtaG_7_FD_104919 | JGI IMG/M metagenome (GOLD analysis project Ga0137371, IMG submission 104919) | Vadose zone soil microbial communities from Sagehorn Ranch, Mendocino, California, USA - Sage1_R_40_16 metaG | ecosystem: Environmental > Terrestrial > Soil > Vadose zone | place: USA... | reverse complement strand
GCTCCGGGTCGCTCTCAAGACAGCGGACCCGATAGCCATCAAACGCTGCTCCAAAGGCCGGTTCAGGGATACCGCCTTCTAGTGGAGTGAGCATAGGCTGATAATTCTCATCCCCGTCCCGATCAAGCATCAGCAGTATTTTGCCCAGCTTGGGGAACAATGCAAAGACTTCTGCTTCCACGAGCTCCGGGTTCGGCACTGCAATGCGCGCCGGCAGCAGCGGCTCTGGGACGCTTCCACCGGCATCCATCGCGTATAGGCTTAGATGGCCGCCCTGGCCCAGATTGCTCAGGAAAAAGAGGCGATTGCCCAGCAGTTTAGGGCTGAGAAACAATCGCGCAGCAAGCAAAGATTCGATAGAAATAGTCATAACGTTCCTTTCCATCTCTGACATTCAGCATGCGAGCGAATAAGGACAGGCGCAGAGATTGCCTGGATGGCAGGAGCATTCACCGGGCGAGCCAGGTGAATACAGGTGTCCATCAGCGTTGCTCCACCTCAAGCACAAGGGACATTCCTGTAGCGGAGGCAGGGCATGCCTCCTGAAACTCCACCGACGCCTGCGAGGCCCTGGGAACCTCGGCTCGGCTGATCGGTTGAAACTCAAAGCGGAGAAAGAAGTCCGCTGCCGTGATCGTCAGCAGCACCACCTGGCACACTCCCAACGAGGCAGTATATGCGAGCACCTGCTGAACTAATGCCTTGCCCAGACTGTGCCCACGCTCAGTTGAAGCCACCGCGACGGAACGCAAGAGTGCGGTGTCGCCATAACGCTCCAGTCCGGCAGAGCCGATCAAGATGTCATCTCAAAAGGCCAGGAAAAAATCGGACAGATGGGCCTCCGCCCCGGCCAACGGGAGATCAACCGTCGCCAACAAGGCTGCAATCTTCGGCCAATCGTGTGGTGTTGCACGGCGCATGATCCAGGAACTCATCGCTGTTCCTCCTCACCAGATGGGATACCTGCTGTTTCTGCGGCCTCCGCTTGGAGGGCTTGGTGCAGCAACGCAAGTGCGTGTGCCACCTGCTCCCGTTCTGCCGGTGGGATACGAGCCATCACCCGTTCAGCATGGGCATTGAGCGTCTCGTTCAGTTGCTGAGAGCGCGTCTCGCCTGCTGGAGACAACGCGATCCGAATAGTGCGTCGGTCGGCGTCCCCCAGCGCTTTGGTCAGCAAGCCCTCCTGGACGAGCGTCTCCACGGCACGACTGAGCCAGCCCTTATCTAAGCTTGTGCGGCGTCCCAGATCTGCCAGGGTCAGGGGGCCGTTGCGGCCCACCTCGGTCAAAATCAGACATTGCGTCGAGGTGGTCCCATTGCAGCACGCCACCTGCTCGCGTTGTGAGTGGGCGTGCAGCCGGGCGACCTCTCGGAGCAATACCCCCGCCGTCGGTGTATCCATCAAATCTCTCCCTGTCAAATTGTTGCTAGTAACAACGTTGCTAATAGCAAGTATACTGGCGAGTAAGATCGTTGTCAAGAGCAACAATTCACCAAGGCCCCTTGGAAAGAGGGCACTCTGCATGAGACTAACTCCTGATATATACAGTGTACATGCCAAAACGCCTCACGCTTTCTGTACATCCCAATATTCTGCGGCTTGCCCGCACATTGCGTGAGGGGAGAGCCATGCTGATGGTGGAAGTCGTCCAATTCTTCTGGTCCCATGAGTTCACCACTGGAAGCATAAGATAGCTCATCCACAGGATAATTATGCAATTCCACCAGAAGACGTTGGCTTACGGGGGAACTCGCTTACGCACTTCGTTCTCGGTCTCCTCATGCTGTTCGCGCTTGTTGGCTTCTTCGTGAGTCCTGCCGGCTTCACTGGTCTGGCCGAGCGTATGCTTGAGATCATCATGATCCTCTGGCTTTGCTTCCTTCTTCTGCATGCTCCTTTAGCGCACGACAATCAATGCCCACATCAGGACGAAAAACGTAAGTACCTGCAGTGTCGCCCGGACCGCCTGCCACCGTTCAAACCGGTCCAATTTCGCTGTCAAGTCGGCTTCATCATCGGGCGTATTTTTGAGGCTGAGCATCACAGGAGCCGCCTTAAACGTTGCCAGGAAGTGGCCAATGCTCAGCAGCGAGGCGATGGTGAGTGACAACAACAGCGCCAGTGATTGATGCCCGACGTAGGCGACAATTGTGGCAAGAAAGGTGAGCAGTGCCGCACTGACGGCCCACACGGGGTAGACTACCAAGCCGTTCCCGAGATCGTTACCACGCGCAAAGGTGGCATAGGCGACCGCGCCGATACGCCGACGTGCGGGTAGCTTGACAAGAGACGTTTCCAGACTGCCACCCGCCAGCATTCCATTGACGACAGTTGCAATAATGATCAAGATGAAAAGCAGGGTCATATCATGGACCTCCTCTCTTTGCGTTGTATAAAAGAGGACCGATTCTTTCCTCCTTTTAGGCTATACTGTTCATGTAGGTGAGTCAAGTAAGCTTCAAACGAAGCTTACTCTTATCTACAGAACAAAAGGGAACGCACGTGGAACAACACACAGCTACAGCTTGCCTCTCAACAGAACAAAGAGCATAAAGGAGAAATGCCACATGAGTATTCAACCATTTAACATCCACATTCCCCAGGCCACCCTTGACGACTTGCGCGAACGCTTAGTCCGCACCCGCTGGCCCGACGAGGTGGAGGGAGCAGGCTGGGACTACGGCACCAACCTGCAGTACATGAAAGAGTTCGTAGCCTATTGGCAACACACGTACGACTGGCGCAAACAAGAAGCAGAATTGAATACGTTTGCGCAATTTAAAGCTGAAATCGACGGGAAGGAAATGCATTTCATCCACGAACGTGGTAAGGGCCCGAACCCGACACCGATTCTCCTCATCCATGGTTGGCCGGATTCATTTTACCGGATGCACAAGATTCTTCCGCTTCTCACCGATCCGGCGCGGTATGGCGGCGACCCTGCCGATTCTTTTGATGTCATCGTACCGTCGCTGCCGGGTTTTGGCTTCTCCGACCGCCCCAATGCTGGTGGTATGAGATCGACCCGCGCTGCCGCGCTGTTGGCGCAATTGATGACCGATGTGCTTGGCTACCGGCGATATGCTGCGGCAGGCGGGGATATTGGGAGCCGGGTCGCGCGCCTGCTGGCATTGGCCCATCCTGAGTTTCTCGTCGGTATCCACCTGACCGACATTGGCTTTCCAAGAGAGATCGCCTTTCCCCCTGACCTGTCTAATCCTTCTAGAGCGGAGCAGCAGTTTCTCGGTTCCGTTCAGGGGTGGTTCATGCAGGAGGGCGCATATGCAATGCTTCAATCGACCAAACCACTAACGCTCGCCTACGGATTGAATGACTCGCCCGTCGGTCTGGCCGGCTGGATCGTAGAGAAGTTCCGTGCCTGGAGCGATTGCGGCGGCGACATCGAGCAGCGTTTTAGCAAAGACGAACTGCTCACCAATATCATGATTTACTGGGTGACCGAAACGATCAGTTCCAGCGCTCGTCTCTACTATGAGGACGGCCGTATGGCGCCACAACTCCAAGCGGGGCAGCACATTGACGTCCCGGCGGCGGTTGCTATCTTCCCCAAAGACCTGACCCAACCGCCGCGTGAATTGGGGAAGCGCTTCTTGCGCGTCGAGCGCTGGACAGAGATGCCACGAGGTGGGCACTTCGCCGCGCTGGAGGAACCCGAACTACTAGTCGATGACATCCGGGCGTTCTTCCATGATCTCAAAGCGAAAAACTAGCCTGGCTACGGGAGAATGAGCAATCATGCCAAACCTGGACATTGCGCACCAGCGACTTTACAATCAACTCATCACCCAGCTAACGTTTACAAAGCCTGGCGATATTACCTTCGAGCTGTGATTACTACAAGGAGCGTTTCCTGTCTTTACGTCTGCTGGGCCTTGTCGTAAAGAGCGTACCAGGTATCATCATAGTAGGGAGAGAACAGATGCCCGGGCTGGATACGACTGGTGAAGTCTGTATGGCCGTTGAGGTACCAGTTGCCACTGATCTGAATGAACCAGGGGCCACCACTGGAGCCACCGGTCATACCGCAGAGGATGGAAACCACGGTACCACCCCCATGCTGCCAGGTGCTGCCGGTCAAACCTTCGCAGGACTGCCTGGTCTGGCCATCGAAAGGATACCCGGCGGGGTAGCCATAGACGTAGAAAGGTTGATTGACCGGCTGATTATAGGCCCAACCGGCACCGCCGACCAGGTCGGTCAAGAGACCCTGGCTATTGGGTGCCACGATGACCATGCCAAAGTCATGATGATAGTCGTTTGGCCTGGCGCCTATCCAATCGGAAGGAACCTCTAAATCGCGAGCGGCCCAGCAGCCATAAGACGTCCTGCCGTTCTCGTACAGAGGGCAAAAGATCACGTTCTGCACCCAGTTACCATTCAAGTAGAGGCAGTGGCCAGCAGAGTCAACCACACTCTGGTTGTTGCTCACGACTGCAGTACCAGAGCAGACGAGGTCTTGACCAGCGGCGTTGGTAAAAAAGACTTTCCCGACGGTCGAGAGGGGATAAGAAAAGTTCCCATTGCGAGGGAGCTGCCCCTGTTGCTGGGCCGCCTTACCCAGGCTTATGTTGATGCTCCCCTGTGTAAGATCAAATGCATGGCCGATTTGCTGATCGGCGTCGGTGGCAGCGCGCATGTTCACTGCTGTCCAATGCTTGACGGCGACGTCGGGGTTCGTATTCACCGGGTGCTCGATGATCGTCTCCGATGGAGCTGACCGCGACGTGGACAGAAAACGCACAAATGCAACCAGGTACACCAGGTATACACTGGCAAGCAAGCAAAGAAAAATCTTGCCAGTCAAGGGATGTAGAATGAGTCTATTCAGTTGTGGCATCATGCCTCTCACTTTCATCAAGCGTCGTGTGGACTAGAGGCGTGTGGAGGGCGTCGTGGATCTTGCTTTCCTCGTTCGAGAGCATTAACGTTCGGCAGAGGAGCAGCTTTGGCATTTCGCATTCTGTCCGCTGTCCAATACTTAAGGGCGTCATCAGAAGAAGAATCCACCGCATGCTTCATGATAGTGGCCGAAGGAGTTGACTTCGAAAAACGTTTCCATGCAAGCAGGTACACACCAACAAGCAAGCACAGAAGGGTCGTGCCAACCAGGGGCAGGTAAATGAGTCTCTGTTGTCGTGACATCATGCCTCTCTCTTTCAGAAAAGATGGTACGGGCAGAACGCGTGCGAAGGTATCATGCATGTCGTTTTCCTTGCTGCACTTTCCAGGAGCAGCGCTTGCCCAGGATCAGGATCGCGTTTCCTATAGAGAGAAGTATATCAGTATTTCGTGATTTTAAGAAGAGCGGAGGAACCGACTCACCGAACTAGGGCAGGAACTTGGAGTTGTGATTGAAGCTTTGGCAACCCATTCTGGTGCCAACAACTGCATTGCGGTATGACGGGCAGCCAGCGCATGGGCCACCAGCGAGTTTTGCAGCAATTCACTATCATCTATCATGCTTGTCCTCCAGTTGAAATGCACTCGACCAGTAACTGCTTACGGTTCGCCAGTTCTCCACGTTCAGGCAGTGCCAACCCGTGGTCGATCAGCAATGGCACTGCCTCAGCCTCAGTTCAGAGCGTGATTGCTCCAGCATCGGTTTTCAGCGTCAACGTCGCCTGGGGGGCAGTCCCTACATCTCCGTTTGCTGTCGCGACGGCCCCGACATGCTTCACGGTCACCGGGAAGCTTGTCCTGATCGAGCCAGCGTAGGTCCTGGCGTTCAGGTGGAAGCTGGTTGCTGCTGGCAGGGTCATCTCGATTGATCCTGAATTGGTCTCGAAGTCATACGTTCCGGTTGTGCTGATTGAGCCAGTGAAGTTGATACTGCCCGCATTCGTCCTCACGGTCGAACTTCCGCTCAGCGAAGTGTCGGTTATCCCGATGCTGCCAGCGTTGCTCAGCCAACGGGGAACAACATGACGATCAATACAATCAAAGCGATTACTCATGGGCTTCTCCGTCTGCGTGGCGCTACTACGGGCACTGCATAGTATCCCTGTGGTGGAGGGTATGCCTGCGGTGGTGCATATCGCTGTGGCAGTGCAGGATACCCCGGTGGTGGATACCCTGGAGGCGTCTGCTGCCCTGCAAATGCGGGTTGTGGCCGCTCACGTGGATCACGAGGGAGCCTACGCTGCTCCCCTGGTTGCTGTTCTGATGATAGTTCTTCTTTCGGCTGTTCGAATGACAGTTCCTTGCTGCTCATCTGTATCTCCTTTCTGAGCTATTGGACGATCACCGTCTCCTTTACAGTCGGATGGTACGCATCCTAAAACGCAAATGTGCCAACCTGTGTATACGTGTGACTAAAGGACCCTCCTTGAGGGATTGGTCCACCCCCAAAGATCAATACCGACTTTGCTACGCTATTCCAATGTTCATAGGGATTCTGAATGGCTCTCGCGTATGAGAACCATTCAGAGCCAATCCTGTTGATTCCTCCAAGCTTAGTGAAAGCCAAACCATCGCTGGCGGCGCTCCCATTCGGGGCCGTTCACCCCGCATCACGCACGATGTGAAAAACCGGAAAAACGAAGCCATCGCTGGCGGCGCTCCCATTCGGGGCTGTTCACCCCGTCGGCACTGTTAGCTCCCCAAAGCTGCACTGCTATAGCGAGTACAACCAATGCCATGAGCAAGAAGAGGATAATCATGTCTTTCTCCTTCCCTCCTGGGCTTCTCAGGAATGGGTTATCACTGCTTTCTGAGAACAGTAGTATCACTGTTGAGAGTCTACCTGGTGGAAGGCCAGAGCACATCTGTAGAACTACACATTCTCATTACCCATTTACACCTGAGTAACAGGAGCTCGCGGGAGGTCATCTTCACGGAGGATTGGGTAGAATTACCCAATTTGAAGAAGTGGAGCCATGCATGAGGAGTCGTCGCCCCGCTGTACTTGCATCAGAGACGAGCGCACTTCAATGGAGCAGCGCACTTAGAGCAAGTTGTGCTCAAGTGCATAGCGGGTTGCCGCCGCTCTAGAGGAGACGCCCAGCTTGCTATACAGGGAGGTGGTATGCCGGTTGACAGTACGTGGACTGATCACCAGGTGCTCGGCAATCTGCGCATCGGTCCAGCCCTGCGCTATCAGGCGCAGCACTTCTCTCTCGCGCACGGTCAGTCCAGTAGGAGAGCTTTCTGACTTCATCGGCGGAGCTGCTGCTGGTCTTGCGGGCAGTGAAGTGGGTATGATCGCTTTCCGCTTTGCAGCCAGAGCTTGCTCAGGAGTCAGGCGGCGTCCCTCGGCCCATGCAGCAGCAAAGGCCTGCTCACCAAGCTCTGCACTTGTCAGCGCAATGGCTTGCTCATAGCTGGCACGTTGGACCGGGTACATGGGCCCGTCTATGGATTCTCGCAAGCGTTCTGCTACTCCCCACAGCTGTGCAGCCCAGAAGAGCTCTGAGACAGGCCCCTCCTCAATCCCCTGGGCAACCACCGCTGCTGCCAAGCCCTCCAGGCAGGAGGCGAGAAGCATCTTGTCACCTATCGCGTTGGATCGCTGCAGGCATTCTTCATAGGAGGTACGTGCTGTGGTGTAGTCGCGCTGGACCATGCTCAGACCTGCCAGGTCGTAGATCCCCAAGGCGATGCCCCATGGATGCCATATCTCCTTGTGGATGGTCAAGGCCTCCTCGAGGTAGGATCGTGCTCTGTCCTCCTCTCCCCGCTGGAGCGCCAGATTGCCTAAGCAACCGAGTGCGTAGGCGATGGTCTGCTTGAATCCTACCTCCCTGCTGAGCACAAGCATCTCCTGGGCCAGGGCGAGAGTTCTGGCAGGATCGGCCTGCGAGAGATAGAGGCAGCGTACCAGGCGCCAGAGGGCGTAGAGGATCCCTTGCTTGTCACCTTGCGCTCTGAAGAGCGCCAGCGCTTCCTCGGCATTGGCGCGCGCGCGCTGAAAGTCTCCCTGGTCGGTGTAGGCGAGGACAGCGAGCGCGTAGGCAGTGCCATGCTGGTCTCCCACTTGGCGGAAGAGCGCCAGCGCCTCCTCGAGGAGGGCGCGCGCCGTGGCATAGTCGCTTCTGTACTGCGAGGCATTGCCCAGCCAAAACAAGGCGTTGGCCATGCCTTGGGCATCGCCCAACTCCCGGTAGAGGGCCAGGCTCTCGCTGCTCAGGGCCTGGGCCAGCTCATACTCATCCCGCCAGTGGGCCAGCGTTGCGGCTTGAATAAGTGCCCCGGCACGCACCGCCGTACTCCCCCGGCGTTCCGCCTGCACCCACTCCACCCAGCGACGCCCGTCACTCGCATGTCCCCGCACGAACCAGAACTCGGCTAAGACCCTCCCCAGGCGCAAGGCGTGCTCCACCTCCTCGTCTCCTCCTGACATGCTACGCTGGAGCACGGCGCGCAGGTTCTCATGCTCACGATCCAGCCGATCCAGCCACCGTGCCTGCTCGGGCCCGCGTAACTGGGGTTCGGCCTCCTCGGCGAGCGCCAGGTAATAATGAGCATGAGCCTGCCGACTGGTCTCCATCTCCCCGCTTGCGGCAAGCACTTCCAATCCATACTCGCGGATCGTTTCGAGCATCACGAGGCGTGGCTCTCCTCCTTCTTGCTCCGCCTGGTGCAGCAAGCTCTTGTCCAGCAGCGAGGCGACTCCATCCATCACCCATCCTGCTTCATCGTCATGCGCCCCGCACCCCGCCTCGACGCTTCTAAAGTGCAGCCGCCCACAAATACGGACAGCCACCGGAAGAGGCGCTGCTCGGAGGCCTCTAACAACTGGTAACTCCACGCCAGGGTGTTGCGCAGCGTCTGTTGCCGTCCTGGCACATTTTGCGCTCGGCTCGTCAAGACCTCGAACCGCTGCCCGAGGCGAGCCAGCAGCGCTTGTGGGGGCAGCAGTTTGATGCGCGCCGCGGCCAGCTCAATGGCCAGCGGCAAACCGTCCAGGTGCACGCAGATTTCGACAATGGAATGGGCGTTGGCTGCGCTCAACGCGAACGTGGGCAGGACGGCCTGGGCGCGTTGCAGGAAGAGGGCGATGGCGGCATAGTCTGTCAGCCCCTCAGGCTCAGGAAGGTGCGTGAGGGTGGGTAGTGCCAGCGGCGGGACGGCAAACTCGTGTTCGCCCTGCACATGCAGCACTGCCCGGCTCGTGACCAGCAGCTTCAGATCCGGGCAAGCGGCCAACAGCTCCGTCAGCTGGGGAGCTGCTGGCAGCACCTGCTCGAAGTTGTCGAGCACCAGCAGTAGGTGTTTGTCCCGCAGCACGGCTTGCAGCAGGGCCAGGAACGATCCCGCTCCAGCCTCTCTGAGGCCCAGGGCCTGGGCAATGGTAGGCATGACCAGGTCGGGGTCGCTAATGGGAGCCAGCGGGACAGAAGCGACGCCATCGGCAAAGTCCTCCCCCAGAGCAGTGGCCACCTGCAGGGCCAGGCGGGTTTTGCCCACCCCGCCAGTGCCGGTGAGGGTGAGCAGGCGCACCTGGGAGCGGTGCAAGAGGCGACAGGCGGCTGCGACCTCCTGCTGTCGCCCGATGAGCGGGGTCAGTTGGGTGGGCAAGTAATGGGTTGGCGTCTTCTTCGGCTCGTTTGGCTCTCGTACAGGATGGATGTAGGTGTTGTCTTGCATAGCCGATTCTTCCCCACTGCGCCTAGCACATGCTGTACAGTGCTTGCTTGTTTCAGTGAGCAGGGGCGCTTGGGAGGTGCCTGCGAGCACCCGACAGGGACGAGGCCTGTCACTCCCCTTCTAAGACTTGGCAATTTTTCTCGCGCATCTCGCTCGATGTAAGGATGGTACGCATATCCACATTCGTTCAGAAAGGTTCGCTCTCTATTATACCCTATTTTCTGTTGATGTGTTCAGATTGAAAGGCATGGCTACATGGTTATCTGGTCTTTCCAGTCAATCTCCTGGCGAGAAAGACTATGATGAACACAAGTATGGCGATGATAATCCAGAGCACTCGCGCTAGCTGAGGGTTCCAAAAGGCCACGGCCACAGAAAGGAAAAACAAGATCGGAGAGAGAAATACTTCAAGTAGGCTGATGCGAAAAGACCGCCTATCTAGCTCATAGGAGAGCAGACGCCCGCCAGAACTGGCATAGAGCCACATCACAGCTGAAATCAGCCCACTGAGGGCGATGGTCAGAGCATACAACACGGCCGCTGTCTGATTAATGTATTCTCCAATTAAAGAAGCGGGGAAAGGAATGAAAGGGAGACCAGACCACGGGAAAAGAGGGCCGCCGAAGCGCCCTCTTCTGGTTTATCCCCACGCTTGCGAGTACTGGCGCCAGCGCCGGGACAGTTCCCAGACCTCCCGCTCCAGTCTCCTGTTCTCTCTTGCCAGGGTCTCCGGAGTCGCCCTGTCCGAGCCGGTGACTGGAAGCGCGCGGGTTCTATCAGCAGAAGTTGCTCAACTACGAACTGCTCATCGTCCCCGCTTCCCTGTTACTACAGAGGCCTTCTCAGGAGGTCTACTCCCAGTATACGCGCTGCACCTCACATCCTGCTCTCAAAACGGAAGACAGTCTCACATCGAGGTCACAAAAAGAGATCCAAAAAGGATGGGTTTACGCTGAGAAAAATGAAGTAATCGAGAGCAAAGTCAT
>Ga0137371_10004779_pt1 | contig 10604 bp, 10 predicted proteins | sample SagtaG_7_FD_104919 | JGI IMG/M metagenome (GOLD analysis project Ga0137371, IMG submission 104919) | Vadose zone soil microbial communities from Sagehorn Ranch, Mendocino, California, USA - Sage1_R_40_16 metaG | ecosystem: Environmental > Terrestrial > Soil > Vadose zone | place: USA... | reverse complement strand
TAAGTATGTTTTTCGCGAAATCAATGAGCGCTCCGATACTGGATTGGAGACACATCTTTCAATGAGCCAAAAGCTCGGCCTTGTCGAAACTAACCGTATTGAAGAGAAGACATTACAATCAGAGACACAAGAGGGCTTTAAACTTTGCCAGGCCGATGACTTGGTTCTAAACAAGCTCAAGGCACATTTAGGTGTGTTCGCTCGAGCAAAGATATCAGGCCTTGTCAGTCCTGATTACGCAGTATTCCGTCTCAGGGCGGGAGCTAACGTCCAATACTTCGAGATGCTTTATAGACATCCTGCTTATATTGCAACTTTTAACAGAGTTGTACGCGGTATCGTAGTAGGATTCTTAAGGCTGTATACTCCTGAATTTTATAATATTCGTACGTTGTTCCCACCTAAAGAAGAACAAGATCGTATTATCAGATTTATTCAAGACGAAACTGCAAAAATTGACAGTATTATTAATCGCGCCGAGCGCGAAATTGAGCTGATTAAAGAATACCGCACACCGCTCATCTCTGCTATAGTGACAGGCAAAGTCGATGTGCGTGAGGCAACTCAGGAAAGAGACACTGGTATAAGCATAGAGGAAATCCCAGTATGAGCACAAGTGATACCTCGGAAAAGGGGCTGGAAACCATTATCGAGAAGAGCTTATTGGAAGAGGCAGGATATCTAAAGGGCAGCCCGGTAGACTATGATCGCGGTTATTGCGTAGATTCCAATCAGCTTTTCGTCTTTCTTTCCGCCACGCAATCGCAAGCGCTGGCACGATTGAAAGCAAGGCACGGGGTAAACCTTGAAACGAAACTGCAAGAGCGTATCGCTGCACAGGTACGCGAACGAGGTATCCTGGATGTGCTGCGCAAAGGCATCAAGGAAAGTACAGAAGAGATTACGCTATATTATCCACAACCGGCATCAAGCCTCAATCCTCAGGCGGAAGAGCGTTATGCGGCTAACCGCTTCTCAGTCACGAGGCAGGTGCAGTATAGCATGGATCAGCGCCGGTTGGCATTGGACATGGTCATCTTCATCAATGGTCTGCCTGTCGCGACATTCGAGTTAAAGAACCGATTGACAAAGCAGAATGTAAAGGATGCAATCCGGCAGTACCAGAACGACCGAGCTCCCAATGAGCAGCTTTTTGCATTTGGGCGGTGTCTGGTCCACTTCGCAGTGGATGATGACCTGATATACATGGCAACGCAGCTACGTGGGCAGGAGACAAATTTCCTTCCCTTTAACCAGGGGCATGATAAAGGAGCAGGAAATCCTCTGAACCCTAATGGGATCAAGACAGATTATTTGTGGAAACGCATCCTTACAAAACCGAGTTTGAGCAATATTATTGAGAAGTTTGCTCAGGATACCGGTCGACGGAGTAAGAAGGACCGAGAGATTATTTTTCCACGGTATCATCAACTAGATTTAGTGAGACGCCTGCTTGTGGATGTCCAGGAACACAGTGCGGGGAAACGGTACCTGATACAACACTCGGCGGGATCCGGCAAAAGCAATTCCATTGCCTGGTTAGCGCACCAGCTTGTAGAGTTGACAGATATGACAGGGGCACAGCGCGTCTTCGATACGATTATTGTCATCACTGACCGTAAGGTGTTGGATAAGCAGATTCGGGATACTATCAAACAATTCACGCATGTAGCAGGCGTGGTCGAGGCGATTACAGAGGGCAGCGCTCAATTGCGCAAAGCACTGGAAAACAACAAAAAGATTGTTATTACAACAATCCAGAAGTTCCCATATATCGCCAATGAGATCCAGGTATTGGACAGCAAAAAATTCGCTATCATCATTGATGAGGCCCATTCCAGTCAAAGTGGGCAAGCGGCAGCGAAGATGCATGTCGCGCTGGGCAAGAGCGAGGGTAATGAAAATGAAGAGACAGTCGAGGACATAATCAACCGAATCATTACCGAGCAAAAGCTCCTCACCAACGCGAGTTATTTCGCATTCACAGCAACCCCGAAGAGCAAAACGCTGGAAACATTCGGATTGCGAAATCCTGCAGATGGAAAGTTTTATCCGTTCCACACTTATACAATGAAGCAAGCCATCGAAGAAGAGTTCATTCTAGATGTGCTACAAAACTACACGACCTATAACTGCTACTACAAGCTCTACAAGACAATCGAGGACGATCCTCGCTTCGATACCTTGCGGGCGCAAAAAAAGCTGCGAAAATACGTCGAGCAGCATTCAGCGGCTATCGAGCAGAAGACCAGGGTCATGGTGCGCCACTTTCTAGATGAGGTGATTGCTAAGCGCAAGATTGGGGGCAGAGCCAGGGCAATGGTCGTAACTAATTCAATCCAAAGCGCGGTTCGCTATAAACTGGCCTTCGACACCTATTTGCGTGAACTTAAATCGCCTTATAAAACGATAGTCGCTTTCACCGGTGAAAAGACAGAGGGAGGACTGTCTTATGATGAAGCAAGGATGAATGGTTTTCCAAGTAACGATATTCCTGAGGAGTTCGGCAAAGACGAGTATCGCTTCCTCATCGTTGCAGAGAAATTCCAGACAGGCTTTGATCAACCATTACTACACACAATGTACGTGGACAAGCCACTCAGCGATGTGAAGGCAGTACAGACACTCTCACGCCTCAACCGATCTTATAAACCCTGGAAGACAGATACCTTTGTGCTGGACTTCGTGAACTCGGCAGACCAGATCAAGCACGCCTTTGAGCCATTCTATCAGACGACAATTTTGAGTGAGGAGACGGATATCAACCGACTGAACGATCTCCAGGATGCCTTGGATAGCTTCCAGGTCTATGCACGACAACAGGTGGAAGATCTGATGGAACGCTATGTACGTGGAGTTGCCCGTGATCAACTCGACCCAATCCTGGATGCCTGCTCGGAAGTCTATCGTCAGGAGTTCGACACCGACCAACAGATCGACTTTAAGGCAAAGGCCAAGACATTCGTACGGACATATCAGTTCCTCGTGATGATCCAGAATTTCAGCAATCCATATTGGGAGAGCCTCAAGACATTCTTAAAGCTCTTACTACCGAAGTTGCCCGCACCTGATGATGAAGATCTGGCCAAAGGGGTCCTAGAAAGCGTGGATATGGACAGCTATCGCGCCGAACAGGAAATGACGCAGCAGATCCGTTTAACAGGAGGGGAAGAACTCGAACCAACGCCTGCGGAGGTGCGAGCGGGCCAGTATGAGCCGCAAATGGACTTACTGAGTAATATCCTCCGTGAATTCAACGAGTTCTACCGGACAGAGTGGACAGACAATGACCGGATCCGGAAGTTCCTTTTTGAGGATTTGCCGAGTGAAGTCAGTAGAGATGAGGAATATCAGAATGCCAAAAGATATTCGGACAGGCAGAACGCTCGCATTACCCATGAGAATAAAATCGTGCACAAGTTCCAGGAGATTATCTTCAGCCATACAGATTTGTATCGTAAGTTTACAGATGATCCAGAATTCCACAAGTGGCTCTGCGAGACTTTGTTCAGAATGGACTATGACCAGAAGCAACAGGGAGCATAATTCGGTTCAGCTTTCCTAAATATGATAGGGACCAAGTTTCGAGACACACTTTTATCTTTTCAAAGAAGCCAAATCTCATGGTTAGTGGATAAGAACAGAGTAGGAAGTTGAAATATCCTGATAGGCTATAATGGGGGCAGAAAACTGGCCAGGTCCATAAGATAAAATAGCAGGAGGGAGAGGAACATTCTCAAGGAGGAAGGCAATGGCAGGACTACGCAAACAATATTCTCTCCTCCGCTGTGATGTCACTGGCAAGCGCCTGCATAAGCTGTGGGGTGAGCAGCGACTCCGCCAGGTCATAGGCCTGGTCCAGGCTCTCCCGTACCACGTCTCGCTCCCATCCGGTGAGTGTGCCTCGCTCTCTCGCTTTCAACTGCTCAATTCTGACTTTCAGGTGCAGCAGGGCGTGCAGATGGGTCACTGCAATCCTCATGAGGGTCTGCCTGCTCCTCTCTCGGTTCTCCGAAACCGTACAAGAAGGGAGCCCTGCTCACCGACACGAATGACATCCAGGCTGAGGTGATGCAGACGCTCCTGGCAAGCGGCGAGCACCGTTCGGAGGCGGCTGAGCAGGACCTCTTGCCCTGGCTCCTACTGGAGATGCGCCGAGTCTGCTTGCCCCGCAGCCCTTTGAGCAGATGGTGCGTGGGCACATAGAGGGCCATCCAACAGGATCGGGAGCACCACAACTCCTGTCCTGTACGAGGACATTCCTCGACGACGTGTCGCCGCTCCCAATTGACCAGGATGACCGTCCGGTCTGCGGGTTGACGACGAACTCGTGATCCTCGGCAAGCAGGGCGTGCCCCGCGTTGGTGTCCAGGGGGTAGTAGTCGTAGTACTCATTTTCTGGCTGCGTTATACTGGAACTGCTATTCATTGAAATGATCTTTCCTTTCTCTGGATGGTGGAGTGCAGGACCAGACACACTACCCAACCCTGCACTTTCCTTTCATCTTTCCTACCCACTGACCACATCCAGGACCATCACCTGAATGTGGGCCGGGTCACTCGGCATGCTCGTCGCGTTACAGGTCTCGGTAATGCTCACCGCCTGGATGTGCCTCTCTTGCTTGAGCAAACGCACGGCTTGTTGCCGGGGTAGTCCCGCGATCCGCCTGCTCAAGCGACTGATCTCTGCACTGCCCAACTGGTAGCTCCACGACCCCTGTGCCGTAACCAACAGTGAGAGGATGCCGTGGGCTTGCTCGGTCGTGGCAGCCTGTACCACCGTCGTCTTGATGGTGCCCTGCACGCTGTACCCTACTCCCAACGTCTTACGGGCCTGCTCGCTCAAGATGGTGCTGGCGACCTGTTGCACCGCCTGCTGGTCGTAGACCTCCGCCTGACAGGTGACGGTGAGGGATATCGTGACGTGGGTTCCCTCACTGCCCACCGGGTGATCAGTGCTCACGTTCGGATGACACTGTGCGGGACTGGTCAGTTGCTCGTTCGGGCGCACTTCCCCTTGCAGGCTCGCTTGTGCCTGTTGGGTGAGCGTGGCGCTCTGTGGTCCGGTGATGGCATCCACGTCCTGCTGTACCACGACGGCGTAGTCTCGGGCGTTCTGTCCTCTGGTAAAGGCATCCGTGTTCTTGACCGAGACTCCCGCAACACAACACAAGCCGTTGAGGTCCAGGGGCGCGATGTTGCCCTGGGGCCCGACCTGCACCGCCTGGGCCGCAACGGTCGCCATTCCCACCGCAGGTAAGTCAGCGGCGGGCAGGAACGCGGCTTGATCGGTCACCAGTTGGACCCCAGCTGCTCCCGTGAGCACGGTCCCGGCTGCGACGGTCTGCACGTAGGGAGCAGCGTTGTAGAAGGTCAGGGTGCCCTGCGCCCGCTGTGCCTGCGTATGTCCACGTCCTGTTGCGGGCACGGTCTGTGTGAAGGTAATGCTCTTGACCGAGAGCAGGCGGGCGCTGACCTGATATCGGGTTGGATCGGGCATGCCGGTCACCGCAGTGATCGGGATCATTGCGTGCAGGCTGTGTTGCGCGGGGGTGAGCGTGACGGAGGCCGTGGGCGTGACACCGGGAAGAAAAGCTGTGACGGGTCCCAGGCTCGCCGGGCTCACCACCAGCAGGATGCCGATGACAACCCCCAGCAGGAGCAGGACCATCCCGATCAGGGCGATCAGCACGGAGAAAGGACGACGGGGCCGAGCAGCTGACCCAGGCAACGAGAGCGGCCTGGGCTCGCGTGGTGGTGGCGTGGGCGTGGGCACGGGTGTTGACTCAGGCTCCTCCGGTTGCTGTGATGGCGCACTGCTCTCCTCTAGTATGGGTGGCAATCGGTCCTGCTCGTCATCCTCCTGTGGGTGTGGTGACGCTCCTTCATCAGGGCGGGGTTCCTCCTCCTCGGTCGTCTCCATCACCACGATCAACGGACGCAAGGGTCCGGTGGTTGGTCCTTTGGGCTCGCGCCCCTGTTGGTCTTGTTGTTGCATGGTATGTGCTTCTCTCTCTCCACTTCAGGTGCCAGGAGCAAGGACCATCATGGCGGCTCCTTGCCCCTGGCACCTGTCTTCACAAACGCGCTCCGTGGACGATCATTGTTGGGGTTGCAGGTGGAACTTGCCATCCTTGCCGTTGTAGAGGATGATCTCGTTGTTCTGGTAGTGCAGGACCAGTTCGGGTTGGCCGCGCTGGTCATGGACAATGGAGAGCGTGACGGCGACCAGATCGCTGCCCTGCCCGTAGATGACCGGACCCGCATAGATCACCGTCTTGCTGACCTCGCCGCCCTGCATCTCGATGACGGAGAGATGCCCGTCCAGGTTGAGGGCGATGAAGTGCGACGGGTGCGTTGCTGAGTCCTGGTGTCCCACGACCGCATCCATCTGGAAGGTGCGCGGCATGCCGTAGTGTAGGTAGTCGTCGGTGTGCTGCCACCACGTTGCCAGCGCGGAGAACAGCACGAACCCGACGACCATGCACAGCAGCGTGAGGCCGACGAAGACGGACCAGTGCATCCCCTGACGCCTTTGGGCAGAGGCAACAGGAGCCGTCTGCTGTTCGGTGGTCCTCGGGCGATGGTAGCGCCGGACGCTGGTCCGTACAGGGCGATCGTCCAACCCCTCGTCAATGGCTGATGTGGCTCGGGCAGAGACCGGAGCGCCATACTGCTCATCAGTCACGTAGGGCTGGTCCTCGGGATGGATCGCGTGGGAGTGCCCGGCATGGTGCTGGGATGCTCCTTGCGGTGGCGGCTGACGACGCCGATCCTGAACGGGCAGACTGGCACGGGCGATGCGATAGGGAGGCGGGACCAGTGAGGTGGCAGGGTCCTCGTCCCACATGCCGTGCTGCTCGCGCAGGGCGCGGCGGGTGCCCTGGATGATTGCGGCTCCCCGCTCGGGTGGTGTGCGTTCGGTCATGCCTGCATCTCCTTCTTGACACGTGGCTTCAGGGCTACCTGATCTCGCGCCTCCCGCTCGGTGTGATGCTCGGGACAGAGCTGCGCCCGAGCGTTCTTCGGGATGCTCAGCGTACAGCCGGGGCAGTAGTACGTCGCCCCGCAGGGAGTACAGAGATACTGCCCAATCGTGAAGGTGGTGTGCCATGGGTGCCGGTCAAAGACCTGGCAGTCGCTCTTGGCCAGCATGTGATACCAACCTGCGGTCTGATAGACAAATCTCAAAGATGAAAAGTCGGTCACAGACCAGAATCGGTCGTATAAGATTGGTACCACTGAACGCAGATTGGTATGATAGGTAGCCGACGGGGTACGTTTGCTCATGGGCGCACCTCCTTGCGGGTTGCGTCTTGTCCGGTGAGCCTGGCATGTTCCCCTTGCACCTCTCGCAGCAGGGACCAGAGCCGCTGCTGCTGAGCGTGTGCCTGCATGATCATCGGGCGAACCGTGTCCAACAGCCCAGGAGCGGCGTGTCCCTCATTGACGAGCCGCTCCAGCCACAGACCGACCGCCGTCCAGTTGACAAAGGCTTCGTGCAGGTCCACCCCTGTTTGCTCCAACCCTTCGGCGACCGTGGAGGGTGGGTAGCGCAGGCGGTTGCTCAGCAGGAAGTAGTGGGCGTAGGCGCTCTCCTCGTGGGAAAGCGCGAGAAAGGCCATGCCGATCGCCTGGAACACGTGGGCGCTCACCGTGCTCTCCAGGGCAGGGACCGCGCTGGCAAAGGCCCCCCACTCCTGAGCGAGTGAGTGCAGGTCCGCCCACATGGCTGATTCCGTGGACGAGGATGTGTCCCCCACCTGCATGTGGTCGAAGACCGACAGGGACGCGAGGGGATGTCCAGGAGCAAGGCGAATGGCAAGGATAGTAGGAACGCCATCAGGTGTACGAGTCATGATGTCTTCCTTCTAGACGGTCTTGCCTTGCACAATACGGGTTGCATCATCAGCGCTGACCAGGCCATCCTGGTAGTCCCGGGTGAGATCGGCGACGCGTTGCTGGTGACACGCACAGTCCGTCTCAAAGCATTCGGGATGCTCGTCGGTGTGGTGCTGGTAGTCCACGGGGACGACGGTGTACTCTTCATCGTCGTCTGGTGAAGTGGGAGGTTGATAGGATTTCGCCATCGGGTGTTTCCTTTCTGAAAGGAACATAGCCCGGTCAGGGTGCTATAATGCACCCTGTGAGTGACCAGACTGATTTAACACACTGGTTGCTCACCGTAGGTAGGTTGCTGTGAACTTCCTACCTACTTTCAAGATTCTACATTACAAAAACCCCTAACAAAGACTTTCTACAGATTTTCCTGACGATCATCGTCGTGTCCATAGGTATCATAACATATAAAAATAGCTATTTCAATATAAATTTGACTAAATTTTACAACTATTGACAACTACTTCTAATTATGATACCTTTGTGTTACTATATGAGCACACTATCTTAGAGGAGTTGTGCTCATGTCCAGAGTAAGAGAACTTCGTATTAAGGCTGCGCTTAACGTGTCACGCTTAGCGCAGCTAGCAGACGTATCGCGCCCTACTATTGAAAAAATGGAGAGAGATGAGGCGGTACGTCCTGATTTAGCCTCTGCCGTTTGTCGTGTCTTATCTGAGAAGCTAGGATACGAAGTCACTATAGAAGATGCAGGAATCAAAGTGCTCTAATTATATTTACTGTGCATGTTGAGGACCGCAGTATGAAGCAACGCCGACATCAGGTCAAAGATCAGAGCGAGCTAAAGACACTCACCAGAGCCGTGACGCACATCCGGCTAGGAGAGGTCAATTCGGGCAAGCTTTCGGCCCTGGATGAGCTAGCGCAGGTCTACCTGGCGCTCTGCCAGCAATACGTCACGCTCTTTTGCACCGATGAGCAACCTGACAAGTTCCGTCCCACCTGCTTTTCTACGCCCTTATCGGAACGCTGGCACCGGGTCGCTATTCAGCAGGCAGCAGGCATTGCCCAATCGTGGCGCTCCAACCGAGCACAGGCGTACCAGGACTACAAGGACACGCTTGCTGATTACTGCGAACAACAGATCGGGTCTAATCCTGATCCCCCTGTGAAGGAACCCGTCTGGAAGGAGTGGAACATTCCCAAGCTCAAACAGACCTGCATCCAGGCGAGTGCCACTGTAGTGATGCTCGAACCTTCCCGGGACTCCACCTTTGACTACTGGCTCAAGATCAGCACGCTGGTCTTCCGCAAACCACTGCTCATCCCGATCAAGCTCGCTGACTATCATCGCAAGGCGCTCAACGGCAAAATTATTAACGCCAGTACAACTCTCAACAAGCGGGGAGGGAACTGGTGGCTCACGCTCACCTATGACGAAGTTGTCCCCGTGCAGACGGACCCAATAGCACCAGTGATCGGTGTAGATGTGGGCGTAGCCAACTTCCTGACGAGTAGTGACGGCAGGCACTACGGCACCTTTCATGGCAAGTTGCGCGAGCGGCAGAAGCGCGATCGGGAGAAGCGCCGGCGCAAGGCGAAGCTGCGAGCCTGCCTCGAAAAGAAAGGTGTGAAGAAGCTCCCGTCGACCAGTAGCCGCAGCGGGCAACGGCTGGTACGGCATGTGCGCCAGGAGATAAACCGCGCGGTCAACCAATGTCTTGCAGAGCATCCCGATGCACATATCGTCTATGAACAGCTTTCTGTCTCCACCATGAAATACAAAGCCCGGGCGATGAATGCGTATCTGCGCGCCTCCAACCTCGCCCACATTCCGAAAAAGCTCGCCTGGGAAGCGGCCAAACGGGGGATGGCCGCCACCAGCGTCAAGAGCGCGTATACCTCGCAAGCATGCGGCAGGTGCCACTATCCGGACCGTGCCAACCGCCCCGACCAGCAAACGTTTTGCTGTGTCGCGTGCGGCTTCTCCACTCACGCCGACCTCAATGCCGCTACCAACCTCGCGAACCGTTGGAACGATGCGGAACTGCACGCCTGCAAAAGCAGGAAAGAGATCAAAGCGTTACTCATAGAGAGGCACCAAGCTTGGCGCAAATTCCACGGTTGGCCGTAGTCCAACCCGCCGCCCAGTTGGCGTGCTGAATAAGCGCGTTCAAAGGGCGTAGCTTAAGGTCGGGTTTTCTGGCAGACGCAAAGGTTTGCCGGGTTCCCGGCAACTATAGAGCCCGTCGGCAAACGAGAGATGCGGCGCGGTGCGCTGGATGGCATCGCTCGTCGTCGCGGCGATCGCCGTCCCGCTGCTCCACACGCTCCCCGTCGGATTGAAGACGCACGTAGCAAGGCTGTAGCCATCCGAGTAGACAACGGTGTATGTGCTGCCGCTCCAGGCAACGGCGAGGCCACCTCCATAAGAAACAGGCGCCAGCGTCCATGTATTGAGCGCAGACCAGGCGCCGGCAGAGAAAAAGGAGCAGCCGATCGCATCGCCGCCTGAGACGTCATAGAAAAAGAACACATCATTGTTGCCCGCGCTGGCAATGCCCTTCAATAACGCACCTCCGGGAGGTGAGAGCACGCTGACGGGACCACTCCAGGAGGTGCCATTGTTCGTCGAAGTCCAGACCCACAGGTTATTGCCGCCCGTGCCGCGCTGGGCAAAGGCGCGCAGCGTACCAGCCGAGTTCGAGACTGCGCAGCCGCCATCCTGAAACATGACGCCGGTC
>Ga0137371_10004776_pt1 | contig 10608 bp, 7 predicted proteins | sample SagtaG_7_FD_104919 | JGI IMG/M metagenome (GOLD analysis project Ga0137371, IMG submission 104919) | Vadose zone soil microbial communities from Sagehorn Ranch, Mendocino, California, USA - Sage1_R_40_16 metaG | ecosystem: Environmental > Terrestrial > Soil > Vadose zone | place: USA: California... | reverse complement strand
TCTGCATTACTTTGGATTCGTTGTACCACGGCACTGGAATACGTGGGGTTAGCGCCGTTCCAATGAGACCGATTGCAAGGGTTGAGACTCCTAGGATGACCAACCAACGGTCACCTTTTTTCCTGGACCAACGACCGATGAGGCCGCCCTGAACAATCACAATAAAGATGCCTGCCAGCGCAAACAAACCCGATGTATCTGTTGCGTCCATACCGAGGCGGTTTAAAGTAAAGAGTGAGAAGAGTTGTTCGTATCCGCCAAACGCAACTTGATAGAAAAACATGATCAATAGCAGAAAACCAACTGCTGGGCGGTGTAACGCGTCGAACATCGCCGTGAAACGAAAGGGTGATTTCAGTGAAGAGGTCTTTGGCGAATCATCGCGATGAGTTTCATGAAACCAGAACGTCGTCAGCAGGATGGACATCAGCGAGAAAAAAGCCGCGGTAAGGGCAACAGCCCGATAATCCCCGCCTGAAGCGAGAAGCACAATATAAGCAATGATCGGACCGAGGATGAATCCCACACCAAATGCCGCGCCAATTAATCCAAGTCCCTGTGTACGAGTTTTTTCGTTAGTGCTATCGGCAATCGCGGCTTGCGCAGTGGAGATGTTCGCCCCTGAGAGGCCATCAATAATGCGTGAGAGGAAGAGGAGCCAAAGTGTGTTTGCAAAACCTAATAGAACGAATCCTGCAAGTGTTCCGATTTGGCTGGCAATGAGAACAGGCTTGCGTCCAAAGCGGTCAGAGAGACGACCCAGAATCGGAGCGCCGACGAATTGCATTGCTGGATAGGTCGCTTGCAAAATACCGACGATGAACGGAGTTGCCCCGAAGCGCGCCGCGAACAGAGGCAAAAGAGGGATGATGATCGACAGTCCCATCAGGTCTACCAGCACAATGACGAGGATGGGAAGGATTCGTTTAAAATCAAGTTTTTCAGCAGCTTGTTCGAGAGTGGTCATAAATGTTGAATGTACCTTGATGGGAATATTCATGCAATCGTAGCATAAATTCTGTTCTCGTGTAAAATCCATACATATATCATTGCGAGGAGCGTAGCGAAGCAATCTCCTCGCACTTGAGGAGAACTTATGCCGTATGAAATGATTCTGGCTGAAACACACGGGCGTGTTGGACTCATTATATTAAATCGCCCGCAAGTGATGAATGCACTCAACAATCAACTAATGCGAGAATTGATGGACGCGCTGGAAGCCTTTGACAAAAACGATAGTATTGGCGCGATGGTCATCACAGGCAATGAAAAAGCGTTTGCCGCGGGGGCAGATATTAAAGAGATGGCAGGGAAATCCATTCAACAGATGATGGATCGTGATCACATTGCAGTCTTTGGCAGAATCCGTACCATCAGGAAGCCAGTCATTGCGGCAGTATCGGGATGGGCATTGGGCGGCGGATGTGAGATCGCTTTGTCATGCGATCTGATCGTCGCCTCTGAGTCAGCTATGTTCGGACAACCGGAAATCAATATAGGCGTCATCCCTGGTGCCGGTGGGACGCAGCGTCTCACACCCGCGGTTGGTAAAGCCGTCGCAATGGAAATGATCCTCAATGACCGCAGGTTGACGGCACAGGAAGCTTATCAATACGGAATGGTGAATCGAGTTGTCCCTGCAGCGAAATATTTGGATGAAGCGCTCAAGCTTGCAGGGGAGATCGCTGCGCGCGCTCCAATTGCTCTTCGTACTGCAAAGAAGATGATCAACCAAACTTTTGAACGGACTCTTTCTGAGGGCCTCGTTGCAGAGAAGCAAGAATTTTATAATCTATTTGCCACTGAAGATCAAAAGGAAGGTATGAAAGCCTTCATTGAAAAACGCAAACCTACCTGGACTGGGAAATAAAATGTTAGATGTTGAAGAATTAAAATCTGCTTTTGGAAAACTTGATCTTGCTGACAAACCAATCATTGCCCATGCGTCGTTGAGACCATTTGGCTACATTCAAGGCGGTGCGGAGGCGGTATTAGAAGCAATGCTGGCTTCATTTCTCAGCGTAATCATGCCAACGTTCACCTATAAAACTGAGATTGTTCCTGATGTAGGTCCACCGAATAACGGCATCACATACGGCAGTGGGCAGGACAAAAATAAAATGGCACAGCCGTTTCAATCTGATATGCGTGCAGACACGCTGATGGGAATCCTGCCGGAGACATTGCGTAATCATCCCTCCGCCACACGGACGGCACATCCGATTCTCTCGTTCGCGGGCGTCAACGCGGATTTCACCCTATTTACACAAACCCTCTACGAGCCACTTGCTCCGATCGGTGCATTGGCGGAACAGGATGGTTGGGTTGTGCTGATCAATGTTGACCATACAGCCAACACCAGCATCCACTATGCAGAAAAACTTGCCGGGAGAAAACAATTCATCCGTTGGGCATTGGTTGGTGACCGCGTGATCGAGTGCCAAAACTATCCAGGAGATTCCATGGGCTTTCAAGCTATAGAGCTACATCTCACTTTCGAGGCCCGCCGCATAAATATGGGCGAAGCCCTCATTCAGGCTTTTCCGCTGAAAAGGTTGTTTGATGTAGTCCAGGAATTAATAAAAAAAGATCCACTCGCCTTGCTCTGCGAGCGGATAGATTGTGAGAGATGTAATGCGGTGAGAGTTACTGGAACGTAATTTCTTCTACACGCCAACTCTCCTCTCCCATCAATTTCTTCAAGCGTTCGAGGACTTCGGTGCATACTCGCGTCGTGTCGTTGGGGAAATCGATCAGATGTCTCTTACCATCCTCAAAAATTTGAAAATTGAATCGGTCGCGCCCGTGGAAAGAAATCAGCGTGCCGAAAATTGTCTTAATGCGACGCCTGTCGCGTTCCTTGTCACCTGTTGAACGCAACACTACGGTGATCTGCTGTGGCAGATGTTCCTTATCCTTTTCCTCTTGTGCAAGAGGAATATATAACGAGGGCAGGATGTCGGTAGATTGTGTTGGAACAGACTCAATTTTTTGGATTACTATCACTTCAGGCGCGGCCTCAACCTGCTCTTGTTTATTATCATTTGATTCAACTGAAATATCTGCTGTCTCCCCTGCCAAATAGCGCGGCCCATAGGACAAAATGCCATTTTGTCCCGCAGATTCTGGGCGCGCGGCAATGGACGATTCATCAAATGAAGGTTGCCATTGAGTATCCCAATCATCAGGGAAGTTGTCGGGTGGAGGCGGTATATCATCCCACCCCCTGTCCGTCCCCTCCATTTTCCCTGAAGACGGAGGTACATAATCTGCAGACTTCTCTGCGACTTGTCGCACGGATGATGAGGCACTTGGCTTCACAGGAATATTCCTTTGTTGAGGAGCTTCCTGCTTAGGCTGTGGAGTTACTTGAGTGACAGAATCAAGATTCGGCTTAGAGCGAGGCGGCTGGTTCGCGCTAGGTGACGCGTCTACTGACTCAAGTATTTTGATCTCCGTCCGAATCTCATCCACTAAGATTTTTGGCGGTGTACTGCCCATATCCACTTTGCCTTCGACGATAATGATCCGACCGACAGCGAGTTGCTCATGTGTCTTTTGCCAGGTCCTTGGGAAAAGTACAAGTTCGATGTTTCCCTGAATGTCTTCGAGTGTAACAAACCCCATTGGCTTGTTGGTCTTGGTCATATAAGGACGTACCGCTGTGATAAGACCCGCCACCCGTATCTTCTCTTCATGCTGTGCTTCATGAAGCTGACCCGAGAAATAGCTGACGATCTGTGCGAATGTCTGCTGATAAGGAGTCAGTGGATGATCGGAGACATAAAGGCCGATGAGTTCACGCTCCCAATTCAGCATCTCACGCTTATCCACATTACTGACATCAGGAAGTTGGATCTCTTCGAGAACGCCTGTAATTTCGCCAAAGAGGGACATCTGCCCGGCCTCTGCTGCGCGAAAATGATGACTGCTGAGTGAGGTGACGCGGTCAAGCGACGCGAGAAGCGCAGCGCGATTCCCAAATACATCCATCGCGCCAACCTTGATGAGACACTCAAGTGCGCGCTTGCCCACTGCACGTAAATCCACGCGACGAGCGAAGTCGTTCAAGTTTTTGAACTTGCCATTCCTGTCACGTTCTTCGATGATCAACTCCACCGCAGCTTGACCGACATTTTTGACTGCGCCCAGACCAAAGCGGATGTTGGGTTTGCCATCCGCCTCGGCGTCTTCAATTTCAAAATCCCAACCGGAAGTATTGATCTCCGGTGCAAGTACACGCACACCCATGCTACGCGCTTCGGCAACATACCAAGCCACTTTTGCGGTTTCTCCTGCATTCGCCGAGAGCAGCGCCGCCATATACTCGGCGGGATATTGAGCTTTGAGATATGCCGTTTGAACCGCGATTACACCATAATCGGCCGCATGAGACTTGTTGAATCCATAGCGTGCAAACTCTTCCCAATCGCTATAAATGGCTTCGGCAATCTCCTTATCCATCCCATTTTTCACTGCACCGGCAACAAACTTATTCCGGTGCTTTTCAATTTCTTCTTTTTTCTTCTTCGAAATGGCTTTGCGCAGTTCGTCTGATTCAGAAGGTGTATAACCAGCCAATTCCACCGCAGCGCGCATAAGCTGTTCCTGATAGACAGGAATGCCAAAGGTATCTTGAAAGATTGGTGCCAAAGCAGGATGACGATATTCCACTTCTGCTTCGCCATGCATGCGCGCGATGTAATCAGGGATGAATGCCATTGGACCCGGGCGATACAGCGCGACCATAGCGATAATATTATCAAGTGTCTTAGGCTTCATCTGCACAAGGTAGCGCGTCATGCCTGTGCCTTCCACCTGAAAGATACCGGCTGTATGTCCGCTGCCCATCAGCTCAAATGACTTGGGATCGTCGAGCGGGATGTTATCCAAATCGAATTTGATCCCATGCCGCTTCTCAATCATGTCGCAGGCTTTTGCCATCACGCTTAGCGTAATAAGACCAAGGAAATCCACCTTGAGCATGCCGAGTGTATCGAGAATACCCATTTCGAACTGCGTGACTGTCTTTATGGGGGTCTCTTCTGAATTCGATGTAGGGCGATGCAGCGGCAGATATTCAATGATAGGTTTATCAGAGATTACCACGCCCGCAGCATGAGTCCCTGCATTGCGAACTGTGCCCTCCATCTTTGCGGCAGTATCAATCAAGTCACGCAAGTAGGATTGGCTCTCATAAATCTCTTTGAACTCGGGGATAGCCATTGCGTCTTGCATGGTCGTCTGTCGACCCGAAACAAACGGGACAAGTTTTGCAACGCGATCCACTTCAGGCAGTGGAATATCCATCACACGCGCCACATCGCGCAACGCGGCTTTCGTTCCCATCGTACCAAATGTGATGATCTGCGCCACCTTGTCACTTCCATATTTGCGCGTGCAATATTCGAGCATGTCGGCGCGGCGATCATCGCGGAAGTCAAGGTCAATATCAGGCATCGAGATACGCCCCGGATTCAGGAAGCGCTCGAACAAAAGGTTATGGTGGAGTGGGTCAACAATCGCAATCCCCAACACATACGCGACAATAGATCCCGCCGCGGAACCCCGCGCGTTATACCAAATATTGTTTTCGCGCGCGTAACGACATAGATCCCACACGATCAAGAAGTAGGCGTTGAATCCCATCTTATGGATGACGCCAAGCTCGTAATCGATTCTTTCCCGGACTTGTGGGCTGGTCGAGCCACCTCCATAACGTTTTCTCGCCCCTTCTTCACACAAATGACGAAGATACGTTTCAGCTGTGAACCCTTCTGGGACAGGGAAATCAGGCAGATGATAACCTTTGAAGCTCAAGTCTACATTACAGCGTTCAGCGATGAGCAAAGTGTTGCTCATCGCTTCAGGCACTTCCGCAAAGAGTTGACTCATCTCTTGTGGCGTACGCAGATAGTACGAATCATCACTCATCCGCATGCGTTCAGGATCGGTGAGAAGCGACTGAGTCTGTATAGCAAGCAGAATATCCTGCAAGCGCGCATCATCTGGATTAATGTAATGAACGTCATTCGTCGCCACATATTTCGCTGAGTAACGCGCGCCCATCTCAACCAGCTTGCGGTTCAAATCAGTAATCTCTTTAATATTATGTTGTTGTAGTTCAACAAAGAAACGGTCAGGCCCAAAGACATCATAATACCAGTTCATGCGTCGAACTGCTTCTTCGGGTTTGTCATCCAACAGGGCACGCGGAATTTCGGCAGACATACATCCAGAAGTACAAATAAGCCCTTCGGAGTGAGCCGCTAAAAAGTCCCGATCAATCCGAGGATAGTAGTAGAAACCCTCTAACTGTGCAGCAGACGAAATCCTGAGCAGGTTCTTGTAGCCTGTCTCGTTTTCAGCGAGGAGAAGCAGATGGTAAGAGGAACGGTCCAGCTTGGAGTCGCGGTCGGTCATCCCGCGCGCCGCCATATAGGCTTCCACGCCGATGATCGGTTTGACTCCCGCGTCCTTGGCTGCTTTGTAAAAATCAATTACCCCGAACATCGTGCCGTGGTCAGTAATTGCCACAGCGGGCATATCCAATTCCTTCACGCGCTTGACCAGCTTCTTAATATTCGAGAAGCCATCGAGCATGGAGTATTCAGTGTGAACGTGAAGATGTGCGAAGGACATGGGCTGGAGGCATTATAGCACGCATGTTCAATGACAAATCTGGCGATTGGCTTAAAATTTTGGAATGATCCAAAGAGCTTTTTTTAAATTAAATACTTTGCTCTTCGTTAGACTTCCATAACACTTGTATCCGCGTTCCCTCATTCGGCTTGGAATTGATGCTCATCTCAGCCCCGATCAAACTCGCCGCTCATGCATACCTGCCAACCCAAAGTGTTTGTTGGCAAGCAAGTCATTTAAATTCAAACTAATTTCGGGATTAAGACCCATCCCATCGTCCTCCACGCGAATCTCGAATTCCTTTTGAGATAGCCTTCCGAATAGGATAATCTTTTTTGAGTGAGCATATCGCAAGGAATTCTCACAGGCTTCTTGCACAATACGATATAAATTGTTCTCCACAAGAATCGGATATCTTCACTCACCGTCTGCTTGAATATCTGTCATGATTTTCACTGAATCCTGATTCCGTTCCCTCAGATTCTCTGCAAAATCCTAAAATGCAAGCTTTACCCCAAAAGTAAGCATAGGCGGTCGTAAATCATTAACGATTTCTCTAAGCCGCTCAGTCAACTCATCAAAAGCCTGCTGAAATGCCGGTGAAAAGACAGGCACATCACTACTTATTATCATGGCTGCCATCTCATTATTTTAATGAAGCAATCTAAATAAAAATTCTCAATAAGGAGGATTCAAAGGACTGAAGACTGCAAAGTGCTTAAAGAACTTCGAATATCATTTCCAATGGAATCTCTCAATCAAAACAAAAACACCTTGATAGGTGTTAAGTTTGTGAGCGCGGCCCACAGGGTGCTCACCTGCCCTGCACCGAACGCACGCCTGAAGGGCGGGTGCAAGTGTCGCAAAGAGATTCAAATGTCATCCTCCATGTGGGGACTCTCAGCCAAAAAACAAAAACGCTATGATAAGCGTCCCTTTGTGAGCGCGGAGAGATTCGAACTCTCAACCAACGGCTTAAAAGGCCGCTGCTCTGCCGTTGAGCTACGCGCCCGTCACAAAAGCGGACTGCATTCTAACATGGGAAATATTCACCGTCAACGTAAGACATTATCATGCTGGAACATCCATCAATATGGAGGCTCAAATGGCTGAAATGCTACATATTAATGAAGATACATTTAAAACAGAAGTCTTAGATTCATCCCAACCTGTGCTTGTGGATTTCAGCGCGGTTTGGTGCCAACCATGCAAGATGCTAGATCCCATCGTCAAGCAGTTGGCAGGTGAATGGGATGGGAAAGTCAAAGTCGTAAAAATCGACGCAGATGAGAACCCCAACCTTGTGATGCAATTTGGTGTGATGGGAATTCCAACCCTACTTTTCTTCAAAAGCGGTGAAATCAAGGAACGTATCACAGGCTATATGCCCAAGGAAAAGCTAGTCGCAAGGTTCAGTCCACATTTTAATTGAAATTCATCTTAACCGCTAAGGACACTGAGCGCTCGAAGAAAACTTTGTGCACTCAGTGTCCTTTGTGTTTAATTAGCCCCTCATTAATTGATCAAGTTCAGCAAAATCCACTCGTGAGGTTAAATCCAAACTGAGGGGTGAGACAGAAACCATCCGCTTTTTTCGCAGCACATATACATCTGTATCCTTTGCTTCGTGGTCAAATTCCCCTGCTTCGCGATAATCCACAATGCCGCGCTCACTCCAGGTTGTACGAACAGGTGCAACAGGTTCGTAATATCTTTGCCGTGAAACACGTGTCAATTGCCAGGGCGTGGTGACGGTCGCATCTGAAGGCACATCCACTTTCAAAAGATCTACATCTCTAGGGAGTTTCTTCTTTAGGAGTAGACGAGCAATACGAGCCGTAAATTCGGCAGCGACCAAGAAGCTCATTTCTTCAGAATAAGATAGGTGATATTTTGGTGCAGCCTCCAATGAAACAGCCATGGATGGGATTCCCAGCGATGCACCTTCCATTGCCGCGCCAACCGTCCCTGAGATGGTAACCCCGGTAGCAACGTTTTCACCATAATTTATCCCTGATACCACCAGATCAGGTTTTTGCTTCATGACTTCCAAGACACCATGGAGCACGGTCTGTGCTGGAGTCCCACCAATGGAAAAGACGGTCCACTCCTGACCATTGACTTGAACGCGTTGCTCCTGAATGATCCCATCTGATGTGTTAGGCAAACTACGGCCTGCACCTGAAGATTGCTCGCGCGGCGCGGTAACGGTAACAAACCCGAGCTTTGAAAGAGAGGCAGCAGCAGCCCACAACCCGGGAGAAAGGATCCCATCATCGTTTGTCAACAAAATTTGTGGTTTTGACTTTGGCATACGCTTTCCAGAAAGTTGAAACAAACAAAAAGGAGCGGATAACCGCTCCCAGAAAAGGCGCCCTCGGCGCGACTCGAACACGCGACCTATTGCTCCGCAAGCAAGCGCTCTAATCCACTGAGCTACGAGGGCACTGGCAGGGAAGGATTTTAATTCAGATTCAAAGGAAGGTCAAGAGAGCCGATTATGCGGCACTAATCAACGCCTTAAAATTCATTTCCCTTCACCAAATCCAAAAAATCAGGGACAATTTTTGGATCGAAGTGTTTTCCTGCTTCACTTGCAATATATCGAATAGCATCTTGTTTTGGCCAGGCTGAACGATAAGGACGATTAGATATCAAGGCATCATAAACATCTACTAGGGCAAATAACCTTGCTGAAAACGGAATATGTTCATGATCAAGACCATCCGGGTAACCCGTGCCATTCCATTTTTCGTGATGCCAATGTGGAATCTCTAAAGCAGGCTCAAGATAACTAACCGTGGAGAGCAATTCGACTGCAATATCAGGGTGACGACGCATGATCCGCCACTCTTCCTCAGCCAAGGGACCGGGCTTGAAGAGGATTTGATCAGGAATAGCAACTTTTCCAATATCATGCAACATTGCTCCCCGGCGGATATGGATCAGGTTAGATTGATCCACCCCCAAACGGGCCGCAAGTTTTACAGTTATATTGGTGACACGAGAAGTATGCTCTTTGGTTTCTTTGTCGCGCAAATCTAACGCGCGTGATAAACCTTCAATAGTGGCATCATAAGCCAGACTCAGTTCAACATTCGATTTTTGCAATTCACTAAACATTTTGGCGCTGTCAATCGCAATTGCGGCTTGCCCCCCTACCATAGCAAGAAAATTTCGCAAATCTGTGTCCCATCTCAGAGGAGAGCGATGAAACATTTCGAGCACGCCAAGGACACGACCTTTTGCTATTAATGGCACGCCCCAATAAGTCACGAAGCTCTCCTGTAGGAATAAAGGGGATCGGTTAAATTCTATTCCCTCTACTCGGAGGTCGGGAATATTGACCATTTTTCGTTCAAGAGCCACACGCCCGGCATACCCTTCGCCTAACCTCAAACGTGTATATTGCAGAGTATTCGAGCGAAAACCCTTGCCTGCAGCAAATTCAAGCATATTTGTATTAAGATTCAGCAAAAGTATGGTGGCTGCGTCGACGTGCATCAGTGCAGTTACCCGATCAAGTAACATGGAGAGAAGCAGATTCAAGTCCAGGCCGGAAGCGATTGCCAAGTCAATCGAGCGCAGAATTGACAATTGCTGCATTTGCCGCTTCATTTTGATTTCGATTTCCCGGCATTCTGTAATGTCACGGGCAATCAACATAACTTGTGAATTCGAAACTGGAATTAAGCGGGCGTCAAACCAATAGTCGCGATCAGATGTCGGTTGTACATATTCCAAAGGGACTACATTGCCTGTTCGGGCAACTGTGTGCAAAGCATGTTCCAGTTGGTCCGCTAGGTTTGAAGGAAAAATGTCCCTTATTTTTTTATTATATATGGGATCTTGAAATGCATATGGGGAAGATGTATTACTAGATCTATAATCCAAAATGACCCCATCTGGGGTCAGAACAAAATTTATATCTGTAAATGATTGAAGGATCGCTTCAAGCGTCTGTTC
>Ga0137371_10004775_pt1 | contig 10609 bp, 6 predicted proteins | sample SagtaG_7_FD_104919 | JGI IMG/M metagenome (GOLD analysis project Ga0137371, IMG submission 104919) | Vadose zone soil microbial communities from Sagehorn Ranch, Mendocino, California, USA - Sage1_R_40_16 metaG | ecosystem: Environmental > Terrestrial > Soil > Vadose zone | place: USA: California... | reverse complement strand
TGGTAGAATGACGCGATCCATTGAATGCCCGGAACGGCGATGAAGCACTGTCCTAAATGTGGAAGCTCGAGAATTCGTCGGGGTTACTCGTCTGACCCTCTGGCGCTGCGGCTCGTCGGTCTTCGGGAACTCTTGTGCGACGCTTGCAATTTACGGTTCCGCGGATTCATCTGGCCGGGAACGTTGCCGCGTTCAAGCCGCCGCAAAAAACAACCAGGCAAAAGACAAACGGAAAGCGAAAACCACGGGGAAGAGCCAACGGCAGTTGCGACGTCTCATCTCGAATCAAAGCGCTGCCCGTTATGCGAAGGCCAAGCGACACATCGATCTCATCGGCGCGGCATCATCGAACATCTTGCGTCAACATTCAGCATCTATCCGTACAGATGTGATGGTTGTAACAACAGGTTTCTGGCACGTAGACGGCGTCATGAGTAGAGGGCTGAGGCATCTAACGGCAGCCTTGATTCCAACTGCAGGAGCGAACATTAGTTGAAAGATGTTCTGTTGAACATAATCGTGCTGGTCGCAATCCTTGGGTTGAGCGCGCTGATTACCAGTCTGTTCGCCCGGGCCATGTATGTACGCTGCCGGGATTGCGGGACGCTCAATGCGAAGCGACGCGCGCAGTGCCGAACGTGCCAGAAGCTTCTGTCTTGACCCACCACGTTCAATCCCGAACGAGAATTTAATCTACCTGTTGAGTCTACCAGTTGAGCAGGACCGCGAACTCAGAGTGCCATTTGCGGCCGCGCGTCGAGAAGCCCGGCCGCTTCGCCTCAGTCGAAATCCCGATCGCAGCCCGCTTCAATGGGATGTTAGACGACCGTTCTGCGACCTGAGATTATGTTGATAAGCAACACTACCAGCGCTAACACCAGAAGCAAGTGGATAAAGCTACCGATGGTATAGCCGCTGACCATACCCAGCAGCCACAGGACTAAAAGGATTACAAAAATAGTCCAAAGCATTTTTCAAACTCCTTTCATGCTAAACGTTTTCGATCGCTCACACTTTCACTTCGCTCATGAAGTTGGCAACGCTTGTGCCAGCGGCGCGAACATCGATGATTTAGTCCGGAAAGTCATGGGTGCGCGCTGTTTAATCGAGTGGCACGGACAAACTCTCTCGGTTTGATCTTTGTACGAAAAGAGGAGACTTTGTATGGAAACGCGCCAGTTGATCGAATGTTCTATGTTTTGAATTGCGACACGCGAGGAAATTTCTGAAGTTAGAAGGCGTGTCGTTTTAGTGGGCTAACGCATCGGGATGCTCTGCGACTTCTTTGACCGCCTGGCTTCGACCGCGCTTGGTAACCACGCCAACCCCGGCGAAGATTAGAACGCACGCGACCAGCGTACGCGCGTTCGCTTTCTCTCCCAGGACCAACGGTGCAAGACCAAAAGCAATAAGCGGCTGGAGATAAATGTAAGTCGCGACGGTGCTCGGTGAGACGCGCATTAGCGCCCAGGCGTTGAGGTAATAAGCACCAACCGTGGGTACCAGGACGATGTACGCAATTCTCATCCATACGGCTGCGTTTAGAGTGTTCAAGTGAGCCCCACGCAATCCGATTATGCCAATCGGTATCGTGATGATGCTGCTGAACAGGAACACCCAGGTGATTACGTTCAGAGCACCATAGCGCTTAAACAGGTCTTTCGAGAGCACGATGTAGAAAGCATACCCAAGCGAGTTTGTAACGATCAGCAGATTGCCAACCGTCGTGCGTGCTGAAAAGTCAGCTTGCAGCGGATCGACCAGATACACGACGCCGCTTGCCGCTAAGATGATCCCCAGACTCCGCCTCCAGGAAATCCGGTCGTACCCGAGCAAGATGCTGACCACCAACGTAAAAGCCGGAATAGTCGCGGTGATCAAAACCGCATCGATGGCAGTGGTTAAAGAAAGGCCTTTGACGAAGAGAAGCTGATTCAAGGCTACGCCCAGTATGCTGCAAAGAATAAGCAAGGCGAGGTCTCTTCCGGGTATCAAGCGGAGTTGGCCAAGCTTTCGCTGTAGTAAAGTCAGAGCGAGTGCCGCTCCGCCTACCCGAAAAGCGACGAGACCGGTGCTTGAAATAGAACTCAAGACAACCTTACCAACGATAAACCACGTGGCGAACATCGCCTGCACCGCGATCAGCGCGACATGAGGCGCAATGCCCGGGGCCTTCCGTAATGGTGGCGATGTCATCAATTCACAGCAAAAAAGATCGGGCAACCCCGATCCTTTGAAGAGGCGGACTTGCCTGTCCGCCCTGACTTGCCCTCGTTCGGGCGGACACGTCGGTCCGCCCCTACCAAACCTTAAACAACCAGATAAAGCGGATTCTCGAGAATCTTCTTGAGTGTCTGGAGAAACTTCGCTCCAGTCGCTCCGTCGATGACCCGGTGGTCGCAAGACATGGTCGCGCGCATCATCTGACGCACGACGATCTCGTCTTCACGCACGACCGGCTTCGGCGTGACCGTGCCGACGGCGACAATCGCACCTTCCGGAGGGTTGATAACCGCAGTAAATTCGTCGATGCCGAACATACCGAGATTGCTGATTGAAAAGCCCGCGCCGGTATATTCTTCGGGACGCAGCTTACGAGCCCGCGCTCTTTCTGCAAGATCGCGCAGCTCGCGCGCGATTTCACTCAAGGACTTCTGGTCGGCTGAACGGACGACCGGCGTGATCAAACCATCTTCGATCGCGACGGCGACGCCGATGTCTGCGCGTTCGTAGTATCGGATAACCCTTTCCTGAAACGACGCATTGACTTGTGGGTGCTGAATCAAAGCTGCGGCAGCAACCTTTACGATAATGTCGTTGATACTGATTTTGAGATCGGGATCAAGCGCATTGATGTTTCGGCGCATTTGGACGGCGCGGTCCATCTCGATCTCTGTCGTAATAAAGAAATGAGGCACCGGGCCTAGTGAAGTCACCAGGCGTCGCGCGATTACTTTTCGTATCTCACTAATTGGTTCATCTCGGAAAGGCGACGCGCCCGCGATGGTGGGCTGTTGCAGTGGTGGGACCGCGCGCAGCCGTGGCTGGGCAGCCTCGGCTCTTTCCGGTGCTGTAACTTCTTGTCCCCTGGTGATTGCATCCTCGATGTCGCGCTTGATAATTCTGCCGCCTGGGCCACTGCCGCTCAGTGAGCGAAGATCTATACCGGCTTCTGCCGCCATGCGCGCAGCAAGTGGTGAAACAATCAAACGGCCCGACGCCTCAGCCGCAACAACGTCACCTTGTCTGCCGTCGCCACCCGTAGTGACTTCTGGTTTCGCCGGGGGGGGCTGCGGGGAAGGGGGAGGTGCAGCAGTGGATGGTTCAGACGGCTGTTCCTCAACGGGAGCCTGCGTTGAAGCAGGTGGAGCAGCCTCCGTTTTAGGTGCTTGAGCTTTGCGTTCGAGTTCGGAGATATCTTCGTCCGCCTCACCAACGATGGCGATCACCTGGCCCAAAGGCGCCGATTCACCTTCCTTGATCAAAATCTTGCGCAGAACGCCGCTCGTGAGCGCCTGCATTTCCATCGTGGCCTTATCGGTGTCGATTTCAGCAAGCGGCTCACCCATGGCGACGCTATCGCCTTCTTTCTTGAGCCAGCGCGAAAGTTGTCCCTCCTCCATTGTCGGGGAGAGTTTTGGCATAATTACTTCTGAGGCCATTCAGCGTGCACCTTACTGGAATCTGCGTCACAGACTGAAATCTGTGCTACTCGAGATACGCAACGTCACGGACCGCCTCCACAATTTGTTCAACGCCGGGAATCGCGAGGTTCTCAAGATTCTTCGCATAGGGCATTGGCACATCCTCTCCTGAGACCCGGCGTACGGGCGCGTCCAGATAATCAAACGCGCGCTCGTTGATCTCCGCGCTAATCTCGGCGGCCACTCCGCAAAACGGATGCGACTCTTCAGCGATGACAACCCGATTCGTTTTCTTCACCGATTTGACGATCGTCTCAATATCGAGCGGACGAATGGTGCGCGGATCGATCACTTCACACGAAACACCCTGCTGCTCCAGCTGTTCTGCTGCTTTTAGCGCAGTCGGCACCATCAACGAACGCGCAACGATCGTTGCGTCCGTTCCTTCTCGCTTAATCTCCGCAACGCCTAGCGGGATCGTGAAGTCGTCGTCTTCCGGCACCTCACCCTTAATCCCATACATTCTTTCCTGCTCAATGAAGATCACCGGATCGTCGTCGCGAATTGCTGATTTAAGCAGCCCTTTGGCGTCGGCAGGAGTGGAGGGTATGACCACTTTCAGACCGGGAAAGTACGCATACCATGATTCCAATGCTTGTGAATGTTGTGAAGAGACCTGAAAAGCGGAGCCGCCTGGCCCCCGAAAGACGATCGGGATTTTGAATTGTCCGCCAGACATGTAAAGCATCTTCGCGGCGGAATTGACGATCTGATCAGTGGCGAGAATCGAAAAGTTGAACGTCATGAATTCGACGATGGGTCGCAGGCCTGCCATGGCGGCGCCAACGCCAAGACCCGCAAACCCCAGTTCAGTAATCGGCGTATCGATGACCCGCTTATCCCCGAACTCTTCAAGCAGGCCTTTCGTGACTTTGTACGCTCCGTCGTAAGCAGCAACTTCTTCGCCCATGAGGAAAACACTGTCGTCGCGTAATAATTCTTCGCGAATCGCCTGGTTTAACGCTTCACGCATAGTGATTACAGCCATAACGAAAGTTCCCGTCGTTGTAGGGGGCAGACCTGCCTGCCCCGGCCTTGAACTGAAGATCAAATTTCGCCGCGGCTAATAGGACTCGCGTAGACGTCCGTGTACAGCTCTTCGGATGCGGGTTCCGGACTCTCGTCCGCAAACCGCGCCGCACGCTCAACTCTGTCGCGGACCTTCTCGTCCATTTCGGCGAGTTCATTCTCACTTACGATCCCGTTCTCGTTCAGCGTCGCGGAGAAAAGCTTAAGCGGATCACGTTCCTGATACTTTTCAATTTCCGCACGCGTGCGATACTTTCCTGGATCGGACATCGAGTGGCCCATGAAGCGATAGGTGTGCACCTCAAGCAAGGTCGGGAGAGATTGTTTGCGGGCCCGTTCCAACGCGCGCTCGGTCGCCGCCCGGACGGCGAGCACATCCATGCCATCGACGTGTTCCGCGGCGATCTCGTAGGCACGAGCCTTTTGCGAAATGTCCTGAAACGACATTGCGCGTTCGAGCGACGTGCCCATGCCGTACTGGTTGTTCTCGCAAACGTAGATGCAGGGAAGTTTCCAGAGCTGCGCCATATTCAGAGATTCATGAAACGCGCCCTGATTGACGGCCGCCTCACCGAAGAAGCAGAGCGTGACCTGGTCCGTTCCTTTGTACTTTGACGCGAACGCCACGCCCGTTGCGAGAGGAATCTGGCCGCCGACAATAGCGTGCCCGCCAAGGAAGTTCACATCTTTGTCAAACATGTGCATCGATCCGCCCTTCCCACGGGAGCATCCTCCAGCTTTGCCATAGAGTTCTGCCATGACAGCTTCGGGAGAGATGCCTTTGGCGATCGCGTGCGCATGCTCGCGGTAGCTCGCAAGAACGTAATCGTCGGGACGAATTGCCGAGATCGTGCCGACCGCAACTGCTTCCTGCCCGATGTAGAGATGGCAGAAGCCGCCGATCTTTCCCATGCTGTAAGACTCGGCCGATTTCTCTTCGAACCGGCGGATTAGAAGCATCTGGTAGTAAAGATCTCTAAGGGTTTCCCGATCTAACCCTTGAAGGTTTTGTTCGCTATCGCTGCTGTCTCTGGAGGTGTGCTCGGGCGTGGTGGGTGCTTCCTGTTCAATGACGGCGGTTGCGCTTCTGCTTTTCGCTCCTGTGCGCGGGCCGGAATCGGATGATTGCTTGTTCATTGCTCGTGTAGGTCTAGATTCGCTTGTCTACCAAAAGCCGTTTGACGGAAACTTTGTTTGCTTAACCCCGGTATTGATTGGTGTGCTACTGGTGCCGGAATTATACGCGAGATACACAGCAACGTGCAAAAGCTCGGTAAAACAGTAAGGAGCACCCTGTTACAAACAGCGTGCTCCTCAATTTGGGGGCCTATGGATGCAGGCTCACGTAAGCACGTCAATTGTGACCGCTGTGGGTGTCGCTGAGAGTGTCGCGATTGTCTTACGCTCATGTTTGTCGTGTTGCATGCTTCGCGCAGCGGCTGTCAGCAGTTCCTCTGTGGTTTCTCCTTCTGCCGGATAACAGGCACTGCCCATGCTCAGTTTTACTCCAACAGTGGTGCCTGTTCGAACCGTAAACTTTTTCGACTCGACCGCGGCGCGTATTCGCTCGCCGACCGAGCCGGCCATTAAAGTTGAGGCCATCGGCATGATTACCACGAATTCGTCTCCGGCGTAACGAGTGAGAATGTCCATCTGCCTGAGCTCCTTGCGGATCACCGCGGCTACGCTCGCGAGCAGGCGGTCGCCGATGTGATGTCCGTAAGTGTCGTTTATCACCTTGAAATCATCGATGTCGATGCTAATGAGCGCCAGTGACTCGCGGTTCAAGCGCTGGCATTCGGCAATGCGCTGCTCAAGCATCATGTACAGGCTGCGCGCGTTTGGCAGCTCCGTTAGTGGATCAGTTAGGGCACTCTCTTTTGTTTTTTCAAATGTTAGAGCATTGTTCAAGGCGCTCGATGCGTGCTGCGCCACTGATTCCAGCAATCGCACATGTTCGGAAGTATATGAGGTGCGGCTCTTTGAATATAGCGTGATGGCGCCGAAGGCCCCATCTTCGCGCAGCAAGGGCGAAACGAGCACGCCGCGGAACTGCTTGGCGATGTCGTCCGGTATGCCAACCAGGTCGAGTTCGGGCGAGGCGTTGCACATCGATCGCGCGTTCGCAATTACCCACCCGGTAATGCCATCACCGACTTGCATTCGGCGGCGTGAAAAAAGCTCGACGTGCTCGCCGGCGGAATGGGCCGCGACGGCCTTACCCGACTTGTCGTCAACTGTAAAGATGATGCAAGTATCAAAAGGAACGATAGCCCGCAGCTTGTTCGTTACGAGGGTGACGGTGTCGTTCAGATTCAGCGACGAGCCAATAGTCTGCGCGATCTCATGCAGCGCAAACACTTCGCGCTGGGCTTCTGTAATCGATCTGAAACCAGAGCTATGGTCCGGCGTTCCCAGCGTGTCGGGTGCCAGCCCCGCATCCGGACGAGTCGTCGTCTGGTAGTCAAGCTGCTCGGACGGTACCTGTTCCTGAATGTCCTCGGCGCCAATGAGCTTGTCAAATTCTTCCACGTGCTGAATGAAAATGTCGACGACGCGAGGATCAAAGGCCGTACCGGCCATTTTCCGGAGCAAAGTAACGGACTCTTCGCGCCGCATTCCCTTGCGGTATGGACGGTCGCAGCGCGTCGCATCGTAGAAGTCGACCACAGAAATAATCCGTGCCACAAGCGGAATGACGTCACGCTTGAGCCCTTTGGGATAGCCGGTTCCATCCCACTTCTCGTGGTGATAACGGACGATGTCTTCTACGGGATAAGGAAAGTGAACTCGCTTCAAAATATCGCCACCCACAGTGGGATGAATTTTCATCTTTGCAAATTCGGCTTCAGTCAACTTTCCTGGCTTGTTCAAAATGTATTCAGGCACAGCGAGTTTACCAATGTCGTGCAGTAGCGCGCCGGCGAATAGAGCCTGGGATTCCGCCCCACTGACGTTGAGGAGCTTTCCCATCTCGGTGGCATAAATTTGCGTCCGGCGAACGTGGCCATGCGTCGTTTGGTCTTTCGCGTCAATCGCGATTGCCAGAGACTCAATCGTATTCATATGAATGTCGGACATCTGCTCCAGAAACCGGTGCTTCTCGGACTCGGCCTGTCGCACTTCTTCCAGCCGGTTCTCGTTGAATCGATAGAGCAGATGTGCGAGACCCGTGATAAGCAGCCCGAGAAAAACGAAGGGCCAGCCACCGCCGTTGATCGCGGAATAGAAGAGGACGCCGGAGGAAGCAGCCGCGACTTGTGTGATTGAAGTCCAAACCAAACTCTCTTGCGAGGGAAAGATTCGAGCTTTTCCCGAGTCGATACTCAGGAATGCTGTTGTGGCCATCGTGCTGAGGAGATACTGAATGACGGCGACAAAACAGAGCGGTATGAGAAATACACTCAAAGGCACTCCCCTTTGAGGCGCGTCGACGCCGGTACTAGCGAAGAGACCGACAAGCAGCCTGTAAGCGTGGGCCGCGATGAACGTCGAAATGACCGCGATGCCGGTTGTAAAGATCACAGCATGCCGTCGCGAATAAGGGTATGAAGATGCGAAACCGACGAGCGCCGCAAGAATTATCGCTGGCCCAGCAGTGCTTGCCGGCGGAACTGCGTAGATCATCACAGCCAAGAACACGAACGCGTCGGCGACGGACTTGCGGCTTTGACTTACGCCATCAGCGCTGGTCACAGTCACCGTGAAACGGCTGGCCGCGAGCGTGAGCAGCAGCAGCGCAAGCATCGGGGTTAAGCCTGACCAGCTAAGTAGCGGAAGTCTCAACGTGGAGACGATTGCTGAAAGCAGCAAAGCGAAACTCAGGATTGAGATCGAGAATAAGAGAGCGAGACTCTTCCAATTCCGTTTTGTCATTCGAGGAGTGCCTTTATTGCAGAAAACACTAACGTGGGGCTCAAAAAACTAAATTGCAGCGATCTCTTTGGGAACCTGGACTGTTGTGTTCGGGGTCAGAGAATACGGAACGCTTTCAGGATTACGATCGTCAGCAGGCGCCAACGATGTTTATCAACAGCTAAAGATAACGGTTTTAAGGGTTTCTCGTCAAGAGTTTTGTCGGTTTGCTGCAGACAACCTGAACGACTATCGACGGTAACACAAGTTTTGCCATTCAGTTCGCCTTCAAAGGGGCTGCAGGCCCCAGTTGGGAGGCAAGATCTTCAGCTTTGGTCACCGGCCGTTGACAGGAGTAGTGCTCGCACACAAAGGCCGTAGCCGCTCCGTCCAGGGCAGAGCGACCTTTCAATAGCGGCAATGCGTCGGCCGCTCGCCCCAGTGTTGGAGGAGATTGGACGACGATCTTGTTTGGCAGGTAACGCTTCCAGACCTCACGCCGCAGCAGCTTGGTATCCTCTGACGTACTGTCTCCGACAATGGCAATCTCCTTGGGCGACGAAAGGTAGAAATCAAGAGCCCCCAATGCTCTGCCAAAGGCCGAAGGATAACGTTTGAGAGGCTCGGCCAGGAGTCGCAGGACTGTGGTTGCGCGGCGGCGGTAGTCATCGTCACCAGTCAGCAAGGCAAGCCTCAGGAGCACTTCGGCTGCTACGGAGTTTCCTGACGGAGTAGCATTATCAAAGTAGTCCTTTGTGCGAACAATCAGCGATTCATGACTCTTGCCCGTGAAGTAAAAGCCGCCGCCCTCTTCGTCCCAAAACTCTTCAATCATCTTCCCCGTCAAGCTAATGGCTTCTTCGAACCATCTGAACTCACCGGTAGCTTCGAACAGAGTCAAGAGGCCGTCGATGAAAAAGGCGTAGTCTTCTAAATAGCCATTCAGTTTTGCCTGCCCGTCTTTGTAGGTGCGCAGCATGAGTCCGTCGCGCCTCAAGTTGTCGAGCACGAAACGAGCATTCTTTCCGCCGATCTCAGCGTAGTCGCTCCGATCAAGAATCGCTGCTGCTTCGGCAAAGCTCGCCATCATGAGGCCATTCCATGCTGTTAGAATTTTTTCATCGCGACCCGGCTTGATGCGTTGTTCGCGAACGTCGAAAAGTTTCTTAACACTTCGCTCGAGCACTTCTCGCAGGCGTTCAACATGTACGTTCCTTATCTTTGCGACATCCTCAAGTGAGCGCGTCACATTCAGGATGTTCTTGCCTTCGAAATTTCCCGTTGCTGTCACGTCATAGTGAGCGCAGAAGAGTTCCGCGTCTTTGGCGCCCAGGACTTGCGTTATCTCTTCAAGAGCCCAGACGAAGAACTTTCCTTCGTGGCCTTCGGAATCAGCATCTTGCGTGGAATAAAAGCCACCTGCAGTGTCGGTCATTTCGCGGGCCACATAGTCGAGCGTCTCTTCCGCAACCCGCCGAGCTAACGCATCGCCTGTAGCCTGGTACAGGTGGAGGTAGAGCCGCGACAAAAGTGCGTTGTCGTAAAGCATTTTCTCAAAATGCGGCACCAACCATTTTGCGTCTGTCGAGTAGCGATGAAATCCACCGCCGAGATGATCGTAGATTCCGCCTTCGGCCATCTTGCGACAGGTATGCATGACGATTTCCAACGCGTCGTCTCTTCTGGTTCGGTGATAAATGCGGAGCAGAAATTCGAGGGTCATCGCCGGCGGGAACTTTGGAGCGCTGCCAAAGCCGCCGTTGATTGCGTCATAGTTCTTGATGATGCCGCGGTACGTCCCTTCCAGCAGATCCGTGGACAATAGGTCGCTGGACTCTCGCGCAACGTTCAGGCGCCGCAGCTCTCCGAGCAAGGAAACCGCGGTGCGTGTCACCTCGTCCGACTGCTCGCGGTAAGCCTGCGCCACGCTCAGCAGGATGCGCGGAAAGCCTGGCATGTTGAAGCGATCCTCCGGCGGAAAATAGGTCCCACCGTAGAAGGGCACACCCTCAGGCGTGAGA
>Ga0137371_10004763_pt1 | contig 10622 bp, 7 predicted proteins | sample SagtaG_7_FD_104919 | JGI IMG/M metagenome (GOLD analysis project Ga0137371, IMG submission 104919) | Vadose zone soil microbial communities from Sagehorn Ranch, Mendocino, California, USA - Sage1_R_40_16 metaG | ecosystem: Environmental > Terrestrial > Soil > Vadose zone | place: USA: California... | reverse complement strand
GATGAAATATCAAAAAGAGAACGTACCGCTCGTTATTCTGGCCGGTCACGAATATGGAACGGGTTCGTCGCGCGACTGGGCGGCAAAGGGAACGCGTTTGCTTGGCGTGAAAGCGGTCGTTGCGGCGAGTTTCGAAAGGATTCATCGCTCGAACCTTGTCGGCATGGGTGTGCTGCCGCTGCAATTTCTCGATGGCGTTACGGCGCAATCGCTTGGGCTCGATGGTTCGCAGACATTTTCTATCGACGGCTTGTCCAATGCCATCCAACCCGGTCAGCGCTTAACGATGGAGGTTGAAAACCAGAAACGCGAAAAACGTTCCTTCCCGGTGAAACTCCGCATCGATACCCCGATCGAGGTCGATTATTACCGCCACGGCGGCATCTTGCCGTTTGTGTTACGCCAGTTGCTCGCGAAGTAAGACTTCAACCGGCGAACCGTCCGCGATCAAGGCGGAGTGCGGGGCCGCGGTTAGCGGTTCGACAAATTGACCGCCGTAAAGAGCGGCGATATCCGCGGAGAACTCGAACGTCTCAGCGTTCCAAATTTTCCAGCGTGGGTGCTCGACTCGGTATTCGCTGCAACCATCACGAACACAGGTGTAACCCCAATAATGTTCGGTGATGAATTCCGCGTGCGAGCCGGCAGGAATACTTTGCGGTTCACCGCTTGCGGTCATCTTTAGCGACTCCCATTTACGGCCACGCCGCCAGGAATACTCCACGCTCACTTTAAGATCGACATGCTCGATCTCGTGCTTCATCGGCAGCGCGAGGTAGTTTTCTCCGTAAAATGCACGCGCGACCAAAGCGATCGCGCGGCGCGGCACCAATTCGCGAACGAAAACGACGCCACGCCGCCAGGTGTCGGCGGATTTTTTGCGCACATAAAAGCGCAAGTTCACTTCCTCGAAGTCGCGATGCAACGGAATTGGCAGACCAAGCAAGCGGGTGTCGAGAAATAGAAAACCGACCACGCTTAGAAATGTTTCGCGATTTTCGAAATCGAGCTCAAGTCCAGGTGGAACCAGCGGCGCAACCATCTTCGGATCGACAACGAAGTTGAGCATGGCGAGGTATCGCCAGTTGGCGGTGAGAAACGGTCTCACCCTGACAAGATAGGCGACGGTCATAGACCGCCGCTACAAAATCAGTGCAGCAACTTCTCGAGCGCGGCATCCGCCTGAGCGCCGAGCGAAGTGGCCATGGCGTAATGACGCTTGGCCTGTTCTTTTGAGGGCGGCGACGAGGTGGCGTAAATGACGGCGAGGTTGAAATGCGCGTCGGCGTACTTCGGATTTTCCGAAATTGCTTCGAGCAATTCTTTTTCGGCGGCTTCCTGCCAGCCTTTCTGACTCGCGGTAATGCCGAGATAGTTGTGCGCAGTTGCGCTCTTCGGATTAAGGCCAAGGGATTTTGTTAATTCGGTCAACGCCTCGTCGAATTTCGCCTGCCGATAAAACACGATTCCGAGCGTTGTGTGCGTGAATTCGTCCTTCGGCGAGAGCGCGACCGCCTTTTTCAAGGTCAACTCGGCGGCTTTAAGTTTGCCGGTTCGAAAATAAACAACGCCCAGATTCGAAAGCGAATAAAGATTGTTCGGCGTCTTAGTCAGCATTTCCTGGTAAAGTTTTTCGGCCGAACGATATTTACCTTTGTCGAAATTTTCCTTGGCCTGCCGGGCAAGATCGACAACGTCTTCGGGCACGTTCGGTTTGAAGATGCTCGGAAGCGTGTAACCACTCTCTGCCGGCGGCGAGTTTGACGCGATCAGATCGCTGTTCGGTTTTTCGGCCGTGACTGTGGCGGGTCCGTTCGTTTTTGTGTTTTTAGCGAAAGTGAAACTGGCTTTGACCGCGCTGGGGTTATCATCGGAAATCGAAACGACCGGTTGCCGGAGGAGCGCTAATTCGTCGGTGGTAAGTCTCGTTACCGGTTGGGCGAGCAACTGGATCTGCTGCGTCAACGTTTCCGATTTGATTTGCAGCTTGTCGAACTCGGCGAGGACGAGCTTCTTCGCCTGATCGCGCCGCGCTTCTTCCTGCCGCTCGCGCACGATGATGTTGCGCAACATTTCGTTCTCTTTAGTCAGCTTAGCCGTCTCTTCGGGCGTAGCGCCCACCAACTTGACCTGCTCGAGCTGCTTGCTCGCTTCGTCCAACCGCGAATGCAATTGCGCGACCGTCGTTTCGTAATTCTGATTTTGTTTCTGGCTGGCCGCGAGCTGCTGCTGAAGATCGCCAATCTGTTTCTTCACATCAGCGAGTTCTTTTTCCTTCTTCGGTTTGTCCGCGCTGATTTCACGAACAGTTTTTTCGGCGTCAGCCAGCTTTTGTTTTAGATCCGAGTTTTCAGCAACGAGCACTTCGACCCGCTGCTCGGTGTCCTTCATTCCCTTTAAGTGCGCGAGCGCGTCATCACGTTCCCTGTTCGCGTTGGCAACTTTTTGATCGGCCTCAGTTGCGCGTACATTCGCTTCGTCGCGCTCCTTGCCAGCTGATGCGCGCTGCTGATCGGCAGCGGCCACTTTGGCGTTGGCGTCATCGCGTTCCTTTTCGGCAGCGCCCCGGCCTTGCTGCGCCGAAACGAGTGCTTTCTTCAACTGCGCAATCTCGGATTTGAGTGCTTCCTGCGCTTTGCTGTCGTTCGAACCCGCGGCGGCAGTTTTCTTCAACGAAGTTTGCGCCTGAGTCAATTGATCGCGCACTTGGCGCTCGGCCGTCTTCGCTTTTTCGAGATCGCCCTGAGCTTTGTCGAGTTTCGATTTCGTTTCGTCGAGACGGCTGTTCAACGATTGTTTTTCATTCTCAGCCGTACTCATCTGGCTGCGCGATTTCTGCAGCTCGGCTTCAAGTTGATCGACGCGGTCACGCAGTTTGCGAGTGGCCTGCTCGATCGCGACCTCGTTCGGTGTGCTCGCCGGAGCGGGTTTCGCGGTTGGCGGCGGAGCCGCGGCTTCTTTCGCGACCTGCACAGGCGGTTGTAAATCTTGCGGCGCCGCGGCAACATTTTCCGCCGGCCCGCTTACATTTTCCTGTGTGGACGCTTTGTCTTGCACGCGCAAGATGCTTTCGCTCACTTTCCGGCCGCGATATTCGACGATCGCCGGTTGCCAATCGGGATGGGCCTTGCGCAACTGCTCGAGAAGTGTCCCTGCAAACCGATACTTGGCGAGGGCGGCTTTGAACTGGTTCTCGTGCTCGAGCTTTTCACCCTGTTGCGATGTCATGTACGCTTTGAGAAAGGTCTCGCTGGGATCGTCTGATTGGGCAGGCAAAGCCGGCACGGCCAGGCAAAGAACAAACGCAGCGAGCAGGGGCGACCCGAGTTTCTTCATAGAGCGCAGGGGGCGGATGATAACAAACGGGGTGTGGTTTGCAACGAAACGATGGGGCATCGCTCTAAGAAGAAGCGGAGAGTGTGCCACGGGGACGGCGTTTCTTCGCGCGTTTGCAATCGCGAATCTAAAAACTAGAATCTGAATCCCGATGGTGGTCGTAGCTCAATGGTAGAGCCCCAGATTGTGGTTCTGGTTGTTGCGGGTTCGAGTCCCGTCGACCACCCTTTTTTTGAAATCCCAAAATCCAAACCCCAAGCTCCAAATTCTCGAAGTCGAACTTTGGGATTTGGAACTTGAAACGTGGGATTTAAAATTTTGTGTCTGTAGCTCAACTGGATAGAGCATCTGACTTCGGATCAGAAGGTTGGGGGTTCGAATCCCTCCAGGCACGCATTTTTTTGACGCCGCAAACGCAGATGAGCTTTTGCCGGTGAAGACATTGCGGACAACAATGTTTCTGGTCGCGGCGGCCGCGATCGCTTTTGGCTGGCTTGCTTGGAAATGCGTCCGCGATCCAAAAATTAATTTTCTGCCGCGAGATAGCCGAGCCGAGTGGGTCATTTTTCCCGCCGCGGTGGGTGCGCGTACTCATCGAGTCGCGACGATGGACACGACGTTTCGGCGAACATTCACGCTCGATTCTCGGCCGAGATCGGCTCGATTGTTCGCTCGCGCTGCAAAACGGCTCGAACTGAAAATAAACGGCGACACTCTGCAAGTTAGTGCGCGTAATTGGAAACAGACGTCGACGTTCGATGTGTCGAGTTTTTTGCGAAGCGGAGAAAACACGATCGAAGCTAGAGTCTTTAATGATGACGCACCGCCGGCGCTCTGGCTCGCGTTGACCGCAGACTCCTTCACCTTGCGGACCGACGGCAAATGGGAATCTTCACTGGCCGGCTCTTCATGGCGCAATTGCGCGCTCGCTTCAGTTCCGCGATACCCCGGTTCCGGGAATCTTCTCGCCGGTGGTGAAAAAATATTCGATGTGCTGCCCAAAATCGGGCGCACGTGGATCGTGTTTGGAATTCTCGCCGTTCTCCTGACCTTTGCTGCAGCCAAGTGGCTGAATTGGCTTACTGCAAAACCGAATGGCGCCGGCGTTGAATTCTCCCGCCGGCAACTCTTCGCTCTACTCGGATTATGTAGCTTCGCGTGGCTAATTCTCTTTTGGAACAATGCGAAAATGTTGCCGTTTCATTGCGGCTACGATTTCCAAGATCACGTCGCTTATGTTAAGTACATCCAGGAGCGAAAAGCGTTGCCATTGCCGAACGAGGGGTTCGAGATGTTTCAACCGCCGCTCTATTACGCTTTGGCGGCGGATGTTCTCTCAATCTGCCGGCTCTCGGTTAGCGACGACGCCGCTGTGACTGTTTTGCGTTCACTGACGATGATTTTCGGCGTCGCGAATTTCGTCTTCGTTTTTCTCACTCTCCGATTGCTCTTTCCGGGCAGACTCGCTCTTCAATTGATCGGACTGTTCATTGCCGCGTTTTTGCCAATGCAGCTTTATCTCTCGCATTATGTAACCAACGAGACGCTGGCAGCGACACTTGCGAGCGCGGTGATTTACCTTGCCTTGCGTGCGCTAAAGACTGAACACGCGTCGGTTTGGCAATATCTTTGGCTTGGAGTCTGGATCGGTGCGGCATTGTTGGCCAAGGCCACAAGCTTATTGCTGATTCCACCGCTTCTCGGAGCTTTGATGATCAAGCTCGTCCAGCAACGAGCTCCGATTTTCGGCTGGTTTCGGGCGTTCGGAATAACAATTAGCGCGATTTTTCTCACCTGCGGATGGCATTACCTCCGCATCTGGCGCCATTTCGGAACGCCAATTGTTGGCAACTGGGACCCGGTTTTAGGATTTCCGTGGTGGCAAGACCCGGGATTCCACACGGCGGGCGATTATTTTCATTTTGGCCAATCGCTCATCGCGCCACTCTTCAGCGGCTTCCATGGTTTCGGAGACGGAATCTATTCAACACTTTGGGGCGACAGCCTATGCGGCGGACTGTCCGGTTTGCTTTCACGCACGCCATGGAATTACGAACTCATGATCGGTGGCTACTGGATTGCATTGTTGCCGACGCTCCTCGCGACCGTTGGTGCAGCAGCTGTACTCCATCGATTCGTTCGGCAGGCGTCGCCGGAATGGTTTTTGTTGCTTGGGCTTCCAGCGGTAGTCACGTTCGCCCTTATTTTCATGACTTTGAGGGTCCCTTCCTACGCGCAGGTGAAAGCTTTCTACGGTTTGTCCGCGATCGTGCCTTTCTGTTGCTTGGCTGTGATCGGATGGCAAATGCTGACAGCGCAGTCACGCATTTTGCAATTACTCGTCGGCGCCGTGCTCATTTGTTTTAGCGTCAACAGCTTCGCGTCGGTGTGGATCCGCCACTCGACGGAAGAACATGTTTACGTCGCACTCAGGTCGATTTCTCAATCCCAATCGGATCGCGCCGCTTCGGAAGCAACTCAGGCGGTAAAAGGTGAACCTTCGAATGCAAGCGCCCATTGCTTTTTCGCTGCGGTCCTGGAAGAAACCGGTGAATCACGCAAAGCCGTAGGCGAATCCGAGCACGGCCTGCAGTTGGATGCTGCGAATGGTGATTGTCACCTTCAATTAGGAATCAGTCTGGCAAAACAGGGAGATCTGAGTCGGGCAATGAACGAAGCACAGCGCGCGCTCGAACTGCAGCCGGAGAACGCGCGCGCCCACGACCTCGTGTTCACACTGGCGCGCGAGCTCCACCACGCCGAGGCGCTCGCCCTTGGGCGAGACGCGCTGGCTGTGTCGCCTTTTGATGCCGATTTGCATTACCGAGTAGGACTGGCCGCGGGCGAAGTTGGAAATTTTCCAATTGCGGTGGCGCAGTTCGGCTACGCGTTATTGCTGCAACCAAGTCGCGCAGAAGTTGCACAGAAATTGCATCTTGCCCTCGCTTTCGCAGCCAGGGGATTGGGCGCGCCAACTCAATTAGCGGCAATCTCAGCTTCAGCGCCAGAAGCACCGATATTGCTCAACGAGCTTGCCTGGATATTCGCGACTCATCCAGACGCTGCCGTGCGCAACGGAGACGAAGCCGTCCGGCAAAGCGAAAAGGCTTGTGCCTTAACAACCCGGACACGCCCGGAGTATCTCGTTACACTGGCGGCCGCTTACGCCGAGGCCGGCAAATTTGCCGAAGCTATTTCGACTGCCGGGAATGCGCTGACTCTCGCGCGATCGCTGGGCGAAACCAAAACGATCGTACTCGCAGAAAATCTTTTAACCGCGTTTCAAGCGAATCAACCTTATCGTGAGGAACCGGCTCGATGAAATTTTCGGCGGCGCGCTCGGAGTTGGACGCAATGGTGGTGGAGATCGAGCTCACGCTCGTCAGCATCATTCAGGGCGTCGCCCTTTTTTTCTTAATCGACAACGCGCGCGTCGTGATGACAACTCACGACATCGCTTTTTGGCTCTACATTCCGGCCGGGCTCCTCGTCATCTTCGTGTTTTGGTCGCGCTCGATTTTGCACACGCTCACGGTCGTCCGCTGGCCACTGGAGTTTGGACACAACTTTCTCTATATAACGTGCGCTTTAGCCGAGGCGCTCCTGTTCACTAAATTAAGCGAGCCGCGAATGTGGTTTACCATCGGCGCAATCTACAGCGCGATCGGCTGGCTTCTTTTCCTTTACGATTTCCGTTTGATTCGCGCGCGCGAGAACGACAGCGCCGGCGAGGCAAGCAATCGTTTATATGCAAAAGTGCGCAGCGATCAGCGCTGGAACACTATTCTGTTTCTGCCGGCGGTTTTCTCCCTGAACGTGATCTGCGCGTTTTGCATTCGTTCCTGGCCCGATTTTTTCCTCGTCCGCAATGGTCACGTCTGGCTAATCGCGTTCCAGCTGCTCGGTTTCGCGGCCTATTTGTTTTATTCCGTCCGCTTCTATGTCGATCTTGCGTCTTTCATCGCCCAGGCGCGACATGAATGGCGAGGCGCGCTTGGCGATCGCGATCAATGTTGAATCGCGCGACGATCTCAGAGTTCACTCAACGCTCGTTGCCCTTTCTCCACATCTGACGGTCGGAGAATGATCATCCCTTTGGGCGAAGATGCGCCCGACGCAAAATAGGCATATTCGATATTCACTTCGGCTCGCGAGAGCGCATCGGCAATTTTTCCAAGCACGCCAGGTTCGTTGGCGGCATCAATGCAAAGAACATCGTTCTCGAACGCGAGCACGCCGCGCTCGCCCAGCAGCATTAATGCTTTGGTCGGGTCGCTCACGATCATTCGGACCACCGAATGATCCACTGTGTCCGAAACTGTGAGCGCGTGAATGTTGATGCCGGCTTTGGCCAAAGCCTCGCATACGCGTGCCAGCGCTCCGGGACGGTTTTCAAGAAACACTGCCAGCTGTGTCGCCGTTTCCAGGGAGTCAATTGTTTTCATCTTGCGTTTAGAATGACGCGCGCGGTCGCTTCTGACAATAGAGATCGTCGAGCGAGTAGCTATTCAGACGCGCAAATGCCATGGTCGACCCCAACATGAACAAAACCTCCGAGCCAGCCGCGTCGCATTTGCGAACTCCTCGGCGAACGGTCGGTTTTTTCACGGCCTGCGGGATTGTGATTGCGAACATTATCGGCACTGGCGTCTTCACCAGTCTTGGATTTCAAGTCGCCGACATCCATTCGGGTTTTGCTTTGCTGATGCTTTGGATTGTCGGTGGAATCGCCGCGCTCTGCGGCGCGCTCTGTTACGGCGAGCTCAGCGCCGCGCTCCCGCGCTCGGGCGGCGAATATCATTTCCTTTCCGAGATTTATCATCCCGCCCTCGGCTTCATGGCCGGATTTATTTCGGCGACTGTCGGCTTCGCTGCGCCGATCGCGCTGGCGGCCATGGCTTTCGGAAAATATTTTCACGGCGTCTTCAACTTCGGTTCGCCCATTTTGCTTTCATTCGTGACCGTGTGGATCGTCGCCCTTTTCCATTTTGGAAATCTTCGTCTCGGCAGCGCGTTCCAAAATGTCTGGACGCTCGTGAAACTCTTGTTGATCGCCGCGCTGATCGGGGCCGGTTTGCTCATTGAAGAAAAACAGCCGATCACCTTTTTGCCGCACGCGGCCGACACGATGGCGATCTTCAGCGGCCCATTCGCGGTCGCCCTGGTTTACGTGATGTATTCCTACTCGGGCTGGAATGCGTCCAGCTACATTATTGGCGAAGTAAAAAATCCGGAGCGCAACGTTCCTCGCTCACTCCTTGTCGGAACGACGATCGTGATGGCGGCTTATGTTCTTTTGAATGCGGTTTTTCTTGCGACAGCACCGCAAGACGAAATGCGCGGCCAGCTCGAGGTCGGTCTGATTGCGGGCAAACATATTTTCGGAGAAAACGGCGGCCGCATCGTCGGAGCCGTGATTTGCCTCGGCTTAATTTCTGCGATCAGCTCGATGACCTGGATCGGACCACGCGTCACCATGTCGATGGGAGAAGATCATTGGCTGCTCCGGTTTCTCGGCCGCAAAAACGCTGAGGGCGTCCCGGCGAACGCAGTCCTTGTTCAGTTGCTGATCGTGAATCTGCTTTTGTTAACGCGCAGCTTTGAGCTCGTCGTCATCTACATTCAATTCGCGCTTCTGCTTTGTTCGCTTTTGACGGTGATCGGCGTGGTCGTGCTGCGAATGGCGCGCCCCGAGATCGCGCGACCCTATCGCGTCTGGCTTTATCCGATACCGCCGATCGTTTTCGCCGCCATCACCGTTTGGATGATGGTTTATCTTTTGCGCTCAAAAACCACCGAATCAATCGCCGGGCTCGCCACTGCAATCGCTGGCTTCCTCCTTTACTTTTGCGCGCGAAGACGCGTCAGTGCTGGCCAATGAAAAAATTTGGCGCGGGAAAAATCACAATTGCCAACGTTGCGATCTTGTCGCTCGCCTGCCGTGTCGTAGCCTTCGGCGTAGGCGGGTCGATCTTTGCACTTGCGCAGACAGCGGGCGCTCAATCGCCGCCGGACGATACCGCGCGCTTTCTCGCCGGAATGCCGCTTCCGAAAAATTCGCCACTCGCGCCGCTCACAACTGATGCAGCCTGGCAGGAGCACTCGGTGAATTTCGAAAGGGCGTTCGCCAAACTGAATACTCGTCAGTTGCAAAAACTGCACATCTGGGAGGGCCAATTCTTTCCGGAATCACGAGAACATATTCCAGTCGCGTTTTACATGTTCAGCGGTCCCGATTTTCTTTATGTCGATCAATTTTTTCCAAAAGCCGACGTCTACATCCTTTGCGGCAAGGAATCGATGGGACCGCCGCCGGATCCACTCCAGACCGGAAATCTTGGTTCAGCTCTGCACAATCTCGAGGAAGCAATGAATTCATCGCTCCGCTTCAGCTTTTTCATCACCAAAGATATGAAAGTGGATCTTCAGTCGCAGGAATTGAAAGGCACGTTGCCGATCCTCTACGTTTTTCTCGCGCGCGGCGATAAATCGATCAAGGACGTCACTTTCGGTTCGTTGAGCGCCGGTGGAAAATTTCAGCAGAGCCGCCCCGGCAGCGGCGGCACTCCAGGTGTCCGGATCGATTACATCGACAATCACTCCGGCCAGCAGCAGACGCTTTATTATTTCACGACCGACATTTCGGATGGCGGTATTTCTTCTTCGCCCGGATTTCTCAGGTTCTGCGAGCACTTCGGCATCGGATGCAGCTTTCTCAAATCATCTTCCTATTTAATGTTTGAAGAGGGCTTCAACCGCATCCGCGATTTCATTCTCGATCATAGCAAGACCATCGTGCAGGACGACGCCGGCATTCCGCTCGCCTATTTCAATCACGACAAATGGAACATCCGCGTCTTCGGCAATTACATCGGCCCGATCGAGATTTTCAAACAACACTACCAGCCGAAACTGAGGGAGATCTTCGAGCAGAGCAATCCGCCGCCAGTCGAATTCAACTTCGGCTACCGCTGGAATTACGAAGAGAGCCACCTCATCGTGGCGACGCGCAGCTGAAGCCAGCAGCGAACACGAATCCCCGATCGGGCGCGACAGTCTTGCGGATCGAATCGGCCCGTTAGAGGCTAAGATAACACTCGACATCGTGGTCTAAGGAGACGAAACTCAATGTGATTACGTCACCCGACGTTTCAACGCATTTCGGCCGAGCTGAGTTTCGCTCGTGGGGCTGCACCTTCGCTGAGACACCGCTTTACGCGATCTCGAGATCCAACTGGGCCCCGAGTCAGTCTAAAGTGAGGCGAACTTTTCGGAAGCCTCACCAG
>Ga0137371_10004761_pt1 | contig 10624 bp, 8 predicted proteins | sample SagtaG_7_FD_104919 | JGI IMG/M metagenome (GOLD analysis project Ga0137371, IMG submission 104919) | Vadose zone soil microbial communities from Sagehorn Ranch, Mendocino, California, USA - Sage1_R_40_16 metaG | ecosystem: Environmental > Terrestrial > Soil > Vadose zone | place: USA: California... | reverse complement strand
CTGCAGCGCCGCGATGTCGGCGCGCATCTGCACGCGCAGCTTCGCGTCGAGGTTCGAGAGCGGCTCGTCCATCAAGAAAACGCTCGGCTGACGGACGATCGCCCGGCCCATCGCGACCCGCTGGCGCTCGCCGCCGGAGAGCTGCGACGGCTTGCGCCCGAGGAAGCGCTCGAGACCGAGCCGCGCCGCCACTTCGGCCGCCTGCCGCTCACGGTCGGCTTTCTTGACGCCCGCCATCTTGAGCGGGAACGCGATGTTCTGCGAGACGGTCAGGTACGGGTAGAGCGCGTAGTTCTGGAAGACCATCGCCACGTCGCGCTTCTTCGGCGGCAGGTCGGTCACATCGCGCCCGCCGATCAGCACCGCGCCCGCGTCGACCTCCTCGAGGCCGGCGAGCATCCGTAGCGCCGTCGTCTTGCCCGAGCCCGACGGGCCGACGAGAACCATCAGCTCGCCGTCCTCGACGGTGAGATCGAGCCGATCGACAGCCGTCGCATCCGAGCCTGGGTAGAGCTTCGTCGCCTCCACGTACCGAACGTCAGCCATCGCCACCTCGCTCCGCTTCGACGGCGCCCTCCAATTCTTGACGCGCCCGCCGCTGCGCCTCCGCCGGCGCGCCGATCGCGTCGAGCCCAAGCAGCGCGGCTCCGACGATCGGCGGCGAGCTCGGCGCCGTCACGGAAATCTTGGGCGCGAGCTCGCGCAGCTCGCGTTCGACCGCGTCCCTCAGTCGGCCGTCGCCCGACTGGAGCAGCCCGCCGCCAAGTAGAACCTCGGTCGGCTCGGCCTCCAGGCCGAGCCGTTCGATTGCGACTCGCGCCATCGCGACGATTTCGGCGGCGAGCCGCTCGACGATCCCCGCCGCGACCGCGTCATGCTCGGCCTCGGCGAAGACGACTGGCGGCAGCTCGAGCAGCCGCCGCGCGCCGATCTGTCCGCGGTGAATCTGCTCGGCGACCGCCATCGGTGTCGCGAGGCCGAAATGCGCAGGCACGGCCCGCTCCAACGTCGTCTTCGGGCCGCGCCCGTCTTCGCTTCGCGCGGCCGAGAAGAGGGCCGCGCGGCCGACGTCAGAGCCGCCGCCCCAGTCGCCGGTAATTGTGCCGAGCGCCGGGAAGCGCGCGTGCCTTCCGTCAGCCGAAACCCCGACGCAGTTGATCCCTGTGCCGCACACGACCGCGACGCCCCAGCCGCGCTCGGTGCCGGCGCGCAGCACCGCGAAGGTGTCGTTGCCGACCCGGGTCGCCTGCGCCCAGTCGCGCAGCTCGATCGCCTGCCGCAGCTCGTCCTCTTCGCTTGGGAAGTCGACGCCGGCCATGTTCAGCTGCGCGATCTCGGCTGTCCCATTTGCGTCCGCATTCGCGTGGAGGGTGTCGAGCACGTCGAGCGCGCGCTCGAAGCCGACGTTGTGCGGCTGACTCTCAGGACCGCGCACGAGCCGAAGCAGCTCGCCATCGCGGCCAACGAGCGCGAGGTGAGTCTTCGAGGCGCCGCCGTCGACGGCGACCACGGCGGCGTTCATACCGCCGCCCCCTCGAACAGGCGCTCGAGCAACTCGTTCGTGAGGTCGTATTCGCCCACCAGCGGGTGCGCGAGGAGCGCTTTGCGCGCCGTGTCGAGGTCGCCGGTGATGGCGGCCCGCGCGGCCAGGCGCTCATAGGCGGCAACGTGCTGCACAAGGCCGAGGAGCTCGGGCGCGAGCGGCGCCTGGTCGAGCGGCTGGATCGCCTCAGCGGTCACCCGCGCCGGCACCTCGACGACGTCGTCGTCCGCGAGGCCGGCAAGGGTGCCGTTGTTCCGCACGTCGACCTCGTGGACTGCGCCGTCGCCACTCAGGAGCGACGAAACAAGCCCGACCGCCGCCTCGCTGTAGAAGGCGCCGCCGCGCTGCTCGAGTAGCGCCGGCTTCTCCGCCAGCGCCGGGTCGCGGTAGAGCTCCAGCAGCTCGGCCTCGATCTCGGCAACGCGCGCCGCGCGCGGCGTCTCCCCCAGCTGCTCGGCGAGCACCTGGTCGTGGGCGTAGAAGTAGCGCAGGTAGTAGGACGGGACCGCGCCGAGCTCTTCCAGCAGCCGCCGCGGCAGCTCGAGCTCGTCCGCGAGCTCCTCGCCGTGCTCGGCCAGGAGCTCCCGCAGGATGTCGTCGCCGTCGAGCCGCACCGCGCGAACCCACGTCAGGTGGTTGAGGCCGACCTGATCGACGAGGACGCGCTCCGGCTCGGCCTCGAGCCAGCGGGCGAAGGTTCGCTGGAAGCCGATCGCGACATTGCAGAGCCCGACCGCGCGGTGACTCGCGTCGAGCAGCGCGCGCGTGACGATCCCGACCGGGTTCGTGAAGTCGACGATCCAGGCCCCGGGGGCGGCGAGCGCTCTCACGCGCTCGGCGATCTCGAGCACGACGGGGACGGTTCGCATCGCCTTGGCGAAGCCGCCGGCGCCGGTCGTCTCCTGGCCGATGCAGCCGCAAGCGAGCGGGACCGTCTCGTCGCGGAAGCGGGCCGCCTGGCCGCCAACGCGGATCTGGATCAGGACGAAGTCTGCACCGTCGACGGCCCGATCGAGCTCTCCCGTCTGCGCGAGCGAGCCGCGGTAACCCTCACGGTCGAGCATGCGCTGGGCAAGGCCGCCGACGACCTGGAGCCGCTCGGCATCGACGTCGTGGAGCCATAGCTCGTCGACGGCGACGCGTGAGAGGCCCGAGACGAGCTCAGGCGTGTACGTCGAGCCGGCACCGACAACAGCCAGCTTCATCCCTTGACCCCCGTCAGCGTGACGCCCTCGACGAAGGCACGTTGGGCGAGGAAGAAGAGCACGATCACGGGCGCCATCACGAGCAGCGTCGCCGCCATTGTCAGGTTCCACTGCACTTGGTGCAGCGACCGGAACTCCGACAGCCCGAGCGAGAGCACCCAGTGGTGCGGGTTCTCGCCGGTGTAAAGGAGCGGGAGGAAGAAGTCGTTGAACGTGTAGAGGAACGAGAAGAGCGCCACCGCGGCGATCGCCGGCTTTGCCAGCCGCGTGACGACGGTCGCCACGATGCGGAGCTCGCCGCAGCCGTCTACGCGCGCGGCGTCGAGGTACTCCTCGGGGATCGTCAGGAAGAACTGGCGTAGCAGGAAGATCGAGAACGCGTCGCCGAACCAGTTCGGAAGGATCACCGGCCAGAGCGTCCCGACGAGATGGAGCTTCGCCCACATCACGTACAGCGGCACGACCGTCACCTGCGGTGGCAGCATCAGCGCGATCAGGACGATCAGGAACGAAACCTGCCGCCCGCGCCAGCGCAGGCGCGCGAGCGCGTACGCGACCGGGACACTCGAGAGCACGAGCCCGATCGTCGCGAGCACCGAGTACTCGAGCGTGTTCAGCGACCAGCGCCAAAAGGGTGCCTTGGTGAAGACGTCGTAGAAGTTGCTCCAGCGAAACGGGTGCGGCCAGAGGCTGGTCGAGAGCGCCTGGTTGTTCGACATCAGCGAGGTCAGCGCGATGAAGACGAACGGCGCGAGGAACGCGACCGCGGCCGCGATCAGCAGGCTGTGGTTCGCGACCGCGAGCAAGAACCGCTGCCGCCGAACATTCGCCGGCGGCCGCCGGCGTACCAGCGCCGCAGGCGCGGTCACGGCGCTCATCGCGGCGCCGCCTGGTAGACCCACCGGCGCGAGTTGAGCACGATCACGAGCGTGATCGCGAAGGAGACGACGAGTAGCAGCACGGACATCGCGGACGCGTAGCCCATCTGGAAGTCCGTGAAGCCGTGCTGGTAGAGCAGCACCGGATAGAAGAGCGTCGAGTCCTGCGGGTAGCCGAGGTTGACGGAGGTCACGTCCGCTGCCTGGGAGGCCTGCCCTGCGGCCACGCCCGCGGCTACGTACGCCTGGGTGAAGTACTGCAGCCCCTGGATGACGCCGAAGACGACGGCAAAGAGGATCACGGGGCTGATCGACGGCAGGGTCACCCAGCGCAGCCGCGAGAGGAAGCCGGCGCCGTCGAGCTCGGCCGACTCGTACAGCTGCGTCGGCACGTCCAGCACCGCCGCGAGGAAGATCACCATCGTGTTGCCGACGCCCCAGAGGCCCAGCACGACGAGGGCCGGCTTCGACCAGTGCGGGTCGTGGAACCAGAGCGGCCCCTGGACGCCGAGGTGTCCGAGCAGCACGTTCACTGGTCCGGTCGCAGGGTTGAGGATGTAGACGAAGCCGAGCGTCGCCGCCACCGGCGGGGCAAGCGCGGGCAGGTAGAAGATCGTCCGGAAGATCCCGACGCCGCGGCGCGCGCGAGCAAGCATCAGCGCGATTCCGAACGCGAACAGCACCTGGAGAGGCACCGCGACGGCGATGAACCAGAGCGTATTCTTGACCGCCGTCCAGACCTGTGGGTCCTGGTGGAAGAGATAACTGTAGTTCGCGGTGCCGATCCACCGAGGCGAGGAGAGCAGGTCGTAGTGCGTGAAGGACAGGTACACGCTCATCACGAGCGGGTAGCCGAAGAAGACCGAGAAGCCCACGATCCACGGGCTCATCAGCAGGAGCACCAGGCGGCGGCGGCGCCAGGCCGCCCGCCGCTGCCCCGGCCGGCGCACGAGCGCCGGCAACGCCGGGACCGAGACGGCCCCGGCGTCCGCGGCGGGTCGGAGTCTCACGGCACTGCCGAGCCGCCTCCGCCGGCCTGCTTGACCTGGGCGTCGAGCTCGTTCGCGAGGCTCTGCAGCTTGCCCTCGAGCCCAAGAGCGTTGCTGCCTTGCCACTTGGTGAAGAAGCTCTGCACGAGGTTCGTGTACGCCACGCCGGAGGCCATGATCGGCGAGGTCGTCGAATGCGGGTTGGCAAAGATCTTCAGGAAGGTCGAGAAGTGCGGGTCAGGCTGGATCTCGGATGAGTGGAGCGAGGCCTTGGTCGTCGGCACGTTCCGGATCTTGTTCGAGAACTGGGCCAGGAAGTGCGGGTTCGTCGTCAGGTACTTGACGACCTGCCAGGCCTCGTCGTTGTGCTTCTTGCCCTTCGGGATGCCGATGATCGTCCCGTTGATGTAGCCGGATCCGTAGAGCTCGGGATGCGCGTCGTCGACCGGCATCGGCGCGGTTCCGTAGTTCAGATGGGGCGCCTCGTCCGCGATGAACGCGACACGCCACTCGCCGTCCAGATTCATGGCGAGCTTGCCCTTCTCGAACGCCTGCGAAGCGGAGAACTCGTCGCCCAGGCCGGACTGGAAGCGGACGAGCTTGCCATAGCCGTACCAGTCCACGAGGCTCTTCTGCCACTCGAAGAGCTTGCGCCAACCGGGGTCGTCGGCGATGTCCGAAGAGGTGCCGCCCGGCTTCAACCACTTGACGTCGAAGGACGTGCTCCAGCGCTCCGGGACGTTCTCGTAGAAGCCGATCAGCGGGTCGAGCCCGGCCACCTGGATCGTGCCGTCGCTCGAGCGCTGGGTCAGCTTCTTCACGTCCGCTGTCAGTTCCGAGGTCGTCTTCGGCGGGCCCTTGATCCCGGCGTTCGCGAACAGCGTCTTGTTGTAGTAGAGGCCGTACGTGTCGGCAAGCAGCGGCAGGGCGCAGCGCTTGCCGCCGTACTGCGTGTAGTAACGCGTCGCGGGCGGGAACGTGTTGACGTCGATGTGGTCCTTCTTCAGGTACGGCGCCAGGTCGATCCAAGCGCCGGTGCCGCAGTAGTTCCCGACGTTGTAGGAGTTGAACGAGCTGACGATGTCGGGCGCCGTGCCGGAGCGGATCGCGGCGACGATCTTCGTGTCGTTGATGTCGCCGACGACCCGGACGTGGATATCCGAGTGCTTCGCGTTGTAGTCGTCGACGAGAGCCTTGAAGGCTTTCAGCTCGTGGGTGCCGGCGCTCCACCCGACCCAGGCGGTGAGTGTGACCGGTTTCGACGACGAACTCGCCTTCTTGGCGCTGTTGCCGCCGCCGAAGCAGGCGCTGAGCGAGAGGGTGGCGGCGAGCAGAACACACGCAGTCGCGACGCGTCTCATGGGAAGCCTCCTACGAGTGGATGGACGATAACGTCCTGCCTTCCAGGCGACGCGGGCGTCTGATCTGGGGCCCGTTCGCCTCGTTAGGTTTCCTTACGATGCGACTCTAAACAGGCGTCCGATCGGAAGTCAAGTTAGGTGCTATCGGGCGTATCGGTTAAGGTGGCTTACAAGATGGCAAACAGAGGCCCCGCGGGACCGCCGCTACTGAAGCACCTGAACGAGCGAACCGTCCTCGACACGATCCGGGCAGGTGCACCAATCTCGAGGGCGGAAATCTCCCGGCGGGCCGGAATCTCGAAGCCGACGGTGTCGCTCGCACTGGAATCGCTGCGCGAATGCGGTCTGGTTCGGGAGGCGGAGCGTGGGCCGGACGGGCCGAGCTACGGCGCGGTGTACTTCGAACCGGTTGCGGAGGCGGGGCTCGGGCTCGGCTTCGACGTCGGCACTCACTTCGTCCGCGCCGCGATCTGTGACCTGAGCGGCGCGATTCGCGCGCGGCAGGACGTCGAACTCGCCCATCCCGAGACCGGTGTCGCCGTCGAAGCGGTCGTGCGTCTGCGCGACACGCTCACGCGAGCCACGGGACTCGCGCCGGAGCTCATCGCCGGGGCGGTGGTCGGAGCTCCCGGCGTCGTCGAGACCCGGACCGGCGTCCTCCGGCTCGCTGGGAACATCGAGGGTCTGGAGGGACGAGTGTTCGCAGCTGAGTTGGAAGGCGCCCTCGACGTGCCGGTGACGCTCGAGAACGACATCAACCTTGCCGCGCTAGGAGAGCGCTGGCAGGGCGTGGCGCGCGGGGTGGAGAACTTTGCCTTCCTCTCGGTCGGCGCCGGCCTGGGCGCCGGCCGGGTGTTGGGCGGCGAACTCCACCGGGGCCGGAACGGCGCCGCCGGTGAGCTCGACTTCGCACTGGGAGCGCGGAGCGACGGCGACGACCCGTGCGCGGCCGCGGTCTCGGAGCTGGCCCGGCAGGCGGGCAACGGGCGCGAGACCGAGCTCGCCGCGCCCTACGACACGCGCGCGATCTTCGCCGCGGCTCGAAGCGGCGACCCGGTTGCAAAGGAGGTCGTACAGGAGGTCGCGAGGCGGATCGCGCTGCACGTTGCCCCGATCGCGGCGGTGGCCGACGTCGAGTTGGTTGTTCTGGGCGGCGGCATCGGCGCGAACGGCGACCTGCTGCTCGACCCGGTCGGGCGGATGCTGGGAGCGTGGCTGCCCTTCCCCCCGCGTGTCGAGGTTTCAACCCTCGGAGAGGCGGCCGTCCTGACCGGGGCGCTGTCGGTAGGCCTGCAGGCAGCCCTGGACAATGTTTTCACCGAGCGCCCAAGTGCTCTCGGGCGCCCTCGGCGCCGACCGCCGGGTCGAGTTGCGAGCGAACAATCCTCGGGGTAACACTCGCCATACGTGGCTTCGGCCTGCGAAAGTGAGCAAGTGGCCAACCGCGAGACGTCGCTCACCGCTGAGCATCTGAGCCGCCGGCGTGCGGCTACCGCCGCGGCGTGGAACCTCACAGACGAGTTCGCTGTCGTCGGCGCCGGCGAGGCGGTCCCCGTTCCGGGCAGGTACGACCGAACCTACCCGTTCCGGAGCCACTCGGAGTACTTCTATCTGACCGACCGTGAGCGGCCTGGCGGCGTCCTGGCGTTCGACCCGAACGAGGGCTGGTTCGAGTTTCTGGCCCCCATGACACGCGACGAGCTTGTCTGGTCCGGCACCGAAAACGCCCAGGAGGGCGTCCCAGACGGCACCTACGACGTCTCCGAGCTGCCGCGCTGGCTCGAGAAGCGGCGTGGCCGTCGCTGCGGGTGCCTGGGCGCGCCGATCCCCGGCGCCTCCTCTGACGCTCGCCTCGACGACGATCTTCGCTACACACTCACAGATGTGCGTCGTGCCAAAGACGATGTCGAACTGGCACGAATGCGTACGGCGGAGGAGGCAACCCGCTCGGGCTATCTCCTGCTCGACGAGTTGATTGCCGAGGAGCGGACCGAACGTCAGATCCAGATAGACCTGGAAGCCCAGTTCTTCCGTGGCGGTGCCGACTTTCTCGCCTTCGACACGATTGTGGCCGGCGGGTGGCACTCCGCAGTCCTGCACTTCGCTCCGACTGCGAGGCCGCTCGCTACCGGCGAACTCGTGCTTGTCGACGCGGGCGGCGAGTACCGCGGCTACGCCAGCGACGTCACGCGGACATATCCAGTCTCCGGCGAGTTCACGCCTGAGCAGGCGGAACTCTACGACGTTGTCCGAGAGGCCCTCGTCGCGGCGATCAAAGCCTGCAAGCCAGGTGTCGAATGGCGCGACGTGCACCGCACGGCGGCGCACGTTGTCGCCAACGGTCTCGTCGCGTTCGGACTTCTATGGGGTGCGATCGAGTCGCTGTTCGAGCGCGGCGCGGTCTCACTCTTTTTCCCTCACGGGATCGGCCACATGGTCGGACTTGGCATCCGAGACGCGGGCGGCGTGCTGCGCGACCGCGCCGCTCCCGGCGCCGGCTTCCCTCCGCTCCGGGTCGATCTACCGTTGCAGACCGGCTACACGATGACGGTCGAGCCAGGGATCTACTTCATCCCGGCACTGCTCCGAGATCAGCGGAAACGATCGGAGCTCAGAGACGCAGTCGACTGGGACCGCGTAGACGCGTTGCTTGATTTCGGCGGGATCCGGCTCGAAGACAACATCTTGATCACCGACTCCGGATGCGAAGTGCTGACCAGCCGCGTGCCGCTCGTCGGTGAGCCCAGCTCCGCCGGCAAAATTCTGCGCCAAGAGGTCCGCAGGTAGTCATCGGGAAGGGCTTTGGAGGATCGCTAGGAGCTGGAAGCTCCCCGGGTTGGACTCGAACCAACAACCCTCCGGTTAACAGCCGGATGCTCTGCCAATTGAGCTACCGGGGAACGGCGCTCGGCCGGGCAAAAGTGTAGCGGCGTCTAGACGAGGTTCGTGGCCGCGCTGCGGAGCCGTTCCAGGGCTTCCTGCAGCTCCTTCGTGTGCTCCAGGTCGGCCGATTGCAGCTCGCGGCGGAGCTTTCGCTCGCGTAGGTTGAGTAGCAGTTCCTTCGTCGTCGCGTCGTCAATCCCCTCGGCGTCGGCGCGGGCGTCGAGCTCCGCCAGGAGCTGCACCAGGTCGCGATCGGCTTCCCCCGGCTCGAGCAGATGTGCGCGCCCGCGACGGTGCAGCTCGATGTCGAAGTGATCTGGTGAGAGCTCGGCGAGCAGCTCCCGCAGGTCCGGGTGCGCCGCGACTCCCGCGAGGGCATCGCGTTCGAGCCGGTCGCCTTTCTCGAGCAGCTTCGGCGAGACCGCGGGCGCGGCCGTGCGCCCCCCGCGCCGGGGGGCCAGTCCGGCCTGCGTCTCGCGGGGAAGGTCGAGCCGGTCGGCGACCAGCCGCTGCGCCTGCTGCCGTTCGGGCGAGTCCTCGAATCGGGAGAGGACCTCGCGCACGTGAACAAAAGCCTCCTGACGATCGGGAGCGCGGTCGAGCTCGAGCCGGACGCGGTAGAGGACGTAGCTCTCGGAGTTTGCGAGCCGCCGCTCGAAGCCCTCGGCGGCGTCCGCGGGGTCGGTCCCTGGCGGTAGCGCGACGACGCGGACGTCGAATCCCTGCGCCGCGGCCAGATCCATCCCGCGCAACGTCGCCGCCTCACCCGCCGCGTCGGCATCGAAGCAGAGATAGAGCTTCCGCGTCAGGCGGGCAAGCTCCTTCAGCTGCCGCTCGGTCAGCGCCGTCCCCATCGAGGCGACGACCGGCCCCAGCGCCGCCTGTCTCAGCGCCAGTACGTCCGTGTTGCCCTCGACGATCAGGGCCCGCTCCTCGCGCGCGATCGCCGTGCGGGCGCGATCGAGTCCGTAGAGGAGATCGCCCTTGCGAAAGAGCTCGCCCTCCGGCGAGTTGACGTACTTCGCCTGGAGCGGGTCGTCCTCGCGGAGCCGGCGCGCCTGGAAGCCGACGACCCGGCCGCGCGCGTCCGAGATCGGGAAGAGCAGACGGCCCTGGAAGTAGTCGTTGCCACGACGGTTCGCGAGACCGGCGCCGCTCAGCTCCTGCCTTGTGAAGCCGCGCTCGCCGGCCTTGCGCGCGAGCGTCGCGCCGCGAGCGGCGAGCCCAAGCCGGTACTCGCGGCAAACCTCTTCGCCGAGGCCGCGGCTCTCGAGGTACGCGCGTGCCTCTGCACCGGCCTGCGACTCCCAGAGATAACGCTCGTAGAAGGAGGCCGCCGCGTCGAGCACGGCGTAGAGCCGCTCGCGATGCCGGCGCCGCGCGTCCTGCTCGGGCGAGGCCTGCTCGTACTCGAGCGGGATGTTGAATCGCTGCGCGAGCCACTCGATCGCCCCGACGAAGTCGACGCCCTCGGTCTCCTCGACGAACGAGATCGCGTCGCCGCCGCGCTGGCAGCCGAAGCAGTAGTACGTCCCCTTCTCGGGACTGACCGAAAAGGAAGGGGTGCGCTCGTCGTGGAACGGGCAGAGCCCGGTGAAGCGCGCACCCGAGCGGCGAAGCGGTGTCCGGCCGGAAACGACCTCGACGACGTCGGCGGCGGCCTTGACGGCTTCGACCGAGGCATCTGCGATGCGGGCCATTCAGCCCTCGAGCCTCGCGGCGTACGCGAGCGCAAAACGGTCGGTCATGCCGGCGACGTAGTCGG